>Ga0210398_10002480_pt1 | contig 18009 bp, 13 predicted proteins | sample IncBWC4OmetaG_FD_161047 | JGI IMG/M metagenome (GOLD analysis project Ga0210398, IMG submission 161047) | Forest soil microbial communities from Barre Woods Harvard Forest LTER site, Petersham, Massachusetts, United States - Inc-BW-C-4-O | ecosystem: Environmental > Terrestrial > Soil >... | reverse complement strand
GCCCACTTCCCCCGCCCAGACTCCGCCCGCGCAACCTCCCACGGCGCAAAAGCCCGAGGTAAAGATCACGCCCCGCGAGGCGGAGGAGTTGTTTCACTCCGTCGATGAGATTCTGGCATTCGATAGCAAGCAGACCGGACTGTCGATCAAGAAACAGGTGAAGCGCCGCCTGACCAGCCGCGATGAAGTGGAATCGTATTTGACCAAGCATATGAAAGACGAAGACGTGAAGCGGCTGCAGCGGTCGGAACTCGTGCTGAAAAAATTCGGCCTGCTGCCGCGCGACTTCGATCTGGAAAAGCTTCTGGTGTCGTTGCTGCGCGAGCAAGTGGCCGGCTATTACGACCCGAAGACGAAGACCGTGAATCTTCTGGACTGGGTACCGATGGAAGAGCAAGAGCCGGTGATGGCGCATGAGTTGACGCATGCGCTCCAGGACCAGACGGTCGGTCTCGATAAGTGGATGAAGCGAGGCGACAAAGACTTAGGCGAAACCAGGAAGGATCCCACTCCAGCCGATATTGAGAACGATGAGTTCGATGACGCGCGCGAGGCCGTCGTCGAAGGACAGGCCGAAACCGTGATGCTGCAATACGAGCTCGCGCCGGTCGGCCGCTCGATTCTCGACTCTCCAGATTTGGTGGACTCGATGGAATCGCAAATGGCCAATGGCACCGACGATTCGACCGTGTTCAAGGACGCGCCCATTTTCCTGCGAGAGTCGCTTACCTTCCCTTATAGCTATGGACTAAAGTTCGAGGTGAAGTTGCTGGAAAAGGGCGGCAAGGAGAAGGCGTTCGAGGGAGTTCTGGCGAACCCTCCCCATACCACGCGGCAGATCATGCAGCCGGAGACTTACCTCTCGGGCGAGGAGATTCCATCCATGCCCGTGGTGGAATTCAAGCATGACTTCAAAGATTACGTGAAGTTCGATATCGGAGCCATGGGTGAATTCGACGTCGCCGTACTGATCGAGCAATACGCCGGAAAGAAGTTGTCGGAGCGGCTGTATCCCGAGTGGCGTGGCGGTTACTATTACGCAGCGCGTCCCAAGGGCGACTCGGCCGCGCCGCTCGGGCTGTTTTATGTGTCGCGCTGGTCGGACGCGGAAAAAGCTGCGGAGTTTGCCGACATCTATGCGCGATCGCTACCCCAGAGATATCAGAAGGCTGAAGAAGTAGGGAAGCCTTCGTCCCGCCAAACCGGCCAACATTCCAGGTATAAGATCAACCTTCTACAAGGCCGCCACGCCTGGACCACCGAAGACGGCACGGTTGTGATTGAACAGCACGACGATACCGTGCTGGTAAGCGAGAGCCTGGACGCGACTACCACCGACACGCTGGAGAAGGAAGTATTCAAGAAGTAATCGGCAGCCTTCGGTTGCAGCTTATTTTCTCCCAGATTTTTTGGGAGATTGATTTTCTTCCGACTCGGCCAGAAAATGCTGCACCTTGGCACTGACCGTAAATTGTTTGCCGCTGCGCTCGATGGTCAGCTTTCGTTCCTGACCGGGCGTCCCCTCGAGTAGAGAGCAGACTTGTCCCATGGTGGACTCGGGTACCGGAATGCCATCCACAGCGATCAGATGGTCGCCCGCAAGCACCTCCGGAACGCTCGGCTTGCCATCGAAATCGGCGACGCCGAGGATCGTGAATCGAGCGTCCTGTTCCGGGCGAAGGATGAGGCCCACGACATCGAACTCAGGAAACTTGAAGGTTTTGCCGAGATCGAAATACGCCGTGGAGTGGGCATAGTCGAGGCCGATGCGGTAGTTCATCAGTGCGCTCGCACCGACCAGTCCGGCAAGTGCGCCGCCCGCGTTCTTTTCAAAAAACATGCTAAAGCCCCTGACGAATTCAGCTACAGCCACGTCCGTGAAATAAAGCGGCCCGTACTGCAAGCGGTCCACGCGCATCAGTTTCCACTTCGTTTCGTCGTCGCCCCCCTCTCCCAGGTTCGCGGGACCCACTGCTCCCGTCATGTGCGGCCAGTCGGGACGCGAGGTTGCGAGTTTTTCGAACAATTCTTCCGACAGAAAGCTGACGGACGAACCTACATCGAGGCCGAAATTGTAGTTCTTGTTTTCAATCTTGCTGGGAATCTGGATGAAGCCGGTGTTCGCGTTCACCAGCATCTTGCTCTTGACGCCTTTGAAATCGAGGCTCCCGGGCAGGCCAATGCTGAACTCTCGGTCCGGAAAATTGATGAGCACATCGTAATTGCGAAGAACGGTCGATGGAATCTTGATCTCGGCGCTCATGCCCGGAACCATGACGGTCGCGGCAGTTTCCGGCCGGAGCGGGATTTTGATTTCTTTAAATGCCCGGAAAGAGATTTTCATGGCCCCGATTATGATCTCGTCCGGCGGCGGAGCGGAGCAGTCGCTGGCGCCGCAACTAATACCAAGCCCCATCAGCTTGGCTGCCCGCTGGGACATGCGCGGTTCAGAGTCGCCGGTATCGACCCAGCCGCGAACCCGCTTGGTCGATCCGTCGGACAGCGGCAGATAGACATCGATGATGACGCGGTTCTGGTCAAGCGTGATGGGCACAGTAACAACGTTTGGCGCGGTCTCAGCCTTCGCCGCAGTTTGCGCCGGAGCGGTGGAGGTTAGCGCAACCAAAACGATAAGGACGTTAGGAAATCGCATGATTGGAATTGTAGCGGGTCGGGATCGACGGGAGCAGGAGGCCCGCAACGACTTGGTATAATCACGAGTTTGGTTCATCGGCGCAGAAGAATTCTGTGGGCGGGCTGATTTCGGGAGGATGGGTGGCGCAGGCGGAGATCGGAATCATTGGCGGCAGCGGTCTGTATTCCATGCCGGGGCTGAGCAAAGTGAAAGAAGTGCGGCTGAAGACGCCGTTTGGCGCGCCTTCTGACGCTTATGTATGCGGCACCTTAGAGGGCCGCAAGATCGCGTTCCTGGCGCGCCACGGACGCGGGCACCGTATCTCTCCGAGCGAACTGAATTTCCGCGCGAATATTCACGGCTTCAAACAGCTAGGCGTCCAGAGGATTGTTTCCGTTTCGGCCGTGGGCTCCTTGAAGGAAGAACATAAGCCGCTGGATTTCGTAGTTCCCGACCAGTTCTTCGATCGCACGCGGCATCGCGTCGATACTTTTTTCGGCGGCGGAGTGGTGGCGCACATCGCTTTCGCCGACCCTGTATGCGGCCAGCTCGCGGCGGTGGTCGAGGCGGCGTGCGAGAAGGTTGGCGTGACCGGGCGTCACGGCGGCACATACCTATGCATGGAAGGACCTCAGTTCTCCACCAAAGCCGAGTCGAATGTATATCGCGGCCTGGGCATGGACGTGATTGGCATGACCAACCTGCAGGAGGCGAAGTTGGCGCGCGAGGCCGAGATTTGTTACGTCACCCTAGCGATGGTCACGGACTACGACTGCTGGCATCCGCATCACGATTCAGTGAGCGTTGATCAGATCGTCAGGGTGCTAGTGAAGAACGCGGAGAACGCGACGAAAGTCGTACGCGAAACCGTAGCGACGATCCCCAGGGAACGATCGTGCAAGTGCGGTTCCGCATTGGCGCACGCGATTTTGACGGATCACAAAAAAATTCCAGCGGCGACACGGAAGAAGTTAAAGCTCATCCTGGGGAAGTATTTGAAGGCAAAGTAGCAGCGCTGGCATAACCCCAAAGGGGAGACGAGGTTCGCGAATGAGCATGGTCGTTGTGGGATCGGTGGCCTTTGATGACATCACCTCGCCTTCGGGCAGCGTGAAAGGTATTCTCGGGGGCGCTGCCACCTATTTTTCGCTGGCCGCCAGCTATTTCACCCAGGTGCGCATGGTCGCCGTGGTGGGCGATGATTTTGCCGCGGAGCATGAGGATGTACTGAAGAAGCGAGGAGTAGACACGCGTGGCATTGAGCGCGCCGCGGGCAAGACGTTTCGCTGGGGCGGATCCTACGCCGACAACCTCAACGAGGCCAAGACGACCTTCACCGACCTGAACGTGTTTGAGAAATTTCATCCTCAGATTCCGAAAGAGTACGAGGATACGGAGTTTCTTTTTCTGGCGAACATTCAGCCCACCTTGCAAGCCAACGTCCGGCGACGAATGAACGGCGTGCGGCTCACTGGGTGCGACACCATGAATTACTGGATCAAGGGGGCGCGTGAGGAACTGTCCGAGACCTTGAAGCTGGTGAATGTGCTGCTGATCAACGATACCGAGACCAAGATGTTGGCGCGGGAATCAAACCTGCCGCGTGCCGCGCAGAAGGTCCTGTCCATGGGCCCGCAGGCCCTGGTGATCAAGCACGGCGAATACGGCGCAACCATTTTCTTTGGCGAGGGCGCGTTCGGCATCGGCCATCATCCCTTCCGTGCACCCACCCTGCCGCTCGATGAAGTGAAGGATCCAACGGGTGCGGGCGATTCCTTTGCCGGAGGATTCATGGGCTACCTGGCGTCGCAGCCTGCGTTGAATCGGGAAGTGCTGAAGCGCGCACTCTTCTACGGAGGCGTGATGGGATCGTTCGCCGTGGAAAGTTTTGGCACCGAACGCCTGCAATCGCTCACCCGCGACGAAATCGATTCTCGCTTTCAGATTTTTCGCGAGCTTACCCACCTCGAATGAAGCCGCAATCTCCGCCCCCGAAGGCACACGCCGAAATCGAGATTGTCCGGTTGTTGTGGCTCGCCATCTTCGTCTCGGTATTTTCTTTTTTTTACTATTACCGGAACGGAGATCTGCTGCTCTATGGCGATGCCGTGGCTCACATCAACATCGCGCGCCGAGTGTTTGATTCCAGAACCCCCGGATTGTTGCAACTAGGAACCGTCTGGCTGCCCCTTCCGCATCTGCTGATCATCCCCTTCATCGTGTCGAATCAGATGTGGCAAAGCGGCGCGGGCGGCTCCATGCCGTCCATGGCCGCATTTGCCTTGAGCGTGCTGGGAATATTCCGTCTGCTACGGACGGTGCTCGGCCCCGACGGAGAAGGACAGTATGCGGCCAGGCTGGGGGCATGGGCGGCAGCCATTCTGTACGTCGCCAATCCGAATTTGATTTTCCTGCAAGCCACGGCAATGGGCGAGGCCTTGTATCTGGCTTTCTTTATCTGGGCTGTAGCGTTTTTCGCGGAAGCTGTTCGCGGCAACCGGAAGGCGCTCACCCGATGCGCGCTGTGTCTGGCGGCCGCGTGTTTAACGCGATACGACGGATGGTTTCTCGCGGGAGTCTTGCTGCTGGCCGCAATGGCTGTCCACCTTCGCCAGCAATCGAAGAACGATCCCAGGGCCGAAACGGCGTCTTCGCCCTCACGAGCCTCAATCCTGAAGTTTGTTTTGATTGCAGGTGCAGCGCCGGTTCTCTGGCTCGCCTACAACGCGGCCGTTTACCGGAATCCACTCGAGTTCGCCAACGGCCCCTACTCGGCAAGAGCCATCGAGCAGAAAACCGCAACCGTAAATCCGGCGAAGGGCAATCTGGTGGCGGCGGGATCGTATTTCCTTAAGGCGGCCGAACTGAATGTCAGTGAATCAACCTGGGCGGGACGGCTTTGGCTTGCCCTGGCTTTGCTGGGAAGCTGGTCAATGTGGTTGACCCGGCGCGGTCGGGCCGCATTGTTGCTTTGGATTCCGCTCCCCTTCTACGCCCTCTCCCTAGCCTATGGCAGTGTGCCCATCTTTGTTCCGCCGTGGTGGCCATTTTCCATCTATAACGCTCGCTATGGTTTGCAGCTGCTTCCTGCGTTTGCTGCGTTCGTCCCCTTGGGGATCGCCTTTCTCATCGAATCCGCAATGAAGCTCCCCAGCCTAAAACCTTTGCGCCTCCGCTGGCGGATTGCTACAACCGTGCTGGGAATCTTGTTGTTGGCGGTATCGAGCTACGCGGCAATCTGGCGCGCAAACCCCATCTGCTATCGCGAAGCTGAGGTCAACATGAAAGCTCGCTTCGCACTCGACCGTCAACTCAGCGAGTGGATCAAGAACTTCCCCCCGAATTCCACCCTACTCATGTATTTGGGCGGGCACGTTGGCGCTCTGGAACAAGCTGGGATTCGGCTGAGGAATACCATTAATGAAGGCAATCATCGGGTGTGGATGCGCCCGTCCGACCCGGAAGGGTGGTGGGAGCGTGCGCTCGCCGATCCCGCAGCCTATGCGGACTACGCCATAGGCTTCGAGGGCGATCCCGTTTGGATCGCGGCGCGGGATCACCATCTGACGGCGCTGGTCGAAATTCATACGAGTGGACAACCGCCAGCGGTTATCTTCCAAGGGCACACTCAGGGTCGGCCCCAGCCACCTTCGCCGGGCGGCGCACGGTAATCAGGCGGGTTAACCTTACACGCGCCGGAACGGTCATACGGCGGTGATAAAATCCGGCCATCGCAAGCCTTCCCGGGGAAAGAGAGTATCGATGGAGTGGCCACATATTGTCGACTTGCTACACCGGGAGAGTTTTTACGACGGGCTTGGTCGTGGCGGCGCTATTTTCCCTGGCCCACTTGGAGCTGACCTTTAACCTGAAGACATTATTGACCAGCGATGAAGTAACTGGCGCCAGCGGGGAGCAGAGCGGGCTGGAGGTAAATCGCATTCTGGAGCATCGGCATCGCATAATGCAAAATGTTTTGAGCGGCAACACCGGCCAGCATGTTCGTTTGCAGTTTGATGTGTCGGGCTGCAATCTTGACCAGAAAGAGCTGCTGCGCGAACTTGAGGCCTCGACCGTGCTGGGCAGCGTGACGTCACCCGGCCCGGTGGAGTTAGGGTGAGCGGATTGCCGGTGGTGATTCCGTTTGTGAAAGCCAGCGCCTGTGGTAATGATTTCCTGTTGATCGATTCCGGAATCCTCAAAGACGATCTGGCTCCGGCAGACATTGCGGGGCTCACTCGGCGGATGTGCAACCGGCACGAGGGTGTAGGTGCGGACGGAGTGGAGTGGATGTATCCGCACGCCTCAGCCGATTTGGAGATTCGTTTGATCAATGCCGACGGCTCCGAGGCTGAGCTCTCCGGCAACGGCACGAGGTGCGTGGCGGCGTACGTCTGTGCGTCGCAACAGAAAGAGAGAGTTGCCATCTGGACCGGAGCCGGGCTAAGGATCTGCCAGCTGACTGGGCGAAACGAATCCGAATACGACTTCGAGGTTGAGATGGGAAAGGCCGCGGTCGCGGAGGAAATGACCCTAAAACTTCCCGCCGGCAAAGTGTGCGGCATCCCGGTTTCAATGGGAAATCCTCATTATGTTGTCTTTGTTCCTGCGTTTGAAGAACACTGGCAATCGAGGGCGGCGGAAATTCAGCGGAGTAATGGCTTCCCGCGCGGCGTGAATGTCGAAATCGTTGTGGTCGATGGCCGGCACGATTTGACCGTACGCTTTTACGAGCGCGGAGTGGGCGAGACGCAATCGTCCGGAACCGGGTCCTGCGCGTCGGCGGTGGCGGCGATCGCTGCGGGCAAGACCGAATCTCCGGTCCGCGTGCATGCTGCCGGCGGTACGCAGACGGTACGCCAGGAGGGCACCACGGTGTTGCTTCGCGGTACCGCCCGGCTAGTGTGTCGCGGGGAATTCTTTCTGAATTGATGAGCTCGCCTTGCGGACGAAGGCAGGGATTCAGTTCTTGTTTCTCCTGGTATTGAACTGCTGGTGTTGAACTGCGCTGTATCCGGAAACTGCTGATCGCATGTCTTCATCGCCGATTTCGCGCGTCAAGCCGCCCGCCGCCCTTATCGCGGGAGACACGGTTGGTATTGTGGCCCCGGCCAGTAATATCAAGCGTGCCGATCTCGAGGCCGGATGCGACGCCCTGCGCCGAGCAGGCTACCGGCCATTTTATTTCGAATCTATCTTTGAGCAGGATCTCTACTTCGCTGGATCCGTGAATCGTCGGGCGCGTGAACTCGAAGCCATGTTTGTTCGCGAGGATGTGAAGGCCATTGTTTGCGCGCGCGGAGGCTACGGCGCGAATTATCTGCTGGAAGCGTTGGACCTGGAAAGGATCAAAGCGCACCCCAAGATTTTTGTGGGCTACAGCGATCTCACAGCCCTCCTCACGTATTTCTGCGACGCCGCAGGACTGGTAACCTTTCACGGGCCGATGGCGGCGAAGGATTGGGCGCATGACGGTGACGTCGATGTAGCATCCTGGCAGGCGGCACTCGCAGGCACAACTCCTTGGGAACCCAACCTGGGCGCTGGTTCCGGAGCGACCGGATTAGTGGAGGGCGCGGCCGAAGGCATTCTTTACGGTGGCTGCCTATCAATTCTGGCGGCTTCCCTGGGCACTCCCTACGAGATCCAGACGTCAGGTACGATCCTGTTTATGGAGGATGTGGCGGCGAAGCCTTATCAGATCGATCGTATGCTGATGCAGTTGAAACTGGCGGGAAAATTCAAGGGCGTGCGCGGTATTATTTTCGGCGAAATGCGCGACTGCCTGCAAGCTGCGAACCAGGGCTACTCTTTGCAAGATGTAATTCGGCGGATCGTTGGCTCATTAGGAATTCCGGTGGCCTACGGAGTGCGCTCGGGACACGTGACGGCAGGAAATATCACTCTACCGATCGGTGTCCGGGCCGGTTTGACAGTGCGTGCCCCTCTGGTAAGTCTGAGAATTCTGGAAGCCAGCGTGACCGCCGCCGGGGAAAATTAGTCCAGGAAAACATGGAAGACACAAAACACATTCATCTGATCGGCATCTGCGGAACCGCCATGGCGGCGCTGGCGGGAATGCTGAAGCAGCGCGAGTTTCGCGTTACCGGCTCGGACGCGGCGGCGTATCCCCCCATGTCCGATTTTCTGGCGGAACTCGGGATTCCGCTGGCGCAGCCCTTTGACGCACGCAACCTGCAGCCTGCTCCCGATCTCGTGGTCGTGGGCAACGCGATCTCGCGGGGCAATGTTGAACTCGAGTATATCCTCGATCAGCGCATCCCCTTCGCCTCGCTGCCTCAACTACTTCATGACGAATTCCTGCGTGGCAAGGAGGTTCTGGTGGTCGCCGGGACCCATGGCAAGACGACAACAACCTCCCTGTTGGCATGGATCTTTCACACTGCTGGATTGCAACCCTCATTCCTAATTGGAGGCATCGCGGAAAACTTTGGCTCCAGTTTTCATCTGGGCCAGGGCAAACATTTCATTCTGGAAGGCGACGAGTACGACACCGCATTTTTCGACAAGGGGCCAAAATTTCTCCATTACTTTCCGGACGCGGTGGTTCTTACGTCGGTGGAGTTCGATCACGCCGATATTTACAAAGATCTCGATGCCGTGGAAACTGCCTTCAAGCGTTTGGTGAATCTCATTCCGCGTCGCGGCCGGATCATCGCTTTCGATGGAAGTGCGGGCGAGGCTACCGAAAGCGCGAGCCTTGAACGCTGCCTGAGCAAGGCATTCAGTCCGGTGGAACGCTATGGATCAGGCGTGAAAGCGGACTGGAAGATCTCGAATCTTACACTGGGAGCGGAGAAGACCTCCTGGACTGTGTCTCATGAAGGCCGCTCCTGGGCGGATTTCGAATTCCCGCTGGCCGGCGAATACAACGTCTGGAACGCAACCGCGGCTGCGGCCCTGGCTGCGGCCTGCGGCATCTCGAGAAACGAAATTGCGGCCGCGTTGAAAACGTTCAAGAGCGTAAAGCGGCGGCTGGAAGTGAAGGCGCAGGTGAACGGCATTACCATTATTGATGATTTCGCGCATCACCCCACGGCGATCGCCGGAACGTTGAAAGCACTGCGGGCGCGTTATGCGGGTTCCCGTCTGTGGGCGATTCTGGAGCCCCGCTCGAACACGCTGCGCCGGCGCGTCCTGCAAGCCGATTTGGCGCGCAGTCTCGCCGTGGCCGACGAAGTAATTGTCGCAGGAGTCTTCCGTTCCGAGGCGGTGCCGGAGAATGAACGGCTGGAGTTGCCGGAACTGGCGGCTGACATTCAGAACCATGGCAGGCATGCTCGCTTGCTCAAAGACGCGGATGAAATCGTAGACCACATCGCCCCGGAAATGCGCAGCGGCGATGTGGTCGCAATTCTTTCCAACGGCGGTTTTGGTGGAATCTATGAAAAATTGCCCGCACGCCTGAAAATACTTGCGGGAGAAGGCGCTACAACGAATTCGGCGAATGCGGCAGGGAAGCGATGATGGTTTGCCATTCGAGGGGGAACCCGCTGCGTCCCCTTTTCCGTCTCGCGCTGATCCTAGCGACTGCTCTGGCACCTTGCTGCGCCGCTACCGACTACACAATCTCTCTGGCGAATCCTGAGCAGCATCTGGTCGAAGTACAAGTGCGGCTTGCAGAGGGGCCCGCGCAGCGGGAGCTTCAGCTTCCAGCATGGAACGCGCTGTATCAGGTTCGTGACTTCGCGCAATCGGTAAACTGGGTGCGCGCGCAGGATCAAGGCGGCCGACCGATTACGGTACGCAAGCTGGACAAAAGCCGCTGGCAGCTTTCCGGAGCCGATACGGGAGCGGTCGTCGAGTATCAGATCTACCTCGATTCCTTCGGTCCGTTCGGCGCGCAACTCAACTCGCATCATGCTTTTCTTAATCTGGCGCAACTCCTGATGTATCCCGTGGATGCCCGAAACGCTCCAATGATCGTGCGTTTCAGCCGGGTTCCCGCTGGCTGGCACATCGCTACGCCCCTGCTGTCCTTGCCCGACGGCGGATTCAGCGCTGAGAATTATGATCGCCTGGTCGACTCGCCTGTCGAGATCGGTACCTTCAACGAATCGGATTTCGAAGACGGCGGAGCGCACTATCGCGTGCTGGTTGACGCGGAATCCGGCGATTACGAGATGGGAAAAATCGACGCCATGCTGCACAAAATCGTCCCCGCGGCGACCAGTTGGATGGCCGATCGTCCCTTCGATACCTATATGTTCCTCTACCATTTTCCGCGTGGCCCCGCGGGTGGAGGCATGGAGCATTCCTACTCCACCGCGATTGATGTGAACGCCGAGGTGCTCGCGCATTCTCCGGAAGTGTTGTCCTCGGTGACGGCGCATGAGTTTTTTCATCTGTGGAATGTGAAACGCATTCGTCCACAAACACTTGAGCCGGTCGACTATACAAAAGAAAACTACACCCGGGCCCTCTGGTTCAGCGAAGGTTGCACCAGCACCGCGGCGGATATCATCCAACTCCGCAGCGGGCTGATGGACGAGCATCAGTTCGAGCGTACGCTTGCCTCCGGAATCGCAGAACTGGAGCGCCGCCCGGCTCATCTGACGCAATCGGCGGAAGACTCAAGCCTCGATGCGTGGCTCGAAGGCTATGCCTACTACCGCCGCCCGGAGCGCAGCATTTCTTATTACAACAAAGGCGAACTGCTGGGAATTCTCTTGGATCTTGCGGTGCGCGAAGCCAGCCACGGGCAGGCGTCTCTGCGTGAAGTTTTTCAATGGATGAATCAAAACTACGCCAAGAAGAGACGATTCTTCCCCGATTCCGACGGCGTCCGCGAAGCGGCTGAGGCGGTGAGTCACTCGGATTTCGGCTGGTTCTTCGCAAAATATGTCGCGGGCACGGAAGAAATTCCCTGGAACGATTTTTTTCGCGGCGTCGGCCTGCATCTGGTCGAGGGAAAGAACACGACAGCGGACGCTGGCTTCGTCGCATCGCGCAACTTCGATGCCCCCATGACGGTCGGAGCGGTCACGGTGGCTAGCGGCGCCGAGCGGGCCGGCCTCGAAGCCGGTGACACGATCCTCGCTATCAATGGCAACCCGCCGGGTCAGGAATTTTCCGAGGAGACTACCGGGCTCGCCGCGGGAGACACGATCACGGTTAAAGTACGCAGCCATCGCGGAATCGAGCGCGAATTGAAGTGGACGGTGGGGGCTCGTCAAGGGCTCACCTACGAACTCAAAGACATGGACAAGGTGAGCCCGGAACAGCAGGCACGCCGCACTGCGTGGCTCAAGGGAGAGGCGCAGGCGGGGTCAGCGCCAGCCTCACACTAAGCGCCAGTTCACGTTCGAGGCATATCGACTCATGATCCGCACCATCGCGATGCTCGTCTTCTGGGGACTGGCCGCTCCCGTCGCGGCGCTGATCGGTTTCCCGTGGACGTTTATCACCGGCGACATTCGCCTGCTGTATCGCATGTTCATGATGGGTGCGTGGAATGGGGTTCGCCTCACCGGCGTTCGAGTCCAAACCGTCGGACTCGACACTCTCGATCCGGCCCGCACTTACATCTTTATGTCGAACCATGTTTCGAACTTAGATCCGCCCATCACGATTCCCCTGATCCCGAAGCGCACTTCCGTCATGGTGAAGAAAGAACTGTTCGCCTTTCCTATCCTCGGGCAGGCCATGCGGATGGGGTCGCTTGTCCCCGTCGATCGCGGCAATCGTGATGCCGGCATTGAGTCCGTGCGCGCTGCCAAGCAGGTCGTGCAGCAAGGCCTCAACATGACCATCTACGTCGAGGGTAAGCGCTCCTTCGAGGGCAAGCTGCTGCCTTTTAAGAAAGGACCATTCTATCTCGCGATGGAGTGCGGAGTGCCCGTAGTTCCGATCACCATTACGGGCACGCACGCGGTGATGCCGAAAGGAAGGTTCGCCATCAGGCCTGGTATGGTGACCGTGAACTTTCATCCGCCGATTGAGCCTCAAGATTTCGGCAGCCGCGAGTGTTTGATGGAAAAAGTGCGGACAGCGATCGATAGCGGGCTACCGGAAGCGTGCAGAGAAAGCAGTTCGCGGACCGCGCCCACACTCTGAGAGCAACGCTGTAGCGCTGCGCTCGCATGCGGATTTGACGCAACCACCAAGGTCACCAATACGCGGGATACCGAAGCAAGACCGATATTGATGCTTGGCGCAATTGTTCTGATCGCCGCCACAGTGCTTCTCGCTTCGGGCACACTGGCATCGGACATTCTTAGGTCTCGGGTAAGCTGGACTTTCCACCCTCGGTTCAATGGACAGTCGAAAACATTGAAGCCTCGCTTATTGGCATCGCATGGGGCGCGGCAACTTCACCCGAGGTGATTTCTAAGAGTCGAGAAGACGGCCATGTGCGGAAGGCGGAGTTGTATGCGGATCGGCCTATGTGCTCGCTCTTGATTTCCGGGCAAAGCCAGGGAACGTTTCCTCCACATCCCGTCCGGCCAGACCGGGTTAACCGCTATTCTTTGTGCGTTTTCGCACGCAGCGCCCGCGCCATCTCCGGCAGTCGCGGCAGAATCGCAGAATACTTCAGCCACAACTTGTGATCCACCGCCGGAGCGCCACTCACCAGCGCACCGGCGGCAACGTCGTGAGCCACACCGCTCTGCGGCGTCACAATCGCATCGTCGCCCACCTTACAGTGTCCGACCACGCCGACCTGTCCGGTTAAGATCACCCGCCTACCAATTTCTGTCGACCCCGCAAGGCCCGCTTGCGAGCACAGCAGCGCATCTTCGCCGACTTGCGACCCGTGGCCAACCTGAACCAGATTGTCAATCTTGACCCCACGCCGGATGCGAGTCTCGCCGACGCTGGCGCGATCGATGCAGGAATTTGCCTGCACCTCCACGTCGTCTTCAATGACCGCCGGCGCCGGCTGCGGAATCTTCTGCCAATGCGCGTCTGGAGCCTTGGCAAAACCAAAGCCGTCGGATCCGATCACGACTCCATTCTGCAGCAGCACGTTGTTGCCAACGCGACAATTCTCCCGCACCACCGCATGGGCGTGGGCGAAGAAATTATGGCCAATCCGCACTCCGCGATAAATCACCACATGGGCCAGGAGCACCGCATCGTCGCCAATTTGCGCATTCTCGTCGACCACCACATAGGGACCGAGATGGGCATTTCGCCCGATCTTCGCGGAGGAATCGACAACAGCAGTCGGATGCACGCCCGGCGCGTATCGTAGCGGCCGATGAAACAGTTCCAGCGCGAGCGCGAAAGCGAGATAGGGATTCTTGGCGCGCAGCATCGGCGCTGCGATAGCAGGGAAGTCCTCGGCGACGATTACGGCGGAAGCCTTCGTTGATCGTGCCGCTGCCGCATATTTTGGATTGGAAACGAAGGTTAGTTCGCCTGGTCCCGCCTGTTCGATGCCGTTAAGGCCGCTGATCTCGGTATCAGGAGAGCCATTCTCGAGCCGCGCTTTGAGGGCGGATGCGATCTTTATAAGTTTCATGGTCAGTGGATTATGCCGCGAGTAAATCGTACACCAGAGGACGATTGGGTCTCGTTCAGACCTGTTCCTCCAGCGATCCGCCTGGCAATCGCTATTGCACGGCGAGCGCAAACCCTGTGCTGGACATAGCCGAGCCGCTCGGCGCGGTGACAAAATACGTTATAACTTCCGGCCGGAGTGCTGACCACCGGTGGGGGAGCAGGAGGAGTTGAGTTGGAGCTTCCACCCCCGCATCCGGGCACCGAAACAAGCAAACAGAGCATCAGGCATAAAAACACTCCGCGCACACGGCGCCCTTTCGGTGCTCTGAGCAGAAGCACCGAAAAAAACAAACCCAGCTCCGGCATCCAGTAGGCGAAGTAAACGTGTTGCGGAGAAAGAGACAATCTTGCCGCCGCCGCGGTCGTAGTCCCCGTGACTGTAGAAGAAGTTGTCGCGAGCGCAGCGGTGGCTTTGATCGAGGAAGGGCTGAATTGACAAGACGCACCAGCGGGAAGGCCCGAGCAGGCCAGAACAATCGTCCCGGTGAATCCAGTGGACGAAGATACGTTCACCGAGGTCGACCCCGATGCCCCCGGCGCCGTGATCGTCACCTGACCGGAACTCACTGCCGCAAAGAACCCCGGCTGAATGGTGAAGCTAATTGGTGGCGAACTGGTACCAGGGTTGAAGCTGGTGTCTCCGCTGTAGCTGGCGGAGATTGCGTGAGTGCCGGCGTCGAAGGTGAGGATACCGTTGGGGGAGGCAGTATTGCCCTCGCTATTCAGCGTAAGGGAGCTGGCACCGACGATTGGGCTTGTGTTATCGAGGAACGTGACGCTTCCGGTTGGGATACCGAAACCTGATTTTCCTGCTACATCGGCCCGCAGATAGACGAAACTGCCGAAAGGGCCGCCGCTGAAGTTCGATTGATTGCCCTTGGCGTCGAAAGTAAGGACGGAAAGAGTGGTTGAGCTCGGCTCGGGTGCCACGGTGACGATCACCTCTGAGGAATCGCTAGGAGCGTAGGTGGCGTCGCCCGCATAGTGGGCGGTCACGCTATAAGGTCCGCCCCCGCCGCCCGTCAATTGGTTGGTTGAGGACACCACTGCGCTCGTATTGCTTAATGTGAAGAAGCCCACGCTGTTTCCGCCGTAGGGGGGAACGTTCGTATGTGCCAGCAAGGACACATCGCCGCTCGGTGCACCCGTGCCACTGTTGGGACTAACGGAGATATTTACGCTTGCGGATTGTCCGTGGGTGATGCTGATGCTGGTGGCGTTGTTCAGCAGCAGGGACGTAGTGGTTGGATTGAAGGTTACCGTGTTCCACTGGTTTACCAGATTCGCCACATTAACGGAGCCCAAGCCCGAGGCCATGTCATAGCCCCCACCGGCTTGATAGTCAGCATTCGCCAAACCATAGTTGATTTCTCCCGGGACCGCATTGTTGCCGACCGTGACGTCGTTAAACACGCAAGCATTATTCGGCGGAGTAGATGTTCCAGACGCATTGCATAACCCGTTCAGACTGGTATTTGCCTGTTGCGCCGTAGCCAAACGATAGAGAACATAGTCCGCCTGACCTTGCCTCAGCCCTTGGATCGGGTTCGTGTTCTGCATTTGCTGGTCGACCAGAGCCATAATCCCGGCGAAGGATGGAGCGGATGCAGAAGTGCCGTACACCAAATATATGTAAAGCTCACCTTGGCTGTTAGGTTGGCACGACCCCTCAAGGCACAAGATATAAGGATCGTGTCCCGCCGCGGTAAGGGAGACATCAGGTACATCCCGATGCGTGTCACCAAACCCCGACTGCCAAGCGGGCTTGGGAAATCCCGCAAATGTACCGCCGCTGGCGGTGTTTCCTGAGCTTATGCCGCCGCTTGCAGCCGAGATGCCGGCGCGGGAACCGCACGCCGAACTGAGGCAGCTTTGATTCCACACATTTTCCGGAATATAAGAAATCGCCGTTTCCGAGATGGGGGGCGTGTTTGTCCAGTACTTCGAGTCATTGCCGTTCTCGTTAAACTGCGTGCCCCCTACAGCGACCGTGAATGGCGTAGAGGCTAATAAGCTTACCGATAGGGGTCCGGTTGCCACAGTCTCGTTATCTTGATCGTCGCAGCCCTCAGCTCCATCATCTCCCGCGGAGACAAATAGGTAATACCTTGCGCCGCCGCTTGTTCTGCGAGCGCGGTCACCCCGGCAACTTGCGAATCGGTGGCGTAACGCTCGCAAGTGCCAAAGCTCTCGGTCATGATGTCGGCAAGATTATTTTCAATCACTACTGTCCGGCTAAATGTCGAAGAGAATCAGTTGGTTAACGTTTTCGGTGAATTCTGCGTCTGCGTCGGGAGCGTCAAGAGCGCATAAAATGGGCGTTTTCTCGAAAAGTGTGACGCTCAGAATTTGTAGCGTTTGGTAAAGGCTGGCCGTCAGGCCCAGCCGCTTCCGAACGATGGCAACCAGCACATAGATTGACACCGCGATCCAGATCTGGGTCTTCACCGCATTCTCACTTGTCCCATAGAAGGCCTTAATGCGTAGATGCTGCTTGATCCACTTAAAAAACAATTCAACTTGCCAGCGGCACTTGTAGATTTGAGCGATGGTAAATGCGGGAAGCACAAAATTGTTAGTCAGGAATTTCAGCCGTTTATGCGTCTCGTTATCGAGATAATTGACGCGTCGCAGTGTATCCGGATACGCCGAGGCCGATTCGAACGATGTCAGGATGACAGTCTGATCTGAGCGCACGCCCGTCGTCTTGTCCACAGGATGCGAGTAGCGTCTCTGGATTAGCACATTCGACTTGGTGCGTACGACGAAGAAAGCGGAACTGAGGGTAAAAACAAAGAGCCTCTGGAAATCAATGTAGCCTCGGTCCATGACGTAGAAGGCGCCCGCCTCTGGCATGATCTCGTCCAGGATGTTCACATCGTGCACATCCCCACTGGTGACGCGGATGAATGTAGGAATGTTGCCGTGCAGGTCCAGCAGAGTATGCATCTTGACGGCGGCCTTGCGCTGACGAAACTTCGCCCACGGGAATATCGACAGACACAGATCGATGGTCGTCGAATCCAGAGCGTACAGACTTTGATCGAGATCGACACCAATTTCGTCGTGCGCGTACAGTGGCCGGGCAATGCGAATCAATACCTGCGCAAAATCCGCAAAGATCCTCCAATCATGCGACTCATTCGCGTCGGCCAGCGTCGAACGCGCCACCTTGCCGCGGAATCCCAGATGGTACAGCTTGCCTTCGACCGAATGCAGACACGCCTCGATGTCGCGAAGACTTTCTCGATAGGTGAGTTGTGCGAAAGCCATGGACAGATACTGATCCCAGCAGGAAAACCCGCGCAGTCGGCTGTCGCCCTGATAGCGCTCAACGCAACGGCGAAACTCTCTATCGGGAAGGAAGCTGATTAACTGCGAGAAGACGGCGCGCCCTTGATTCATGAGCCATTGTGCGCCGTTCCGGCTGCCCAAACTCGCCTCGCAAGCCATTCAAATCGCGGCAAGCCAGATACAGCCTCAACTCGTTACCGGTCCATCACTTGCCGGCCTCACATAGCGCGTTAGCCGGACAGTAGTGATCTTCTAAAACAACGATTCGGAAACTCCCTGCGCGCGACAAAATGCCGCGATGCTCTGCCCACTTGTTTCCTGGTCTGAAATCAGACCCCCACTTTCCTTGCTTTAAGCGTTGGATCATTCCAGAAGTTTGCCGCACCCGACATGCGTCGGCAAGATGGGGTTCAGATATCGCTCACGATCTTCTTAAGACATCGGGTCCAGCCGCAGCGGTTTGGGTCGGAACCCATCGAGCTTATGATGCCTTCTCGCTCTGGCCTTCAAGAAACGCCTGCCGTTGCTCTTCAGGCAAGAAACCTGAAGAA
>Ga0210398_10002479_pt1 | contig 18010 bp, 8 predicted proteins | sample IncBWC4OmetaG_FD_161047 | JGI IMG/M metagenome (GOLD analysis project Ga0210398, IMG submission 161047) | Forest soil microbial communities from Barre Woods Harvard Forest LTER site, Petersham, Massachusetts, United States - Inc-BW-C-4-O | ecosystem: Environmental > Terrestrial > Soil >... | reverse complement strand
GGCTATCAGCGCAACCACGCAGGCGAATTGTAATAAGCGGTCCAGCATCCCACAGAGTCTCGTTCAGTAGATCTAGAAAAACACCTTGAACGCAAATTGGATCAAGCGCGGGTTTGTTCCCGGAGAGGTGCTGGTGACAAATCCAAAGTTCGCGTTATTCGCGATACAGCAAGTTGTATTCGGTGGACCAAACTGAGGGCGATTGAACAAGTTGAAAAACTCTACCCGAGATTCAACTCCTGCCCGCCCATCCGGCCCGAATACAATCTTCTTGAAGACCGCAAAGTCAAAATTGTTCACGCCATCGGATCGCAAAATCGGGTCGACTCGTGGCTCGTTGCCGAAAGTGAAATCGGCCGGAGCGTTAAAGCATCCCACATTGAACCATTCGCTAAGGCGCGCGGCCCCTCTGCCGGTCGCGGCTTTGTCGCATCCCAATACAACATTCGGACGCGAGCGTGCCCCAAATAGTGCCGCATCGTTAGCCTGTCCGTTGCCGAAGACCAACGGAAAGCCTCTCTGGAACGTCGTCACACCGTCGATTCCCCAGCCACCGGCCAAATTGTTCAAAGGGCCACTGAGGTTGGAGAGATATTTTTTGCCTTGTCCAAAAGGAAGATCCAGTACGTAGCTGATGACCAGGCGTTGCGGGACGTCCTGAGAAGACAGAGAACGCTCGCCTCGCAGGTTATTGTTGTCTTGGATTCCCCCCACTCCGGTCTCCAGCCACGAGGTAAGCGTATCAGTGTTGCTGATCAGTTTGGAGTTGGTATAGGCGACCTGTAGAGATCCAGCTCCTGCGAATCGTCTTTGGGCAGTGACCTGCAGCGAGTGATAGATGCTGTCGAACGATCCCTGTCCGGCCAGCTCCACGCTCGTGTATTGCGGGTAAGGTCTCAGCAACTGGCCGACGGTAGTCGTGGGAGCTGCAAGGGCTAGCGCTTGCCCGTTCACAAAAAAAGGATTGGGCATCGATTGCAGCAGCGTGACCGCCGATTTTCCTGCCGCTGCGAATTGTGACGCCGCCTGCGCCAGCAGAGCATCGGAAATCTGATCGGTCTGCTGAGAATACTGTTCCAGATGCGTCCCCTTCGAGCCCACATATGCCGCCGAAAGCCCAAACCCAGCCGGAAGCTGCCTCTCCACACTCAAGTTCCATTGCTGAACATAGGCCTCGGGATGATGAGCGCGATCCACTTCGGTGATCGACTGCACGACCCGCGTCAAAAATTCCTGTGTACCTTGGACTCCGAGACTGCGGCCCGGGGGCGGAGAAATACCATCCGGGAAGGGAAGCGAAATGGAGTTATAAGGATGAGTTCCGTCTACGGTGCCGGTGTAAGTCGTGCCTGGAGCATTCACCATGTCATTGATGGGGTTCAGAGCGAAGGAGACATCTGTGGGAATCCAAAAGATTCCGTAGCCGCTGCGAACGATCGTTTTCGGGGTCAGGCCGTAAGCCAGCCCGATGCGGGGCGCCAAGTCGCCTTTCGCAAGCCGAAGATTACTTCGTATTCCCGGAGGCACCAGAAAAACATCGCCCATCACCGGCGGCGAACCCGCCGGCAGATACTGATTCAAATAGCTAGCCGCGCCGGGATCGAAATACGATAAGCGGTTATCGCGCTCAGTCCAGGGACTCTGATGCTCATAGCGAAGCCCCAAATTGAGAGTTAGTTTTTCCGCCAGGTGCCAGGTGTCGTTGAAATAAACAGCTCGATAAGTCTGCTTCCCCGCCGTGAAGGCGGGGACCACGGCTTGCGCAAAGAAGTGATTTTCGAAGTTGCTGAAGTTGTCCGCATAGCCCAGCAGAAAATCGGCGAAGGGAAATCCGCTGAAACACGGCTGACTGGATGCGCAGAAGTCGAAGGCTCCACTGGCCACATTGGTCTGGGCATAGTTGTCATAGCCAACCTCGAACTGAACGCCGAAGTGGAAGCGGTGGTGGCCTCGCATCAAAGTCACGCTTGGAGAAAGGTTGTACTGGGTGTCGCGGTCCTGAATATAGCTTTGTCCCTGTGTGCACATGATATTGTCGGAAAAATTCGCGACGCAGGGAGTTGGGGGAGTGCGCATGATGGACGGCACCACGTCGTTGTAGCTCGCAGGCCAGCCGATCGAGGTCAAATCAAAACCGGCGTTCGTCGGAGACCGGTTGTATTTGAAGCGGCTAATGCTCGCATTGAATTCAAGAATTGTGGCGGCATTAATGTTGTAGTTGTAAGCCGCTACTGCAGCATTTGTGGAATAATTCTCTGCACATCGATCCGCGCACAATCCGTCCTCGAGAGGATCGATCGGCAGATCCATTACGTTCCAATGACTAAATCGCAGAAAGAGCCTTTGCCGCATCGTAATATCGTGGTCAACCCGCGCGACCACCTGGTCCTGATTGCCGCCCGTGCGTGCGACCGTGTTGAAGTTATTGATGGTGCCTGACGGCGTCACCGTGCCTCCACTGTTGGACGCGGGCCAAAGATCAACCAGAGCTTTCGAAGTGGGGTTAATCCGGTTCGCAGGGATGACGTTGCCGGCGAATTGGACTGCGATCCCAGTGCTGGCTGGACATGCGCCTTGAGAGTTCACCGTGCCGGCACACGGATCCATGATGGGAACGTTGATCATGGAGAAATCCCCAGCGCGTTCCTGGGCGGTTGGAACGGTTGCCGTGAATGGTTGCCCGGTCCGCAATCGGAAGCCTTCCCAGCTGGCGAACCAGAATGTTCGATTGCGTCCGTTGTAGTTTGGGAGACGCAAAGGACCTCCGCCCTCTGCTCCGAATTGGTTTTGCACCCACGGAGGTCGGGGCTTTCCAGTGGCGTTCAGAAAGTAATCATTCGCGTTGAAGATGCGGTTTCGCAGGTACTCATAAACTTCGCCGTGCAAATAATTCGTCCCGCCTTTTGTGCTGAGGTTGGTTACGCCTCCTGCGAAGCGTCCCCATTCCGCTCCCAAGTTGCTGGTTTGCACTTTGAATTCCTGAATGGAATCCTGCGTAGGAATCAACACCGGCAGATTGATATAGCCGATATTCAGTGGCTGGCCGTCGAGATACTCGGCACTCTGATTTCCAAAGGAACCACTTACCTGGTAGTTGCCCCACCCGAAAGGATTCACACCGACAGGTGTGCCCGTTGAACTGCCCTGGGGAATCACGGATGGAGCCAGGACAATGAGATTGAAAACATTGCGCCCGTTCAACGGCAGTTCATTCGCCTTTCGTTGCTCGACCACCGTACCCACAGTGGAGGTTTCTGTGTCGATGGGGGAAGATTCTCCGGCGACGGTGACGCTTTCCGACGCGGAGCCCAACATCATTTCAAAATTTACTTCCAATGCATCCTGCACGTGGAGAATCACGCCGGACTGAATCACGGCCTTGAAGCCAAGTTTCTCCACTTCGATTCGATATCGCCCAGGAGGCAGGTCGGTAACGTAGTATTCTCCGGTCTCATTGGTGATGCCTTGATAGTGAATCCCGGTGCCGGTGTTGATAACGGTGACGGAGGCCCCGGTGATGACTGCCTTTTTCGGATCAGTAACGCGTCCCGTCAGAGACGCATGTGTGGACTGAGCATGGAGTTCCGCGAAAAACAATAGACCAAGGAAAAGAATCGGCAAAACCCTGCGCATGAGGACCTTGATTAGGTTCGGCACTGCTCCACCAATTTCGAGTTTTCACCGAGAGCAATGAGTGAACGCTAGCACAAGCCGGTCTGGCGCGAAAGAGAACCACAAGACGACTCGATTCACTAGATACGCCGGCCGTCCGAAATTTGTACCAACCTCGGCGGAGTTTTTGTTTCTGATTCCCAAGCGTTCTTTTTGTTCTGGAAAGTCGTTTGACTCCTGATGTATGGTCGCCGTAGATTGTGGTCCGCGGAGACCTCGTGCTGTTTCTGCTTGTCTGCTCAGTAGTTGTGGGGTTTTTCAAACGGCTGGCGTCTTAACCATGAACTCTCCTCCGAACGGGCGCGCGCTGGCATTCCCCGTGGTATGGGGAACCGAGAGCGGAAGTCGTGTTGCGGGGCCGCAGCCAGCGGAAGTCCGCTCGCCCAGTGACGAAGATCTTATGGCTTGGATACAAGCCAAAGATTCCAAAGGCCTGGACCTGCTCTACACTCGCTACTCAAGGTTGGTTTTCGGAATCGCGCTCCGCATTCTAAACGACAAGAGTGAAGCCGAGGAGGTCGTCCAAGAGGTGTTCTTTTCTCTCTACCAGAAGGCTTTGCTCTTTGACCCGGCCAAAGGGAGCGCCAAGGGCTGGGTCGTCCAGATTGCCTTCAGCCGCGCTCGCGATCGTAGAGCGCATTTGTTGCGAAGAGGCTTTTACTCTGGTACAGATCTTGAGTCTCTGGACGATACTCTACCAGGACGAGACGACGTCGAGCGCGAGGTGGGTCTCAGAATTGATTGCTCTCAGCTTTTGTCCGCGTTCGAAGATCTGACACAAATGCAGCGCAGAACGCTGGAGTTGTTCTACTTCCAGGATCTGGAACTGAGAGAGATCAGCCAACGGCTCAACGAGCCCTTCGGCAATGTCCGGCACCATTTCTATCGAGGTCTCGAAAGGTTGCGTAAGAGTCCGGCGATAAAGAGACTCCGGGAAACGCACCATGAATAGAAGCGAACGGCTGGATGAACACCAGAAGTTCAAAGAACTAGCCGCACTGGCGCAAAGGGGGACGCTCAGTGATGCGGAGCGGCTGGCCTTGGAACGACATCTTCGTATTTGTGAGTCGTGTCAGCAAGCATACGACGAGTATACGTTGATCGGCAGCGAAGGCATGCCTTTGTTAGCGGCAGCTTACGGCTACAACCAGGAGAGCGAAGACTGGGACGACCGTCCGGGGCGAAACAAACTCTTGGCAAGTATTCAGCAAGAGAATCAGCCCAGCCCTGCTGAAACGCGGAGTAATCGGCTGCGGGTGGACGGTGCTTTCCGGCCAGCAAACACGGCGTCATGGTGGGCTGGTGCCACGGTTGCAGCTTGCGCTTTTCTCTCGGTCGCTCTGGGAGCTTATCGGTTAGGTCGAACCCACCTGAGCGAGCAACAACCTGCGCCCGCGACGTGGATGCATCCGCGACAACTCGCATCCGACAAGAAGGCCTCGGACGAATTCATTGCCCTCCAAGCCGCGCAGGTCTCCCGGCTGCAAACGCAAGTTTTCAGCGGTCAGCAGGAAATCACAAGATTGCGGGAAGAACTGCGAGCCGAAGATGCTCATGCCGCCGCTCTCTCGGCTTCGAACAGTGCGCAGAGCGAACAATTTCGCCAAGTCTCAGAACAGCGCGACAAACTGGCCGAACAACTTCGCGATGCGGAGCAGTCCTACCAAGTTGTTCAGGCCGAGCTTACCGCTCTTCACGCGGAGCATGATCGTGTTCTGTTGCGCACGACCTCCTTGGAATCGAAAGTCGACGACTTAACAGCCTCCACCCGCGATCAGGAACGCAGGCTCAAAGACAACGAGCAATATCTTACTTCCGACCGTGATATTCGCGAGTTGATGGGTGCGCGCAAGCTCTACATCGCCGACGTCTTCGATGTTGATAGCGGCAGCCGTACGCGCAAGCCGTTTGGCCGGGTCTTCTACACGCAGAGCAAGTCCTTGATCTTCTATGCCTTTGATCTCGATCGTCAGCCGGGAGTCAAGAACGCCAGTGCCTTCCAGGTTTGGGGAAAAAGAGACACTGAGTCGGGAGAAAAGTATCGGGCGATGAATCTCGGCATACTCTACATGGACAGCGAATCGAACCGGCGCTGGGTTCTTCGCCTGGATGATCCGAAACAACTGGCCGAAATTGATGCAGTATTTGTTACGGTTGAACCCTATGGCGGCAGCCAGAAGCCGACTGGCAAGCCATTTCTATATGCCCTCTTGCGCAAAGAAGCGAACCATCCTTAGCGGCTGACCCGGGCGAGATTTCTGCTTTTTTGGTTTTGAGGCTCCGCGTCTTCGAAGTTATCCCTGACATAAACGAACGAATTGGTACACATTCCCTCCCGCTCGCGTAATTGTCATTGGGGACACCTCAAGAGACTCACTGGGATTCGTGCAGCCCAACGTGACTCTCGGGCGTCGATTGTTATTTCACTCCAACTTGTGGGGGAGACCATGTTGTCTCGTCGCTTCTGTGCTGTCGTATTCTCGCTCAGCGTTTTTCTCTCCGTATCGTCCTTGGGCTTGCATGCACAATCCACCTACGGCTCGATCTCGGGTACGGTTACGGACCAGTCGGGTGCGGCGCTTGTCGGTGCCTCTGTAACCTTGACTAACCTCGGTACTGCGGGGAAGCGCACGGAGACTAGTGGCGACGATGGCCACTTCACATTCGTGAATCTGTTCCAAGGTCAATATCGGATCGACATCGAGAAGTCAGGGTTCAAACACTTCGGCCGCCCTGGCATAACAGTACAGGTGCAGCAGGATACGCATATCGACGCGGCGCTCACAGTTGGGCAGGTCAGTGAGACAGTGGAAGTAAACGCGGAGGTGCCGCTGCTGCAAACGGAATCGTCCTCCCTGGGTCAAGTCGTCGAACAGCGCAAGGCGAACGAACTGCCTTTGAATGGTCGCAACATCTTCAACCTGATTACGGTTTCTCCCGCGGCCGTGGCGCAAGGGGGCTCCGGCGGATCGCCCGTCGGCCAGAACCCATTTAGCTGGGGCAACTACCAGATTGGCGGTTCCTTTGCCAACCAGGGTGCTGAGTATCTCGACGGTCAGCCGCTGAATATCGGCTACATTAACCTGCCGATTATCATCCCCACGCAGGATTCCGTCGGTGAGTTTAAGGTGCAATACAGCAATCTGGGCGCTGAGTGGGGCAAGTTCTCCGGCGGCGTAACCAACCTCAGCACCAAGTCGGGAACGAACGGCTGGCACGGTTCCGGCTACGAGTACTTCCGCAACAAGGTTCTAAACGCCAACGAATACTTCAATAAGCAAACCGAGTTGGCGAATGGCAAGGCGAATGAAGCTCCGCCGTGGACCCAGAACCAGTATGGCTTCGAACTCGGCGGCCCGGTAATCAAGAATAAAACTTTCTTCTACGTCAGCTGGGAGCAATACCGGCAGCGCACGGGGTCTCCGTTTACTACCACTGTCCCCGCGAAGGGAATGCTGAGCGGTGACTTTTCTGCCTTCTGTACAGCTCCCACCTCGCAAGGCGGCAACGGAAGCACGTTTGACGCTAGCGGTAACTGCGTCAATCCGGCCGGCCAGATTTACAACCCGTTCTCCACCGGCCCTTCGGGGGCAACCGCTCGGGCGACGTTCGGGCTCGACCCAACCGACCCGAGCTGCCCGGGTAACTGCATTCCCTCCACGTACTTCAGCAAGGCTGGGACGACCATGTGGCAGAAGTATTACCCGGCTCAAAACCTCCCGGGCGTGATTGCGAATTATCAGAGTGTCGCGCCGGGTGGCGGCAATACGAACGAGTTCGTGGCGCGCGGAGATCAGAACATTTCCAGCAACACGCGTTTATTCGGAAGATTTGCCTATTTCGGATTGCTGGATCTCCCGCTGAATCCGCTGGGAACCGGTCTCTGCCTCGATCGCTGCGCGGAGAAATATCACAGCAAGCTGCTCGTCTTCGACGTGAACCACACGTTCACTCCCACGACCATTCTCGATGTAAACTTCGGGGGTACCCGGTTTGTGTACGGCCGGATACCACTCCTTGGCGGCTACGATCTGACCGCGCTGGGCTGGCCCTCCACATATAACTCCCCACCTAAAGCAATCCGGACTCCGCCAACACCAGAATTCCCCTTCCCGAATGATGTTGGCCATTCGCAGGGCAACAGCGCAATTACCGACGACAACACACAATACAACATAACGCCCGCACTCACTTTGATTCGCGGCAAACACACCATTCAGGCCGGCGCCCAATTCGAGTACGGTCTGGATAACTACTTGCAAACCAACATCGCCAGCGGCGCGTTCGGTTTCCAGGGAAACTGGACGGCGTCCTCCGCAGCAGTTGGGGGATTCGCTTTCGCCGACTTTTTGTTGGGAGTAGGGCTGAACCAGGGCACCTTTGCCGGCAACCAGACCGAAGGCGTGGCCCAGGTCCCCGCACAGACCAAGGGCTTGCAAGTCTACCGCGCGCTGTATGCGGATGACACCTGGCACCTTACCACCAAGTTCACACTCAACCTGGGCTTGCGCTATGAATTGCAAGGAACTTGGTCGGATGCCTACAACCGGCTCAGCTACTTTGATCCCAGCGCAACCAATGCCACGGTGACCGGTTGCCCAAGCGGAGCCTGCCCTGGCGACGCGTTCCTGGTCCAGACGGGCCGCAACGGTAGCCGCAACAACATACCCATGGACAAGAAGGCATTCTCTCCCCGCCTAGGCTTCGCCTATGGCTTGGATCAGAAAACTTCCATCCGCGGCGGGTATGGCGTCTTCTACATTCCGAACTATGTCTCGTTCGGTTTGAACCCGGACAATGACGTCGTGAATCTCGCCAATACGGATTTCACGGCAACCACCAACTCGTACCTTACCCCATTCAGCACGTTGGATGGAAACACCTGCACTCTTGGGGCTACCCCGGGCGTCCCAACCTGCGCCCAGCCCGGCCCGTTCGGATCGGGCGGCATCCTTTCGCCGCCAGGCCGCAACTTCTCCGGATTACCTGCTACCCCCAACGTGTCGAGCTTCGTTGCATCGCAAAACGGCCCGACACTGGCTCCCTATTACGGTTTGAATGGGCATAGCAATCCGAAGTACGGATATGTGGAGCAGTGGAATTTCGACATCCAGCGTCAGTTGCCCGCCGGCTTCTTCGCGGATGTCGCCTATGCCGGTTCGCACGGTGTGCATCTACAGCAGTACTCAACCAACATCAACCAGATCGGCGATTCCTTCGTGGCCCAGGCCGCAAGCCAATACAATGCCGCGCTTCCAGCCTGTGGCTCTTCCCCTACCCCAATCGCATGCGCAAACGCGTCTGTGACCATCAATCAAAAGATCGCGAATCCGCTGCACGGCAGCCCCAACGCCACTCTCGCGCTGCCCACGCTTGCAAACCAAGGCCAGCTCGACCGTCCGTATCCGGAATACCTCGGAATGAACTTGGCCGGGTACGGTTGCTGCGGCAGCAGCTACAACTCGCTGCAGGTATCGGTGACTCGCCGGTTCCAGGGCGGCGGCACCATGCTGGTGGCCTATACCAACGCCAAGCTGATGAGCAATACCGACACTCTCACCAGTTGGCTCGAAAGCAACACCGGTGGTGTCCCGAGCGTGCAGGACTGGAACAACCTGGCGGGAGAAAGATCTCTCTCAGCCCAGGACGTTTCACAACGCCTGGTAATCAGCTACGTTCTCGACCTTCCCTTCGGGCACGGCAAGGCGTATGCCAACAGCCTGACCGGAGTCGCGAATGGCGTGGTTTCCGGCTGGGGCGTGGATGGCATCACCACTTTCCAACGCGGGTTCCCGCTGAAGATTGGCTGGTCTGGCCCTTCAACGTCATTGGCAAGCGGCAGTTTTGGCGTTGCGAACATTAGACCCGATGTCGTTCCGGGATGTGACAAGAAAGCTGGCGGCGCAAAGCTGACCGAGTATTTCAACACCAGTTGCTTCGCGCCACCGCCGCAGTGGGGCTATGGCGATGAATCGCGCGTCGATGCAAACCTCCGTGGACCGGGAATCAACAACTTTGACTTCGCGATCTTCAAGCGAACCAACATTGGAGAGAGGATGGGGGTCGAGTTCCGCACGGAATTCTTCAACATCTTCAACCATCCTTACTTCTCGCAGCCCGGAACCGGTTACGCCGGCACTGCAACAGCGAACGGCTTCGGCTCAATCACATCAACCATCCAAAACGGCGTGGCTTCACCCGAACGCCTGGTCCAGTTCGCTTTGAAGTTCGAGTTCTAGCCGCGGGTCGAACCGATTCTCCGGGCTGGCTTTCCGCGTCCCGGAACACAGAAGCAATCCGCCGGGCCGGACTCTTCGTCCAGCCCGGCTATTGTTTGCCATCGCCGATACGCAGGCCGCTCTATGACCGCGACTCTAAGCGCTGACCACTCCTTGAGGGCGAAGCAACTGTCGATCGAATCGCGCAGAAAGCCCTATAGACGCGGAAGGAGGTAAGGTTCGCAGTAGCCGACCGTGGCCAGTCTCTCGCCTTGGCTTTTTCGACTTGGGGGGGGAATACTGGGTACAAATTTGCCAGGAAGTCCCCGGCTTAGGAAAAACTAAAAAAACAGCTTGGATAGTCGCTCGATATGAGGTATTTTTGCCGACACAGAAATCTGCAGCCGGGCCGGGTTTTCACAAAGCCTAGATCTGGGGATATTTCGGGTTTCGCGAAATTGAAGACATCCCCTGCCTTCCGCGAGACTCAAGGTTAAGTGAGGTCTCGCCGTGCTACGAGGAATCAGCCGTGAAAACTCGTCTTTGCTTGTCCGCGCTCGTTGCGTTCTCTCTGCTCAGCTGCGATCTGTTCGCTCATAGCGGCGAACTCCGCCCTGGTACGAACTCAAAGCAGCCCGATGCAGCCGTGGTCTCTTCAACCGAAGATGAACCGCTGCCGGCTTCGCCTCCGTTTATGATTGCGGGTCCAGTGCGATCTTTTCTGCGCATGGCCGGGATCAGTCAAAAGGTTACTCCTGAAGAGGTCTTGCCGCTGTTGAGCCGGAACGTCTTCATCCAGGGCTATGAAGGATCCTCGCGGCCAACTGAGTTCCTCATCCTGTTGAGACGGTACGTCGTGCAATCCCGGGAGTTGGCGGCTCTCGCCGCCGCCGATGGCATGATGATTCGCGTCTCGAACTGTACCGATGCCAGACCGCTCTTACGCATTCTGGGTTATCGAGCCAGGGCAAATTGCGGCGAGCCTGATACCTCCTTGCAGACTGAGGATCCCGAGAGGGCTTTCCTTGCCATCGATTCCGGTTTCCCCCTTCCCGAACTCGAGCAGGCGCTACAAGGCGGCAAACCGTTCGAATACCCATACTCCTCTTCTCCGGTGCCGGTGCTGTTCGCGGAAAGCGATTGGACCAAGGCGAGCAAGAAGAACTACACAGAAAACAGCAAAGACCTGATTGACACGATCCTCAACGATCCAGCAGTTGCACGCCTGTACTGGGCTCTCTCCAAGCTCGACTCAGAAACCAGCAAATCCTTGCAGCGATCGATTGGGATCGGAAAGCTGCTCCCTTATGCTGCGGTCCTTGACTTTTACGGCAGGAGGCTCTGCATCAGCGGAGGACGAGTCGTTGTACCGGGAGGAGTGGCGGCGGAATCTGCATGGAAGGACTTAGTCGGCGCAGGCCCGGCATCCCCAGCCGCTTTCGTCGAGAGACTGGTGGCCAAGGATAAGGGTTGGCTGGCCGCTTATTTTGACGTACTTTCCCGGGCGAGCGCAAATCAGCAGGCGTATTTCACCCAGGGGCATCGGCTCAGACTCTTCTATGAGGGGCTGCGCGCCCCAGATACTTCCTTCAAGGCCACAAGGGGTACCTTCAGACCGGCTCCTGCGCTGCTGCTTCTGGCTACTCGACTTCAGTTTGCCAGTAGTGGCGAACCGCTCATTCCCGGAAGTCTGGAAGTGTGGAAAGACATTCTGCTCGACGGACACAACTCCAATGTCGTGCGAAAGTCCACAAAGCGATCTGCCGGCCTGACCGGCCCCGATGACCTTGTGCAACTATTGTTTACCCTGTCGCGCGCGGTCACCGACAGTGGGCCACTGCAGATCTACATGACAATCAGCGAACTCGACAGCCGGCGAGCTCCCGGACATGGTCTGGCGCCGACGACGGTCCGTCTGTTAGCGAGCAAGTTCGAGGAATTCAGTGACCAGTACCGAATCTTTTCGGAATTTCCGGAGTTGAGCGACGAATCGATCACGCTGTTTCTGGATGCCGTTCAACGGTTGAACAGTGTGCCGATGTCTGTACGTGGGAACGCATTCGGTATCTTTCAGGCAAATGTCGGAATCTGGCAGATTCTGGCCCGGCAGGGGGAGATTTCAACCGTGCACCTGAACGACTCCTGGCAGCAAGTAGTCAGACCCTTCATCACCAGTCGATCGGCTGCCCAGGTGTTTGACGCGGGTCGATCCTCCCTGGCAGCACTGTTCCGGGTCGCGACTGGCGAGGCCCGAGTTTCGCAAGACGAAATCATCGAATTGCTGGCCGGACCTCGACAGACGACTCCGGAAGGAACGAGGATGCACGGGGAGCTGGCCCGCCGAATCCGCGCCGTTTTAGACGACCAGCGGTTGGTTTCGCTCGATACACTGCTCACGCTGGGAGATGCCTTGCGCCAAAAACTGCAAGGCAAACAGCCAGAGGAGTTTGTGATTCTTCTGGCTGGTCAGACGCGGGAATTTGAGATGCCGCGGCCAATTTTTACCAATAGCGAGAGAACGCAATGGGCTGCTGGAATTTATAACGATCATCACACCGAGACGCAGATGCGAACCGATTTACCAAAAGTCCTGAAGTCCCCCACGGCTTCGCACGCGCAAATTGACGAAGCGCGAGGACAACTCGCCTCCTTTCTGAGAGACACTCTCGTTGGTTTGAACTATGCCTACTACGAACCACCGGGAGCACAGGCTCTACACAATAATCCGCTCTTCGTCCGCTCCCATGACTTTGCCGGTGAAACGGTCAGTGGCATGAAGACACTCTGGCAGGCGCCGGAACTCCTAGGTGAAGGTTCTCCGGCGGGCGGGGGCGCCCATTTCGTTGGGTCCCTTGCCGATCTCCCTTATGCCTTGGCTGAGATCGAGCAGGATTTTATTTCGCCGGAGAGCGTCCAAGCGCTCATCTGGCAGCAATTGACCCCGGAACTCCTGACCAGCGCCATCTTGCCCCGCTGGTGGGACGTTAGCGCGACCGAGCTTCACGCGGTCGCGCTCTACCAGCGAACGGGAGAAGAACTTCTGGCGGCTTCCTCAAATGACGAGGCACTGCGAGCAAAGGTGCTGACCATTCTCTCGGATCGGTTGCTCCCGCAGCGGTCGGTGCAGATCGAGCAAGCCCTGCGCGCAGGCCGCGCGTCAGACCTGCTTCCACAAATGATGCCAGCAGACACCTTCTATCTGGCCTCGGAGTTCCGGCGCAGATACCCCGGAGACCCCGGTCCCTCGGGAGCCGCAACCCAGGAACTGCAACAGCTTTGTGATCGGTATCCCGAACAGGTCACCTGGAAGCGCTTGTCGCACGATTTTGGCACGCCGCATCCCAGCCTGGCTCAGAACTACGGTCTCGAACTATTGAATGTTGCTCCCATGCCGCCGTTCTCTGGCTATTCCAGCCGCTTTCTGGCGGAGTCCTGGGATTCGCCCAATCTGTACTGGGCTCGTTTAGCCGATGAAGGAGGATATTCGCCCGTAATGCTGACTCGCCTCGTGCCGGAGCTTACTCGGCTGATGGTGCAAAAAATCTTTGCTACGGATTTCGAGGATTGGCCAGCTCTTCTTCGGGCGATGCACGAAGCGGGTAAAGATTTTCGCGAGGGTAAGTTGGCTTCGACGGCGAAGCCAAAAGCGGTTGGAGATTGATGTGGTCGTTTGATCGAATTGGAAGGCTGCTCCAGCAGTCTCAATCTAGGGTTGCAGGTAGGAACTTATGGTGAGGACATATTTTTTCGCGTTTCTTATTCCTCTGGGCTTATTGCTCGGCGAGAGGAGTGTCGAGGCTCAGGAGAGCCCGGACCTTCGCGTTGTGGTCAATATGGTCCAGCTGAACGTGGCGGTGACCGACAAGAACGGAAACTACATTACCGGACTGCGCCCCAAGGATTTTGTCATCGCGGAGGATGGGATTTCCGAGAGGGCAGCGACTTTTGCGGAAGGCAATGAACCGGCGCGTAGTCTCAGCGAGCTTGCCGACGACTCCTCCGGTGCCTCGGCCGATCACGCTTCTGATGGCGCATCGCCGAAGACCTTCGACTCGCTGATAAGCGGAGCTAATGTATTCGTCCTGTTTGACACCAGTGACTATATGTATAGGGGCTTTGTCTTCGCGCAAGACGCCATTGCCGAGTTTGTTCGTTCGCTCGGAAATGCGGACAAGATTGCATTCTATTCGTACAGCAGAGATCTCTCGCGTGCCGCGCCTCTTACTTCCGACCGAACGCAAGTCGTTCGGGCAGTGCGCTCGACCGTGGCAGGGGATCAGGCGGCGCTTTACAACGCACTCTTGCTGACGTTGAAAGACGCAGCTCAAAACACGGGCAGAAAAGTCGTCGTAGTATTCTCGAACGGTCCAGACAATTCCAGCGTCGTACCGCCGGAGGACGTGGCAGAATTCGCCCAGTCCGCCGGAGTTTCCATTTACATGATCAGCACCCGAAAAGCCACGTTGGAGCCAGTGTCCACCGCAGTTTTTGATCGCATGACAGCGGCCACGGGCGGCAAGGTTTACTTCGCCAAGGACTGGAGAGACGAAAACAAAGCTTTCGCTTCCATCCGTGACGATCTCGCACATCTATACTCTCTGAGTTACTATCCGAAGCCCAACCCCAACGCAGGATGGCGGGCGATTACAGTGAGACTGGTGGGAGAGCAATTGAGGAAATACAAGGTGCGCACCCGCAATGGGTACCGTCCGCAACCATCCCGATTCTCCGGCGAAGGTAAGGCGGCCTTATCGGGGGGCGGTTCGGAATAGCGGCGCCGTGGCCGGGTTCTCAGTTTTGACCGCTACCGCATTGCCACGATGATATTAGTGCGCGCCTGCTTGAGCCGATCACTGCGAGCTGGCCCACGGCTAGAATTGCCGGTTCGAAATCGTCAGGGCTACCCCGAGATCACAGTGTTGTCCGCTGCACGTTGCACGGCTTTGCGGCTGCAACTGGCTTGAGGGGGTACGTTGCAGATTGGTCAAGCACTGAAACACAATCTTCTTTTCGACAGGTTCGTTGCCGATGTACGATCTCCTGCGTGCGAAGAAAAACAGCATTCCTTATTGTTCTTCTCATTCCCTTAATGTGCATCCATCCGGTGTTGGCACAGGTTTCGGCGGATCATCCGAACAAACTCTGGAAAGCGCAATGGGTCACCGCTCCCGGTGTTCCGCAGCGAGATGAAGTCGTGCTCCACTTTAGAAAGGTCATCGACGTCTCCGAGTTGCAGCCGCATTTTTATGTAGATGTGAGCGCCGATAACCAGTTCGTCTTCCAGGTAAATCAGCGACGCGTCGGTAGCGGTCCCAGCCGCGGCGACTTGGCACACTGGAGATACGAAACCTACGATCTTGGTCCGTTTCTTCGCACTGGAAAGAATGTGCTCGCGGCGACGGTCTGGAATTTTGGCACCCGCGCCGCAATCGCGCAAATGAGCAATCGAGTGGGCTTTCTGGTCCATGGGCACGGAGATGCTGAACGCGTGGCGGATACCGACGCCAGCTGGGATGTGGAAGAAGAAAAAGGGATCCGCACGCTTCAGCCGCAACTTCATGGTTATTATGCCGCCGAGCCCGGAGAGCGTGTCGACGCCGCGGCATTCGATTGGTCATGGGAAAGCCTCTCCAACCTTGGAGGGCAGTGGAACAAGGCGATCCCTCTTGGTCGTGGTTCTCTAAGGGGCGAAACCGATGCACCGAACAATTGGCAACTGGTGAATGATTACCTTCCGCCGATGGAAATGCAGCTTGTTTCGGCTGGAAAGGTAGTCAGGGCAACGGGAATCGAGCTGCCGTCGGGTTTTCCGCAACAAGGGTTCACTGTTCCGGCCAATGCGAAGGCCAGTCTTCTAATTGACAATTCGACACTGACAACTGGCTACCCCGCCCTGACCGCCAGGGGCGGACGAGGCTCCACTATCCGCCTGACTTATGCGGAGGCACTGATTGATAACACGGGCCAGAAGGGGAATCGGAATCGGATTCAAGGGAAACACATTGAAGGTTTGGTTGACGAGTTTGTGCTGGGAGTACCTGACGCTCGAGAATTCATGCCATTGACCTGGAGGACATGGCGATATTTGCAGATCGACCTCGAGACGGCGGACCAGCCTGTCTTCATTGAAGGTTTGAAGACTTGGTTCAGCGCGTTTCCATTCATCGAGCGAGCACACTTTTCTTCCGCCGATCCTTCTCTGCGCACGATCTGGGACGTCGGCTGGCGGACAGCGCGCTTGGACGCACACGACACTTACATGGACACCCCCTACTGGGAGCGCCTGCAATATGCCGGGGATACGCGGATCCAGGCGTTGATATCCTATGCAGTTGCTGGCGACGACCGGCTGGCGCGTCAGGCAATTCAGGCCTTCAACGATTCGCGAATTGCGGATGGGCTTACCCAGAGCCGTTATCCGTCATCGCTGGCGCAAATGATCCCGACCTTCTCTTTGCTGTGGATCGGTATGGTTCACGATTTTTGGCTTTACCGGGGAGATGCGAACTTTGTCCGCGCCCAACTTCCCGGCACACGCGCCGTGCTGGGCTGGTATCTCGACCGGCGGCGGGCGGATGGTTTGATGGGAAAGTTGCCGTGGTGGCCCTTCGTCGATTGGGGCAAAGATTTTGAATTCGGGATGCCGCCCGAGGAAGAAGACGGAGGTTCCACGATCATCACGCTGCAGTTCGTCGAGGCATTACGTTATGCAGCGGAAATTGAAGCTGAGCTGGGAGACCGACGAATGGCAGCTACTTACCGCGACGCAGCCACGCGGGCCACTGAAGCCCTGTGGAAGCTGTGTTGGGATGATCGATACGGGCTGATGACAGACACTCCTTCGCAAAGACACTACAGCCAGCACGCAAATATTCTCGCGGTCTATCTCGACGTCGTCCCCAAGAAACAGCAGAAAGATGTGCTTCAGAAAATCCTTTCAGCGAGCGATGCTGGATTCCCCTTGCGGGAGACATTGCCGGCGATGACGGCCGCCACTTATTACTTCCGTTTCTATCTGGCGGGTGCATTATCGCACGCGGGTATGGGAGATCAATACCTTCAATTGCTTGAGCCTTGGCGTAAGATGGTTTCGTTGGGACTGACCACTTGGGCCGAGTCGCCGGAGCCGACGCGCTCCGATTCCCATGCGTGGAGCGCTCACCCGAATTTCGATTTACTGACGATTGTGGCGGGGATTCGCCCGCGGACCGCTGGGTTCAAGACCGTTACGATCGAGCCCCATCTTGGTGCACTGAACCAGATCGAAGCGGCTTTACCGGCTGCGAAAGGGATGGTGGAAGTACGGTATCGTCGCGTGCCGAATGGCGTGGAGGCACAAGTCACTCTGCCCCCAGGAATGTCAGGCGGGCTGATCTGGAAGGGACACGAGGAAATCCTCCACGAGGGCAAACAGACTCTGGCACTTCCCTGACGGGCTTGATCGTCGCCTGATATCGTGTCGCCTTCGGAAGCAAGCGACCTGAACTCATCAACCCTCGACCATCAACTCCTTCCGATCAGTGTGTGAACCGTACCATGTTGAAGGAAGCACGGATGAGCCGTTGGAGATGAGTTCGATGTCCGTGAGAATCGGGCTCTTGTGGCATTGCACAAGAGGCACTACGAGCGCCTAACAGCGGCCGAGAAGAAGCAGTTGCAAGCAATTCTTGAACTCACTATGAGAGTGCAGAACGCGTGCTTTGGTCACAGCCCCATCGGCGTGGACCGGAGATCGAGAGATTGCGCCGCCGCTATTGATCCCATTCCGTACCCATGTTGTCATCCGTGATGATGCGCACCTGGGCAGTACGAGCACGAATGTGGGCAGCCGATTCTAGGGTGAAGAAGCCGGGAACGTCCCGATCCATGGTTGTGACCATTGACATTACCTCGGCCAAGCGGCGACGCTGCTGCTCTTGCGATAAATCAAAGACAGCTTTGCCGTCGATACTGTAGCGCGACAGCACGTCGAGCCAGCGCCCTGCGTCCAGCTTCAGAGGCGTGTCGCTCACCACGACGAAGTTTGCCAGACGCATTCCGAAGGGGAAGACTTTCACGCCGGTCGCGAGCACTTCGTTGGAGTCGGTTGTGTTGTAAAAATCCACGCCGCCCGGATTGAG
>Ga0210398_10002477_pt1 | contig 18018 bp, 17 predicted proteins | sample IncBWC4OmetaG_FD_161047 | JGI IMG/M metagenome (GOLD analysis project Ga0210398, IMG submission 161047) | Forest soil microbial communities from Barre Woods Harvard Forest LTER site, Petersham, Massachusetts, United States - Inc-BW-C-4-O | ecosystem: Environmental > Terrestrial > Soil >... | reverse complement strand
GCCTGAACGAAAACGGACGGGTCGCACATCAAGTTGCTCTTCAGAAACAGCTTTCAACCGCAGTTCAGGGACAGCGGGTAGGACGATCCGCTGCACTTGCTAAAGAACTAGAGGAGTCCTCGACAGACGCGGAGGATCGCGCCGGCTGGCAGAAGCTACGGCGGCAACTTGAGCACCGCCGAAATGTGCAGCGGGCCAAATGGATCGGCTGGCCCGTTGTTGTTGGCGGCATCATCTTGATCGCCTCTCTTTCCGACAATAAATCGACATCCCCTTCACATCGCTCGTCCACCCCCACATACGCCGCGCCTGCGGCTCGGCCTGCCGATGTATTCACAGCTTCAGAAATCCAATGGTGCGTCTTTGAACTTGATCGGCTAAAGCGCATTCGCGCCATTACAGGTGAGACCGCGCCAGATGCAGTAGCCGATGCATGGAACGCCCGACACGCGGATTGGAATTCAAGGTGCTCAACCAAGAAATATTACCAACCAGATTACGATGCTGCGGAACGTCTATTGCAAGCTTCGTCCGCATCACAACAGGCGGATGCACTTTCGCTTTATAAGTCATGGCTGACGCCTGCGCCTCACCTCGTGCCTGGAACGAAACGATGACCACGACGACTGACAGAGAGGCTCTGATTAAACTGACAACCGAATATTGGCGCTTGCTTAAATTGGCGGAGCGAACGTTCGCAGACATGCAAACCGAGAAAACCGCGAGTGTTTCGGCCCAGCTACGTTACTCGATGTCCCGACTCACTACGATTTGTACTGAGGGGGGCCTAAAGCTGGTCAGCTACGACCGAGAGGCTTACGCGCCGAATCTGCCGGTGACGGTTGCAAATTCGGACGAAGCAGCTTCCTTTGATGATCTGGTAGTTGATCGTACTGTCGAACCCACCATCATCGCGGATGGTCAAGTAGTCGCTATGGGAAAAGTCTTCCTGAAGAAGAGAGTTTAGGCATGTATCTCGGGATCGACTTGGGAACCTCGAACAGTGCGGTAGTTGGGAATACCAATTCCCAACTTCGGGTGTTCAAGACGAGCGACGGAAGCGACGTGCTGCCATCGGTCGTCTACATCGACCAGCGTGGCCACAGACTGTACGGCCGAAGGGCGTATGAGCAGACGCGCCTATCGCCGGACAATGTCGCAAAAGGTTTCAAGCGTCTGATGGGCACGTCGACTCCGATGGAGTTCCGTGCGTCTGGTCAGACAATGACCCCCGAGGAGTGCAGCGCAGAAATCCTTCGGCAACTCGTCTCCCAGGCTCTCCTGGAGACGAACGCGGCCGAAATCGTGGGGACAGCGATCACGATCCCGGCAGCCTTCAACCAGATGCAGTCCGAGGCGACCTTGCGCGCCGCTGCTGCTGCCGGGCTTGATCGCGTGGTGCTCCTTCAGGAACCAATCGCTGCGGCGATGGCTCAAGCCAAAAACAACTCCGGCCAGTTCTTGGTTTATGACCTCGGCGGTGGAACCTTTGATCTTGCGCTCATTCAGAATCTATCCGGCAGCATCAATATCATCGGACACGAAGGGATCAACATGCTGGGCGGTCAGGATTTTGACCGCATCCTAATCAATGAGGTAATCCGACCTTGGTTGATGGAGACGTTCTCTCTGCCTGAAGATTTTCAAAAGAATGACAAGTATGTTCGCTTGATCGGAAAGAGTTTAATGGCAGCCGAAACCACAAAAATCGAACTCTCCACGGCAGATACGTCAACTATATTTTTATCGGACGAAGACATCCGTGTACAAGACGAGGCTGGAGCAGATATTTATCTTGATATAGCCGTCACTCGGCGACAATTTGAGGGGTTCGTCGAGCCATTGCTTATTCAGACGCTCGACATGACGCGCTCAATCATAAAAGCTAACGGATATACCGCCCAGGACATCGACAGGATCGTCTTCGTCGGTGGGCCATCAAAGATGCCGTGGATCAGAGAGCGGGTTCCGCGCGAGCTTGGCATCGCCGCCGACTTGTCCGTCGATCCTATGACAGCGGTCGCTATGGGGGCGGCGATATATGCGGAGAGCCGGGAGTGGGAGGAATCCAGCACTAGGAGGAAGGCGACGCGGGCGTCGGAAGATGTCGGAGCCGACCTTGGTCTGAAATTTGATTATCAGGCGCGAACCACCCAGGACGGCGTGAGGCTCCGGCTCAGAGCAGAACCGAGCGCGGTCGCCGCTCGGTTGTCAGTCCAGTTGGACGATCCGGAGCATGGCTGGACTTCGGGACGAATAACCGTCACGCACGACACCACAATCGATCTCCCAACCCGAAACCTGGGGGAAAATCAATTCCGCTTCAGCGTCTTCGATGGGTCTGGTCTCCCGATCACGCAGGCGGCGAGCACCATCGTGATCACCCGGACTCATGCGACCGCAGCCGCGATTCCAGCCACGCAAACCATTGCGGTCAAAGTCAGATCAGGAACCTCGGGCCGAAGAAATGTCCTCCACCCGATAATCAAAAAGGGAACGCCGTTGCCGGCCAGCGGCTCTCAACCGCTGAAGGCCGCGTACAGCATAGGCCCAAACCTTCCTGGCCAGATTGATCTGGAGCTTTTTCAGGATGAGGGGGCCTTGGAGCCGGACCTCAATCTCGCCATCGGCTCGTTCCGGATTAGCCATCATGATCTCGCGGAGGGCATGACCATCAAGGAGGGGGATCCAGTCATATTTCATTGGGCGATGGACGACAGCGGTCTCCTCACCGTTACGGCCGAGCTACCGTCGTTGCAGCAGACGTTCTCCAGCACTCGGTTCTACGTTGACCAAGAAGGCCATCGGTCATTTGAGGGTGAAGGTGGGGAAAAGCTGGTCGAGACCGCCATTGCTGAGGCCGAGAACGAGGCAGCAGAGGTGGTCGACGCGGTAGGGGTCGGTGCGAAACAGGAGTTGGACGAGATCGACCGGAAGCTTGAGGAGCAGCGCCGTAATTTGAGCAAGGCGTCTTCGGGCGACGAGCGTCGTTCCATCACCGAGACGGTTAGACATACCCGGCAAGAAATAGCTCGCCTGCGTTTTCACCCCGATCACCGGGGCCGCTATCTGGAGCACAAGCTCAACGATCTAATCACCCGCTACAACGACCATGCGCGACCACCAAAACCGACGCCGCAGTCCGAGAGGTTCGACCAGCAAGCTTTGGCAGCACTCAATGAGCTACGGAGACGTACCCCGACAGCCTTCGATCTCGCCGAAGTCATCATCGAACAGATGGAAAGCATCTACTGGCGGACGCTGTGGGAAAAGCCCGACTTTGTTGTAGCGATGTTCAATCGCGCCGCGCAGGAACGTCATTTATCTGCGAATAAGGAAGCGTTCGATCTGCTGATTGGTGATGGCGAGAACGCGATCAAAGCCAACGATATAGATGAGCTAAAGGGTATCGTTCTTCGCTTGTGGGACAACCGAATCAATACTGCGAAGAACCTGGGAGACGTAAGCCGGCTCGCGTCTGTGTTGCGAGGTTGATAGCCGCTGATAGCGGCGCTCGTCTGCGAAAGCTGCAAGCGCGCACGGCTCCTCACCATAGGGGCAACGGGTCAGAGGTACTGAAGCCTGACGCAATCCCATCGTCATCAACAAGAACGTCGATTGAGGCCAAAGACCCCCAGCCCGGTCGTTTTCGTCCAGTTATTCTGTATCCTTTTGGGAAGGATCGGAGGGCCTTCGCCTGCAAATTCATAAATCCATAGAAGAAGTCGAGGGCTTTACCGACCAGACCGGTTATCTCCTGTAAAGGGACGGACTTAATTTCCGAACCCCGATGCTTCAACCGAAGTTCTCCCTCAAACAAGATGTAATCGGAATGAAAGAAGGCGTTCCGAATATCCGTCCGTACTATCTCGTCGAAGATGACATTCAAATCTTTGAAATCCAAATTGTCCGCCATGTTTCGGATTTCCGTAATTTTCGCGCTGAACGATGGAGGGACTCCCTTCCGATATTTAGTCAGGAAATTGAACAATTTTGGTTGCTGACCGTCAACCGTTAGCAACATGTTGTACAAGCCATGGTAAATGTAATTCGCCTCTGTAATATGGCAATAAAGGAAGAGGGCTAGTCGTGCTTTAGCTCCGTCATGAAGGGGGCCATTTATCAACCCTAGAAGATCGGCTACGAGAGCCTGTGTTTCGCCTATCGGCTGCCACCCGGCATCCTCTGCGCCCGAGTTAAACCCAAGTGCTGCGAACAAAAAGGATAATTCGTCTTTCTTTCGCGCCTCCTGAAATAGCCGCTCAATCTCGGTTTCGAGTAAGGTTTTGAACGCCGCTCTCTCCATGGCTGCCACTACCCTATGTTCACGGCTGAATATGGGGTCACGGCCGCTCCGACCGGCTCGATCAGATCGGGATCGTTGTTCTTGACGTTGCCGACCCGAGCACTCACCGGCCACGCCACCATCGAGCCCGCATACGGCACCAATATCGATTTCAACAGATCGGGCTCCGCTGCATCTTCGCCGAGCCACGTCGACCACATCTCGGGCGGTAGGATCACCGGCATCCGGTTATGAAGCTCGCCGCATAGCTCGTTGGGGGTTGTGGTGATGATCGTGAACGACCTGACCCACTCCTCGGCCGGGGATTTCCAATTTTCCCACAGACCGGCGAGGGCCATCAAACCGCCGCCTTCGAGCCCGATTGCGTAGGGCTGCTTCTCCTTCGGCCCGACGCGCTTCCACTCATAAAAGTTGTCGACCGGGACGATACAGCGACGGCGCTTGAATGCATCTCGGAAGACCGGCTTCGTGTCGATGGTCTCAGCCTGTGCGTTGATGGTCGAGAAGCCGATCTTGATGTCCTTCGCCCAATACGGCACGAGCCCCCAGCGCATCATGTCGAGGGTGCGCGACCCGGTCTTCTCGTTGTATCGGACGATGGGTAGGTTGTCGGTTGGGGCGACGTTCCACGATGGCGCGTACGTGTTCGGGGTCGGATACTCGGGCGGTATCCGGAACGCGATCTTGATCTCGCTGTAGTCGTCTGAAAGCCTAACCCGTCCGCACATCTTCTAGCGCCATCTCCTTGCGGCCGTCGTTATCGATCCGCTTCCGGTCGTCGTCCAGGTAGAACGAGTGCTTGCAACTCCAGTCCTGGCTCCAGATCGCGTAGCCGATTGCACCATCGTGCGGTTCGGTTCGCCAAAGCCGTTCGGCCTCGATCTTTGCGTTATCCAACGTTAGGGCACCGAGTACCGTGTAGGTGCCGGGCTCCATCCCGAAGTTCCCCATATCGTCATCATATTCGGCTTGCGCCAGAGCCTCGGCTTCCTCTTCCGGGGTCAATACGGGCGGCGGATACTCAATCGACATCCTGAACGGCGGGCCGGCGGCGCGGCGCTGGGCTGCTCGAAACGCGCCTAGTTTCTGCGGGCTGATCTGGACATTGTAACGCTCATATATCTGTTTGGCGGTCAGCGGCATGGCGGGGGCACTCCATCCGTCTTGCATCTCAGGGTGAGAACATTTAGAGAACATGACCTCGCGGAGTCAACCCCCATAACCGCCGATGAAACCCCTCTACGCGGCGCGCCTATACGATCTCGGTCCAAATGATCGGATCAAGGTGCAGTGCCGCCTGTGCAAGCGGGGCAACTCGATGCCGGCCGACTTCATCATTCGGCTCGGCATTGCGTCGGGCACAAAGGTACTCGACCTCGTGCGCCTCTTCCGGTGCCAGGGCTGCAAGTGGCGCGGACGCGCATCGGTCTCCATCGAGTGGAGCGAGGTTCAATAGGTCGGAAAACTCGATGATGCCTAAATACGTTATATTTGGGCACGACTATGAGAATTCACGAGATACTAAATTACAACAGCGATCAGCGCGCATTCCAGAGTATTGCGAACGCTTTCGCGCCTAATGGAATGCTCAAGTTCCTACTTGATTTTGAGGGAATGAGTCAAGTCTCTCTTCCGGTGCAAGATCATACGGCAGAATTATTCGGCGATCATAATCTCGACCCTGTGACCCAGGGCTCGGATATTCGTTCGGCACCGTTCCCAGCTAGTTCCAGGGGAGTCATCCATCCAGGAGCGGCATTGCATTCCGCCCACCCCGCTTCTCGGCCAGTTTCCGGAGTCGATGTCGCGGCGGGTTAGCCCCGCCTTGATCCGCCCACAAATAGTCTGACGGCTACTCGTCCTCGCGCAGTCGTAGCACCCGGCACCCAATCGCGTCGCAACATTGAAGCAAGAAAGCCGTCGAGAAGGCACCCCTAATCAGCTTGTTCGAGACAGTCTTTTCAGTCTCCGGGATGCCCATCTGGACGAGCCGTTCGACCAGTTCCTTCTGACTGACATTTCGTCGCGCCAATTCCGCGCGCAAAAGACCGCGAGCCCGGTCTTGCCATTCCTGCGACGGATGAGCGGTCATTCCACGCCCCAAAAGACTACCTCCACAGATACATAGATTTCTACTCGCTTTAACTATCTTTGCCATTGCAACTTCAGTCGGTCCACGATATCATGGATGTGATGAACGATTTCGTGGATAAAACGATGAATACCCGCATCATCAACCGTCGTGACCGACAGCAGACCCGGCGAATCCTTTCCGACGTGCGCATCCGGTGGCGCGACCTATCCGCATCCGGCTTGAACCGCGAACTCGATCCCGTCGTCAATGGCAACGACCGGCTGGTCAGTCCGCATCCCTCCATATTCGCGCGGAGCCGGTCATGACCGATACCATGAACAGTGCGGCGAGGCTGCACCGCAACGGGCGCACCGAGCCCAGCGAGTGCCGATGCCCCGCATGCCAATCAATCATTCCGCCAGACCTGCTGGCCTCGATCATCGGGGCTGAAAATGTGCGCCGGCTTGATATCGAGCAGACAGTCGCCGCGCGGTTCGCCAAGCAGATCGCCGAGGCCGAAACCAAGAAGAAGGGCGAGATCGCCAAGGCCGTGAAGGCAGCTACCGTCGTCGCCGAGACCAAGATCGCCGCAATCCGTCACAACCAAGCCGCTGTGGTGGTGGCTGCCCTGACGGCCGAGCGCATCGTGGCGGGGCAAAAGTTGGACGAGGCCGTCAGCGCCGAGAAGCTCGCACATGCGGCCGAAAAGCTGCGGCTCGAAACGGCACTCGCCGACATGCAGCGCAAGCTCCAGGGCAAGACTGCCCACCAGCTAGGAGAGCCATTCGAGGCGTCGCTTTACGACACCATCGTCGCAGCCCTACCGCCATCTGATGTCGCCCGAAGGGTCGAAAAAGGCCAGCCAGGAGTCGACGTGATCGTGGAGGTCGTCCACGGTGAATCGGTCGTCGGGAAGATCGTGCTGGACAGCAAAAACCACGCCCGATGGCAGAATGCGTTTACGCGAAAGCTGCGGGCCGACCAGCTTGCCGAGAACGCGGATTTTGGGATTTTGTCGAGTACCGTTTTCCCGAAAGGCGCATCTCAGCTTTATGTCCAGGATGGGGTGATCATCGCCGATCCGGAACGGGTCGCCGTGTTGGTAACGATCCTCCGGCGGATCATCATCGACAATCATATCCAGAAGCGCGGCAGTGAAGCCCGCAACGAGAAGGCGGACGCTCTCTTCACGTTCTTGTTGAGCCGTCGTGCGGACGACTTGTTTCTGAAAATGATCCGGATCGCCCGCGACCTCGAAACGCTAGATGAAGTCGAGGTCAAGAGCCATCGAACCACTTGGGCTAAGAGAGCCGAACTTGTCCAAGGTGTGGTCGATGTCCACGACACGATCACATCGACGATTGCGGATGTAGTCGGGGGTGGGCTGTGAACCGCCGCGGTGGCCGGCGTCCACCTCCACACCTCCGCATTGTCATTCCGGTCGTCCAACAGGCCGACGAGGCGGTTCCGCCGCCACTGCCGGATGGATACGCGGCCGAGATTCTTAATCGGGTCGTGCAGAACCTATTACGGGACGCGAACACCGTCACGAATTCGGCGATGAATGCGGTCAAGGACGAGTGCGCCGGACACGGACTCGATATCCGTCCAGAGCAATCTGCTGCGATCCGGAAGGGTGTCTTCGACATGGTCGTCGGCGCTTTTCGTGATCGGCTCCTGTCGGGGCTCTCCGATGAGTGCGGTCCTCCGGCTGACATTGCCGACGACGCGGCCGAACCCCGTATGGATGCAGAGCATCTCGTCGAGGGTATGCCGCCCGGTGACGATTTGATGCGGCTGTTCCGCGAGACTCTCATGAGTGAGGAGTGTGATCCATGAGCCGTGTACTCATTCGTCGCCGCGAGTTGCGGCGCCGGATTCCTTACAGCGACGTGCATGTCTGGCGGCTCGAACGGGCGGGCCAGTTCCCGAACCGGGTGCAACTCGGCCCACGGTCGGTCGCTTGGTATGAGGATGAGGTTGATGCGTGGTGCGCGGAGCGCATCCGTGGAGGTGCTTGTCCTCCACCTGGACGACCACCTCGTACCGGGGTCTCGTAGTCTCCCTATAGACCCTTATACGTCCTATCGTAGACCCAGACTTCGCAGGGGTTAATCACTACTGTCCATATGTGAACCGGGTATACGCCTATGGAAACCCGATGATGGTAAGTAAGAGTTTGATAAGACGGTATAATTTGATATCGTGCGGACGATGAAACACCCGATCCTGTCGGAGATCATTAGTATGTATGAGACCCATCCGTATCGTGGCCAGGACAGCCATCTATTACTCGATATGAGACACGGTTTACTCTCGGCAGGGGTCATCGGGGTGTGCCGAGGATGGCGACACCCCGATGGGTTTAGGTTCAGTCTTCGGGAATTGCCGATACAAGGTTAGAAACGTAGTCCGACCAGACCTGAAGTCCCTCTCGTTTCTCGTCCAAATATTCCCATTGATCGTAGACAGCAACCATATCGTCCTGTCTATGATTCAACAGCCGTTCTCTGATATCGGGCGGAACCTTCAGCTTGCCCCAAATGGTACGGGCGGTACGCCGCAGATCGTGGAGCGTCCACCGCTCGACCTCGCCGTCCGGCTCGATGTGGCCGTGCCGTCGTAGGTAGTCGGCCACCAGCTCGCGCACCTCCTTCACAAATTTGTCGAATTGGAAAGTGACGCCGCCCCTTGACCCGGAAAAGATGAGCGGCGCTCCGGGTACGTTCGGAACGGACTCTATGAGTTCGATCATCAGTTCCGTGAGCCCAATCAGGAACGTCACATCGCTCTTCGTGCGCTCGGCTGGAAGCGTCCAGAGGCGTTCCGGTATGTTCAGCTCGCGCCGGACGGGGAGCCTGCCCACTTCGTTACGGCGGCAGGCCGTGAGTAGTAGGAGCTTGAACATCACTCCATAGCGCAACTCTATTTGGCCGCACGCCCACCAGAAAGCCTGGATTTCCGCGTCTGATAGCCAGCGAGTACGCTTGTTCTCGGAAAAGAGATTTCCGAGCCCCGCTATGGGATTAACCGTGATGTAGTGGCTCTCTAAGAGCCATTTATAAAACTGCTTCAAGGTCTGCGTCTGCCGGTTGACCCCGCTTGTCTGACCATCTGCACCTTGGGACTTCAGGTATGCGACGATCTCGTCATGCGTGATTTCGTTATCATACCGCTCAGCCCAGCACACCCCGCGCACCTCGACGGCATCCACCACCTCGACGGCTACATACGTTTTCAGCCGGGTGAGGTGGTGTCTGGCCAACATGACAGTGCTGGCTCGACGGGCCTTCTTCGTCCTCCTGGTGGGTGAGGTTTCAAACCACACGAGGAACTCGTCGATCCGGTTCGAGAGCAGGTGCTTCTTGTCCTTCTCGACCTTCACCAGTTGCGCTCGCCTCTCCTCCTGGCGCTGCAAGATGGGATTGATCCCCTTATCAGCGACGCGCATGCTCTCACGAGCTGCGTCACGTGCCTTCGCCACGTCGGGGTCACGATGCACTTTGGCAATCGTCTCCATTACCTGCTTGCCGTTCACCCGGTACATGGCGACGTACACCTTTCCGACCCGCCCGGAGCGCTGTGACGGTGAGGATACGCGAACGCCAAAACTCGGCAGCAGTAAGTCCCAATAGAATACTCGACCACGATCTGGAGGCTTGAGCCGCTCTACGGCATCCTGCGTCAGCTTCAAGACATGTGGGTTGCTCATCATAGTCTCCTTATCGGAACATATGTTAGTCTAAATTGTTAAGATTATCAACCACTTACAAACCCCATTACATATCATTGATTATCAGGACTACTCAGTTCATCATGAGTTTGTGGCCGATCTGGAGAGAAAGTTCTTGTTGGCTACCATTTGGCTACTTCGAGGGAATGTGACGTGATTCAATTAAAGTAACATTTCGCTTCATTACCTGTTAAATTCTTGGAACAACGATCCTAAAGGTAAAATGTTACGAATAGAAACGATAGTAAATACTTTTGATACTACTATAGCTCAGCTTGAGGTGTGCGGCGGCTTGCTTGCGCGGTTGCCGGCGGGCCCGCGCGATGTGTCGACGGCGGGCAGTAGTCTGTGCTCTCGACGGCCGCTAAGATGCCCCGAGGCAAGGGAGGGCGTCGCATGCTGTTCAAATGCCGGCCGGAGGGGTTGCCGATCCCGGGGCGGTTTCCGGGGCCGGCGCATGCGCGCGGCAAGTGGTTCACGATCGACATCCACTGTCATCTGTTGACCGAGAAGGCCGAGCAGATGGTCGCCGATGCCGGCCTTTCGATGGACTGGCAGCCGCGACACCAATTCGCCAACGAGCTGACGCGCGAGACCAATCGCGAGCAGGCGCGGCGCACGCGCGTGCAGTTCACCTCGATCGAGAAGCGCCTCGCGGACATGGATCTGATGGGGATCGACATCCAGGCGATCACCCCGTCGCCGGCGCAGACCTTTTACAGCGTTCCGGCCGATCTCGGCATCGAGACGGCGCGCGTCATCAACGACAACATCGCCGATATCTGCGGCAAGCACCCCGACCGGTTTGTTGGGCTCGGCACGGTGCCGTTCCAGGCGCCGGAGCTGGCAGTCTCCGAGCTCGACCGACTGCACAAATCGCTGGACCTGCGCGGCATCGAGATCGCGACCAATGTCGCCGGCGCCGATCTTTCGGAGCCGCGCTTTCGGCCGATCTTCCAGCGCGCCGAGGAGCTGGGCCTCGTGCTGTTCATGCACCCGACCGGTTTTCCCGAGGCGAGCCGGTTCCGCGACCATTACTTCACCAACATCATCGGCAACCCGCTCGATACGACAGTGGCGGTGCATCATTTGATCTTTGGCGGGGTGCTGCAGGACTGCCCGAATTTGAAGCTGGTGCTGAGCCATGGCGGCGGCTTCCTGCCGGCCTATTCGGGGCGTATCGACCATGCCGCGTCCGCGCGGCCCGACACCTGCACCTGCCTCAACCACATGCCGACGACGTATCTGAAGCGGCTCTATTTCGACACAATCGTCTACACCCATCCGCAGTTGCACTATCTGGTCGAGAATTACGGCGCCGACCATGTGCTGATGGGCACCGACTATCCGGCCGACATGGGCGAGGTTGATCCGGTCGGGTTTATCGAAAGCTGCGACGGGCTCGACGACACCGACCGCCGCGCGATCCTCGGGCGGAACGCGGCGCGGTTGCTCAATCTGGAAATCCCGGAAAATCGTCGATGAGACTGTGGCTCGCGGTGCTGCTTTTGGCGATGGCCGGCGTTGGGGGCGCCCATGCCGAGACGCCAGCCGAGCGTGGCAAATATCTCGCCTCGTTCAGCGGCTGCGATCATTGCCACACGCCCGGCTATTTCCTCGGGAAGCCCGATTGGAGCCGCGTGTTCACCGGATCGGATGTCGGGTTCAAGGTCGGCGAGCTGGGGATTTTTGTCGGACCGAACTTGACGTCGGACAAGGAAACCGGACTTGGCGAGTGGACCGACGAGCAGATCGCCGCGGCGATCACGACCGGAGTCCGACCCGACGGCCGCATCCTCGCGCCGATCATGCCGTGGCGGTCTTTCGCCAAGATGACAAAGTCCGATGTGGATGCGCTTGTCGCCTTTCTGCGCAGCCTGCCGCCGGTCAGCAACAAGGTTCCGGGCCCGTTTGGCCCGAACGAGAAACCGCCGATCTATGTGATGACGCTGGTGCCGCCCGACGCGGGGGCGGCAAAATGACCACCCTTTGCGCGGAGGTGACAGATGGCTGAAATCCTGGGGATCGGCTGCACGCACCGGCCGGTCATGCTGCGCCGGAATGAGGACTGGACCGGCATGATGAAGGCCTCGCTCGCCGACCCCGATATGCCGGAGGAGATGAAAAATCCGGTGTCGTGGCCCGAGCCGTTGCGGGCCGAACTGGGCAACGATTGGGGCGCCTCGACCGCTTCGCGCTATCGCGAAATCTACCGCCAGCATTTCGCCGAAGCGCGGCAAGCGCTCGACGACTTCAAGCCCGACGTCATCATCATGTGGGGCGACGACCAGTACGAGAATTTCAAGGAGGACATCGTCCCGCCCTTCGCGGTGCTCGCCTATGAGGACCAGGACATCCAGCCCTGGGCGCATCGCCGCTCGCCCGACAACCCGTGGAACGAGCCGGCCGACACGACATTCCGCGTGCGCGGCCACAAGGAGGCCGGCAAATACCTAGCGTCAAAGCTGATCGAGGCCGGCGTCGATGTCGGCTACGCCTATAAGCCGCTGCACCATCCGATGGGTCATGCGTTCGAGAACACGGTGCTGCTGCTCGATGACGAGCGGCGCGGGTTCGACTATCCGCTCGTGCAGTTTTCGGTGAATTGCTACGGCCGCCGGGTCAACGCAGCGCGCGGGCTGCGCCTGCCGCTCAGCATGAAGGACGATATAAACAGCCTCGACCCGCCCTCGCCCAACCCGCATCGCTGCATGGAGGTCGGCGCGGCGACGGCCCGCGCGATGGCCGACAGCCCGTGGCGCGTCGCGCTGATGGCGTCGTCCTCCTGGTCGCACTCGTTTTTGACCGAGAAAAACTGGCAGCTCTGGCCCGACGTGGCGGCCGACCGCGCGCTCTACGACGCGCTGGAGACCGGCGATTACGCCAAGTGGCACGGCTACAAGACCGACCAGATCGAAGAGTCCGGCCAGCACGAGGTGCTGAACTGGTTCTGCCTGTTGGGCGCGATGGAGGCCTTAGGCCGCAAGCCCGACAAGGCGGCGTTCCTCGAATGCTGGGCCTTCGTGTCGCCGGTGGTGTTCGCGCATTACCACGCGTGATGCGCGGGCGTTGGACCTGTTGGGTGATGGCGGGCGCGGCCGTCGTGGGACTGCAGGGCGCGGCGAGTGCGCAGGAGCCATCGCCGGCGGCGCTCATCGCGGCGGCCAAGCAGGCCGCGGCGCGCGATGTCGACTACGGCCAGAACCTCTGCGACGGTGATGTGACCATCGAGGCCTGGCTCAAATCGCTCGTCGGCGATAACGCCCGCGCTGTCACCTGGACCGCCGGCACCTGCCGGCTGCTCTCGCTGAGCCCGATCGACCAGGCGCATTGGAAATATTGCGTGCAGGCGACCATGACGGTCTTTCACCCGATGACGCCAAAGGACAAGCCGACGATCGAAATCTATCTCGAAAAGCCGGATCACGGCCGCCCGGGAAAAGCCTATGCGTTCCGCGGCGAGATGTTGCTGCACGACGGTCAGGGAGATTACGAGCGCGAACGCGACGGCTTCGTCGGCGACTGGGACGACCGCTTTCCGCCAGCGGCGGGTGTTCGGGAGGCGCGTTGCAGCAATGATAATGATTAGATAAGCACTGACAGGAGGAAACGATGGCCGGTGTCGAAGACCTTCTTGAATCCGGTGAAGCGCAACGCCTCGCGACCGGTTTCACCTTCACCGAGGGCCCGGTCTATCACCCGGATGGGTTCTGGTATTTCGTCGATGTGCGCGAGTCGAAATTCTACCGCATCAAAGAGGGCGGCCCGGCCGAGCTGCTGCGCGAGAAGACCGGTGACGGCAATGGCACCACCTTCGACCCGCAAGGGCGGCTGATCCAATGCGAGGGCGGCAATCGCCGGGTGACGCGCTGGCCGGCGGACGGCAAGTTCGCGTCGAGCGACGTGCTGATGGACAAGTTCGAGGGCAAGCGCCTGTCACGTCCCAATGACGTGCTATGCAAGTCGGACGGCAGCCTCTACTTCACCAATCCCGGGCTGCGCATCCCGCTCGGAGAACGCGAGCTCGACCCGTCGGCGGTCTACCGCATCATGCCCGACGGCTCGAACCGCCACGTCGCCGATTTCGAATACCCGAACGGGCTCGCCTTCTCGCCGGACGAGCGCGTGCTGTATGTCGCGAACACGCGGCATGCGGCGTACATCCACCGGCTGGAGATGGACAGTGCCGGCAACATGGCGCGACGCCGCATCTTCGCCGACATGTCGTCGGACGAGAAGATCGGCGTGCCCGACGGGATGAAGGTCGATGTCGAGGGCCGGGTGTGGTGCACCGGGCCGGGCGGCACCTGGGTCTATGCGCCCGACGGCACCCATATCGGCACGCTGAAGACGCCGGAAGTGCCGGCCAATCTGGCCTTTGGCGGGCCTGACATGAAGACGATCTTCTTCACCGCGCACACTTCCGTCTACACGATGCGCGCGAAGGCGCCGGGGCTACCGGGTCACCCGTTCAAGAAGTGACGCGCATCGTTGCAGGACCGTATATGCGTCCGTCGAGGCTCGATATGCGTCCGTCGAGGCTCGCCCACATCCTGAGGAGCCGCCGCCAGGCGGCGTCTCGAAGGGCGGTCGCACCTCAGGATGGAGGGCATTTCTTGATTGCAGCACCCAGCACCTCCTCATCCTGAGGTGCTTCGCGCAGCCAAGCCCTCGAAGGACGCATACGGTTGACGCCAGTTTCCTTCCGCACGCCGCACCTGTAGTTTCCGCAGATGCGGCTCGCCATCCCGGATCTGATCTCGAACTCGTATTTCACCGCGCTCGCCGCGGCCGAGCTCGGGCATTTCGCGCGACATGGGCTCGACATCGAGGCCGAGCTGATCTTTCCGGTCGACCGCGCCTACGAGGCGATGCGCGACGGCGAATATGATTTTGTCGCCGGCGCGGCGCACGGCGCGCTCGCCGCGTTCCCCGGATGGCGCGGCTGCAAGCTGCTGGGCGCGCTGGCGCAGGGCATGTACTGGTTTCTGGTGATGCGCAGCGATCTCGGCATCGCGCGCGGCGATCTCGCGGCGCTGAAGGGCAAGCGGATCGGCGCGGCACCCTGGGTCGAGATGGGGCTGCGCCGGCTGCTGGTCGCCGCGGGGCTCGACCCGGTGCAGAACGGCATCACGATTCAGCCGGTGCCGGGCGCGGTCGGCACGACCACCAATTTCGGCCTGACCGCGGCGCAGGCCTTGGCGGACGGCAAGATCGACGGGTTCTGGGCCAACGGCATGGCGACCGAGATCGCGGTGACGAGCGGCACCGGCAATATCGTGCTTGACGTGAGGCGCGGCGACGGCCCGACGGGTTGCTTTGACTATACATTCGGCGCGCTGGCAACGACCGATCGGTTGATCGAGAAGTCGCCCGATATTGTCGCCGCGGCGCTGCGCGCGCTCGTCGATGCCCAGCATGACCTCAATGCGGATGCCGGTCGGGCAACGCTCGTCGGCGAGAAGCGCTTTCCGCCGCGCGAGACGGGGCTGATCGCGCAGATCGTCGCGCGCGACCTGCCGTATTACGACGCATCGATCAGCGAGAAGTCTGTGGCCGGGGTCGCCGGTTTTGCTCGCTCGCTCGGCATACTCAACGAAGATGTTGAATACCGCGACGTCGTCGCCACCCAATTCAGCCATTTATGGAACGCGGCATGAGAAGAGCGCTATGAGGACGGGGGCGGAATATCGCGACGCGCTGCGCGACGGCCGCGTCGTCTATGTCATGGGCGAGGGCCGCGTCGACGACGTAACGACGCATCCGGCGACCGCCGCGGTGGTCGAGGAATATGTCGCCTGGTACGACCGCCATCGCGATCCCGCCTGGGCCGAGACGCTGCTGCGCCCCGATGGCGTGCCGTGGGCGTTCACGACGCCGCAGGGCACGAGCGATCTGCTCGGCTTGGGCAAATCCTTCGCCAAGACCTGTTTTCTGTCGGCCGGCAACATCACCCACGACCCGGCCTACGGGCACCTGATCGCGATGGGGATCAAGAACGCTGTCGCGACGCACGCCAAGTCCCAGGGGGCCGGCGACGAGCCACTCGCCCGCGCCGAGGCCTACCGCGCGATGATCGCCGAGACCGGCCGGTTCATCACCTTTTCCAGCGGCGGAGCGCCGATCGGCTTCCGGATGCGGCCGGATCCGGCGGATCGCGCCGCGATCAAGATCGTGCGCGAGACCGATCGCGGCCTGGTGCTCAGCGGCCGCGTCGGCATGCACACCAGCCCCGCCTATGCCGAGGACGTCTATGTCGGCGCGCTGTGCGGGCTGCAGTATGGCGGGCACCCGCAGAGCTTTGTCGTCGAGGTCGGCGCGAAGGGCGTCACCACGCTGTGCCGCAAGAGCGCGGTGCGTGACCCGAACCCGTTCCTGTCGCCGCTTTCCAGCCGGTTCGACGAGCTCGACGGGCAACTCTGGCTCGACGAGGTGTTGATCCCCTGGGAGCGGCTGTTCCCGGTCGACCTCAACCTCGAGCCGGTCGCGCGCTGGCTGATGTGGCATCATCTTTACGGCTGGGGCGCGCGGGTTGAATTCAGCCTTGGCCTGGCGCTGGCGCTCACCGACGCGATGGGCCTTAGGAATAATGACGCAACAACCGAGTACCTGATCGACCTGCTCACCAGCGTGCAGACCATCCGCGCCTGCCAGCTCGCCGCCGCTCACCAGCCAGAGCCGACCCTGCTCGGCTATGCCGCGCCCAACCACGCGCATGTGATGGCGGGAGGCGTCACGCTGTTCAAGACGCGGCAGCAGGTCAGCGAGTTGTTGCGGATCATCCCCGGCTCGTCGCTGGTCGTCGCGCCGAGCGACAGCGACCTCGCCACGCCGGGCCTGGCCGCCGGGCTCGAAGAGGCGTTTGCCGGCGGCGGCTACACCGCGGCGCAGCGCGCGGCGCTGCTGCAGCTCGCGTGGGACCATGTGTCGTCCGGGCTCGATGGGCGTGAATCGTCGTTCGAGCTACACGCTTCGGGCGGCATGCCGTCCTGGCGCGGGCGGCTGCGCATGAGCTTCGCCGACTACAACCCGCTCGCCAATGCCGTGCTGAAGCAGCTCGATTGCGACATGCCGGCGATCGACCTCTCCAGCATCGCCGCGCGGCCGATGGCGCACCGCCGGGTCAACAACGTGCCGCCTCCGCCATCTGCTCCCCTTGGCGCCGGAGACAAGAAATGAGGACCGGCGCCGAGTACAAGGCGGCTCTCCGCGACGGCCGCAAGGTCGTCATCATGGGCGGCGGCGCGATCGAGGATGTGACGACGCATCCGGCGACCGCGGCGATGGTCGAGCAATATGTCGCCTGGTATGACCGGCACCGCGACCCCGAATGGGCCGAGACGCTGGTCGACCCCTCCGGGACACCCTGGGCGTTTGTGCTGCCGCGGACGGTCGAGGAGGTGGTCGCGATCGGCCGGGCGATCAGCAAAACGATCTTCCTGTCGGCCGGCAACATCACCCACACGCCGCAATACGGCCACCTGATCGCGATGGGTGTGCTGGCTGCTGCCGAGACACGCAATGCCGGCCCGCAGCACGCGGAAAACGCCGAGGCTTACCGGCGCGAGATCGTACGCGACCAGCGCTTTGTGACGTTCTGCGGCGGCGCGGCGATCATCGGCCAGCGCATGCAGCCCAACCCCGCCGACCGCGTGTCGGTCAAGATCGTGCGCGAGACCGACAAGGGCATGATCGTCAAAGGCCGGCTCGGCATGCACACCAGCCCGGCCTATGCCGAGGAAGTCTATGTCGGACACCTGACGGGGCTGCAGGTCGGCGGACACCCGGTCGGGTTTATCGTCAAGGTCGGCGATTCAGGAGTGACGACGCTCTGCCGCAAGCCGGCGGCGCGCGAGGCGAGCCCGTTCATGGCGCCGCTCTCCAGCCGCTATGACGAGCTCGACG
>Ga0210398_10002476_pt1 | contig 18018 bp, 18 predicted proteins | sample IncBWC4OmetaG_FD_161047 | JGI IMG/M metagenome (GOLD analysis project Ga0210398, IMG submission 161047) | Forest soil microbial communities from Barre Woods Harvard Forest LTER site, Petersham, Massachusetts, United States - Inc-BW-C-4-O | ecosystem: Environmental > Terrestrial > Soil >... | reverse complement strand
CGATCGCGGCAGATAGAGCGTGACGACTGTCCCAACCCCCGGGGTGCTAGCGATTTTGACCGCGCCGCCCGATTGGCTGACAAACCCGTACACTTGGCTGAGCCCGAGGCCACTGCCCTTGCCGATGCCCTTTGTGGTGAAGAACGGCTCGAACGCACGCTTCGCCACCTCCTCGTCCATGCCCACGCCGGTGTCGGTAACATCGACCCGGACGTAGGAGCCGGGCGCCAGATCGGCGTCGGCTTGATCGGCGCCGATCACGGCGTTGCTAAGCTCGATGCGCAGACGCCCGCTCTCGGGCATGGCGTCCCGCGCGTTGATCGCGAGGTTGAGTATGGCGGCCTCGAACTGCACCGGATCGATAAGACTTAGCCACAGCCCCGCGGCCGGAACGAATTCGAGGTCGACAACATCACCGAGCGTGCGCCGGAGAAAATCGGCCATCCCGCCGATCGTCGTGTTGAGATCGACGGTCTGTTCGCGCAGCATGCCCTGACGGGCGAATGTAAGGAGCTGCTGCGTCATTTGGGCGCCGTGTTGAACCGCGCGGAGCGCGGCATGAATCAACCGCCGCGGCCGGTCGAGCGAGATCTGCCGCTCGGCCGCGAGCACCGTTTCCAGCAGTTCGAGATTACCCGTGACGATGGTCAACAAATTGTTGAAATCGTGGGCAATCCCCCCCGTCAGGTGGCCGACCGCTTCGAGTTTTTGGGTGTGCCAGAGAATGCTTTCGGCTTCACGGCGGCCGGCCTGCTCGGACACTAGCCGACGGTGGGACTCGGCCAGCTCGCCCGTGCGTTCGACGACCTTGGTTTCGAGCGCGTCGTTCATCTGTCGCAGCGACTGCTCGGCATGCCGCATGCGGAGCAAGGCCCGGACGACGGCGACGAGCTCGTCGGCTTCGATCGGCTCGATCAGATAGGAATCCGCCCCAGCCTCAAGCGCCAGCGCGCGATCCTGAGCGCTGATCAGCGCGGACGAAGTCTGCAGCACGGTGATCTGCGGGTGCGCCGTCTTGATCCTGCGGCAGAACTCGACCCCGTCGCCATCGGGCAACCGCACATCCATCAGGACCATATCGGGTACTGATGCCGCGATCTGTTTGAGGGCCGCCTCGCCCAGAGCGGCTTCGGATACCGCATAGCCTTGCCGCGCCAGCGTGTGCGCCTTCACATAACGGCCGCCGTCGTCGTCGTCGACGACCAGGATGCTGGCTTCCGGCGTCGGGTTCACGCCGCCATTCCCGCTGGGCCAAGCACATCGCCAATGGCCACGACCAGCATCGACGATGAGAGGTCAGATTTAGACAATATCTTTGCCGCCCGGCCGAGCCGCACGCGCTGTCCGCCGTCGAGGATCATCGAGGTGAGGACGATCGCCGGAATGTCCGAGACCGCGCTCAATCGCTCCAAAAACTGAAAACCGTCCATTCCCGGCATATTCAAATCGAGCAACACGATATCGGGCGGGGAGTTCCCCAACAGCGCAAGGCCTTCGGTCCCGGTCGCCGCCTCATTGATCTCGTAAAGGCCACGCGGCAGCAATTGCCGCACCAGATAGCGCGACACCTCCTCGTCATCGACAAGCAGCACGCGGACCAGCGACGATTGCCCGGTCATCCGGTCGAGCAAACGAAGCAGCTGTTCGGCGTCGACCGGTTTGCCGAGATATTCGTCGGCACCAAGGTTGATCGCCTTCGATTCCTCCGCCGTTGATGAGACCACGACCACCGGCAAATCGGCGGTCGCGTTTTGCTGACGCAACTCGATCAGAAAGCGCCAAGTCTCTTCGCCTTCGAGCATGATATCGAGGAGCACCACGGCCGGCCGATGCAGCGCGAGCGCTTCTCTCGCCTCGGCGACGGTATGAGCGACAATCGGCTGGTAACGCGACGGGGCGAGCATCCGCTCGATGGCGAATGCGTCGGCCGAGTCGTCCTCTACGACCAGCACCGGGAGGCGGCCCGGCTCGATCTGCCATCGTTGCGACCAATCCACCGGCTCGCGCGCGGAGCGGTAGAGGCGCGGCACGCTCACGGAAAAGACCGAACCCTGTCCGGGCGCGCTTTCGAGCCCGACATTACCGCCGAGCAGCTCGGCAAGTTGTTTCGACAGCGGCAACCCCAGGCCGGTGCCCTTGATGCGACGCTGGATCGGGTTCGCGATCTGGCCGAATTCCTGAAAGATGACCTCGTGATCGGCCTCGGCGATGCCGATACCAGTGTCGCGCACGCTGAACGTGACCCTGTCGGTATCGCGGTCATAGCTGGCCCAGACCCGGACCTCGCCGTGCTCGGTGAACTTGATCGCGTTCGAGATGAAGTTGCGCAGGATTTGCGAGAGCTTCGCCTCGTCGGTCGTCAGCGCCGGCATGTCGTCCGGTTCCTCGAACGTCAGCATCACCGCATCGCCGACCAGCAACGGTCGCAGCATGCCGCGCAAAGTGGCGAATATCTCCGCGGCGGCAAATTCGCTCGGCGTGACGACGATCTTACCGGCCGCGACCTTTGCCAAATCGAGCAGGTCGTTGACCAGTTCGGTGAGGCTTTCGGCGGCACGGCGGATGAATTGGACTTGCCGTTCCTGCTCCCCGGTCAGCTCCCCGTCGATCCGCCCCAGCAGTAGGCGCGACAGCGCCAGGATCGAGTTGAGCGGGGTGCGGAACTCGTGGCTCATGTTCGAGAGAAAGCGCGACTTGAGCTCGTCGGCGCGTCGCAAATGGTCCGCTCGGTCGTCGAGTTCGGCGTAGAGCGCGACGACGCCGCGATTGGTTTCCTGAAGCTCCTGATTGATCCGCGACAGCTCTTCCTGGCGTGTCTCCAACTCGCCGAACTGAAGCAGCATGTCCTGGTTCTGGTGCTGGATTTCCTCGACCGGATTGGCCGGCGTATCGGCCGCGAGCGTCTGGGTAATATGCTTGATCGCGGTCTGGTCGATGGCCGGCGCTCGGCGCGGCAGGTACTTGATGAGGCGCACCGTCGTCCCGCCATTCGGCGCCGTGTCGATGGCGAAATCATCCATCAACCGGCGCGCGCCTATCAGGCCGACGCCCATCCCGCCGGCCGAGCGAACCGAGCCGTTCAGCACCTCGTCCAGTCGAGCAATGCCCGGGCCGCGATCACTTATCACGATTTCCAATCGCTGCTGAACCAGCGTGCTCGATATGTGGAACTCGATGCTGCCGCTCTTCGCGTGTTCGAGCGCGTTGCGCGCGATCTCGGAGGTGGCCGTGGTGATGCGCGTCTGGTCCTGGGCCTCGAACCCGATCAGTTCGGCAATTCGGCGCGTGCGCTTTCGTGCGAGCACGATGTCGGTCTCGCCCGCCAAGGGCAATTTAAGAAGGCGCACGTTCATCGCGGCCTCATCACGACAATGGTGGCGTCGTCGCGCCCGCGCCGGAAATCGCGAAACAGCACGGCCGCAATCAGCGAAGGATGGCACGCCGCCAGGCCGGGATAGTCCCCTATACGCCAACGATTGGACAGACCATCGGAATGCATGATGACGCAAGACGCGGTGGCAAAAGGATAGGTGAACTCGCGGATGCGCGGGGCGACGTGGCCCGCCGTCCCGTTATGCGACACCATCTGTCGCGCGTCCGCCCCGGCCACGACGGCGCCGGCGATATTGCCGACCCCGACAAAACGGATCACCGCCTCATCGAGGTCGATGCGCGCGACGGCGAGAGCCGCGCCGCGGGTCGGCGCCAGGCCGCGATGCATCCGCTCGACCAGCGAAACGCAGTCCTCACCCCCATGTTCGCTGAAAATCTTGGTCGCCAGATCGGCCGCGCGCGCCGCCTGCAGGCCGTGGCCCGAGCCATCCGCGACCAGCAGCGTGCGACCGCGGCCATTGGCGTCAAAGGCCCACCGATCGCCACAGACGGTTTCTCCTGGATAGGTCGCGGCGACGACGCCGATGTCGGTGCCTGACGCGATTTTCGACGGCGGACCGTCGACAAGACGCGCTTGGATGACGGTGCCAAGGCCGGGCCGCGAATAGACGCCGAACAGATCGGCCTGGCGGGAGATCGCGCCCAGTCCCGTCCCGGGGCTGCCGGCGGTCGAGTAGCCGTCGGCGAGGGAGGCCTGGAGATCGGCGATACCGGGCCCCTTATCGATCGCCAAGAGCTCGACCCCGGCGCCCAGCGCATCCTGAAACCGGTCCATGGCGATCATGCCCTCGCCCCGGGCGTGCTTGAGGATATTGGTCGCCATCTCGGTGGCGATCAGCGCGGCACGGGCTCTCTGTGTCTCGTTCGCCCCGCCGTTGCGGGCCAGTTCGCCGGCAACTCTACGGGCCTCGCCCACGTGGCTCTGATCGGAAACGGCGGTAATCACGCTAGCGCCAACGAGCGAGGGTAACGATCGTCCCTTGACCTGGGGTTGATTTTACCTGGAATTCATTGCACAGACGCTTTGCGCCGCTCATGCCGAGCCCGAGACCGTGGCCGGTGGTGTAACCATCGGTCATCGCGCGTTCGAGATCCTCGATGCCCGGACCTTGATCGGTGAAGGTGAGCCGCACCCCGCGGCGCGTTCCCTCCCTCAGCATCTCGATTTGCAGCGTTCCGCCGCCGCCGTAATCGACCGTGTTTCGCGCGATCTCGCTCGCCGCGGTGATGATCTTGGTCTGATCGACCAGGCTGAACCCCACCGCTACCGCCTGGGTGCGCACCGCCTGGCGAACCCGAACCACATCGCCGGAATGCGCGACCGGCATGGTCTCGCTACTTTCGACCGGCACGCAAATCCCCTTCGCTATCGATGATGCGACGGATCATAGCGAGGCCCTTGTCAACATTCAGCGCGGTGCGAACCCCCGTCAGCGTCAACCCGAGCTCTACCAGGGTGATGGCGACCGCCGGGCGCATCCCGACGACCACGGTAACCGCGTCGAGCACCCGCGACATGGCCGCGATGTTATTGAGCATCCGGCCGATAAACGAGTCGACGATCTCGAGCGCCGAAATATCGATCATCACCCCGCGCGCGCGGCTGCCGACGATGCGGACCGTCAAATCGTCCTGCAATGACATCGCAAGCTGGTCATGCATGTCGACCTGGATCGAGACCAGCAGGCAGTCGCCGATCTGCAGAATGGGGATTTCGCCCATGCGGGGCTACTCGCCGCTCTGCTTGGGTTGAGCCCGGTCCGTGACCGCTTTGTTCATCCGGCGCAGCGCCAGCGCGAACGCATCGGCCATCGTCGCTTTCGAGACGACGTCGAGCTCGAGCCCGAGATGGACGATCGTCTGGGCGATTTGCGGCCGAATGCCGCTGATGATGCAGTCCGCGCCCATCAGCCGCGCGGCAGAGACCGTCTTGATCAGGTGCTGCGCGACCAGCGTATCCACGGTCGGCACGCCGGTGATGTCGATGATGGCCACTTCGGCGCTTGAGGTGACGATGCGTTCGAGCAGGCTTTCCATCACAGTTTGCGTGCGGGCGCTGTCGAGCGTCCCGATCAGCGGCAGCGCCAGAACGCCGTCCCAAAGCTGGATGACCGGGGTGGACAGTTCGAGCAGTTCTTCCTGCTGCCGCAGGATTACCTCTTCGCGGCTTTTCTGGAAAGCCTCGATCGTGTACAGACCGAGCTTGTCGATCAGCAGTGACGCCGCCCAGGTCTCGCGCGCCAGCGTCTCGACGTCGTTGCCCACCTCCTCGCGCAGCAGCGTGAACAGCGGCTCTTTCAGCGACAAGACGAAGACGGCGGTTTCCGCCGGTGAAAAACCCTGCACCGCACGCTCGCCGGCGACCGTGTCGAGCAACACGCGGGTGCCGTCCCATTCCGGTCCGGAAAGATCGTCGAGCGTTCCCGCTGCCGCGCCCTGACGCAGCTCGGTCAGAAAGCGCTTGGACTGATCGCCGAGTTGCGCCTCGCTGATTTGTCCCCGCGCCGCAACGCCTTCACGCTTCTGACAAGCCGTCCAATCGGCTAAAATCCGCTCGTTATCTCGCTCGATCAATGTGGGGATTATCGTTTGCGCCGCCTGTCTCATTCCTACGCCCTTTCACTAACGGCTGCCGTTGCCGCGCGAAGCAAGCGGGCTGACAGGGGGGTCACATCGGGTGTATTGCACAAAACACGGTATCGCGCTCGATATACGAGACACAAAATGACCGCAGCTTCCGGAACAAGCGCCGCTGCTGGGAAATTGATACTCGTCGTCGACGACGACGAGGCGTTCAGAACCAGCACGGCCAGCATCGTGCGCTCGGCGGGCTATCAGGTCTGTACGGCACCGGACTATCGGCTGGCGTTGGAAATATTGGAGCGCGGCGATCCCGTCGACCTGCTGCTGCTCGACATCGTCATGCCCGACCGGGTGAACGGGTTCGCGCTCGCGCGCATGTCACGGCTGCGCCGTCCGGAACTCAAGGTCATCTACATCAGCGGCTTTGATATCCCCGGCGGTGTCGGCGACGAAGCCTTGGGACCGATCATCCGCAAGCCGCTCGACAACGATCAACTGCTCGACGAGATCGCCCGCATTCTTGCCGGCTGATGACTGTGCGGTGAGCGTCCGTTTTCGGCGCAAAGCTGCCGCTCGCCCAACGAGCAACGTTCGGCTTCTCATGCCCCTTCTCGGCCGTTGGAAGGCTGGTTTAGACGAGGCGCCGAGCGCGCCACGGTCAGTCGCTCTGTGGTCCCCCTTCGATGACACGGAGAGCCCTTTGGCTGGACGTTATCGGGACGTTGTGGGCGATCACCCGCTGTGTGGGCCCTTCGAGGGAAGGCGCGCGAATCTGCGCTGATGAGCGCGGTGATGCGAGAGGCGAGCGCGGCAATGATCGACCAGCCTGGGGAATCTTCTGGCGCTCTCTGATATTTTTCCGGCTTCGTATTCGATCAACGTTGTTCTCTTGGTCGGCCTCGTCTTTGACGATATCGATGGTTTTCTCGGACATGTTGCCGGGGTTGTAATGATATTTCCCAGGCCGCTTCTCGCCTGGGCGCTTTTGCTTCGGTTTCATGCTGTCGCCCATCATGGGACACACTCCGCTGAGTAAAAAATGGCCGCGAGCGCGACGTAAGCTCGCGGCCCCTATTCGGCGGCGCTCGTTCACTGCAGAGTGAAAGGGAGAGCCGCTTATACAGGCGGCTCTCCGGTCACATTGATGCAGCAGGCTTCACGATTTCGCGGGCACCCAGGCTGCTTTGCCCTTGTCGAAATCGAAACCGGGCGCGGATTTCAGCGCGTCCTTCGTCGTGTCTAACGTGAGATACCAAGCCCCGTCCTTCATCTCGGCGCGAACGGCGTTAAAAGGCACCGCGACATCCTTTTCGCCGGCGCCCAAGAAGCCGCCCACACCGATCATGAAGCCTGTGACCTGTCCATTCTCGCTGACAATCACGTCATCGACGCTGCCGATCTTATCCTTGGCTTGGTCGTAGACGCTTTGCTTGTAATACTTCGTAACCGTCTTGCCCTCGGGGGCGGAAGACATGGGGGGCGCCGCCTGCGCCATTGTTAAACCGGCGGTCGCGATAACAATGGCGGTTGCGGCCAAAATTTTTCTCATCATTTCCTCCATGAGATTTCTCGTGGTTCGCAAACACCCAGTCGCGTTTTAGGTTCAACAGCACGCCAACACTGTTACCGCCAGATAATGCGGCGAGCCATCCCGGCTCCCATCTGACTGACGGCCGCGAAAATGCGATGGCGCAACCGGGCCATGCGGCGAGTTTAGGCGTAGGCTTTCAGTCTGCCGGGCTCTAGGCCACTCACGCGCCCGTTCCGACGGCGGGGTGGCCCTTTTTTCCTCACCTCCTACATGGCTGCATCGCCAGCCCACAAAAGAGGATGGGCCGCTCAGGCAAATCCTAAACGGCCCAACCACCCGATCATCCTGGCCTAAAAGCCGTAGTATCGATCGATGCTCTGACCGTAGGAGCGATCAGACCAATCCGGCTCATTGCGCGTCGTGTAGTACGGCGCGTTTTCCAGGCGATTGCGGTCTATATCGACCAGGTAGCCGCCCAGCCGCGTATCGTATGTCAAAGCTCGCCATGGCAGCGGATGGTAGCTCTCGCCCATGCCAAGGAAGCCGCCGAACGACATGATAGCATAGGCGACTTGGCCGTTCATTTTGTTGAGCATCACGTCATAAACCGACCCGAGCTTCTCTTCTTGTCGATTGTAGACATTCGTCCCTGTTACTTTGCTTGATGAAATCAAAATTCCGGTTTCGTCAGTCGCAACGTCGCCGCTGCGCGGTATGTTTGCGCTCATGATTTACCTCTATTCTTTAAGATAAGAGTAGAACGGCGGATCAAAGGTAGCGTTCCACTAATTCGGATCAACGTGCTTAAACAGAGAAAAGCACTGGTGTAAAATCACCGAAACCGGGCCTTGTAACAGGCCCGCCGAAGGTCATTCTTCGACCATCACTGGTAGAGTCTTTTCCGAAAGTGCCAGGACCGGAGGACGTTTTTTAGCGCATCAGCCTCATCAGGGGCCTAGCGCTAGGAAATCTGACGATAAATCTGGCGATAATCCTCCTCCATCAGCGACTTTTACTTGGAACGTGCCTCAGAGTGTGAGCGTTTGGCTCGTGAAGCATCAACCCGAGAAAACCCCGAGATATTGCGACAGTAGCGGCACGGTGGCGCGCCCTGGCTGTTGAAGCGAACCGACCGCCGCGGTTGTTGGAGTGAGTCAAAGATGGTCGACGAGACGGCAGAAGCATTGCGCGCCGAAATTGACCACCTCAGACGACTTGCCCCGCTTGTTACCGATGCGCGTGTCGGCGCGGATATTCAGGAAATGATCGAAGAACTTGAAAAACGCCTGCGCGAGTTGGGTGTGCAAGGCTTGTCGGGAGGCCAAGCCCGGCCAATCCGGCGAGGCGGCCTAGGGAGACGAGGAGCGCCTCATTGGCCGCTGCGTCCATAGGAGAGAACCCGCGCCGAGCCCAATCACCTGGATAACCAGCGACGCATAGGGCTGTTTTCATTACCCGGCGAGGTTAGCCAGCGCTGGCGCACTCTCTCGAACAGGTGGAAGACCAACGGTGAGGCGGAGCCGTTCAGGGATCGGTTCCCTGCTGACGTGACCGTAGAGGGCCGCGAATAATTCGCTACCGTTGTTATCGTCAGCCAGAAAATCTCGGATGCGGCTACCCACGGGGTTGGCGGTGCGAGCGACCTTATTTCCTTCGATCAGACGCAGGCTGTGTTTCATCAGGTTGCTCGCGATCCGCACTAGTTCAATTACGCAATGTGAACGTCGCGTAACAAAAACGATCCGACTGTTACAAAAATCTGTCATGCAAGGGTCGCATGGAACGAGCCCGGGCCTGTGGCTTTATCCGCTGTGTTCGCTAACCGACATAAACTGTCGCAATATCCGTGCGAGGCCCATCATCGGTTGTCCTAGCATTGGCCCCGGTGGCTGAGAGAGACGAGCGCTCCCGCCAATAGGCACACGGAGCGCTCCATGCGGACCCTCGAGATACGCGTCAGTCAAGCCAGTCTGGCCGACATTCTCAACGAGATACGCGAGTGGCATGATCGCAAAAAATGCGCTCTCTCGCATTTTCGCCATACGAGTGACGAAGACGGAAGCATCGTCATCAGCGCGGGTTTCGCTACCGCGGAAGATCATCACATCGATGCATTTCATCGGCGATTTGCCAGCGCGGGATAGGACAGCCGGGTCGAACTCCGCCGCGACAACCGACGTCTGACGGGAAGCGGTTCTGGCTTCAGAACCCCCGTATCTCTGTTCGTAAACCTGACTAGCCCGCCTGCGTGTTTGCGCCAGGCAGCGGGACTGTTCGCTGAGCGACAAAGGAACGCATCACTCTGGCTGCGGTTCTCCCTTTGCCCCCATAGAACCGAGGTCGAGGATGCCCACCAACGCAAGGACGAAGGCAACACGCGCCACGCAACGCAAGTCCCGTTCCGGGTCGGCAGCCGGCTCGGCCATCACATTGCTGAAGCAAGATCACCGCGAGGTCGAGGAATTCTTTGAGGAATACGAGGAACTCGAAGACGACAACGCCAAGGCCCAATTAGCCGAGAAAATCTGTTTAGCGCTGAAGGTGCACACGCAGATCGAAGAAGAAATCTTTTACCCGGCGGCTCGGAAAGCCACGGGCGATAACGACCTTCTCGACGAGGCGCTGGTCGAGCACGCGGGTGCCAAGCACCTGATCAGCGAGATCGAGGCGATGGAAGTCGGCGACGACCTCTACGACGCCAAAATCACCGTGCTCGGCGAGCAGATCAAGCACCACGTCAAGGAAGAGGAAGAAGAGCTCTTCCCAGAATGCGAAAGCTCAAAGATGGATGTGGTTGCGGTGGGCAAGCAGTTGGCGGCGCGCAAGTCCGAGCTTATGGCCAAATCGGGCATGATGGCGGAGGCCAAATAGTCCCGGCTCGGCTACGAGGACGCCGCATCGGCGTCAAGAAAGCTACGAAGACACCGTAACCCAGAGAAGGAATCTCAGATGGCTCAATCGACCAAGCATCCTTCACAGGAGCACCATCAAAACGCCGCTGCTGCTCACCAAGCCGCTGCTCATCAGCATCATCAGGCGGCGCATCAGCATTCGCAGGGCAAGCACGACGAGGCGAAAGCCCATGCGACGTCGGCGCACGAGCACAGCGAGAATGCTCATAAGCAGTCGACCACCGCGCACGGGCACTCGCACAAATAGTTCCGGATAGGACTTCCGGCTGTCCGCAAGGGCAGCCGGTTTCTCCCGGGGATCAACGCGCGGCGACTCATGTCAGAAAGCTCACCAGATCGCACGCCAAAATCTGTCGCCCAGAATATCGACAAGATGGCGCAGGTCGAGGACGAGGCCCTTCGACCGCGATCTCATCGGGAAGCCTTCACAGATGCGATTGGTAATTTTGCCGGGACGCTTTGCTTCGTCCTGGCGCAATTCGCGCTCTTTGTGGGTTGGGTCCTTGTGAATGCCGGCGTCGTTCCGAGTGTAAGCCCCTTCGATCCCTTCCCATATCCGCTGCTGTCAGCGATTAACTCCCTGGAGGCGGTCCTGCTGACCGCATTCGTGCTGATAAAGCAGAACCGCATGAGCATGGTCGCAGATCGCCGCGACCATCTCGATCTACAGGTCAATCTTCTGACTGAGCGAGAGACCACCCGCATCATTCAAATGTTAGAACGGGTCAGTGCTCATCTGGGCATAGAACAGCATTATGATGCCGACAGCCGCGAAATGGGTCAGCACATTGAGGTCGAACATCTCGTCGATGAGTTGGATCGCCGAATGGCCGACCCTAAAAGCTAATGCCAACCACTTGCCGATGATTGTTTCCGCCGTTTTGCTGCTTCTTGAACGTCTTCATCCCGGTAAAGCGCAAACGGGAAGATGCCGATTGGGGACAATGCTGCCGGATTGAGCTGCTATCGTTCGTTTACGCCTATGACTGCTTCCGGCGCTTTGCAGTCATTGACGCGAGACCTGCTGGAAGTCGGCTAAGCGCCGAAAGCGGACCCGACGCCACCAACCGCTCCGCAGACCGCGCTATCCCGGCAACGCGCTTAGAATTGCTTTGGCAGCGAGTAGATCCGGCGCGGCAAAACCCTCGGTGAAGCGGGCATAGACGGGCGCCAGGAGATCCTTTGCCTCCCCAGCGCGGCCTTGGGCTATCCGCAAACGGGCAAAGCTGAGAGAAGTTCGCAACTCCCAGAAGGATGCTTCCTGCTTTCTGGCAAGGTCGAGCGCCTCACGAAAACATTCCTCGGCTGCAGGGATTGCGTCGCATTGAAAGAGAACGTGGCCTTTCACGCGAAGCGCTTCGGCGACGTAGAGGTCCAGACCGTCCGCTCCTTCGTGCACGGCGGCCAAGCCTTCATTAACGGCATCGAGCGCTTCGTCGTACCTGCCAAGCTCTGCGAGACCTATCGCCAGCGCCGCATTGAATTCCGGATAAGACAACCGCCATCCCGTCTGACGGCAAGCGGCCAATGTCTCGCGCAGTGCCCTCACGCCCGGACCGAACTCGCGTCGCTCGATCATCAATTTGCCCGAGAGGAGAGATCCCGCCGTTTGCCAAAACGGTGCGTTCAAGCCCGTCGCCACGTCGATCAAGCGGCCAATACTGCGTTCCGCGGCGGCGAAATCGCCAGTACTCGGCGCGATGCGGCACATGCCGAAATAAAGCACGCGGCACAGCAGCAGGCGGTGGTCGGTCCCCTCCACCTCGTCGAGGCTCGCCTCGGCCTCGCCGTAGGCTTTCTCAAGGAGGCCCTGGAGCCACAGCGCACGCGCCAGAAATGCTCTCGCTGGAGCCCGGTGGTCAGCGGGGTACCAACGGATTCGAGCGGGTGCTAAGGCGTGCGTTTCCAAGGATTTTTCAAGAAACGCCCGGCCTTCGCGCGGCCTTCCGAGCATCACCAGCGCAATGCCCATAAGGCGATCGGTTATCCCGATGACCGCCGGATCGCCCATCTCGCTTGCGATCCCGCCAAGACGCTCAGCGGTCTCCCGCGCTTTGCTAGGCTCGGCTTGGAAAAGAAAATTGGGGACAAGACTCGCCAGCGCCGCCACTTGCGCATCGAGATCGCCGATGGTTTCGGCGACGGCGAAAGCTTCAGTCAAAAGCTGCTGCGCTTGCCTGCCTGATCCCATCGTGTCGAACAATGAAGCCGCCAAATCAATTTGCAGCCACATTTGCAAACGCGGACGGGACACGGCGTCAGGTTCAAGCGCTCGCAGGGCAAGCTCACATCGCTCGCGGCATTCCTGCATCAGCGACAGATGCAGCCAAACGGGCGCGTAGACCGCCGTGAGCTCGATACCGAGGCTGGTATCCCCGGAACTGGAGAAGCACCAGTCGATCGCCGCGCGCACGTTGTCGATCTCACGAACACCGCGCTGCCACTCCGCGTCGGAAAACCGTCTGCCGGAATCCGACCGCGCTCCGACGAAGAGGTCGCGAAAATAGGCTGCCTGGTGTCGCGCTGCACGGTCGAATTCGCGCTGCGCGACGAGTCTTTCCGATGCGTAAGCGTGGATCGTCTCCAATAGATACCAGCGGGAATCGGCGTCCGATTTGTCGAGCGTGACCAATGATTTGGCGACGAGGCTGGCGATCCCCGTCGCGGCATCCACGGCGGTGTGCTTCATGACCGCAGCAACCGCATCGACGGTGAAGCCCGCGGGGAAGACAGCCAAATGCCGCAACAGAAGCTGCTCCGGCTCCGGGAGCAAGTTGTAGCTCCAGTCGAGCGCCGCGCGGAGGGTCTGGTGTCGCGGAAGCGCCGTGCGCCGGCCACCCGTCAGCAGCGCAAAACGGTCCGCCAAGCCGTCGACGACGGCATCCACACCGAGCATGGCGGCCCGAGCTGCGGCAAATTCGATCGCGAGCGGGATACCGTCGAGATGCCGACAGATCGCCACAACCGCGGCCAGGCCCTGGGCCTGGGGGACGTAACCGGAGTCCAACTCGCCGGTCCGGGCGACGAACAGTTCGACCGCGCTGTGCGAGAGGAGCTGATCTGGCTCTGCATACTCCTCGTCCGGCACGGCGAGCGGCGAGACCCGATGGGCGTATTCGCCATCAATCCGCAGCACCTCGCGGCTCGTCGCCAGGATGGTGATGCGCGGACACCAACGGAGGACCATTTCGGCCAAATCGGCCGCGGCGTCGATGACGTGTTCGCAATTGTCGAGAAGAAGCAGGAAGTTCCTGTCGCTGATCGCCCGCGCAACCATTTCAGCGGAAATCGCGGCCCCGCCGAGGTTCAGGCCGAGCACCCTGCTTATCGCGGACGGAACGAGGCTGGCGTCCGAAAGCGAAGTCAGTTCGACAAGACGGACGCCGTCGCCAAAATTGGAAACGAGATCGCGTGCAGTATGAAGAGCGAGCGCGGTCTTGCCGATGCCGCCAGGCCCGGTCAACGTCACCAACCGGTAGGCGGAAAGCAGGTCGCGCAGTCGCTCCGCGTCCTGCGAGCGGCCGATGAGTCCGGCGGCGGCAACGGGCAGGTTCGTCGTCGCTTGCCGTTCGGATGGTCCTTGGTGTTCGGGAAGAGCAGTTATCGGCTGCGACGGTGAGGGCAGAGCGGTCCAATCGCCGAGCAGGCGATAGCCCCGGCCCGACTCCGTCTTCAGCAGCGAGCGATGGGCGCCGATCGCCTTGCGTACGGCGGAGATATGCACTTGCAGCGTGTTCTCGTTCACGAACGTATCCGGCCAAACATGGCTCATCAGCTCGTCCTTAGTGACGAGCTGGCCCGGCGACAGCACCAGCGCTTCGATGATCCTGAAAGCGCGTCCCCCGACAGGGACGGGCGCGCCATTCATCCGCAACTCCCGCCGACCGAGGTCTACCTCGAAGCCATTCAGCTGGAATGTCGGTCGCAAGTTTTGCCCAAGCATGGCCGCCGCCCGACACGGATTTCTGTGGTGCTAGGCTGACACAAGGACTGCGTCACGCCTGCAGGTCTGTAATTCATACTAGACACGATATCTCGCGAAAACGAGCGATCGTTGCAGCGATAGCGCGGCTGTGAACAAAGTGCCCCTTGTCAGCCGAAGCTGTGGGATTCCAAGAGTATGTAACCGGCTCGGTCGCACGCTTCTTCCAAGCTGCACGGCAGCCGTTGGATCGCTCGGTCAAGCGCATTTCATTTGCGGCGGGGGCGATCTTTTCTTCGTGCGAACTCACAACGGTCGGGCGTGCCGGAAAGATTAGTTGAGCCGGTCAACCGCAGAGTGCCGGGCTCGCAAATTGGCCTATCCGACTCCCGTACCTTCTTTTTGGAGCAAAGGCGAATGGCTGCAGCGGGATTGGTAACGGTTAGGAGCACCCACGGCCCTGAAGAGACGATGAACCGGCTGGAGGCCGAGCTCGCCACCAAAGGGATGATCGTGTTTGCCCGGATCGACCATGCGGCCGGCGCCGAGGCAGTAGGGTTGGCCTTACAACCAACCGAGCTTCTCATTTTTGGGAACGCACGCGGTGGTACGCCATTGATGCAGACCGCCCAGACCATTGGAGTCGATTTGCCACTCCGCGTACTGGTCTGGCAGGACGCGGCACGCGATACCTGGCTGACCTATAACGACCCGCGATGGCTGGCCCGACGACACCGGGTCGGCCGGAAGGCTGCCGAGGCAGTCAGTGCCATGACAACGATGCTCGGTGGTCTCGTCGCGGCGGCGATCGCGCCCCGGTAAAGCAATCCTCGGTATTGCCGGTCACCTTCAGATTTAATTCAGGAAAACTGCAGCTGCGGTAGGATCTGCCAGCCCCGGGCAGCGAGCCTCGACGCTCGTCAGGTCAACAAGGGCGACACTACAGCACAACTAACCCTGCAGTCGCTTAACGCGCTGCAATTTGGTTGCCTCTTTTTGTTGCGACTTTCCAGGGCGCGGCGATAGGTCGTCTCGTCAGCCGCTGATCTATAATCCTGAAATTCGCAGTCGTCCCCGGTTCGAGGGGCAGCAGTTTTTATAATTCTTCATGAATACCCCAAGGAATTTCGGGCGGCTTATCGATTTACTCGGCTCATCGAAGGAGGTGAGCCATGTTCGATTCCAATTTCACCGTATCCAATTCCGCGGTGGTTACCGATCCTTCAAGCGTGCTCGCGCTCGCGGGCCGGCTGGGCCCTCAGAGCAAAATCGTCGACGACGAATCCGCGTGGCGGGCGCCGCCCGCCGACAGCACGATTGATGCCTTGAGCGCCAGGGTGGTCGCCACGCGCTGGCGCTCGCTCGATCATCGCACGCTGGAGGTGAAGGCCGACACGCCCACCCACAGTCATTTAGTGGCCATCGTTTTGCGCAACGAAAATGTCAGGCTCTCGCTTTGCGGCCGCACCGTGCATGACGGCACCGTCGTCGCCGGGATGCTGCAGATCACCGAACCCAGCGTATCAGCGAGCTGCGTCTTTCGCGGACCCTACGATGTGCTTCACCTGCACGTGCCCAATCGTCTGATTGCCGAGTTCAGCCGAGATGTCAGCGACGCCGAACCGAGCGGTCTGCAATCCGCCGCGCAAATGTCGCAGGACCCGGTGGCGGAGCGGCTGGGCCGCGCGCTGCTTGCTTCGGAGGAGGACGGCAAGCCGTTCGGTCAACTCTATGCCGACTGCATCAGCACTGCGATCGTGGCGCGGCTGCTTGGCTCTTCCTGTCGCGTGCCCTCGGGCGCGCGGCCGAGGGTTGCCGAGTTGGCGCGATGGCGGCTGCGCCACGTCACGGAATACGTCGAGGCCAATCTCGGCGAGCCGGTAAACCTCGCCGATCTCGCGGCCGCCGCGGGGCTGACGCGCATGCATTTCGCGGCGCAGTTTCGCGCCGCCACGGGTCTGCCACCACATGAATATTTGCTGCGACGCCGTATCGAACGCGCTCAGGAAATGCTGACCGGGGACGCCGCCTCGCTGGTCGAAATCGCGCTCACCGTCGGGTTTCAGACCCAGTCGCACTTCACCAGCGTTTTCAAGCGCTTTGTTGGACAGCCGCCGCGCGCCTGGCGCCAATCCCACGGAGGAAAGCGGTAAGCGGCGCCCTTCATCCGACCTCGCGACGAGGGACGCATGTACCGAAACGCGCCGCGGCTTAACTCGCGAGACGGGAAAGCAGCGTGCCGATCTTGAGGACAGCCCCGTCAAGGCCACTCCAGCAAGCCCCAATACCCGGGAGGGATGTTATGATCGATACGACCAACACTATCGAACGACTCGAGGAACTGGCGGCCTGGCACCGCATCAACGCGGATCATGCCGGCTGCGCCTGGATCTGGGAAGCGCGCCTGCGCACCGCGGAGGACCTGGAGCGCCGGGCCGCTAAGCTGCGCGTTGGCCAGGCGCGCAACCCAATCCGGTCGGCCGCCGAGCCCTCTGGAGCTACCTCAACCCAGCTTTTAGACAATCTATAGCGGGCGCGGCGGTTCAGCGGGCTCCGACTTCGCTTCCTGAACGAAGTTCTCGTACCGACACCGAACTCATTGGGCGTGCGATTGCAATAAACACGTGCGACCGTGAAAGAAATAGCTCTTCCTATCACATTATTATTTGTAATCGCGATGTGACTACCAGAAGAACTCGGTAGCATGCGTCGCGATTGGATTGAATTTTTTAGAAAAGGACAAAAAATGCGTTCGAACATCGCTCTTATCGCCGCCTTCGCGCTCGCCGCGACCCCCTTCCTTTCGATCGTCGCCCGATCGGCCGATCTCGGCCATATGACGGCGGCCCGGCAGGCCAATATCGTGCGCGTCGCCCAGCAATGCCCCGCGGGCGAATATTGGGAGGATGCCGGGTATGTCGCCGATGGCAAATGGCGTGATGGGCACTGCGCGAAAGCCACCGGTCACCAGTAGCCGCCACCCGCCCTCGGAGGGGCGGGCGCCATCTGCGCCCGCCCTTTCCTCTTCACTGGAGGAGCCGCCATGTCCACCACATCGCTTTCACCCACCCGGCGCAGTTTACTTGCTACTGCCGCAGCGGCAGGTGCCGTCGCCACTGTTCTGTATCCCGGCACGAGCGGCGCCCAAACCGTTATGACCGCGGGGGATAAACCAATTCGCCCCTTCCGGATCAACTTTCCAGAAGAGGCCCTTGTCGACCTCCGCCGGCGTATCTCAGCGACCCTATGGCCCGAACGTGAAACCGTCGCGGATGCATCACAAGGCGTCCAGCTAACGACGATGGAGAAGGTCGCGCACTACTGGCAGACGGAATATGACTGGCGAAAGATCGAAGCCAGGCTGAACGCCCTGCCGCAATTCGTGACCGAGATCGACGGCCTCGACATTCATTTCATTCACGTGCGCTCGAAGCACGAAAATGCGATGCCGATAATCGTCACACACGGGTGGCCCGGCTCGATCATTGAGCAGCTGAAGATCATCGATCCGCTCACCAACCCGACGGCCCATGGCGCCAGCGCATCGGACGCATTCGACATCGTGATTCCGTCGTTGCCGGGTTACGGCTTCTCGGCCAAGCCGACCACGCCCGGCTGGGACATTGCCCGTATCGCACGCGCATGGGTGACGCTGATGAAGCGCGTTGGTTACACAC
>Ga0210398_10002474_pt1 | contig 18024 bp, 15 predicted proteins | sample IncBWC4OmetaG_FD_161047 | JGI IMG/M metagenome (GOLD analysis project Ga0210398, IMG submission 161047) | Forest soil microbial communities from Barre Woods Harvard Forest LTER site, Petersham, Massachusetts, United States - Inc-BW-C-4-O | ecosystem: Environmental > Terrestrial > Soil >... | reverse complement strand
GGAGGTGCCACGGCTGCCGATCCGGCAACCCGGCATCATCGATACAGTTGATGAATGACCTGCCCAGCTTCATGTCCTTCGGATTGGTCGCGATCGAGATTTTATCAACCAACGTCTTCTCCGGATGAGGAATAAGAGCATCGTAGGTTTTACGAGCGGTCTCGAGATCGACGTCGTTGATGAATGTCTCACGCCAAACTTGAAACGGCACCATGATCGAGCCATCGCCGCGTTCGCAGGGGAACAGTCGAACGTATGCTGCGATGTCGTTGAGACTCTCGCCGTTGTTGGGAACAAATGCGTTCCAATACACCAGCCGGCGGATGCGTGCGGGGTGGCGATCCGCCACCCCTGTGATGATCATGCCACCGTAACCGTGTCCAAGAAGTATGACATCTTCCAGGTTGTTCTCAGCGAGATAGTCGGCCACCGACTTGATCGCGTCCTCCAAGCCGACCGATTTCGGATCTCCCGGTCTGTTGCCGGCTACGGTGGGCGTATAAACGCAATGGCCGGCCTCCCGCATGGAAGACGCCGTAGGCTCCAGCGCTTCGCCCGTGTGCCACGCGTCATGAACGAGCACAAAGGTTGACATTGGACGCGCCTTCCTCGTTTAGGCATTCGCGCAAGAGTGTTATCGTGGTGTGACGCAATGATGCGCCGTTGATATCAGCCGGTCCGGGACATTGGTTCAATTGCGAGTCCCGGACGCGGCCTTTAGCCGAGGGCAATATGTCTTGGTCAGCGACCCCAGGTGGAGCGGCTGTTATTCCAACCCTGGGCATAGTCGTAGAGGCCGCTACCGTTTCCATACGGGGACGGGTAACCGGCGGCGGCTCGGCTCGCCGCGCTGCCTGTCGTATAGGCACTTTGCGCCAGCGCGGCCGCGGGCAGCGCGATGCTCGACGCCGCGATAGCGGCAATCAGTGTTAGTTTGGCCTTGTTGATCATGGTCTTTCTCCTGAGTCTTGTTGCAAACAAAGGCGCGATGCCGTGTTGTTCGGTGATCAGGAGATGGGTTCGATGCAGGTCGTCCTCAATTAAATTCTTTTTCATTATTCCTTTCATGGAAATTGAATAATCGACTTTGTCCGAGCCATTCTCGACCAAACACTTGTTCTAAAGGCTTTCACGGAGACGTGGTTACGCCCGGTGTCGCCCATTCATTCATGCGGACATGCAGGTTACGGAGGTGGAGAAGAGCATCGGACCCGTCCGAATAAAATATAATTTAGTTTTCTGAGCAGCAATTTAATGACGTCGGCAAGGCAGTTATTTATCTTCAAACATCACGCCATCCAATGATGGAGAAACTCATGTTCGGATCGACTCAGGGCGGCATGACGGAGATGTTACTTTTCCTGGCAATTGTCGGCCTCACCGTGGTGTCAGCGATCGACCTTTCCATGCAACCCATCAAACAAGAGCAAGACATCGATAAGGAACATTGACGAGTTTGACCGCTGTAATAAGATGGAACGGATGTGGTGACCCATGATCGACACGAAGAGCCTTGCGAAACTCGACGTCGATCGCGACCTTGCGCTCAGCGACGCGAGGCTGGTGCCGGTTGCGTTCCGGGAGCCGTTGCCGCCTAAGACCGTACCGCACCGGCACAGCAGGCGCTTGGTCCTGACGCTCGGCATTGCGGTGCTGTTGATCGCCGCCGCGGCCGCATATGGGGGCTACTACTGGGTGATCGGGCGTTTCCTGGAGTCGACCAACGATGCCTATGTGCAGGCCGATTCCACGATCGTCGCCCCCAAAGTGTCGGGTTACTTGCGTGAGGTGCTGGTCGAAGACAATCAGCCGGTGAAGGCCGACCAGCTGCTCGCCAAGATCGATGACCGCGACTATGTCGCGGCCCTCGACCAAGCCAAAGCCGACGTGGCCACCGCGCAGGCCGATATTGAAAACGTCACGGCTACCCTGGAGCAGCAGCAGGCCATCATCGCGCAGGCGCGCGCAACCGTTGCGGTCGACCAAGCCAATCTAACCTATGCGGAACAGGAGAACACACGTTTCAGCGGCCTCGCCAAAATCGGCGGCGCCAGCGTGGAAGTGGCGCAGCAGGCGGCATCGAAGCGCGACACCGCGCAAGCCACGCTGACGCGCGACACGGCTGCGGTCACGGCCGCCGATGAAGAGGTCGGCGTGCTGCAGGCGCAACTCGCCAAGGACAAAGCGACCTTGCAGCATAACGAGGCCGTGCAGGAGCAGGCGCAGCTGAACGTTGGTTATACCAATATCGTTGCGCCGATCGACGGTGTGGCCGGTAACCGCAGCTTGCGCGTCGGCGAATATGTGCAAGCTGGCACCGAGCTCTTGGCCGTGGTGCCGCTCGCTGCGGTCTATGTGGTCGCGAATTTCGAGGAAACGCAACTTGCCGGCATCCGCAAGGGCGCCCCGGTCAGCATCGTGGTCGATACCTATTCGAAGGCGACCGTCAAAGGCCATGTCGACAGCATTGCGCCTGCCAGCGGCGAGGAATTTGCGCTGCTGCCGCCCGACAACGCCACCGGAAACTTCACCAAGATCGTACAGCGCATCCCGGTGAAGATCGTGATCGATCCGAACGATCCACTGCGCGGCGAGCTCCGGCCCGGCATGTCCGTTACCGCGACCGTCGACACCAAGGCGCCGACGCCGGGCGCCAGCCTGATGCGGTCTGCGGTGGTCCACTGACAGCGCGGGCACGAAGGCATGTATCATGGCCGCATTGGATGCAATTGCGAGCCCGCGCGACCCAGCCGACCGGGCGAGCTTCACGACGTGGGCGATGGTGCTCGGCGCGCTTCTTGGCGCCTTCATGGCGGTACTGAACATCCAGATCACCAATGCATCGCTGCTCTATATCGAAGGCGGGATCGGAACCGGGGTCGACAACGGCGCCTGGATCTCGACCGCCTATCTCATCGGCGAGATCATTGTCATTCCGCTGTGCGATTATCTGAGCCGCGTCTTTTCGTTCCGCCGCTATCTCCTCGTCAACACCGTCCTGTTCCTGGCCTTCTCCATGGCCTGCGCTTTTGCGCATAACCTTGGCCAGATGATCATTTTGCGGGCGCTGCAAGGGTTCACCGGCGGCGTGCTGATCCCCATGGCCTTCACCCTGGTGCTGACCAAGTTACCGAAGGCGCAGCAGCCGATCGGCCTGGCGCTGTACGCGCTCACCGCGACTTTCGCGCCCGCGATCGGGCCGACCATCGGCGGCTATCTGACCGAGACCTACGGCTGGCAATACATCTTCTTCGTCAATTTGATTCCCGGCGTAGGTATGGTCGTGATCCTGTGGCTGACGCTCGAGCGCGAGCCGATGCGGCTTTCTCTTCTCGAGCACGGCGATTGGTTCGGCATCGCAGCCATGGCGATCGGGCTCACGGCCTTGCAGACCGTGCTCGACGAGGGCAACAAGGACGACTGGTTCGATTCTGTCTTGATTGTGCGGCTATCGCTGGTCGCCGCCGTCTTTCTGTCGCTGTTCATCTGGATCGAGCTCAAGTCGGCCAATCCGGCCGTCAATCTCAGGCTCTTGGGCCGGCGCAATTTTGGCTTCGGCACGCTCACAAATGTCATCGTCGGCTTCGCGCTCTACGGCAGCGTCTATATCCTGCCGCAATATCTCGGCCAGGTGTTCGGCTACAACGCCGAGCAGATAGGCTTCGTGTTGGCTTGGACCGGCCTGCCGCAGCTTTTGATTATTCCATTCGTGCCTTGGCTGATGGCGAGAGTGGATGCGCGGCTTATGGTGATGTGCGGGCTTGGCGTGTTCGCGGTCAGCTGCTTCATGAACGCCTATATGTCACCCGACTACGCCGGCGATCAATTATGGATCCCCAATATCGTTCGGTCGGTCGGCCAGGCCGTGGTCCTTACGCCGCTGACCAGCATCGCCATGGTTGGCATCGCTCGGCAGGAATCCGGCGCCGCGTCCGGCGTGTTCAACATGCTGCGCAATCTCGGCGGCGCCTTCGGGACCGCATTGCTGGCGACCATCGCGACCAAGCGCGAGCAATTCCATTCGAACGTCATCGGCAGCGATGTGACCCTGTTTCGGGACAGCGTCCGGGAGCGGCTGAACGCGCTCACCGCCTATTTCATGAGCCACGGTGTTAGCGATACCGCGACAGCGCAGCGCAAGGCCATTGTCGCGCTCGGCGACATCGTGCGCAAGCAAGCCATGATCATGGCCTATTCCGACACATTTGCGGTGCTCGGAGTATTGCTGCTGCTGGCCGCCGGGTTGCTGCTGTTCACGCGGCGCGGTCAGGCAAGCGGAGCCGTCGCGCACTGAGGTCGGGTCGCCAAAAGCGCCATCCCGCATCCTCTGACTGTCGCGCGCTTACAAAATCCCGCATAGTCCTCCGGCCGAGGTCATGTCGCGAGTCCGCAAGCACTCGTGACAGTGCCCAGTGGAGGCCAGCGCCACGCGTCCGCTTTCAAGGGTGAATTTCACGGCGTTGTTGAGCAGATTGGTGACGGCCTCGAAATCAGGTCACGGCTGCCATGAACTCTCGCCTCATCGGCAGCATCGACTTGAAGGGTGACGCCCTTGTCCTCAGCAATCCGCTCATAGAGGTCGGCCGCCTCCAGAGGAGCGAGCCGGACTTAACTAAATCCATCCAGCCAACGGGAGTGGAGCGCTCGATCTCGGCGATGCGCAATAGCGCCGCGACCACGGCCAGCGATTGGCCAAGCCGGTCAAGCTGGTCGCGGCGAATCATTCGAGGGATGGCCGGATGCGGAGATCGAGCGGCTTCCGCCGAGCCGATTGTTCAAACGGTCCAGGTAAAGATAAATGATCGGAGTCGTATAGAGCGTGAGGAATTGTGAAACCAAAAGACCGCCGACGATGGCGATGCCGAGCGGCCGCCGCAGTTCGGAGCCTGCGCCTTGGCCGATCGCCAGTGGCAGGCCGGCGACGATCGCGCACATGGTCGTCATCATGATCGGCCGGAACCGCAGCAAGCAAGCCTGATGGATCGATTCCTCGGGCGATTTGCCCTCATGCCTTTCCGCTTCGAGTGCAAAATCGATCATCATGATCGCGTTCTTCTTCACGATGCCGATCAGGAGAATGATGCCGACGAAAGCGATCAGGCTGAGATCGTAATGAAACAGCATCAGCATCAACAGCGCGCCAACGCCTGCCGAGGGCAGGGAGGACAGGATCGTGATCGGATGGATGAAGCTCTCGTACAGCATCCCGAGTATCGCGTAGATGACCAGGACGGCGGCGGCGACCAGGAGCGGCGTCGAGCCCAACGATGCCTGAAAGGCCTGCGCGGTCCCCTGGAAGCTGCCAAGCAGCGTCGGCGGTGCATGCAGTTGCGGACTCAACGCGGAGATCGCATCGACCGCCTGGCTCAAAGCGGCGCCAGGCGCCAGATTGAAAGACAGCGTGACCGAAGCGAACACGCCCTGATGATTGATCGTCAGCGGTTCCACCTTGTTGGCGTAGTGCGCCACGGCCGACAGCGGCACCTGTCCATTGCTGCCGGCCAGATAAATGTTCGACAGGTCGGATGGTTGTGTTTGAAATCTCGGCTCTACTTCGAGGATCAATTTCGATTGCTGTGCCGGCAAATAAATCGTGGAGATCTGCTGTTGCCCGAATGCGCTGTAAAGCGTCGTGTCGATCGTGGTGAGCGAAATACCAAGGCGCGAAGCGGCATCCCGGTCGATTTCGATTGCGATGTGCGGCGAGGCGATTTGCTGGTCGGATGCGGCATCGGTCAAAATCTTCATGTCCTGCATCTTGGCCAGGATCTTGGGCGCCCATTGGTTCAGTTCGTTGGAGTCTGTGTCGGTTAGCGTGTACTGATATTCCGCCTGTTCGAGACGGCCGCCGACGGTCACGTCCTGACCGGCCTGCATGAAGAATTTTGCGCCGATGACCTTTGCCACTTTTGGCCGCAGCCGCGCCATGACCTGCTGGATCGGCGGCCGCTGTCCAAAATCCTTGAGCTGAATGAACATGCGCGCCGTCGCTTCGCTCGAATTGCCGCCGGTCGCGCCGGCGAAGCCGACGAGGCCGGCAACGGCGGGATCCTGCTGAATGATCTGGGACACCTGATTTTCCAGCCTGGCGATCGACTCGAACGAACTGTCTTCTCTCGCCTCCAATTGGCCGAACAAAAAGCCGGTGTCCTGTTCGGGGAAGAACCCTTTGGGGATAACGACGTAAAGGTAGCCGGTCAGAATGACCAGCGCGATCGTGCCCATCAGCGTCAGGAACTGATGGTGAAACACCCAGTTCAGGCCGCGATCGTAGCCGGCCACCAGGCGGTCGAAGAATCTCTCGAAGCCGCGGCTGATCCGCCCGGGCGGCCGATCGCTTTCCCGCGTGAGGAACAGCGAGCACATCATCGGCGTCAGTGTCAGCGCGATGAAGGCCGATGCGACCACGGCGATGCTCACGGTCATGGCAAATTCGTGAAACAGCCGCCCCACGATGCCGGACATGAACAACAGAGGGATGAAGACCGCAACCAGGGAGAAAGTGATCGAGATGATCGTAAACCCGATTTGTCCGGCCCCCTTGATCGCGGCCTCGAACGGCGAATCGCCGGCTTCGATGTAACGCACGATGTTCTCGATCATGACGATTGCGTCGTCGACCACGAAGCCGACGGCTATCGTCAGCCCCATCAGCGACAGGTTGTCGATACTGTAGCCAAACATGTACATGGCGCCGAACGTCGCGACGATCGAGAGCGGGACGGTCACGCTCGGGATAGCCGTCGCCCACGGCTTGCGCAGGAAAGCAAAGATGATCAGAACGACCAGGACGATGGTCAGGATCAAGGTGCGCTCGACGTCGGCGACGGAGCCGCGGATCGTCAGCGAGCGGTCGCTCATGAGATCGACATGGACCGCGCGCGGGATCGACTTCGCCAATTGCGGCAGCATCGCCTTTATTTGATCGACGACTTGCACCGTATTGGCGCCGGCTTCACGATAAATCAGCAAGAGTTCGGATTGCTTGCCGTCGAACCAGGCGCCGGAGCGTGGATTGACTGAGGAATCGATCACTGTGGCGACATCTTTGACGGTGATCGGCGCCCCGTTTTGATAGGCCAGAATGACTTTGCGGAACTGACTGGCGTTGAACAACTGGTCGTTGGTATCGAGCGTATACTGCTGGTGTTGTCCTTCCAGGGTTCCTTTCGGATTATCGAGCGTGGCGGCGGCGAGCGCGGTTTGGACAGCCGCAAGGCTGAGACCACGCGAGGCCAGCGCCTCCGGGTCGACTTGGACGGCAACAGCGGGTAGCTGCTGGCCGCCGATACTCACTTGTCCCACGCCCGGCATCGTGGATAGCGACTGTCCCAGAATAGTGTTTGCGTATTGGTCGATTTGGTAGACCGGCATCGCGTCAGAATGCACGGCGTAGATGAGGATCGGCCGGTCGGCCGGATTGGTCTTGCGGTAGGTGGGCGGATTCGGCAGGTTTTTATTCAGGAGGCCGCTTGCCGCATTGATCGCCGTCTGCACGTCTGCTGCGGCGCCGTCGATATTGCGGCTCAGATCGAATTGCAGCGTGACCGTCGTCTGGCCGAGCCCGCTGGTCGATGTCATCTGCGACAGACCGGGGATTTGCGTGAACTCGTTTTCTAGCGGGGTTGCCACGGTCGCCGCCATGTTGTCTGGACTTGAGCCCGGCAATTGCGCGGTAACCACGATGGTGGGGAAATCGACATTTGGCAGCGCTGCCACCGGCAACAGTTCGTAACAAACCATGCCGAACAGCAGGATCGACGCCATGAGCAGTGTCGTGGCAATCGGCCGGCGAATGAAAATCTCGGAAATATTCATTCGCTGCCGACCTGCGTCGCCTCGGTAGTCTGCTGCACTGCGACCTTGACGCCATCGTCAAGCCGATACTGCCCGTCGACGACCACGTTCTCGCCGCCGGAAAGCCCCTTGCCGATCACCGCTATGGCGCCCTGGCGATCGCTGACGTCGACACCGACCCGCTGGACCGTATTGTCTGCCTTGATCAGATATACATAAGAGCCGTCCGGACCTGCCAATACGGATTGGCCGGGCACCGTGACGACGTTCTTCCGGATCGATACGATGAGCTGCACGCGCACGAATTCTCCGGGCCATAGCGCTTCATCGCCATTGGCGAACGTGGCCTGCATCAGCACCGTGCCAGTGCTGGTGTTGACCTGGTTGTCGATGATGGTGAGCCTGCCCTTTTCCAAGAGTTTCCCCGCCTGCGAATAGGCGTCGACTTCGAGCGGCTCGACGGCTTGGTTGCGCTTGATTTCGTCGAGCATGTTCTGGGGAACATTGAAGGTGGCGTAGATCGGCTGCATTTGCGTGATCATGACCATGGCGGTGCTCGATGCGGTTTGCCCGCTCGAGCCGCTGCCGGTCGTCGAAGTGCTGCTGCTCGTCGCTACCGACGGTCCGACCAGGTTGCCAAGATCGACCAGCAACGCGCCGGCCCGCCCGGCAATCGGCGCAGCGACATGGCAAAATTCGACATTGAGCTGCGCCGTTTCGACATTGGCCTGATCGAGCTGGACCGTTCCCTCGTCTTGCTGAACGACATAGACTTGGTCTTCCGCTTGTTGTTTTGCTATCGAGTTCTCTTGCACCAGCAGCTGATAGCGCGTGAGGTCGACCCGGGCTTCCGCAAGCACTCCTTCATCGTGTGCCAACTGTGCCTTCGCCTGGTCGAGCACCGCCTGGTATGGGCGTGGGTCGATCAGGAACAATTCTTGGTTCTCCTTCACGTCCTGGCCCGGCGTGAATTCGAGCTTCACGATGGGACCATTGACGCGCGCCTGCACGGAGACGATGTCGATCGACTGGACGGTGCCCAACACGCTGACAATGGTCGGGACATCCTGGCGCATCGCTACCGCCGCCGTTACCGGGATGGCGGTGTTGGCGTTGATTTGGGCGGCAGGCTGGCTGCCTAAATACCTCACAACGAAAGTAGCAACTCCAAGCGCCAACGCGGCGCCAACCGCATAAATGACGGATCGTGATCGGATTTTTCTAAAGAATCTCATGAGCTACTGGGCCACGCTATGTCACCGATCGGAAACCGCGTTCAAAACGCCACTTAGGGCGGAGCCTCGACGCATACGCCGACTGCCGGTGCATTCACGGTCGTCGCTTCGACTCCGCATGACGCTTGCCGCTCGCTGATAAATGTCGCGGGATTTCTTGTTGGACCGCAATAGGCAGTGACGAGCACTTCGTTTTCGCGGCAGCCGATCGGGCAGTCTCCCGAGGTTAGGCAGTTCGAGCGGATGACTCGCACAGTTGGGCTGGGTGGCCCTGTCTCACCGCGAGGCCCTTGCGGACCGGCCGGACCCTCGGGGCCGGTAGGGCCTGACGGGCCGGGATCGCCCTTCGGGCCGGCTGGTCCGGCAGGCCCGGGGTCGCCTTTGGCGCCTTGGCCACAGCCGGCTAAGCCCATGGACAACGCCAGTACGACAAGCAGATGTTCTGCACGCATGTCAGTTAGCTCTTGCCCTGAAATTTCTGCATTCCGCCCGAAAAGCACAAAAGACGCAATACCTGCCGAAATCGAACGGTCTAGCGACGAAGCGTTCCTGCGCAGCCGCCTTAGTCTTACGGTTGGGCAGACCAACGGTAGTTTCTCACCTCGCGCGCCATTTGCAGGCACGTAAGAAGATCCGTGTAACTGGATTCGCCGCCTGCCGTCGCCTCGCCAACACATTCGGTCCTATCGGCGGTAGCAAAAGTCGACCATTGTCTTACTAGTCTTTGACGGATCTCCTGTTCGCTCGAGATGCACTGCTGAAGGGACAAATCTGGGCCGCCCCTTTCCCCGGGAGCCGCAGCCTGCTGCGCAATCCCGCGACAGACCTGGTCAACGTTTAGAACCGGGACGTCGTCCGCCTTGGCTGACTGGAGCGCAGCCATCAGCAGCGTCGTTAAGGCACCTGCCGCGAGATATCCGCGCATAGTTATCTGGCCTGGTTGCAGCATCTCCAGCATCCTCGGTTCGGGCGGATGAACGATCTATTGCAACGATGGATCTCGTACCAAGCAAAAGCTGACGCCGGGCTAGTAGGTTAGGCGAAGATGTATTCGATGCAGGCGATCATCAATTAAACAATATTTTATCGCTCCCTTCACGGGCATTGACTAACCGATGCCGTCCGAGCTCTTCTTCGACTACGCTCGTGCCCAAGAGGATTTCACGGGAACGTGTTTATGAACTTGAATTCCAATTGTCTGGACAAAACGCCACTTGGAACTCGCATTCTGCCATGCAGGTCACGCAGATCGAGCAGAGTGTTCGCATAAAATAGAATTTAGTTTTCTGAACGGCAATTTAATAGTGCCGGCACGCCAGCCGTTTATCTTCCTCCCTGTACCTTCCCAATGATTGGGGAACGCTCCGCCGCCGGTTCGTGTTGCCGTCCGAATGGGAGCGGCTGCTGGCTGTGATGAGAGATTGGCTGGGAACCAGGCCATGGGAATTGTTAGATTCGCGCTGAGATTCCCACACACATTCTACGTGCTTGCGGCTCTGATTCTGTTTCTCGGCATAGCCGCGATCAGCTCGATGCCGACCGACATCTTTCCGGAAATCGACATCCCGGTCGTCACGGTGATCTGGCAATACACCGGCTTGTCGACGCCGGAAATGGAACAACGCATCACCACCTACAGCCAGTACTCGATTTCTTCCAACGTCAACGGCATCAAGGATATGGAGGCGCAGACACTGGACGGCCTATCCGTCCAGAAGATCTACTTTCAGCCGGACGTTAATCTCGATCTCGCCATTTCCCAGATCGTCTCGGCAACCAATTCGATTCGCGCGCTGATGCCGGCCGGCGTGCAGCCGCCGACCGTCGTGCAATTCAACGCCTCGAGCGTTCCGGTCCTGCAGATCAGCCTCAGTTCCGACACTCTGAACGAACAGCAGCTCTACGACTACGGCATCTACCGGGTCCGCCAGCAGCTCGCGCCGGTGCCCGGCGTGACGCTGCCGACGCCCGCCGGCGGCAAATATCGTCAGATTATGGTCGATATCGACCCAACCAAGTTATTGGCCTACGGGTTGACGCCGATGGATGTCGTCAATGCGGTGAACAGTCAAAATCTCACGCTGCCTTCGGGGACGGCCAAGATCGGCGACAAGCAATACACGGTGCGCACCAACGCGACGCCGTCGACCATCGACGACCTCAACAATATCCCGATTCGATATGCCGGAAACGCCACCGTCTTTTTGAAGGACGTCGCCCAGGTGCGCGACGGCTCGATGGTGCAGCAGAATATCGTGCGCGAGGACGGCAAGCGATCGGTCCTGCTCAGCATCATCAAGAACGGCAACGCCTCGACGCTCGCGGTGGTCAAAGGGGTGAAGGCCGCGCTCCAAACGGCGCGCGCCGCCGCGCCGGCGGGCATGAATATTACGGAGCTGTTCGATCAGTCGGTGTTCGTCACCTCCTCGATCGAAGGCGTGGTGCGGGAAGGCGCCATCGCCGCCGCGCTTACCGCGCTCATGATCCTTCTCTTCCTCGGCTCATGGCGCTCGACATTGGTGATAATCATCTCGATCCCGCTCGCGATTCTGTCTTCGATTGTGATGCTGTACTTTCTCGGCGAGACGCTGAACACGATGACGCTCGGTGGCCTGGCGCTTTCGGTCGGCATTTTGGTCGACGATTCCACCGTCACAATCGAGAACACGCATCGCCTGCTCACCGAGGAAGGCAAGCCGTTGCCTGAGGCGACGCTTCATGGCTCCGCCGGCATCGCGGTGCCGACGCTGGTGTCGACGCTCGCCATCGCCTGCGTGTTCACATCGGTCATTTTCCTGCAGGGTCCGGCAAAATACCTGTTCACGCCGCTCGGTTACGCGGTGGTGTTCGCTATGCTTGCATCCTACGCGCTGTCGCGGACGCTGACGCCGATCGTCATCGGCCTGCTGCTCAAGGGCGAACGTCACGAGGCGACGGATCGCGTGCGACGGAGCTGGTCGGGGCGATTCTTCGACGCCTTCACGCGCGGCTTCGAGCGCATGCGCAATGAGTACAACGTATTGCTCGCATATCTGCTGCACCGGCGCTTTATCGTGCCGGCCGCTGCCGCCCTGATTCTGACACTTGGCGCCACGATGGCGATGCTCGTCGGCCGCGATTTCTTTCCGGCGATCGACGGCGGCCAGATTCAGCTCCACGTCCGCGCCCCAGCTGGAACTCGCATCGAGGTCACCGAGCAGATCTTCCAAGCCGTCGAGGATAAGATTCGCGAGGTCATCCCGGCTAACGAGCGTCAGCTCATCGTCGATAATATCGGGCTGCCGGCACGTCCCTATAATCTCGCCTTCACCGACGGTTCGACCATTGGCATCAACGACGGAATCATTCTGGTCGCGCTCAAGGACGGCCACGCACCGACGGCGGACTATGTCCGTAAGCTCCGGCAGGTGCTGCCGGCGGCCTTTCCCGAGGACGTGTTTTACTTCCAAGCCGCCGACATGGTTACGCAGATTCTCAATTTTGGTCTGCCCGCGCAGATCGACGTGCGCACCGTCGGCTACGACCGCACCAAAGATTTGCAAGTGGCCAAGGAACTGCGGCGACGCATGGCCGCGATCCCCGGGATTGTCGACGCGCATCTGCAGCAGGAATTATCCGCGCCGGCCTTCGACGCAACCATCGACCGGTCGCGCGCGGTCGAGCTCGGCCTCAATGCCAGTACCATCGCCAACAATCTAAACATCAGCTTAAGCTCGTCGGTACAGGTTTCGCCCAACTTCTGGACCGATCCGAGTTCCGGCATTCCCTATTATTTGGCGGTGCAAACGCCCGAGCCCGATGTAAATTCGCTGAACGCGCTCAAGAACACGCCGGTCTCCGCTTCGCTGCCCGCCGCCGGCAGCCCAATACCGGGACTGCTTGCGAACGTCGCCACGATTTCGCGCTCGAGCATGCCGACCAACACCAACCAGGCCAACATCCAGCCGACCTACGACGTCTATGCCAGCGTTCAGAACCGCGATCTCGGCAGCGTCGCGAATGGAATCAATAAAGTCGTTGCCGACCTGCAAAAGCAACTCTCTCCTGGCAACACGATTCAGGTTACCGGCCAGATTCAAAGCATGCACGACGCCTTTCGCAACCTCGGCATCGGCCTGATGTTCGCCGCCGTCTTCGTCTATCTGCTCATGGTGGTGAACTATCAGAATTTCGGCGATCCATTCGTTGTCATTTTGGCGCTGCCGGCGACCTTCTGTGGCATCATGACGATGCTGTTCATCACCGGAACCACGTTGAGCGTGCCGTCGTTGATGGGTGCGATCATGGCGGTCGGCGTCGCCTCAGCAAACTCCATCCTGCTGGTTACTTTTGCCCGGGAACAGCAAGAAGCCGGCGCGACGGCGCATGACGCCGCGCTGAGTGCCGGGCATACCCGTATTCGCCCCGTGCTGATGACAGCCGCCGCGATGATCGTAGGCATGCTGCCGATGGCGATCGGCGCGCCCGGCGGCGAAGCAAATGCCGCGCTGGCGCGCGCCGTCATCGGCGGCCTGTTATTCGCGACGCCGACGACCTTGCTCATCGTGCCGTACCTGTTTGCCGCCCTGCGCAAGGGCAATGACGGAAGGCACGCTCACGGCGTATTCAGGGAGAATCTCGAATGAACGACGTCAGACCCAGTCAGGAATCGGATGAAGCCGCGCAAGCAGGACCCGCCGATAAGCGCCGCCGATCGTGGTTGATCGGTGCGGCCGTGCTGTTGCCGCTCATCGGTGCGCTCGCCTTCGGCGCAACGCAACTTCGCGCCAATGTGCGGCAGGCTACCGCCACCAGCCAGGCGCAGCACGATTTCGCCCCCACCGTCCATGTGGCGACGGTCCAAGCCAGCCCCGCCATGTTGACTGTCAGCCTCCCGGCCACGACCTTGGCCTTCGAGTCGGCGAATATTTATGCGCGCGCAAACGGCTATATCGAGAAGCGCCAGGTCGATATCGGCGATCACGTCAAGGCCGGCGACCTGTTGGCGCAAATCACGGCGCCCGAACTCGATCACCAGATCTCGCAAAACCAGGCAATGCTGCAGCAAAACGAGGCGGCGTTACAGCAAACGACCGCCAGTAGAGATCTCGCAAACGTCACCAACACGCGTGACAGCGATCTGGTCAAGAAAGGATGGCTTACCCTGCAACAGGGCGATACAGACCGTTTGACGGTGCAAGCGCAAAACGCCGCGGTCGCGGTAGCTCAAGCCAACATCGCGGCTCAACAGTCGCTGATCCGCGTCTTGCAACAGCAAAAGTCCTACCAAAGCGTGGTCGCGCCGTTTGACGGCATCATCACGCAACGCAACGTCGATGTCGGCTCTCTCGTGGAGGCTGGAACCACATTCATGTTTACGTTGATGCAGAGCGATGTCATCCGCACGCAGGTCTACGTGCCGCAGGATGCCGCCTTCGGCGTCACTCAAGGTGTTGAGGCCGTCGTGCGGGTGCCGGAGATACCAGGTCGCACATTTCCGGGAACGGTGACTCGGCTCGCCGATGCCCTGGCACCGGGCACGCGAACGCTGCTCACCGAAATCGACGTGCCAAATCCCGATGGGCTGTTACGGCCGGGAATGTATTGTACTGTCGAACTGCATATTCCGCGCAAGACGCCCTCCGTCATCGTTCCCGCAGACGCCGTCGTATTCAATACGGATGGCCTGCAGGTAGCGGTGGCCGAAAACGGGGTGGCGCATTATCAAAAAATCATGGTTGCGCGCGATCTCGGAACGCAGGTCGAAGTGAGTGCGGGCGTTCGAGCGGGCGACCAAGTCATCCTGCGGCCGATGGTCCAACTCGTTGACGGTAGCAAAGTGCGGGTCGAGGCGCCCGAGATCGAGGTTAGTCAGAAATAGCGCAGGAGGCGCAAATGCGACGTTTGTTTCTGGTCGCGGCGACTATTTTCTCGCTTAGCTGCGGAACGTGCTTGGCCCAGATCGCCGTGATGCCCAATGCGACGGCGACGCCCAGTTCAACGCAGGCACCGACGTTTCCAGGACAAGCGAATTCGCTGCCTCCCCCCAACGCTGCGGCAAACGCGCTCGGCACGATCCAACTCAATTTAGGTAGTTCGATCGGGGGAAGTGGTCTGGGCGCCATCCAAACATGTCCGGCTAGCGGGATAGCAGGCTCAACGGCAAATTTCCCGGTCGATGCAACGGACGCGACGACGAACGCGCCTGCGGGATTCGGTACGTCGGCAATGTCGGGGACCTGCAACGCCGGTTCGCCAGCATCCAGTCCTGGCGTCATCAGCGGGTCCGAATTCGTCGATGGCTCGGTTCCGCTCAGTGCCACGGAAGCCGGCGGATTGGGGCTGAGCCCTCTTATCGGGGTGCCAGCTTCCGCTGCGCCCAGTGCGGCCTGCCCCAGCAGCCCAGCACCCTATGACAGCGCGGGCGCAATTGGGACGCCATCGGAATCCGCCTGTTGAGCACCGGTCCGGTAGCAAATGTGACGCTGCCCATGCTGAGGGGCGCCAGGCGCGATGAAATGCCTCGCAGACGACGCAGCGACATTGGGTGGCGAAACGCGTCATCCCGCACCCTGCGACTGTCGCGCGCTCACAAAATGCCCGCGTCGAATTTTGGTAATCCACCTCGCTAATAAATCGAATTTAGCTTTCTGAACGACAATTTAATGGCGTCGATCGGTTGTCTGCTTATCTTCAAGCGTAGTCGAGAGGCTCAATGGAGATTACAAATGCGTAAGAGAAATATCGAGCGGACGGTGTTGACGACATTGTCCCTGGCCGCATGCGTGGCCTTGTTCGGCGCGTTGGCGGCAGGTCAGGCACAGGCGCGGGGCGGAGGTGCCGGCGGCCATGCGCTGGGCGCAATTCGTGGCATCTCCGGGCCGCCGCTTCTGGATGGCGCCCCATCAATTCAACCGCAGTTCAATCCATCGATTCCATACACGGTGCCGGAATCGCCTGAGAACCCCGTTTCGCCGGGAAGTCCGGGGTCGGTATTTGGGCCGGGTCCGAGAACCGGGATCTATTGAGGGGGCGCACTTGGATCGCTTTGTCGGAATGGCAGTATTCGCCAAAGTCGTCGATTCCTCGAGCTTTGCCGCGACGGCTCGGCACTTCGATATATCGCCAGCCATGGTGAGTAAGCATATTCGCATCCTTGAGAAGCGGCTGGGCGTCCGCCTGCTCAATCGTACGACGCGCCGCGTCAGCGCCACCGAGGTTGGCCAGAACTACTACGAGCGCTGCCTGCGAATCTTAAGCGAAGTGGAAGACGCTGAGCGCGCAGCGGGCGATCTGCAAGCTGCACCGCGGGGCTTGCTCAGGGTAACCACGTCGGTGGCGTTTGGAACGCATCAGCTTGCGCCGGCGATTGCCGATTATCTCGTCGCCTATCCCGACGTGTCGGTCGACTTGATCCTCCAACATAACTACGTCGATCTGGTCGAAGAGCGCATCGATCTGGCGATCCGTCTCGGACAGCTTTCGGATTCAAGCCTGATCACCAAAAAATTATATGCTGTTGAGATGGTGCTGTGCGCTTCGCCGGGCTATCTAGCCGCGAACGGCACGCCGCTCAAGCCGCGGGATCTCGTCAAGCATAATTGCCTGATTTATACTTATGCCGCGCGGCGGGCTTGGACCTTCACCGATCAAAAAAACGGCAAGGCAGAGGTCGTCCGTATTTCCGGGCGATTATTGGCGAATAGCGGCGACGCGCTGCTGGCGTTTGCGCTCAAGGACACCGGCATCGTCCTCGCTCCGGACTATCTCGTCGCCGACCAACTCGGCGCCGGGCGGCTGATCCGCCTGTTGCCCGAATACAAGACGGAGGAAACGCCGGTCTACGCAGTCTACCCGAACAGCCAATATCTTTCAGCGAAAACCAGGACATTCATCGATTTTCTGGCGGCACGTTTCGCGCAATTGCCGCAGATCAAGCGCGACGGTCTTGAAGGCGGCACGAACGCGGACGCGGGGCCTGACCTTCGTCAGGTGGCCTGACAAAACGCGACATCCGCAAGCGGCCAACGTGAGACCGGACATGGAAAACGGGGGCGGGGGAAGGCCCGCCCCAGTTTTCGCCGTTGTTTCAGTCTCTAAGAAGCAGTTCATTGCACCCGGTGCTGCGCGTCGGTACCGGCGAATCTGCCATGGCCGTTCTGATGAACAGCAACCTTGCCGGCATTGTTCGACCGGGTGGCAGTTCGGCCGTTCTGAGGCGCGGCGGTGCCGCTCGGCTCAAAGGCGTACGGCGCTACATTGCCGGTGCCATAGCCCTTGCTGAAGGCCTGAGCGTGCGCCGGCGATGCGGCGCTCATCGCAACCAACGCGGCGATAAGGGCAAGCTTTGACTTATTGATCATGCAAATTCTCCTCGTGATGCAGTCGATCACGGCAAGACGCCGATATTCGCTGTTGGCGAACAGATGGGGCCGGTGCAGCCGATTCATAATCGGCAAACCGTCGAACAGACTAGCAATGAAAAGTTCACAATCGATCGGGCGAAGCCGCCGGTTCGTCGCGGGTTTGCGATCGCCTCGGCCTTTGACGTGTCGCGACACGGCGTCGTGTCAAAAAGGCACGCGTGCCGCGAAAGACTTACTCGATCACCTTGTCGGCAAGCACGGCCTCGAATTCTTGAGAAGTGAGCAAACGCGGTTGAAGGCCAATCCTTGCATCTCGAGCGACCTCAGGCGCGCATTCTCGACCGTGTTGAGCTTGGCGATGACCCCAGGCGGCATCCCCCAGGTCATTAGGCAGACAAGTTGCAGTCCTTCACTTTGTGCTGTGTCTCAGTTGCAACAATTCGCGTAAAAGCGACGTAGGAGCCAACTTCGATCTGCCGCGCGACCGCGATTGGTGCAAAATTACGCAAGAAAATAGTGAACTGCCTTCAGAGGGGGAAAACCATGAAGCGCACTTCGCTTGGCATAATTGGCATTTCGGCATTGCTCATAGCCGCGCCATTGGGCGCCGCTACCGCGGCCGACATGGTGACCAAGACACCGCCGCC
>Ga0210398_10002473_pt1 | contig 18025 bp, 19 predicted proteins | sample IncBWC4OmetaG_FD_161047 | JGI IMG/M metagenome (GOLD analysis project Ga0210398, IMG submission 161047) | Forest soil microbial communities from Barre Woods Harvard Forest LTER site, Petersham, Massachusetts, United States - Inc-BW-C-4-O | ecosystem: Environmental > Terrestrial > Soil >... | reverse complement strand
AGCATGCCTTATAATCTCCCACCGAGTACTCGACCCTTCAGGATGGTAACTGCAGCGATTAAGGCCACAGATGAAGCCTGGACGAAGATGAGCAGGCGCAATCTTTTCGTTGTGTTTACCGCCACATTCATTGCGACGACGATGAGGAGAATCTTTGCGAAGTTCACTGTCATCAGCAACGCCCCGCCCCTCCATACTGAAGATAGCAGCGAAGCAAGGAATAACTGCCCGATCAGTAGGAACAGGTATGTGACCTCTCTAGGGAAGCGGGTTTGGATATACCGAAGGGATAAAACCAAGGCAAGTAATGCGAAAATTCCGGCGATCTTTGCCAAGGGCACATTCGACAGACCGGGGACCCAGTCTTCAGGCCGAGCAGAGTAAATAAACATGAACAGGGCTAGAGCAACGTACGCCCCAACGAGCGGTTTCCGCCGTGAAGTAGCGCGCTGTGTTAAGGGGCCGTCCGTGGCTGCCCCGTCGATCACATTGCCCAGATCGTTCTGACTTAAGTTCGTTACCGAGCCCATACGGCCTTCTTGCCCACAATGAAGTAGATGAGTGCGACGGCGGCCGCCGTATTCAACACGATAAACGCTAGCGAAATATTCGACAACCGGGTTAGAACACCAAGCTTGGCACGCAACGCCGTCAAAATAGCTAGCGTGTATAGGACAATTTGAATGACTAGAGCGAGTTCATACATGCCATGTCGGAGGCAAAACGTCGAAACGAGAACACCCACTAAGGCAAAAGGCACCAAGAGGCGAAGAAGTTTATGGCAAACCAGCTGAAGACGGAGTGGATTGGTCCCCGTTAGGAGCCAGGGAGCTAACTGCAACAATTGATAGTTGCCGACCAAGGTTCTTACCTTGCGGCGGAATTCCCGTTTAGGGCTGGACATGAAGTCGTCCCAAGCCACAGCCTCGGGATCGAAAACAACTCGGCTGCCTTGCCGCGCAACCTGTAGCGGAATGTATACATCGTCCAGAATTGTTCCCATGGGAAGTGGCAAGAGCAGATCTTTTCGAACCGCATAGAAAGCCCCGGTTGCCCCAATCGTTGATCCGCCGAGTCCCTCCCAGTGTCGAATGTTTTTTTCCAATCGCCAGTACAGACCTACACCATCGGAGGATGGAGTGGACTCGTTTTCACCGAGCAAGAGCGCGCCGCTCGCGCAGCCTACTGAGACGTCCGCAAAATTCGAGATTAGATTCTTCAAACTTTCAGAAGCGATCGTCTGCCTCACATCGGTAAAACAGATGATTTCACCATGTGCCTCAGCAACGCCATGGTTTAAGGCGTCCGCTTTACCGTGATGCTTTGGCAAGATCACCGCTCGATGGCTGGAATCTTGCCATGCGCCGAGAATCTTATTTGTCCGATCGGTTGAACCATCTGAAACGACAATAACTTCGAGACGATCGGCCGGATAGTTCAGGACAGCCAGGTTATCCAATTTGCGCAACAGATCCTTTTCTTCATTTTGAGCTGCCAAGATAATCGTTACCCTGGGAAATATGCGAGCTCGCCGGACAGGTCGAGGCCAGCAGCGAGCCCGGAGATACATGCAGATCGGATAACCTGCGTAAGTAAAGAAAATCAAGCACAAGGACACCCAGAACAACAGCTTCACTTTGCGCCCCGTCCTAGCAGTATGATCTTGATGGTCAGGAGAAAGACGAGCAAATCAAGCCCCGCCGACATGTTCTTGATGTAGAAGAGGTCGTAGCGAAGTTTTTCCTTGGCGTCCTCAATAGAGCTTCCATACTTGTACCGAATCTGAGCCCAACCGGTGATCCCGGGGCGTACGGTGTGCCGCAAATGGTAGTAAGGAATATCCTTAGAGAGCGTGTCCACAAACTCAGGCCGCTCAGGTCGCGGACCAACCAAACTCATGTCTCCCTTCAACACATTCCACAACTGAGGAATTTCATCCATACGTGATTGTCGGAGAAATTTTCCAACGGAAGTGATGCGTGGATCGTCATCCCCGGCCCAGGTTGGTCCCGTATCCGCCTCCGCGTCTGCGCGCATCGTGCGAAATTTATAGCAATAGTACACAGCGCCGTCTCGTCCTACGCGTCTCTGGCGATAAAATACTGGTCCCGGTGAGGTTAGCTTGATGACCAAGATAATGAATGGAAGCAGAGGTAGGCTCAGTATTAGGCCAACGATAGAAACCAAGACGGATGCGGCTCGCTTATAAGCCAAGTGAAACCGAGAAGCATGACAGCCAGGCGAGAAAAGTAACCAGCCCGAGCGAACGGATTCGATCGGAACTTTTCCAGTAATCGCTTCATAGACTTCAACTCCATCCTGGACTTGCAATCCACGACACTTGAGTGAAAGCAGCAAGTCGACAGGGAGTTTGCCACGTCGGTCGCCCATGGCGACGACGATCCGGGTTGCGCGCAGACTCTTGACAGTACGCGAAAGATCATCAGCCATGTCTGTCGTGGAAGGATCACCACGAAATGCGGTTGGTTCGTAGGCTCCATGATGATTCCCGTTTCCATTGCTACTTGGCAGAACACGACCAACAACGCGAAGCCCCAATTCAGGACGTGATTCAAATTCAGTTTCGAGAAGTTCAGCTAACGCCCCTTCACCAAAGATGAGCGCTCGGTCGGCGAACTCCGGTACGCTGTTTATCTTTGAGAACAGACTCCGCCAGAAAACCAGCAGCGTGGCAGCGAATACGAGCCCGATAACGAAAATCCCTCTGCCCAGTTCTAGGGGAGGATATAGAAAGTAGACCAGAACCGATAGACAATAAACGGTGCCTAGCGCCTGAGTTAGACGGATAAGAACTTCACGTCGATTGCTTAAAATGGAAGTGTCGTAGAGATCGAAATAGTGCATGCAGCTAATGATCGCAAGCGACACAACTAAGATCTTTAGGGACCCATGTTGGTCGTTAAATACGCGTCCTGTGCCGCCGGCACCCAATCGCGCAAGCGTAGCTGTAAGAAAGGCTAGGGAGACCAGGCACGCTTCTGAAACTCCCAGGAAGAAGGTTCGTCTCGGAAAATAGGCGTGTAGCAGTCGGATCAAGGTACAAACTCGCGCGCCCGTACCGGGTCTTGCGTGCTTTTCACTTGCCCAAGAGTGCGGTTATGCTGCCTTGGCAGAAGGAACTCAATCCGCCGTCCTTAATGAAACCCATTATTCCGTAATCGCAATCTGTGGGTTGTGGGAAAGTCCACCCGACAAAGGAACAACTCCAATGGCACGACCAGAGCCGGCACCGGCTCCCACTGCGAGCTGTTTTGTGGCGCAATTCTCGCAAAACCATTCCCAAGTGCGCCGCAAGCCTTCCTCGAATCCAACTTGCGGGTTGTAACCAAGTTTTTCCCGCGCCTCCGAGATGTCGGCTTGAGAGTGAAGGATGTCTCCCTCGCGCGGCGGAGCATACTTAACGTTCCCTGCTCGGCCGGTAATCTTGCCAAGCATCTGAAGGGTCTGATTTAACGTGTACCTGCTGCCGGTTCCGATGTTGAAGACGAGACCAGCGACATTTTGTGCAGTACAGGCCAGCAGGTTCGCCTGAACTGCATTCGCAACGAAGGTGAAATCGCGGGACTGCTGCCCATCCCCATAAATCGTGGGTTGTCTGTCTTCCAAGAACGCCGCGTTGAATCGCGATAGAACCCCCGAATAAGGGGAGTCAGGATCCTGCCGCGGCCCAAAGATGTTGAAGTATCGGAGCGCTACAAACTCCAATCCATAAACGCGGTGAAATAACTTTCCGTAGATCTCTCCCACCAGCTTGGTCACGCCGTAGGGAGAAATCGGCGCTGCCGTCATGCTTTCGCGTTTTGGCAGAGTGGGGGTTTCACCGTACACCGAGGACGACGCTGAAAACACAACTCGCTTTACATTTGCATCGCGCGCCGCCAAGAGAACATTTAGAGTCCCGTCCACGTTGACGTGATTCGTTTCGACTGGCTCCTTCATCGAGCGGGGCACGGAGGTTCGCGCGGCGAGGTGCAGGACGTAGTGAACTCCCATGCACGCCTCGCGAACCTTCTCCGGATCCGTGATGCTACCCCGAATAAAATCGATTTGGTCTCTTACTCCAGCGAGGTTTGATTCTTTGCCGGTTGAAAGATTGTCCAGAACAACAACCTCGTGCCCGCATCGAATCAATTCTTGAACCGTGTTGGAACCAATAAATCCTGCACCGCCCGTAACTAGATATCGCATTGAAGTCACACCTCGGCTTAATTGTGGTTGGCTATTTTGTTTTCCAGGCTAACAAGCAAGTCTGGGGCAAGCTCCGAGCGGTACTCTCCGAATCATTCTTTGCAACTGGAACTGCAGTACGTCGAACAGGAAGAATTATTTTCTGTTCCCAAGCAATCGGCGAGAATAAAGCACTCCTCCTCCAACCAGCAGCGCCGCGCCAAATGACAAGATGGTGGAGGGCTCAGGAGTTGGCTTGGGCCCGTGGTCGTCCTTGTCATGGTCTTTATCATGGTCTCTATCGTGGTCTTTATCGTGGTCCTTATCATGGTCTTTGTCGTGGTTGTCGTCGCCGGAGCCCCACAACAACATCCGGCCGTGTGCAAGAGTCGAGACCGGAAGCGCGTGGACCTCCGAATGAACGGCCAGTGCCAGAAACGCGAGTCCCGATCCGGGCGCATGCGACGGTTGCGCCGATACGGCTCCGGCACTCATCAGTAGAAGTATCAGAAGCACCCCACAGAAACGCACTACATGAGTCATAACGCCTCCTTCTTTCACTCAACGGGACTTCTTGGTCTAGGGACGGACTAAACTCGTTTTGCCGCGCACTCTCCAAGCTATACCCCACTACCTAGGCAGAAAATTCGTCACTTCCGGATACACGTGGCGAGCAAATTCCGTGGCGCGCGCTTCGGCGCGTTCCTCTCCGTCCCGGGCAGTCGTCCAGATGCGAATCATGGCTCCGTCCGTCGGGCGGCCTCTGAGGCCGTCCGCGACGAACCAGAACTTGGCTGCGTATTCGCTGGCCACTATGCGCCCGTGCGTCTGGTACCAGTAGAGAACCAGATCGCGTTGCGAGCCTTGCTCGACAATGTATTCGTTCACCGTCACCGGGCTGGCGGCAGAGCCGATCTGTAGGCGCGCCGAGCGCACCGGCTCCCAGCCAGAACCGGGCAGGCAGTTTTTCGGAGAGTGAATGGCATCGCCGGAGCGCTGGTCTTTGTAATAGCCGATATAGAGTTCGATGGGGCGGTCGCCGCCAAAATATTCCTGGTTGGTGAAATCGTCCACGCCGAGGTCTTCAGTTCCGTCATCGAATGGTAGGTACTGGCCGTGCCATTCAGCTATGTTCGCAGGGAAATTGCGCAGCGGCTGGTGCTCTTCGGGCGTCGGCGCCGCCTTGATGCTCCGCGTAATCAGGATTCCCGCGGCAAGGATGAGCGCAGCGACGGTGAATCGTGCCAACGACATTCGCGTTCAGTGAGCCCCTGCGGAACTTTCTGCAGGCGAGCGCCGGCCCAACAGGCGGTGCAGCAGCAGGATCGCTAGCAGGCCCGCCACGAAACAGACCAGGCCCAGCGCGGTGTGCGCGACGCCCGAATCGACGCCGGGCCCGTAGCGATAGCTCAGCGCGCCCGCAGCAACCAGGCGCAACGCGTTGCTCGCGATCACTACCGGAACGACCGCAGCGATCAGGAAGCAGCGCTTCCACAGGCTTGGCTCGAACAGGTACACGTAGGCCACCACTGCGGCCAGGAGCGACAGCAGCGAGCGCACCCCGCTGCAGGCTTCCACTACCTCCAGCGTGCAGTTCGGAAGGATCAGCAGGTTGCCTTCGCGCACAGTGGGAACGCCGAGGGCTACCAGGCCATCCGCGCCCAGCCGCGACGCTAGCAGCTGCAACGGAAAGGTGAGCTGGTAGTACAGAATGGCGGGCAACGGCACCATAAACGCGAGATAGCCGAGGGGAAAGGCGGCGCGCCGCAGAGCGCTCCAGCCGGCCAGAAACACCACGATTCCGGCGATCAGGAACAGCAGCGAAATGCGCTCCGTGAAGTGTTCCGAGCCCAGCTTTCCGAGCAGCAGCAGCCCCAGGGCAAAAAACAGGATGGCGATTCCCCAGTTGCTCGCGCAAATCGGAACTTCGCTCCACCGCCGGTGTTCGCGCCACAGCACGCAGGCTGCAAACACCGGCACTAGGAACCCGTGCCCATAGTTCGGATCGCTCCACCACTGCGCGGCCAACGGCCCCAGCACTCGCGCATAGAGGAGCAGAACCAGCGCCGAAAGCGCCACCAGCGAGCCCACAGTCCAGATTCTCGACGAGGTCGCGAGCGGGCCCGCGACGGTTGCGCGGGTCCATCCGCTGAGCGAAGGAGAACGATCTCCCAAGAGATTTTCCGGCCTCGCTTCCTCCATCGGAGTGTGAATCCAATGGGCCATGCGGGACCACCGATTTTCTGGAATGGCCGGCAACATGTTGTGCAAGGAAATTGGAGAAAACACTGCTAGGAAAGCGGATCAATATTTCTTGGCCGGCTTATCGCCGTTGGTGCCGCCGTAATATTGCCCGGCGTAGCTGGCCTGGTTGATTTCCATCGCCTCATTCACCACCACGCCAATCAGCTTGGGGTGATCAAGCGCCTGAAGGCCCCGTTTCAGAGCCTTCACCGGGGCCACGCCTTCGCGCACCACCAGCAGCGTACCGTCGAGCAGGCGCGACCACAAATTGACGTCTACGATCGGCAGCATGGGCGTCGAATCCACGACAACCCATTCGAACTCGTCGGAAAGCCGTTGGAACGCCTTCTTGAAGCGCTCCGAGCGCAGCAGGTCCGAAGGCTGCTCGCAGTGCTTTCCCGCCGGGAGAAACCACAGCGGCATGCCCTGCAAGCGGTAGGCGAAGCTGCCCAGCTCTTGCGCGTCGCTGGCCCACCAGTGCAGCACGCCGCGCAGTTCTCCGAGACCGAACAGGTTGGCCAGGGAAGGCCGATGCAGGTCGCCTTCGACAACCAAGGTCTTGTAGCCAGAATACTTCGCCAGCGTCACCGCGATATTTCCCGCCACCAGTGTTTTGCCTTCGTCGATCACGCTGCTGGTCACCTGGAACGAGCGCAGCTCACGCTGGTTCCGCAGGTGATCGAAGCGCGTCGCAAGAGCGCGGAATTTCTCCGCCCCCAGGCTGTGCGGCTCGGTCCAGGCCACTAGGCGCGATTCGCTCAAAGGGCTGACCAGAAGCGCGGCGTTCCCCGCAGGCTCGGCGGCCTTCGGCGCGGCCTCGCTCCGTTTTGCCGGCGCAGGCGTGGGCTCAGATGGAGCAAGGGCGAGCGGATCCGCCGTGACCGGTACCACCCTCAAGGCGTGATGTTCAGGCTTTGGTTCCAGCTTTGGTTCCAGCTTTGGTTCCGGCTTTGGCTCCGGCTTGGGCGGCAACGGAAGCACCGCGGGCGCAGATTCCCCGGGTGGGGGCGGGACTTGGAGGGCCCGCTGTTCCGTTTTCAGGTTACTTAGGGCTTCAAAGAGGCGGCTCATACGATTTCCGTAAATCGACGGTTCGAAAAAGCGTTCAACCCTTGAGGAAGGCGTAGAAATTGCCGAGGGCAATCAAGAGCGCCAGCGCCGTCGCCGCGCCTAGCTCCGTCCACCGTCGCAGCACCCGAGCACGAGCCTCCCCAGGAGCGCTCAAATGGGGAATTCCAACCAGGATGCCCACCGGTACAATCCCCAGAAGATCCTTCTCCTGGCGAACACGCACATTCGTCATTTCCAGAACAGCGGTTAAAAGCAATCCGAGTGCAAGCCCGGCCAAGAGACCTCCCACGCTGAACCACAGGTGATTGGGCGCCGACGGCTTTTTCTGCAGGCTCGGCGGATCGATCACGCGGAATTGTTCGCCTTGCTGCCGCCGCTCGAGGCTCGTTGCGAGCTGCGATTGCATTTGCTTTTGCAGTAGCGAATTGTAGTTGGACTTGGACTCCTCGTACCCACGGGAAATGGCGGTCAGGTCCTGTTCGGTTTCGGGAGTCACGTTGAGACGCGCCTGATAGGCCGCGATTTGCGACTCGAGGGAGTGCTGGTGCTGCTGCAGGTTGGAAATCTCCATCTGGTTGGCTTTCAGCTGGCTCTCCAGCTGCATCATGGGCGTTGGCGTTCCCTGCCCCAGGTCCATAGGCGCGGGCGGGTCGTCGGCCTTGCCCGCCTTGAGGTCGTTCAGCCGCGCCGCCAACTCGCTTTCACTTTGCTTCTTCAGGCGCTCGGCCTCGGCGATCTGCGCCTTTAGCTTCACCACATCAGGATGATTGGCGGTATAGCGTGACTGCAAATCCTGCAACTTGAGGCGCATCTCCAGCAACTGGCTTTCAAGGGTTTGTGGCGGCGTGCTGCCATCGGCTGCGGCGCCTAAGCTGGCTTGCGCGGACTGGTACTGCTGCAACAGCGATTCGAGATAGAGCTTCTGTTGCCTCGCGGCATCTATGGTTTGCTGCGCGCCCTGCAATTGCGATTGCAGGCCGGCCAGGATTTGCATGTTGCTTTCGAGCTGGCTCGGGAGTTCGCCGAGATGCTTCTCTTTGAAAGCCGCCACCTTGGCTTCCTGCTCGGCCATGTTGGCGCGCGCTTCTGCCAGTTGTGCTTCGAGGAAGTCGTTGGTGTTTTCGGAAAGTTGCCGCTGGGTCTTGTCGTTCTCGGCGATAAACAGCGAGGTCAGCTCGGCATTCACCCGCTGCGCCAGCTCCGGCGAACTCGCGGAATAGCGCAGCTTAAAGGCGGTGTAATCTCCTGGGTGGTCCGGCGTGGAGACCAGATCGATCTTAATATCGTTGCGCATTTCTTCGACCGCATCAGCGGAATTCAGCGAACTGCCACGGCCCGGGTAAAGCCGCAATCGGTTGATCAGTTCTTGCAGGCGCGTGCGGCTCAGGATTTGCTCGGTCAGGCTCTGCACCCGGCTCTGGAGATTGCTGGTCACGTTCGGGACAACATATTGGTCGGGAACCTTTTGCTGTTCCACGAGAATCACCGATTCAGATTGATACGTGACCGGCAAAAACCAGCTGGCGCTCCAAACGGCCGCCCAGACCAAGAACAGCGGCAGCAAAATCCACCAGCGCCGTCGCACGGCGATCTCCCAATATTCTTCCCAACTGCGAAATACTGGCTCGTCTAGTTCTTCAGGCATGGAAGGTCCAAAGTGGCGTTACGAGTGGTATCGAATCGAATTGTGTCCAGACATTAATTTTGTCCTGGCCGGGAAGACGAAGAATCTGCTGCGCCTAGCTGCGGCCTCGTCGTCGCATTTGTGTTGGCCGGCGGGTCGGATTGCAGGCTCGCTGGCGAGTCTTCAGGAGCCGCTGTCGGGGCCCCACCCTGTCCGGCCGAGGAGGAGGGAGCCAGATAGTTGTGCACGGCCGAGGACATCGCGTGAGCTGTAGAGCCCATCCATTTTCCGACTTCGGGTCGCACTCCAATCCAACCGAGCAAGACCGCCGCGAGGCAAAAGAGCGCGGCCTTCACGAGCGAGCTGCGAGGTCGGGAAGACTCTATGGAGAGGCTCGTCGGCTGCGAAAGGAGCGACACGGTGGGCTTGGGTTCCTCTTTCTGCATCGGCGGCGAAGGAGGCTCTTCTTTTTTCCTCTCTAACGGCCGCTCGGGATCGAGATCCGCCAGCACTTCGCTCATAGTATCGCGGTCGATGGTCTTGCGCTTCCTGGCCCAGGCGTAGGACATGGCGCAAAAACAGAGATTGTTGATATTGCGCGGGATGCCCTCGCTGCGCTCGGCGAGCAATCCCCGCGCGCCGACGCTGAACAGTTGCGCGCCTTTATGGCCGGCCACCCACAGGCGGTGATCGATGTAGAGGTCGGCTTCTTCACGGGTAAACGGCTCGAGGCGCACGGAAAATGAAATGCGCTGGCGTAGCTGCTTCATCGAGGGCCTGGCCAGGCGTTCGCCGAGCTGCGGCTGGCCCGAGAGGACAATGTGCAGAAGCTTCGTCCAGGGCGTCTCGAAATTGGAAAGCAGTCGGACGGATTCAAGGGTTTTCTCGTCCAGGTTTTGTGCTTCGTCAATCACCAGAACGACTTTCCGGCCAGCCTGCATCTCCCCCAGTAGCACTTGGCTCAGCACCGCGCGCATTTCCGGGAGGTCCATGCCCTTGCCGTCGATGCCCAGGTCGGCAAGCAGGTAGCGCATCAGTTCGGTCGAATCGGCGTCGGTCTGAAACAGGAACACAGTGCGCGCGGAATCCCGCAAGCCCTCGAGATAGTGGAACAGCAGGGATGTTTTTCCCATGCCCGCTTCGGCGATCAAAGTGAGAAAGCCGCGGTTGAGCTCGGTGCCGTAATTGAGCACGTCAAGGGCTTGGCGATGCTTGGGGCCCAGGTACAAGAACCGCAAATCCGGAGTCACACCGAAGGGTTGTTCGTTCAGACCGTAATACTCGAGGAACATTCGCTCCACGTCGCGGCGCTGCATCTCGTCCAGAGGACGCTCTGGAGTGTCGCTCGGGCGCACCAGCGGCTCGCTCGCATCGCCCGCAGAATTTCGGATTCCCGGTTCGTTCATAGCCATAGCGATGCGCCTCGACTCGCCCGCCAGGGATTCACAAACGCAGGCGGCAAAGTTCGATCGGGCTTGTAGCGCGGTGCGCACGTCGGTACTTTTGTCAGGAAGTTTGCAAACGCTGAAGGGCTAAAGTAACCAGCAGGAGAAGCGCGGAAGCCCGGAGCGCCGGGCCCACCGGACTGAGAAGACGCGGCAAGCGGCGATCCACCTGCCAAGGTACACCTCCGTCCTCTGACTCCCATGCCGGATAAGCGATCCGGCTGGCTTGGGAAAGCGTCCGAACAAGACCCCCAGCCCCCAGAAACTAGGCGTGAATTATGTTCGAAGGCGGGAAAATCTCCATACGAGCGAAACTGTAGGAGTGGGCCGCATGTCCCTGCATCCGCGGAAAGAGGAAATACGGCCACGTTTAAGACCTTTCGAACGTGCGCTTCGCTCATAGCGACATGCCTTTGCTTGCCCGGCGGGGATTCACGAACAAGGAATTGGAGATGGCTCCTCGGGCTAGGCCCGAGGGCAACTTACGCCCGCTCAATATCATATCCCTCGACTCGAACGCAAACAGAACGTTGCAGCAGCTCCACGGAGATGACCAATCTTTGATCTCTACCTTGAAGCGTGAGGATCCCCTCAACGCCGTCAAGAGACCCCCCGCGAATGCGGACGCGCTGGCCGGCACTGATGAACGGATGTGGCAAGCACGGAACCTTTTCGCTGATCGCTTTCCTAAGGCTCTCGATCTGTTCCTCTGGAATCGACGTCCCTTGTCTTTCATTTCCGACAAAACCCAGCACGCCTGGGGTTCGCAGAACCTTTAAACGCTCCTCGACAGTCTGAACCATGCGGACGAATGCATAGCAACTAAACATGGGGACTTCCACCACACTGCGACGGTCGCTCCACCTGTGGATTTGACGGAGAAGGGGAAGGAACGTGCACACTCGCTTCTCTTCAAACTGCGCAGCAACGCGCTTTTCGTGCCGAGCCACGGTGTGAACCGCGTACCAGCTCGATTCCTCCTGAGCGAATCCTAATGGAAGAAGTTGCGATGTTGGTTCTAGATATAGCCGCGAGCTTGACACAGCTTCGCCCCCTGAGTCCCATTTTCTGCATTCAAAAACAGTCAACTAGCGTTCAGTGCCATTGCGCGAATTAATCAAGTTCGTCAGCCAAGAAATCAGAAAAGGCGAAAATCCCGACAACCGCGGGAGCACACATCCTACTTAAACGCTCCAACGCCAAACTGTTCAATATCGGACATAATTATTATTTTCCGGGATCGGCATGATTTTGTATTGCACCGAGTAAGAATCGGACACCTTTGTCCTCCCATCCTCCGCGCCGTCGAGATGACTCAGAACCATGCCCCGAGTGTCGTGGCTCACTTTTGATCCCGACAGCAGATTTGGGGGTTGAGGCGATCGATCCGGAAAGTGATCCATATTGAACAGACACGGCCAGAGTCTTTTCCTACATTTGGTCGGTTTCAATTCGCGATTAGAAGGTTTCAGGCAAATTGTTGGCCGATCGAGCCTCAAAAAGGAAATTGTTGCCTGATGCAACAGGTGGTCGCGTGATGGTTGAGGTTTTGTCAGGTAGGGTAATTTGTGTATCGACATAATCGCCGTATTTCTGAATGATTGCTGCATTTCTGGGCCTACACCTCTTTGTTCGCGAGCGGATGGCGAGACATGACGTCGACTCCTGAGCGCAGGCGCCATCCACGGTTCACGGCCTTGTTGCCTCTCCGCGTAAAGGGCGTGGGGGGCATCGTGGAACCGGATCCCGCGCCTTTGGTTACGCAGAATCTCAGCAAAACCGGACTATTCTTCCCTTCGCCGCAACGGATTGAACCAGGCGAGTCAGTCGAGGTGGAAGTTACTTTCGTGGGCGCTGGGCTAGACGGCAGCAACGTAAGCGTATCTGGCACCGGATACATCGTGCGAGCCGAATCCAGCAAAACGCCGGGTTGGTACAGATTGGCCGCTGCCTTCAACGAATCCCCTTCCGGCGACGAACTGGACTGGCAAAACTTAGTCGCGCGGTTCGATAAGAAATCGTAGGCGACACTAACAAAGCCCCATCTCCTCCTCGACCGCATGTGCACAAATGCACAGCAGTTGAATATGGGAACGTCGACCTTGGTCGAGCGGTCGCGCAAGCGGCGGATGTCCCGTTGCAGGGGGAGAAACATGCAAATGCGCTTCTCCTCGAATTGCGCCGCCTCACGCCTTTCGTGCCGCGCCCGGGTATGCACCGCGTACCAATTCAGGCCGCCGGTCCCGAAACGAACCGGCAGAAAATGAGGTGCGCGTTGGATCCGAATTTGCGAGGTGGACACAGCTCCGCCCTCTCCGTCCCATTTCGGATTCAAAAATCACAAAACTGGGGCTACGCCCCGCGAATAAGCGATCACAACACCCTCAATTTCAATTGCACGCGGAAATCGACATGCAATACGCAGGCCATGATGGCAATGCAGTTCCTTGCCATCCGGGGTCTTTCTTTGGCTTGAGGGTCATTGCTCCGGGAGGGTGGGCCGATGCAACGATGCCTCGCCACCTTTGCTCATCGGTGAACGCAGTGTTAATTTCCGGCTCTCCCCGTAGTCGGAGCTGCGCGCTTTCGTCGATGGGACTTGCGCCGAACTAACCGGTTTCATCCACGCTGGCCTCTGAGTGTTCGATCAGGCCGGCCACAATTCGCGACGCCCGCTCGGAAGTCGTCTGCAAAGAGAATCCTTCGCCCACCGCTGAAAACCCGCTCCACTTGTTCCCGGCGACCTCGTGCTCGACTCGCAAGACCACCATGTCAGCCTTCATCATCGCTCTCATTCCGCCTTCCGATAGCGGAAGGAAAACTTCCACCTGTACGACGGCGTTCGGGGGAGGACACGTGGCGGTCACTACATAGGCGCCAGCGACACTCAGGTCTCGGGTCACACCTTCACCCTGATACTGCCCATCCTCAGGGCCATTCCAGCGAAACATCGCAGAGGCATTGAGCCGATAACGGATCCCTTTCCTTCGTTCGACCGGAGTCTCTGGTTCGTGTGCGATGGAACTCCTCCCCTTGCTTTTGAGAAGCGACACGACTACCAATCTCACGAAGAGTATGGGATCGATAGATTGTCTACAAGGAGCCTTAAATACCTTTTCTGCATCCTCGTTTTCGGGGACTCAGGTTTCCGCGCATTCAAAGAAGGGGAGTAATCCGTAGTGAGGCGATACGAACCTTGTTTTGGGGGATCTCGATTGCCCTCAATCTTGAGGGCGTCGAGAAGAGACAAACGTCCATTAACGTAAACGGAAGAGATCTGGTTTCGTATTTAGCATTCGCATAGCACTGCTGTTTCCAGGCCTTCGGTTCACGTTTGTGTCAATTTGAAATCATCGGCGGACTCGCAAAACACTAGCTCGAAAAGCAGACCTCTCGAAGATTCGTTTGCTATTTTCGTAGGTTTTGCCGGAATTTTTGGTAGACTCATGCCGCTGGCTTTCTCGGCCGGCTTCAAGTTGTTCTCGTTCCTAAGCAGCAAGCAAGACCCGTTCGGCGTCCCTCCGAACATCTTGGAGGGAGTCGGATGTCTCGGCCGCTTCGTCGGACAAAAGATCGCATCTCCGTGCTCGTTGTCACGGCGGACAACATGACGAGCGAGCTTTTGAAAAATGCATTCGGGCACGGCCGCAAGGGTTTCAAGGTGGAAACGCTAACCGGCAGTTCTCAGAAGATCATCGGGGAGCTGGGGGCACACAAAGCGGACGTGGCGCTAATCAGCGATGAGCTCCAAGATGGCCCCGAAGCGGGTAGCAAGGTCCTTCAGAAAACGCGCGAGTCTCACGGCACCCCCGCGATCATGCTCCTGCGGAATCGCAAACCAGAGCGAGTGGTGAGCGCCTTTCGCGACGGTGCGCGCGGTATTTTCTACCGAAGTCATTCCTTGAAGTCCCTTTCGAAGTGCATCGAGGCAGTCCATCAAGGGCAGATCTGGGCCAGCAATGAAGATCTCGAACACGTCATTAGTGCTCTATCCGCGAAAAGGCCCCTTCAGCTGAACAATTCGCTTGGGACCCCCCTTTTGACTCGCCGCGAAGAAGATGTGGTTCGGCTCGTTGCGGACGGTTTGAGGAACCGCGAAATTGCGCTACGACTTAAGGTTAAGGAACATTCCGTCCGGAACTACGTCTATCGAATCTTTGAGAAGTTGGGAGTCTCCAGCCGGGTCGAGCTGATGCTTTATATGTTCAACCTACGGGAGCACAACAATTAATCTGGCCGGTCACTAAACATGGTTCGTTTCATTAACTGAGCATCCTGAGCAAGGACGGGCTCCAAAGATATGGACTGCGGGTTGGGAACCTTGCCGGGACGATGACTTCGAGAGAGCGGGATTGCATGGGAGGTCCCAATCTGCCGAATCTAGAACCGAGATTATTCAGGCCCTGCCTTTGTTTCAATCCCCCCGGCCCCAGGTTTGCACTCCCCCTGGCAAACCTGGGGCCTCCCCCTTTCTATACCGCTCGCGCCGCAGTAAGGTCGGTCCCTGGCGCAGGCTAGTTGCTCTTGCCGTACTTGACCTGGGTTAGCTACGCGACAGCCCCCAACTTTGAATATGGCCTTCAGCGATGCAGTTGGTCAGACGTGACGGGAGTCACATGAACATGTGGACCCTATCACTGCCTGTTACTTTAGCGCTGTAGATATTTTGCGAGCTTTGCCTGCTTTCCGATTAGCTGACATGCGCCTTCGCCTTCTCGCGATGGTACGTCTTGCGCCCCGCGTTGATGGCCCTGGCAATCTGCCTTTCGCTCTGCGCAATCACTTCCGTGCCTCGTTCGAGTGTCTCTTCGACGCGATCCCGCAGCTCCCGAGCGTGCTTGCGGGTGAGTTCCGTTGCTTCTGTCGTTTTCTTCACAATACATTCTCGCGTTTCCTCCCCGGATTTCGGCGCAAATAGAACACCAACCAACGATCCGACACCAAGACCTATCAGGAAATAATTCGCTTTAGGAATTGTGTTTTGAGCCATAATTAGCCTCCTCTTTCTCATCGATAAGTCGGGCCGGCTTTTCATTTCAGCTGTGGCGACTGGCTCTCGGGAAGATCCCATACAGCCATTAGCATCAGAATGCCACCCAAGAAGAGCAAGATGCTGATTGCTTTCTGTTTACTCTTGGCCATTACGAGCCTCCAGTATTTCACGCAGCAGACTGGGCACGATTGAATAACGCAAGCCGATTGCCATTGGAAGTATTTATTGGAAGTCATGCATCTAAAGCACTTAGATGCTCATGGAGACTGCGGCTTCGTAGAAACCGCGTAAATTGGTCGATTAGCAGAAGATGTGGTGCGTGCCTGCCCGGCGCGTACCCGATCCACACCTCGTGTCCCCGCTCCGCCAGCATTCGCCCGAACCGCTACGATTGCCCGCTGGCCTCGATCCCCACTCGTATTGGCGGAGCCGCGCTGCCAAGGGCTCTGCGGATCACAGAAGTACACTTTCACATCTGTGGCCACCGTGAACGTCTTGTGCTGGGCAACTTTTTGAGAAGTTGAAGATTGGGTGCCTCGGGCAGTTACCCGCCTGTTGAACGGGTGTACCATTTGGAAGCGATGCTTGTTAACGACCAGGTTTTAGCGTTGATTCTGGGTGGTGGCCAAGGATCGCGCTTGTTTCCCCTCACACAATATCGGTCGAAGCCTGCGGTGCCAATCGGCGGAAGCTATCGTCTAATTGACATCCCCATCAGTAACTGCCTGCACGCCGATATCCGCCGGATTTTCGTCTTGACGCAATTCAATTCGGAGTCACTCAACCGACACATTGCACAGACCTATCGGATGGATCCATTCGGCCAGGGATTCGTGGAAATCCTCGCTGCCGAGCAGACCCCCGACAACCCGAACTGGTACCAAGGAACGGCCGACGCCGTACGCCAGGCCGTACGACATTTCGTACGATACGATGCCGACTACTATTTGATCCTTGCCGGCGACCATCTCTACCGGATGGATTATAACCAACTGATTGAGGCGCATGTGGAACGCAAGGCGGACATTACGATCGCTGCACAACCGGTGACGATAGATGAGGCTTCGGCGATGGGGATCTTTCGTTTCGACGTCGGCGGGCAAATTGTAGCATTTGAGGAGAAGCCGAAACCGGATCGCCTAAACCAAATCGGTCAAAGCACCCCTGTTAACGCCTCTTTCGCGAGTCCAACCCCGGATAAACCGTTTGTCGCGTCGATGGGTGTATACGTTTTCTCGCCTGAGGTGCTCCTCAAGATGCTCGATACCGACTCCGCGACCGATTTCGGCCGCGAGGTCATCCCACGCGCGCTCGATCGCTATCGCGTTAATTCGTACCTGTTTCAGGGGTATTGGGCGGACGTCGGAACGATCGATTCCTTCTACGCAGCGAACATTATGCTGACACAGACGGACGCGCCGTTTACGTTCAACGATCCACGCCGCCCCATTTATACGCAACCACACTTTTTGGCTGGCGCCAGGCTTGCTGATTGCGTGGCCCGCGAGGCGATTATCGCGGAAGGGTGCTCTCTCGAACGATGTATCGTCGAACAATCGGTCGTCGGCATCCGCACGACCATCCGGGCCGGCACTAAAATCAGGCGCTCAGTGCTACTCGGCGCCGACTTCTACGAGACAGACCACGCGCCAGTAAGAAATGACAATCCCCGTATCGGCATCGGCCGCGATGTCGTCCTCGACGGGGTCATCGTCGACAAGAACGCTCGCGTCGGCGACGGCGCGAAGCTAGTAAACGAGAAAGGCCACCGGGACTTTGACGGAAAAGGCTACTACGTTCGCGATGGTGTCATCATCGTCCCCAAAAATGGCGTGATCGAGCCGGGCACCATGATCTAACGGACTCAAATGAAGGCTTCGAGCACAGAACTTCCACGCGACCTGAAGATATGTCTTGCCCTCGCAGCTTGTGTGATTACCTTTGGACCTCTGCGGCGTTCGCTTGCCGCATTCCGAGAACGCGTGCCAGTTCAACCGGTCGATGCAACACCCTGCTAATCTGTTGATCCGATCTGTTTTTCAAGGAGGCCTGATCCTTTGGGCTGTACTCAATAAAACCTAAACAGGGCAGTGTTTTCTTTGAATGGGCGCTCGTGAATGAATTAAGCCATTGAAATGTCTGCAGATAGGACTTGGAATGGGTGTTGCGTCGACCCCTTCATACCACCCGGCTTATCGGGACTTGGCTAGGACTTTGGGTCCAGCCCTTGTGTCTGTGTTTCCTTCGCTAGGTAAGCCTGGACAGTCGCGCCTTTAGGTCGGTGAACTGATTGGCTTGACCCCGAACCATCTCGTGCCACCATCGCCTTATTTCCAGCTTGTGCTCAGCGTCGAGGGTTTCGTACAACTCCGAAAAAGCGCTGGTGACAAAGGGTCGACCTCCATGAGGTGGATATACTCCGCCTGCGTTTGCGTTCTCAGACACATAGCGGGTAAAGAT
>Ga0210398_10002472_pt1 | contig 18027 bp, 14 predicted proteins | sample IncBWC4OmetaG_FD_161047 | JGI IMG/M metagenome (GOLD analysis project Ga0210398, IMG submission 161047) | Forest soil microbial communities from Barre Woods Harvard Forest LTER site, Petersham, Massachusetts, United States - Inc-BW-C-4-O | ecosystem: Environmental > Terrestrial > Soil >... | reverse complement strand
CCATTCGCAATCTCGAAGGCTCGCTCCTGCACGTTACGGCAATCCGCGAGGCGTTTCATCCAGGGCATGATCATGCCTGCGAAACTGACATAGGTCGAAGCCTGGAAACGTTTCAAGCCACGCTTTTCGACCAGTTCATAGCCGAGCTGGGCGAATCGAAACGCATCCTGGTAATCGCCGAACCGATGTCCTGCGATGTCGCTGAACCAAACATAAATGAGGCACGAACCGTCGCTGCTACCACGCTCGATGCTGAGACTACTCCCCCGGCAGCTGACCAGGGCAAAAAGATTCCTATCCGTAAACAGTGCGGGAGGCACCATCTTGGTGAGAACATCCAGAGTCGCGATGGACGCGGGGTCGCTCATCAGAGGGAAGTCAATCACTTCCTCGATCTCGCGGCCTGCGAGTTGTGACCAGATCCGTTGGTACTCTGTTTTTACTTGTTCCTCCGTCGGATGGACTGGCCAGTCGATCGCGACATGGCGCAGGTAGTCGAGACCGGTGGCGATTGCTCGGTCCATCTGACCAAGCGTCATGTAAACATCGATGCCCAGGCACGTGGCCATCGCCAGTTCGACTGTATCGGTGGCACGCGATCGAAGTATTTCCAATCGCTCTGCCGCGACGGTCAGCTCGCCCGTCAGGAACTCGCATTCGGCCCGCTGCAATGCGAGTTGGAAAATCAGATCGTGGTCGCGCTCCCAGGCCTCATCCGTCAAAAGCGCTTGGCCAGCGACGAAATACTGAAGAGCTGACGCGTAGGCGGTAGACCCCTTGGCCCGTTTGCCGGCGATGAGGTTCAACTCAGTTACCTGGAAGCGCTCCTCTTCTGAAACGATAAGCTCAGCTCCGCGATTCAACTGATTGACGATCTCGAATATGGCCTCCTCACGCTTTTCAGGCGGGGTGTGCGCGTGGAGCAATCTCCCTATTCGCAGATGAGCCTCGGCGCGCGCTTCCTCCGCCATGAGCGAGTAGGTTGCTTCTCGTACGCGGTCGTGTGCAAACCGATAGGAGTCCTCCGAGCGGACAATTAGTTCGAGCTGGAGAGCATCCCAAAGTGCTGTTTCGGTTCCTTGTCCGGACGTCTCAAGAACGGCAGAGAGCACGGCGGATTCGGCGCTATTTCCGATGCAGGCAAGTTGTTGGAGTGCCGTTTGAGCAGTGGCCGGAAGCCGGTTGAGCTTGTTGACCATGAGGTCCACAACGTTGTCGGTGTAACCCTTAGCGTGAATAGCATCCAGATCCCAGCGCCAACGCGCCTCCCCATATTCGAAACTTACCAGCCCCTCTTCAACCAAGGCATGGATAAACTGAATGACGAAAAACGGGTTGCCGGCAGTCTTCCAGTGTATGAGCTGCGCCAGCAACATCGCGCGTTGCGATTCACAATGAAGGCTCTCTGCAATCAAGTGCGCTAGGTCGCCCGATCCCAGCGGCGTCAGACGGACTTCCTGCACACTGACCCCGGCTTGACGGATTGCCGCCAGCCTGCGCATCAGGGGGTGCACAGGGTCGACCTCATTGTCTCGATATGCGCCGATCAGCAACAGGTGCGCCAGATCGTCTTGGGCCAGCAAATCCTCCAGCACGTCGAGTGTGGCTGCATCCAGCCACTGCAAATCGTCAAGGAACAACGCGAGCGGATGCTCGGGGCGCGCGAAAACACCGATGAACTGTCGAAAGGCAAAGTGCGAACGAGTCTTTGCCTCTTGAGGCGGTAGCGGCGCAACAGCCGGCTGTTCTCCGATGATTAATTTCAATTCCGGAACGAGATCCACAAGCAGCGATCCATTTGGATTCAATGCCCGAACAAGGGCGTCACGCCATTTGCTCAGCTCTGCCGCAGGCTTGCTCAGAAGGGGACGTACAAGGCCTTGAAAGGCCTGCGCTAGCGTTGCATACGGTATGTCGCGCTTGTACTGATCGAACTTTCCGGATGCAAATAAGCCACGGGGCGGAACCAGGGATTTGTGAAGCTCATTGACCACCGCGGATTTGCCCACGCCAGAGTATCCAGAGACCAGAACTAACTCCGGCCTTCCACCGGCGACGACACGAGCGAACGCCGCAAGCAGAGTATCAACCTCCCGCTTCCTGCCATACAGGTTCTCCGGTATCAGCAACCGGTCCGACAAATCGTCCGCGCCCAGTGTGAATGAGTCGATGCGACCATGCGTCTGCCACTGCGCGAGACACCGCTGAAGATCGGCTACCAGACCCGCGGCGGTCTGGTAGCGGTCTTCAGCGTTTTTGGCAAGGAGCCTCATGGTGATGGCGGACAGCGGCTCCGGAACCTCGCTGCGATCCGCGGGCGCTAACGGTTGACGTGCGATGTGGCAGTGGACCCACTCCAAAGGGTCGGCGGCAGCAAACGGGAGCACGCCCGTCAGCATCTGGTACAAAGTGACGCCCAAAGAGTAGAGATCGCTCCGAGTATCGATCGATCGATTCATGCGCCCGGTCTGTTCCGGGGACATGTAAGCCAGGGAGCCGGCAATGAGTTCCGGCGGCGTCGGCACCTGTTGCTCGCGGGGTAGCCGGGAGGCGATGCCAAAGCCCGTGAGCCATACGTGGCCGCCGTCATCGACGAGAGCGTTCGCGGGCTGCAATTCCTTATGGATGAGGCCCCGCCGGTGGACCTGACTGAGAGCTGCCGCCAAACCGATGGCAGTTGCCAGCAATCGGGCCAGATCGAGCGGCTGTCCCCGGTGCTGCTCCATGATCCGATCCAGGGGCTCACCCCCTGGGTCGTTGAGAATGAGCACTGCGCGCCCCTTGTGACGAGTCAGCACCCGCGGCTGGGCGGCCCATGCCGGATCGAGTTCGCCCGCGAGTGAAAGTTCGTGTTCGAGGCGCTTGAGACTCCGAGGCGACGGCCGTTCAGCGGTGATCGCCACCGCCAAGATCGGCACCTGGCTGCCGCGCTCGCTGCCGCGATAGAGAGTAAAGTCTGCCCACTCGCGCAGCGGCTCCAAATCGTAATCGCCGTCTTCCGCTGTGAGCACTCTCATTGTCATGAAAACAGGCTACTTCTTTCACGGGGCGAGGGCGGGCACCGGCAGGACGCCGGCATCAATCGATACTTTGGTCTAATCGATTTCTGGCGATTCTGGCTTGATGTTGGCTTAATGACTCGGGGTGGCGGGGCTGACGCGCAATTTCGATTAGATAACCGTAGTGAAACAACCATGACCCGCCATCGTACCTCTCGGATATTCGGGTGCCTGGCGGGTTTCATTGCCATCAGTGCTCCGGGCCTCAGCCAGGCCCAGGCAGCGGCCCCTGCGAGCGTGACGCCCGCTCCTGGGGCTGAACTCCAGGAGGTCGTGGTCACGGCCGAGCGACGAGAGGCGAGTTTGCAAAGTGTGCCGATCACCGTCTCCGTGGTTACGGGCGAGACCGCGCTGAAATCCGGCATCACAACGTCTGAGGACCTGGCCCTCGCGGTGCCTGGCCTCCAGATGGATCTCAACGGCGTCGGGTTGAGCCCGTTCCTTCGCGGCGTCGGCTCAACATTCTACTCCCCTAGCGCTGAATCTTCCGTGGCCATTTACGTGGATGGGGGATACGTTCCCTCCTCAGAAGGAGCGCTGTTCAACCTGAATAACATCGATCACGTGGAGGTCCTCAAAGGTCCGCAGGGAACCCTCTTTGGTCGAAATGCCACCGGAGGTGTCATTCAAGTGATTACCAAGGAGCCGTCGAGCGAACCCTCCGCCGACCTATCGGTCGGCTACGGCAACTACAACACGAGCACGCTTGGTTTCTATGGTACAACCGGAGTAGCGGCCGGGCTCGCGACCGATTTGGCTCTCTACGCCGACGATAATCCTGATGGCTGGGGTCACAATCTTTTCAATGGAGATCGAGACTACAAGTACGAGAACATCGATGCACGCAATACGTGGCTGTGGCTGCCGGGGGAGAGCACGCGAATCAAACTCGCACTCGATTACGAGGACACGACCAACGAGGCGGGCTTAGGATTCAAGCCACTACCCGGCACCGTGTCGATAGCCGGAACGACCTACCAGGGCTTCTACAACACTGACGCGAATCTGCAAGACCGAACGGTAGCGCATCAGGGCGGCGGCTTGCTGGAAGTGACCCAGGACTTGCAGTTCGCCACCTTCAAGAGCATTTCCACTTACCGGGAAGTCCGCCCAAATTTCCTCTTGGATCAGGACGCCTCGCCGTTGCCTATTGCCAATTTGCACGTCTATGACCCGGACAACTCGATCACTCAGGAGCTGCAGCTCGTATCGCCCGATGCCAGCAAGGTTCAGTGGATAGGCGGCCTTTTTTACTTCCACGATGTGTCAGGCCTCACGCCCATTAATATCGGCGGCCTGGCGGCGGCTCCGTTCAACCTTGTTGCAATCGCCGCGCGACAACACACCGATTCCTACGCGGGCTATACCCAGACGACATTTGAAGTGGTCCCCGAAACGCATTTTACTGCGGGCCTGCGATACACCGATGATCGGCGCAGCATCGGCGGGACAACCTCAGCGGAGGACGTCGGTGTGCTCGCGAGCGCGACGCAGTCAGCCGACTTCAGGAAGGCGACGTGGCGCCTTGCGCTCGATCATCAATTTACTCCCGACGTTCTCGGCTACGTTTCGGAAAATCGAGGTTTTAAATCCGGTGCGTTCAACACGTCTGTGTACACTCAGCCCGCGGTGAAACCGGAGGTGTTGGATGCGTATGAGATCGGGCTCAAGAGTGAGTATTTTGACCACCGATTTAGAGCCAATCTTGCTGGATACTACTATCAGTACAAGGACCTACAGGTAACTGAACTAGTCGCAGGCGCAGAGTACGTCCTCAATGCAGCGAGGGCCGAAATCTACGGCCTGGACGCGGATTTCACTGCTTTGCCTATCCGCAATCTGACTCTCAATGCGTCGTTGGCGTTTATTCACGGCCGATACACGAGCTTTCCCAACGCGCCCTATTTCCCTCCCATCACTGCTTCCAGTTGCTCGCCGGGCATCGGAGCGGTTGGGGCGTGCACGATCGACGCCACAGGACTGAACACCGTGCACACACCGTCGTTCTCCATGAACCTGAGCGCGGATTACACGAAACCGACACAAATCGGCCCCTTCGACATTGCGGCTATCTTCTATCACAACGATGGCTTTTACTGGGATCCGGCCAATCAGGTTAGGCAACCGACGTATTCGCTCTATAACGCGTCGATTGGATGGCGGAATCCGCGAGAGCGCTTTGGAGTACGTTTGTGGGGGAAGAACCTTGGTGGCGCGAAATACTATAGTTATGCGATTACCCAAACCCTCGGTGAGGATTTCTCGCCGGCCCCACCTCGCACCTACGGGGCCACGCTATCTGCGCACTTCTGAGGTTTCGTTGTGTCCCCAGATTGGGATTAACCTCCGTTGCGCGCACCGTGAGCTATTCACCGCCCGCGACGGCGCCCCCACCAGCCGGCCGTCGCGCGATCCAGCAGATGGGAATGAGTAGTAGCACCGTCCAACCAAACAGATAAAAGAGGTCCAAGGCCGATAGCAAATAAGCCTGATTGACCACTCCCTTGAGCACGGCGGCGTTAGCCGAGCGATCGCTGAGTCCGAAGCTCATGATGTTGCGCACGCCCTGACGAAATACGGGGCTGAAAGCAGTCAACGACTCAACCAGCCGCGTTTGATGGAGGGACTCCCGCCGGTCCCAGAAGGTGGTGGTCAGAGAGGTTGCGAAGCCGCTCGCGGTAATGCGCAAGAAGTTGTTGAGCCCTGACGCGGCGGGGAGCTTGTCCGCGGGCAGGCGATCAAACGTAATGGTCAGCAACGCGATGAAGAACGTGCCCATGGCAAAGCCTTGCACCAGCGTCGGTACGGCGAACACCCAAAAACTCGCATCCGGTGGGTACGCAGCCCGCATGAAATATGAGAGCGCGAAGATCACAAAAGAGACTGTTGCGAACAACCTGGGGTCGAAGCGCCCGATGTACTTGCCGACGAATGGTGCCACCAGCAGCGCCGTGATACCGCTCGGGGCCGTGACGATTCCGGCCCACGTCGCCGTGTAGTTGAGGTTACTTTGCAACCACAACGGCATCAGCACGACGTTGCCGAAGAACAGACCGTAGGCCAGACACAGTGCCACAGTACCGAGGGTGAAGCTTCGGTATTTGAAGAGAGAAAGGTCGACGATGGGATGTTCCTCGGACAGTTCCCAGATGATCCATGCCGCAAGGCACACGACGGTGACGATGGAAAGCCCGACGATGACGTTGGAATTGAACCAGTCAAGATCCTTCCCCTGGTCCAGCACGACCTGCAGGGAACCGACCCATACCACTAGCAGAGCCAATCCGACGCCGTCGATCTTGAGCTTGTGCGCCGCGCTATCCCGGGTTGGCAGCGAGCGCCAGCACACGAAAACACTGAAAATGCCTACAGGTAAATTGATGAGGAAGATCCAGCCCCAAGGGTAGTTGTCGGAGATGTAGCCACCGAGGATCGGTCCGCAGATCGGTGCCACGAGGGTCGTCATTGACCAGATTGCCAGCGCCGTCCCCTTCTTATTCTCGGGAAATAGAGTCAGCAGCAATGCTTGCGACCCCGGGATGATCGGTCCCGAGACGCCGCCTTGCAATACGCGAAAGAGAATCAGCTCCGTCATGTTTGTAGAAATGCCGCAGAGAAATGATGCGACGGTAAACAACGCGACCGATATCACAAAGGTGCGCACGACTCCAAAGCGGCGCATCAACCATCCCGTCAGCGGTACCGACACGCCGTTGGCCACGGCAAACGACGTGATGATCCAGGTGCCCTGATCGGATGAGACACCGAGGTTGCCGGCAATCGTGGGTATGGAGACGTTCGCTATCGTCGTATCCAGTACTTGCATAAACGTCGCCAGTGCTAGCGCAAGAAGCGTAATACTTCGCGGGATTCCTCCCGAAGAAGCAGCTTGTGGCACGGCGGCGTTCATCGCTGGCGACTGAGATTCGCCGCGATTTTCGCGCCGCCTTTCGGAAGTTCGAGGTTATCTCTTATGATCTGCGCGATACGGGCTTCTTCCTGTGGGTCGTGGGCGAGACTCGCCTGCGAAGGAATCGGGATCCGCCGTACCTGCTCGGAAACCAGTGGGCCCGAGGTGTCCCGAATGTCGACATCGGCGGTAACAGACAGCCCGATGCGCAACGGATGCGCGCGCAATTCGCCCGGATCGAGCTCGATGCGCACCGGCAAGCGCTGCACGATCTTGATCCAATTGCCGGAGGCATTTTGAGCCGGCAGGAGTGCGAAAGCAGTACCGCTGCCCGCCGACAGGCCCACGAGTTTTCCGTGATACACGACTTTTCCGCCATACACGTCGGCACGCAGGTTGACCGGCTGCCCGACCCGCATGTTGCGCAGTTGCACTTCCTTAAAGTTGGCGTCCACCCAGACGGCATCCAATGGAACCACGCCCATAAGTGGTGTACCTGCGGCAACTCGCTGACCCACTTGCACCGATCGTTGCGCAATGACCCCGGAGACAGGTGCGGTGACGCGCGTGCGCCGCAACGCGAGTGAGGCGTCGCGAACAGCTGCTATCGCGGCCAGTACTTGAGGATGAGTGGGAATGGTGGTCCTATCGATCTGCGCCGTCGTCTCGTTCAGCTGCTCTTGGGCGGCCGTGAGGGAAGCGCGCACCTCGGTGACCCTGTCCTGCGTATGCTGAAACTCCTCGCTCGATACGGCACCGTCGCTGAGCAATCCTGAGCGACGGTCGTGATCCTGCTCGGCCTGCCGGAGTTCGACTTCGCGATCGCGAATTTCGGCTCGTAATTGATCAGCCTGTGCAAAGAGTGCACGAACTGCCCTTACGGCGCGGGCCAGATTGGCCTCGGCGTTGCTCGCCGCTACCGCGGCGTCAGCCGGGTCCAATTCCAGGAGTGCTTGACCCCGAGCGACCGACTGCGTGTCATCGGCGTGCAGTTGAATGACTGTGCCCGGAATCTCGGTCGTGATCTGCACGACATCGCCGTTCACGTAGCAATCATCCGTGCTCTCGAAGAAGCGCGCGTTCCAGTACCAGTAGCCCGCATAACCGACGACGCAAACAGCAACTACGCCCGCAAGGATCTTGAGGTTGCGGCGCCGGGGGCTGGCGGCCGGCGGGGCAGTCGGTGGTGGTGGGTCGGCGGCCGCTGGAGCTGGATCGGGGCGGCCGGGGGTGGGGTCGTCGCTCATGATGTTCTCCCGCGAAAGTTAGGCTGGAGGTGAGAAGTAGCTAAAGCGGCTCATGGCGCCTGCGGATCGAAGCTGCCTCCCACGGCCAGCAGCAAATTGACGCGTGCGATGGCCTGGTCGGAGACGAGCGCGACGTGTTCGCGGCGGGCGCTCAGAACCGCCGTTTCGGTGGTGAGTACAGTGAGGTAAGTGGACACACCGGCCTGATAGCGCTCTTCGGCCAGTTGATAAGCGGCCTCCGCATCGTCCAGTGAGCGCTGCTGTTGCACGACCTCGGCATTCAGCGCTTCGACCAGGCTGAGTTGGTCGGAAGTTTCGCGCACCGCCTGTAGCACGGACTCGTTATAAGCTGAGACCGCGTCGTCGATCTCGGCGGCGGCACCGCGGTATTCAGCTCTCAGCCGGCCCGCATCGAACAGCGGCAGATGAATTGCCGGTCCGACCCCATACACGGCCGAGTTGCCCACAAACAACTTGCCCAATCCGACGGCGCTCGTGCCGGCGAACGCTGTCAGGTTGATGTCGGGATAGAACGCCGCCCCGGCCGCGGCCTTTCCGGCGCGGGCCGCTTCGATCCGGTCGCGCGCCGCCAAGACGTCCGGGCGGTGACCTAGCAGGTCTGCCGGTAGCGCCGCGGGCAGCGGCAAGATGGCGGCGGGATCGAGCGCCGGGCGCCGGACCTGCGCATAAACGCCGGCGCCCTGACCTGAGAGGGCGGCGAGTTGGTGCGTGTCCAATGCCACGGCCGCCTGCGCCTGCAGCAGCTCAACATGTACCTCAGGCACGGCGCTTGATGCCTCGCGCAGCTCCACGTTGGTATCGAGACCGGACTGCACGCGCCTGCGAGTGATCTCGAGAATGTTCCGGCGTTGCGCCTCGGTACGCTGCGCCACATCGGCCAAGGCGTTGTCGCGATTCAGATCGATGTAGGCCTGTGCAACGGCGCCGCTCAATGCCAGCCGCGCGCTGGCCACGTCCAGAGCGGCGGCGGTGGTTTGCGAGCGGGCCTGCTTGAGTAACGAGGCCTGACGACCCCAGAAGTCTAGGTCCCAGGATAGATTCAGCCCCTCGCTGCCCAGCCAGCGCTTGGTACCGTTATAAGGCGCTGGGATGGGTTCATGGCTACTCAAGCGCTGACGGATTTCCTGTGCGTCAAAAGAGACGGAAGGCGCCAGGGCCGCCCGCGTCACGTCGGCGAGCGACTGCGCTTCACGCACTCGCGCCATCGCCTGCGCCAGGCTCGGATTGTCCACCAGTGCCTGCTGCATCAGGCGATCGAACTGAGGATCGTTGAACGTGCTCCACCAGGCCTGCACTCGGATTGGAGCAGACACCTGCGACGCAAGACCGAGGTGGTCGTTTGCGATCGTCTGCTGCTCCGGGCCGAGCTTCGGTGCTGTGATGCAGCCCGAGAGGGCGAGGCTCAGCGCAAAGACAGTCAGGCGAAAGTCATTCATCGCTATCCCCCGCAAGGCCCGGCGCCAGAGGGCTCAACGACCGCAAATCGGGCGTGAGTGCCACCGACATCGCCGACCAGGATCCGGTTATCCGAACGCACAGCGGCCCATGTCAGGAGATGCGCGACCCCGCAGAACAGCCGTCGTTTGCACTTCCGCCTTACGATGAGGGGTTGGCTTCGCTATGGGGGCGTTGCTTCGCCGCCATCGGCCGGGGCTGATACCGACGATATCGCGAAACCGCCGGTTGAGGTGCGCTTGGTCTGCAAATCCGCAGGCGAGCGCCACCTCCGCGAGCGGCTCCCTCGTTCCGCTGATCATCGCCTTGGCTCGCTCTACTCGTCTCACGATAATGTATTCCATCGGCGAGAATCCCAGACTGCGCTTGAAGGCGCGGGAGAAGTGACTCCTGCTCAAGGCGACCCCATTTGCCAGGTCATCGATATCCATTTTCGATGCGAGATTCGCCTCGATGTGCGCCAGCGTCCGCCTGGCTTGCCAGGTCGCCAAGCCGCCCGGTTGAAGCTTGTCCACACTCGGGGCATTGACCCCCAAATCCTGCACCTCCGCGCCGAGCAGCGTCGACGCGTCGCTCAAGCAGCGCCACGCCGCTTTGCGGTCCGTCTCGAAACAGGTCATGGCCTGCCTCACGAGATGTCCCACCCGCATGGACGCCGATGCCACAGAACGCAGCGAACGATTCAAATACGACGATGAATCTTCTGCCTGGGCGACACGCAAACTGCTGGTGGACGACGTCATCCTGAGCGGGCATAGCTCTCTCATTTCCGTGCTCCTGCGGCGCGTTAAATTGGAGTTGGCCTTGAAAGACCGGCTGATTAGGCCACGAGGAGGCGGTCCCGTTTATTAGACGATGGTATCGACCGATACCTTTGCATCAGTGCGTACTGCAGAAGCCAAAGACTTTCGCGGAGTCTCAGGCCGTGCCGACCACGCAATCGAGGGCTGAGCGCAGATCGTGCTCGCTGAAGGGCTTAAACAAGCACTCAACGGCACCTCGAGCGATAAGATCTGCACGAAGGGCTAGATCGCACTGGGCCGTGATAAAGATAATCGGAATTTTCAGTTCGCGACGGCTCAGTTCGCACTGGAGCTGCGGTCCGGACATGCCCGGCATCGACACGTCCAATATAAGACACTGAGTGTCGGCGAGCACGTCCGACGCCAGAAAATCCTCTGCGGATGCAAATGACATGGCAGCGAATCCGAGCATCCGCAGGAGATCGGGCAGCGATTCGCGTGATGACACATCGTCATCGACCACCGATATCAAAGCACGCTGCTGCATGTCTCGTATATCAAGCTGGCGGCCTCCGAAAGGCGATAAAACATCGATCCTCTCGTTCGAGGAGGTCCACTGTTACACGTCCCGATCTGGCCTACGCGGCAAGTCTGCATGATCTCCATTATTGTGCCGCCGACTCTGTTTGGTAGATCGAGAATTCGGGAATCTATTTCTCAAAAATCGCAGAGAATGGCGACCATCTGCGGAGTATCGGCGTCAGGGTTTGTCTTATCCTGGGACCCACAAGGGGTTCTTCCAGGTTGCAAGCGCCTTAAGAAAGGAAGTCACTCTAGGAGGGAGAAACTTGCGGGTCGGATATACGGCGAAAGCGGGGATCTCCGCCGATGTCCATCGCGGCAGGAGGCGCACTAGATCGCCACAAGCCAGAGCTTTATCGCAGTAGGCGGTTTCAAGAAGTCCGACACCATGTCCGCGTAGTACAAACCCAGCCACAGACTGGCAGTCGCGGCTTGACATGATCCCTGATACGCGAACACGCACCTTCTTTCGCCCGCAAACCAGATCCCAGTCAGCCTCGTAGTTCCTAGCATTGAACATAACGCAGTCATACGCCTTCAGTTCCTCCGGTTCGGTCGGCAATCTGCGTCCCTCCAGATAGTCTGCTGTGGCAACCACGTAGCGCACGATTTTGCCTAGCTTGGCGGCCACGACGCTGGAATCCTTTAGATGACCGAAGCGGATCGCAACGTCGATGTTCTCCGCCACAAGATTCAAGTATGTATTGGTAATGTACAGATCAATGCGAATTCGCGGGTGCTCTTTCGAGAATCTCGAAAGAAAATCCATGAATGGACTTTGGCTGAGAATCATTGGGACTGAGATCGCGAGCGTCCCTTCTGGCTTCTTTTGGGTTTGAGTGAGGACCTGTTCCGCTTCTTGAAGCTTTGTCAGTGGCTCGATGCACTGGTTGAAGTAATCCCGGCCTTGGGAAGTGAGAATTACCCTTCGTGTGGTTCGACGTACCAGCGAAACGCCCAGGTTGGACTCAAGTCCCGAGAGTTTGCGACTCACGGTGGAAATCGGTATGTCCAAGGCGCGCGCGGCCTTGCTGATGCTCTCAAACTCCGCAACTTTTATGAAGACCAGAATTTTATCCAGATGTTGCATTTCGTGCGATTTCCGCTTGCACCGCTGGGGTGGTCCAACAAGACGTAAGCATGGTGCTTTCGCGTTCCAGGGCAATAGCACTTTCTGGTCGGTGGCGCGGAATTAGAAAATTTTAACCACCGCCCGGCGAATTATTGGACAAACCATGGGGGATGATTAGATGCCCAGATCGCAAATCTATTTTGCAATAACGGTAATGCCACGGCCAAGAGTGAAGCCATCCTCGCGGTGTGTCCTGCTGTTTAAAGTGCGTTGGCGCGCTCCTCAAGATTGACCTCGAAGCCAATCTCGGAGGCTTCAACGTTCTCGTCCATCACCAGCAACAATGTTTGCTAACACCGATGCGATACCTATGTCCAATGGCAGCCCGGAGGATCAACGTATTACTGTAAGTTGAGGAGGTGGTCACAGCCACTTTCGAGAGGGACTGCGATATGCGAATGGATGTGACAGCTCGCCGGTCAGACCTGAGTGAACAGGATAACCACGCCCTGATCTCGGTCTTCTCGGCCTATACGGTGAGCGCGGCCGTCTGGCTGCTATTTGCGACTGGGGTGGGGATATTGATGGCCTTCAAGTTCGGGGCGCCGGAATTCGGATCCGGCGCTTGGCTGACGTTCGGGCGGTTGCGTCCCATTCACACGAACGCGACGTTTTACGGGTTCGCGAGCATCGCTCTGGTTGGATTGGGATATTACGTTGTCGCGCGCAGCAGCGGCGCGAAACTCTATAGCGCCGGGCTGGCGTGGATCGGCCTCGCGTTGTTCAATGTGGCTGCCCTTGCCGGCACGATCGCGCTGGACCTGGGCTACAACGATGGCGATCTCGAGTACCGCGAGTGGCCTTGGTGGGTGCGGTTGATCTTCTTAGCTGCGCTCGTGGTAACTGGCTGGAACCTCATTGGTACGGTCGCACGTCGCAGCAGCAAGGACATTTACCTGTCGAACTGGTACATCCTGGGTGGCACGCTCTGGACTTGCATCATAGCGATCGTCGCCGTAATTCCGTGGTACCAATATGGACTGGGTCAGGTGGCCGTTTCGGGCTTCTACATGCACAACGCAGTCGGCATGTGGTTCACGCCGCTCGCGATCGGAGTGGTGTACTACACACTGCCGAAGCTGTTGAACCGGCCGATATACTCCTACACATTGGGCATCTTCGCATTCTGGACCAACCTCCTATTTTACCCCATCATCGGCGCTCATCATTTTGAGTTCAGTCCGCTGCCGTGGTGGTTGCAAACCATCGCCATCGTGTTCAGCGTCGCGATGCTGGTACCGGTATGGGGCGGCAGCAGCAACTTTCTGCTCACCATGCGCGGACATACGCGCGACCTGATTCATTCCTATCCTCTGATGTTCATTTTCGTCGGCGTGATGAGCTATCTGATCGGCTCCACGCAGGGGACGCTCGAGGCGTTCCGATCGCTGCAGCAGGTCTGGCATCTCACCAATTTTACGGTCGGCCATTCCCACCTCACGATGTACGGCATTATCGCATTCGCGATCTGGGGCGGCATTTACGGCCTTTTGCCATTGGCGACGGGCAAGCAGGCGAGTCCTCTGGGCATGGCGCTGCATTTCTGGACGGCGCTGGTCGGCTGCTTCATCTACGTCACTTCGCTATCGATCGGCGGCACGATCCAGGGACTCGACTGGATGCACGGATTGCCCTTCATCCAGTCCGTCATCGACATGCAGAGCTACTACGTGTGGCGTGGCGTGGGCGGTTCGCTCATGTTCTTCAGCCACATCGTATTCGCCTGGAACGTGTGGCGCATGTGCTACGGGCCGGAAACGGTGGCGGCGCCGCTGCAGTCCCTGCGAGCCGAGGAGGCGGTGGCATGAACAAGCTCGCGTTGATCGTGGGCGGATCGACTTTGGTCTATGCGGGTCTCGCGCTCATGATGGGAGTTCTGCCCGGCATCGAGCTGTCAAAGGTTCCTGCGGGCGCGGGCGTCGAGCCGCTCACTGCGCTCGAGGCGCAGGGGCGCGAGGTGTATGTGGCGAATGGCTGCAGTTACTGTCACACCCAGCAAGTGAGGCCACTGGATGAGGACAAGGTGTTTGGACGCGCGTCGGCTGCGAGCGATTTCAAGTACCAGACTCCGGAATTGCTCGGTTCCGAACGCACCGGCCCGGATCTTACGAATATCGGGGTGCGCCAGCCGAGTTCGGTGTGGCAGTACATCCATCTATATGAGCCGCGGGCGGTGGTGCCCGAATCGATCATGCCCTCCTTTGCCTGGCTTTTCGAGGTGGTTGATCAGGCGCCCGCTGGCGTGAGTCCAGTCCCCTTGCCGCGAGCCTACGCACCGGCGCACGGCGTCGTAGTGCCTACGCGTGACGCCCAGGCCTTGATTGCGTATCTGGCCGCGTTGAAGCAGCCGACGTGGGCGGGAAGCGAGGGAGCGGCGGCAGGCACGGCAAGTGCGGCGACCGGCGCGAGTTCGACGGCACCCGTCGGCGCCGCGGCGCCTGCGGCTGGCCACGACGCGGCGAAAGGTGCCAGTTTGTACACGGCCAACTGCTCGGCGTGCCACCAGGCAAATGGCGAAGGCTTGCCAGGCGCGTTTCCCCCGCTCAAAGGCAACGATGCGGTGAACGACGACGATGCCACGACTCACATTCACGTGGTGTTGCACGGGTTGCAGGCCACCCAGGTCGGTGGCGTAGTCTACGGAGGTGTCATGCCTCCGTTTGCTGCCACGCTCAACGATGCCGAGGTGGCCGATATCATCGACTATGAACGTAGTTCCTGGGGAAACCACGGAAAGCCGACAGTCGCCGCGCAAGTCGCCGCTGAGCGGGCAAAAGTAAAATGAAGTGAGACGTATTAAGCAGTCACGAGCGGAGATCGCCAGTGCATCATCATCTAACAGGCCCGTTCTGGGGCAACGTTATCATCATCGGGATCGCGGGCGCGATTGCTGCGGCGTGTTTCGTAGCGATGTTCTGGATGCTGCTTCGGCCGGGCGAGACCGATCCAAATCATCCGAAATACCTGGTACTGCGCCATGACCACTGAGCATGGAGGAGGCGCAGGATCGCCGCACGTCAGGATCTACTTGGACGACAACCCGCAACCGATCATTGACAGAGAACTCCCCGCCGATATTGAGCTCGACACGCTGAGCTTGACCGACGGTGCGCATCGGCTGGTAATCCGTGCCGCGGATCAGAACGGGCGGGTAGGGGTCGAGGAAATCCCGTTCGTGGTGCAGAACGGGCCGGGAATCAGCATCTCGGGCCTGCGGCCCCATTCAATACGCAGCGGCACAGTAGGCTTCACGGTGGACGCGTTCAGTACCGAGGAACCCTTCGACCCGCGCCGCGCCGAAGCGCGCTCGGCGATTCCGGTCTGGGTGTGGGTGATGTCGTTATTCGTGGTGGCTTGGGCCGTATGGTATGCGGCCCGCATGTGGGACGTGCCGCCGTCATACTCGAACTCCCCCACCTTCAGTCATGACGCCGCGTCGCAAGCGTCCCGAGGAAAGTAACGAGGCGCCTTGTCTGATGGGGGGATGGTTACCCGATCGATGCGGCGGTGTCGATTTCAGGCGTCCGCCTAGGATTTTCGGGCTGTGCTAATTCCAAGCATCCCAGCCATATTCATCAGGTCTACGAAGGTGGTGGCCTGCATCTTCTCCATGACCCTACCTCGATGTGCCTTGACAGTGATCTCACTGATATCTAGCTCGAAGCCGACCTGCTTGTTCATGAGTCCCTTCACGACGAGATCCATGACCTCGCGCTCGCGCTTAGTCAGCGATGCGAACCGCTCTTGTAATTGACGCTGAGCTCCTTCTCGCTTCAGATTGGCCTGGCTGCGAAGCACCGCGTCACGAATCGCCACGATCAATATCTCGTCATCGAGCGGTTTGGTCAAAAATTCTGCTGCACCTGCTTTCATTGCTCGGACCGACGTCGGAATATCGCCGTAGCCCGTTATGAATATGATCGGTGTCGAGGACTTCGCATCACTAATGCGCTGCTGAATATCAAGACCGCTGAGATCTGGAAGATTGACGTCTAGGATCAAGCAGCTCGGGACTACGGTTGGCAATTGCGCCAGAAACTCTTGTGCCGATTCGAACAGGGCAGGTTGCCACCCCTCGCTTTGAATCAAGAGTTCCAGGGATTCGCGAACAGAGACATCATCGTCAACAACGACGACTGTAGGCGTAGTCGGCGGCATTGCAGGCAACCTCGGAAAGCGATCGGTTGTATCTATTAAACGCACGAGGCGTCTCCCTAGGCAAGACGGGTTACTTCAAGTTTAACGCTCTTTTCAACGCCTCAAGCAAGGCCGTCTCACTAAACGGCTTCAAAAGGCAGTCGACGGCTCCTTCGCGGATATCCGGCTGCGAGACAAAGTCTGCATGGGCAGTTATGAAAATGGTCGGAATGTCATGACCTTGCCTTAACAGTTCACGCCGCAGCTCAGGCCCCGACATTCCCGGCATTGAAATGTCCAGGATCAGACATTTTGTCTTTTCGACAAAGGCAGATTGAAGGAAATCGCTTGGCGTCGCAAACACTTGGGACGCTAATCCGAACTCCCGGAGAAGATCAGGCAACGACTCTCGCACGGAGTCATCGTCGTCGACTACGGATACCAGGATTGTCGCGGGATTCATAATCTCAACGATTAATTAGGTCGAAATTTGGACATAGGGCCTCTCATCCCCAGACACCCTGAGTCTCGCAATAGCCACGCTCACCGTCTGTCTGACCGCCGGAATGACAACTCCCTCTTGCAGGGTGCGCCGCGCATGGAAGCGAATCTATGATACTTAAGTGTTGGTTTCGGAACAGGTGACGCTTTGTGTGTTGCCCACCAGTCGTGTCGCTGATGGCAGGCGTTTACCTACTCCGCACGGATCGCACAGACTGCTGATGGGAAGCGCCCGCAGCGCTGGTCAGTGGTGTGGCACCCTGTCCGACGGCCCGCGGAGCGCGCATCGACTCGCGACCGCAGCGTCGCAACGTACCGTTGCACCGCAGCATTCACTCGACTATGCCGCGAGCTGAGCGGGAATGTCCCGCACCACCTCGGTCAACTTGCCGGAACTGATCTCGTAGAAAAAGCCATAGAGCTTGATGTGCTTAGGGACAGCCGGGCTCTCGCGAAGCAACTTGATGTCATAATTGAGCGACTCCTCGAAATCCATGATGGCGAGGCTATCGTGATCGAACAACGTCGAGATATCAGCGTGATGATGATCATGAAACTCCTCGACGATCAGTTCCGGCGTCAGGGTCGTCGTACCACAGAACGAGTGGTGAACCACAACGACGTTTTTGACATCAAATATATAATCCATGGCTGCCACGCACTCCAGAGCGAAGGCGGCGCGTCCACCCGCGTTGGTCGAGACAAACAGTGTTCGCGTGGATCCAACTCGATTGCCATTTTCGTCGGTGATGATTTCTCCCGGGTAGACCTCATCCCCAAAATACTCGGCGACGGCCTTTGGTATTTCGACCGCCCTGGGGTCTAAGCAGTGGATCACAAGTGTCTTCATCGGGATGGCCTGGTTCGCGCCTTCGAAGGTGTTCATATCGAACCCGGGTTGTTTCCTGTACTCGTAATCGCTGAACTTGCTCATTTTCTTCCCTCCTTGCAGGCTGTTGGATCAGTTGGCGTTGAAAGCAGGCTCATTGGGCCACGAGGAGGACAACCCTATTAATTGGACTATGGTATCGACCGATACCTTGGCATTAGCGCGAACTGCGGGGCTCATCGATCCGCATGCGATGTACGTCCCCAAATCGATAACCTCGGGCAGCATTGCCAAAGTCGTTTCGGCAAGCCGGAGCGAAAAAGTTGGGTCGTGAGAGGCGCCACATCGCCATTCAGAGCTGGGCAGAAGCGGTGCAGAACCGCGCCATTCTCAGAGCAGTGGTCGCAGGCT
>Ga0210398_10002469_pt1 | contig 18038 bp, 15 predicted proteins | sample IncBWC4OmetaG_FD_161047 | JGI IMG/M metagenome (GOLD analysis project Ga0210398, IMG submission 161047) | Forest soil microbial communities from Barre Woods Harvard Forest LTER site, Petersham, Massachusetts, United States - Inc-BW-C-4-O | ecosystem: Environmental > Terrestrial > Soil >... | reverse complement strand
AGCTCCTCGAGCTATTACGTGTCCAACAAAGGACCGGCGCGCAGGTCGTCATGGTCGGCGATCCCAAGCAATGCCAGTCGATCGAAGCCGGACCCGTCATCGATCTTTTGCGCAACGCCCTTGGCGAGGACGCCATTCCTCAAATCCTGACCTCGATCCGCCAGAAGACCGAGCGCGAGCGCGAAATCACTAGCCTGTTCCGCGCCGGCAAAGCCGCCGAAGCCCTTGAGATGAAGCAGCAGGACGGCACCGCTGAATTGGTCGCCGGCGGACGGCAATCAACGGTGCAGCGGGTGGCCCAGCTATGGCGCGAGCGGATCGAGGCTAACCACGCCGATCCTGAGTTCACGCTGACGGTCTCGGCGCCGACGAACGCCGACGCGCGCGAGATCGGTGCTGCTATTCGTACCGAATTGCGACGCGCGGGCCGGCTTGGACCCGACGCGACCGTCTTGGATGCAACAGACCGCATCGGCGAGACCTACAAATTGCCTCTCGCCGTCGGCGACCGCGTGCGCCTCTTCGATCGCGTTCACGATGCCACGGTGCCTGGCCGCAAGAGCGTCCTCGGCAGCAATGGCGACGTCGTGACAATTCGCGAACTGACCGATCAGGGCATGATCGTGCGCAACCATATCGGTGCCGAGGGCCTGGTCGCATGGCGGAAGATACAAGCCCATCAGGCAGCTCCCCTACGCCTGACCTATGGCTATGCGACGACCGTCGATACCGCGCAAGGCAGCACCGCAACTGAGCACATCCATGCCATGCCGGCCGGATCGCAAGCGATCCACGGCTTCACAGCCTACACCGCGGCCAGCCGCCACGAGCGCACCACCTGGATCGTCGTCGATGAAGCCTCGGAAAGACGCCAGCTCGCCAGCCGCTCGATGCTCGGGCAGATACCGGACATCCGTGAAGCGGATGTGTGGCGCAATATCGGCGAAAATCTCAGCCGCCAGCCACAAAAGGCCAGTGCGCTCGATATGCTGGCAATGGCAGAAACACGGCGCGCGACACCGCGGCACGCTCTACGGCCGCACGTTTAACAATGCCAGAGGCCGCGTACTGCGGCTCGATCGCTTCTTATCAAGAGGACCCGCATGGGGCTTGCTCGATCAGCCTTGCCATCGTAGAACATAAGATGAACATTACGGCCGTGGATACATCGCTGCGGAGAGGAGATTGGCGCGGTCTTCAGATCAGGCGTAAGCTGGCTGCCTCCGGGCCCTTCCTGCCGTCGACCACGTCGACCGCAACGCGCTGGCCCTCGGCCAGGTCGGCGATGCCCGCACGGTTGAGCACCGTCGCGTGCACGAAGATATCCTTGCCGCCCCGATCTGGTCCGATGAAGCCAAATCCCCTCACGGCGTTGTACCACTTGACCGTGCCGTTCTCTTCGACGACGGCTTGGTTGGCCGAGGGATAGATCGGCCGCTCCGACCGTCCGCGTCTGGGCATTTCTTGCGGCGCAGTGCTGCTGTCGACACTCAGGATTTCGGTCACCTGCAGGCCCTTGGCACCGGGACCGGCGCGGACCTCGAGCGTCGCGCCCGGCGGAAAGCTACCGTGGCCGCTGCGCTCGACCACACTCACATGCAGGAAGGCATCACCGGACCCATCGGCAAGCTGTACGAAGCCAAAACTTTTGTCTGGATTGTACCATTTGACGACGGCCTGGATCGAGGGCCCGGAAGGCGGGTCAAACCGCTGGACGCTGAATTCCGGCGCCGATCCGAAATTGCTCCAGGGCGCTTCGTAGTTGTCGTCGGCGAAGGCGCGGCGACGCGCCGGACGAAAATCTCTGTCTTGGTTGCTCACCTGAGTGCCTGGCCGGTAGAACGCGTTCTCACTCTGAGATGAGGCGGATTGATCGTCAACGAATTCCAGCCGCCGGCGGCGGCTTGCGCCGACCGATCGCTCCGATGCGATCAGGAGAGCAAGGGTCTGGGTTTCTCGCGTCAACCCTGGAAGCGTCGGCTGACCGACGTTGTCGCTGCAGGCGACGGCGCGGTGCGTGTCGCCGGCACGTTCGGCTGGGAGTTCGGCTATCCCGAGGCCGATTTCAGTTTCGCACCCAATACCTTCGCGGTCCTGACGACGTCGCCGCAGGTGGCACAGGCATATCTCCCGACATTGACCTATTTTGGTCGACGTTGAACCCCTGTGTGTGGGCAGGAGGGCAGCCTTATAGGCTGAGATTCATCTCTCTCCTCTCCGTTGCGTCAAGCGGTTCTACATAGGCCGCCCCGGATATAAAGGTCACCCGCTCCATCATTTTCGGCTTCAAAGCGGTGTGCTGCGCAAACAAAGCGGCGACCGGTTCGCGCCAAGCGTTCACTACGCTTGTTGACATCGATATATTTGTCCGGATATGTCGCTCCACTCGGTGGTCAGAAGGTAAGCGATGGCGTTGAATTCCAGAAGGCTGTCGACGCGCGGCCGCCAGCGACCCTAGATGTTGATTAACCTGGGACAACGGGATGAGCCTTTGGCGGAGTGTTGTCGTCAAATGATGTCGGAAAAATGCTGGGAGTATCCAGGTTATTGACTTGAATATTTTGTTAGGCTGCCGTTGATAGAAGCTTAATTGTTGGTATATTATTATCGGAGTCAGAATAAAGGAATAGCTGCAAGCCATGCGCGGAGCTCCGCACCGCGCGTCTTGGCAGGGGGGACAAGCCCCCCGTGCACCCCCAGTAAGGGGCGGGGAGGATGGCCGGCATGGAGCAGGAGGATACCGAGCTACCCCGCAAACGGAGCGGCAGCGACAAACGCCGCCTGTCGATCCCGCTGACGGTGCGCTACTCCCCCGACCAGCTCGCCCGGATCACCGTGGGCCTCGCGCTCGGTAGGGGGTAGGCCAATCTGCACCTGTTCCGGGGCTGCCGGTGCGGCCCCATTATCGCTGACGGCTGCGAACGATGCGACTGGTCGTCGTCCTGGCGTTCCGCCGCCCGGAACAGCCGTACCCAAGCGAGTGTTACCTTAAAAGCGAAGGAGGGAACGGAAATTGCCTCGCAGCCTGCGCGATCGGCCCTTCGAAATCAGAGCAAATTTACCGCCCGAACGGTTCATACGGCGGCCAGTCCGATAGCATGTCGCCGTCACCGCCAACGAACGCCGTATTCGAGATTCGCGTGCAAGGCAGGCGGCTGGTAAGCACGCATCTGCTGGTCGAAGCGCAATGGGCTGTGCGGGCCACCGCACAGGCGGGAAAAGGGGCCGAAATCGTGGATCGCGAAACGGGCCAGGTGATCGAGAGGCACTCGCCCCAAGCCCGTTCCGGATCACCTGATTGATTTTAGGCACGATTGCCCGAACAGGTCGGGCTTCACGCCATATTGGACGGAGCGGATCGGACGTTTGGACGGAGCGGATCGGATCCCTGCTCCTGCCGGTGCAACGCGCCGCGGTCAGATAGAAGCGCCGCATCCTGCGGGCCGGATCGTTGCGGTGAAGGGTGACGGCGCTCATGCTGCGCCTCTGGAGCGGCTCGACCGCATTTTCACCGACCATCCGGTCTACGGCAGCCAATCAAGGCGCGCAATTCACCAGCGACGAGTTCACCAAGATGCTGCGCGACCACCGGATCGAGATCAGCATGGATGGCCGCGGGCGCTTCCACGACAACATCTTCGTCGAGCGCTTGTGGTGGACCGTGAAAAAGCATGAGTGGGTCTACTTGCGCCCGGCAGCCAACGGCATCGAACAGAAGCGCAGCCTTGGCGAGTTCTTCGACTGGTATAATCTGCGGCGCCCGTATCAAGCGCTCGGCTGGCGGACACCGGACGAGGCTTACCTCGGCCAATCGACGGCGACGGCACGGGCCGCCTGACGCCATGCCGAGGAGCTGTGAATTTGGGGACAGTCGGCTGTGCCGGTCCCCGCCTGACCGCGCAAGCGCGGTCCCCTATGGGCTTACGGACAGCCCCGCTTCCGGCGCAATCATCGCCCGCCTCTCAGAGGCTGGTGTTCCGCTTCGGCCTGACCGCCCACAGCCCGAGCTTCCTCATCAGCCGCCGGGACAAGCCGGGGAAAACGTCCTGCGTTTTCTCCTCACCTTGCCCACAGGTCGGCGGCTGCCCACAAGCTTCACAGCGCCACAGCAACAACACGGTATGAACTCGATTTCCGGGAAAGGTGCGGGTGTTTATCGACGCACTGGGCGAGCCCATGAAGGCGGACCAGCCTGTCGACTATGAGCAAGTAGCTGATGACCGCATAGCCCTAATGCTGGCGTTTGCATGGCTGGCGATCAGGGTTGAGGTGAGCGGCTTCAGGACGGCCCCAATTCAGCAGCGTTTTGTTTCGGCGAGCGGCCGATTTTAGCACAACATGCGGTGGGTTTTGCGGCGCTTTATCTGCCCGAATTGCTTCCTCCGGTGCGCTCAGCAGCGGGCTGCATGCTGGATCCTTGGCCGATGCCGGGATCAGCGGTGAGCGCTTCCCAGGTTTGCGCATCGAGCGATGCTGTCCAGCCCAGACCGGTGTTCTTTTGGAACTGACAGAGGGCCTGCTTCGTCTCGGGACCCAGGATGCCATCAAGCGACCCTTTGTAGAGTCCCTGACCGCGAAGCTCGACCTGCGCCCAGCGAATGTCGTCTTTCCGGAAAGCGTCGCCAGTCAGCGAACTGTCCGAAGTTTGGGCGGCCGGCGGCATAGTTGCTGCATCCACCGGGTTGCCTGCGTCGGCCGCATAATTCAGAGCGGCGCCGCCGATACCCAAAGCTAGTACCGAAGCCGCACCCAGAAGCAAACTTCGGATCAACTTTCGCATCTTTCACCCCACGTCAATTCGTTGGCGTGTGTCACCTCACGGTTTTAAAACACCTTGGTCAACCTTAGGGTTCCATATCTTCATTCAGCCAACCTTAGGGTTCCATAGCATTTAGACGTTCGCGAAAAGGATTTACTCTGATCCTGAAACACTAATCGATCGCGCCGAAACCTATACGGTCATTCATCGGGCATCCGCGGTTTGTTGCCACTTGATCAGAACACTGGCAAACCGCCGTCCGTCTTGGGATTCCATTCCTTACGCACCTGTTCCTCGACCGAAGCACCGCTATCGGTCGTTGCCGGCTGCTGATGTTTATCCGTGCTTTTTGGGTCGAACACGCGGTCGACCAGGTGATCGATAATCGCCTTTTCACGGCGATGTCTCCGACGATCGGGATTTTCAGGAGAGGGTCTGTTCATTGATCGTTCCTCGTGATCTTATTTGAGTGATCACTTGCCGTACAATTGACCGCAGTGACCCGTTCCCATGAGCTGAGGGCTTTATTGTGTCACAGAGAAGCAATTTGGTTAAATATAGGCATGTGCTCCTAATGGGAACTGCTCTTGGGGATTGGGTTGAAGGCTCGCTCCCCAAGCAAAGAATAATTCTAATCTACGATCATCAATGTCCCCAGAATTTTTCTGGAACCCCGCCTTTTCTAAAAGGTTTTCTTATCGAGTCGTCGCCTAGGTGACGGTGATAACTGAAACCGGTCGGAGCCCTTATCATGGCAGATCGAGAACAATCCCATGCATCGAGACGCGAGAAGCCGCAGCGTGACATGGCCGGCAGGGTCGGCCAAGCCCACGGCGGACAAGGCGATCTCCAGAAGGAGCGTGAGCGCGGCGTCAAACCCGGCGGCACCGTCGGACGCGACGTACCGGACCTAAGCAAGGAACATAACACCGAAATTGCGGTGGACGCCGGTCGCAAGGGCGGCGAGCGCCAGGAGGAAAGCAAGCATTAGACTCGCGCTCTCATTGCTAACTTAGGAGACAGAGCATGACATACGATCATAGTGTTGAGTTGACGCGTAAGGATGGTTCCGCAAGGCGTTTCCGCATTTACGGGCAGCCGGCGCCAAACAAGGGCGAGATAATTACTCTGCCGATCGAAGGCCATCTGGTTAGAGCGAGAATCGGTGCAACGAATGGGCAAGATACCGTTAAATCGGAAATGGGTGAATCAGTTGACAATCTGAATGCTAAAGAGATTTAATTAGACGGATCAATTCCACAGATGCGATCTGACGGTACTCACAGGCGGTCCGCTCGCCGGTCGTTTACCGAAGGTGGTAGGCGTCAGTTCCCCTGTTCATTTGCGTGAGGAGCCGATTGCATTCGCGGTTTGGGCAGGTTGCGGGCGGATGGGGGGGACCGACGTTCTAATTCATCATCGAGCTTGGCTCCCACCAGCACGACAATGAGCGACACCCACATCCAAGTCATGAAACCGATGATCGCGCCGAGCGAGCCATAGGTTTTGTTATAGCTGCCGAAATTCGCCACGTACCAGGAAAAGAGGGCGGAGGCGGCGAGCCAGGTGACGGCGGCAAAGGCACTACCCCAGGTAATCCAGCGCCATGGCCGTGCGTTTCGGCTGGGACCGTATCTGTAAACGACGGAGAGGGCTGTCGCGACGAGCACCAACAGAATCGGCCATCTGATTATCTTGAGCACCACGGCCGTGCTACCGGGGTTCGGGATATGGTCGAGGATCAGCGGCAGCGCGATCAGAATAGCGAGCAACAGCTGTACGATAACAATAGCTCCGGCTGTAAACGCCAAAGTAGTAGCGTAATATTTGATGAGGCCACGCTTTTCATGCTCTTCATAGACCGTGGTGAGGGCTTCGAACAGTGCCGAGACCCCAGCGTTGGCGCTCCACATTCCAATCATCAGACTGACGGCGAAACCGAAGCCGAGCGCGGTTTTGTCCTGGTGGGCGAGACGAGTTAGCTGCTCCCGCAGCACATCGACGGCGCCGCCTGGGGCAAACCCCGACAGGGTGTCAAGATGAGCGACGATGGTGCTCGGATCGGCAAACAGGCCGTAGATCGAAACAATGGCTCCGATGCCCGGGAAGAGCGCGAGGATCGCGTAGAAAGTGACGCCGGCAGCAACCAGCAGCATCCGGTCGTCTGAAATACCACGGTAGACCCGCAGGAGGACGTCCGTCCATCCCCGCCGGACAACCGGCAATGACGCCTGGTTCTGCCCGCCGCCCTTTACATCGGCTGGCGCGTAATCGCTTGGCGCGGGGATCGGTCCAGCCCGCTGCCGCCCGAAAACACCAACAGCGACCGGCAAAGCGCTCAGCTGACTGATCCATGAAAGCGAGCGCCCATATGGTCCTTTGCGTGAATGAGCGGCGCCGATCGACCCCATTTGCTCATCCAAGGTCGCCTCCTTGCGCGCGCCGGCTGCAGCTGCAGTTGCCGACGCGAGCCCACACTGGACCACTGCATTGAGCAACCCACGAAGCCCCGGAACGGTTCCGACATCCGCGGCCATCGACCTCCCGTCTCAACCGGGCGCGCTTAGGCCGCTGTCGGGCGCTCAATATTCAAGTTGATATTTGAGCCCAAGGCTGGTCCCGGCGGAGTCGGCCGGGGTGGCACCCGGCGTCGCGTTCGTGCCGGTGCCGATTGTCCCCACTGCCTTGAGCCCTTTGGCGATGTCGATTTCGACTTTGGCCTGGCTGCTGTTGCTGCCCCCGCCCTGCTGCGCGCCGAGATAGACGCCTGGCGCGACGTACCGGCCGGCTTGCAGGGTTGCGTTGCCGTTGGCACCGGTGCCGATCGACAGTTGTTCCAAACCGAGCCTTTGGCGCGCCCCTTCAAGTGGATCGCCGACCCCAGATGTGGCGCCGCTCAGCTCGGCCAGCCCGCTGGCCATCTCAGCCAGCTCGAACGGGCTCAACGACGAGCTGCTGCGATGGAACAGCAGTTGCCCCAGCACCTCGTCTTGCGGCAGCTCCGGCGTGCTGGTCAGCGTGACCTTTGGATTGCTCGCGGTGCCGGTGATCGTTAGCGATGCGGTCATCGTGCTGGTGGAGCTCGTAGCAACGAAATCCAGGCTCGGATCGGTCAGGCTGCCGCCATTGAAGCCGACCTCCCCCTTGTCGAAGGTCAGGGTTTGCCCGGCTATGCTGAGATTGCCGCGGACCATATGGAAACTGCCCAGCGGCTGCGGCGCGGCGGTGCTGCCGGAAACCCTAACAGAGCCGGCAAGCTCGGCGAACAAGCCGCGGCCGCGCACCACGATTTGACGCGCCGCGACGGTCAGGTCGAGCCCGATCACTGGCGGCGGCGCGGGTGGCGGCGGCGAAGGCTCCCCGACGACACGAACATCAAGCACCGGTACCTGAACCGGCATGCGCTTCGGGATGCCGATCTCGGCATGCAGCACGTCGATCTTTCCGCCGAAGGCGAGTTTTCCGACGGCCTCGCCGCGCACGCGCATATCGGCATTGAAAGCCGCCGTCAATCGGTCGCTCGTCATCGGGCGCGCGTTGTCTGCGGTGATCTGCAGATTGAGCGGCAGCCCCGGCGCCGAAATATCAACCGAGCCGCTGACCCCGATTGTTCCCGGCCCCGCCCGGCCCTGCAAGCGGGTCAGCCGGATGGTGCTTCCGGCGGCTTCGACCAGCCCGGTGATGTCGGTGATGTGCACGCCCAGAGCGAAGTCCTCGATCGCGGCGTTCGCCAGTCGGGCTGCACCACTGATCCGCGGCGCGCGCAATGTTCCCCCGACCCGCCCGTCGAGCGTGATCTGCCCTGTTGCGCGCCGCCCCTCTGCCGTCAGCAACGGGTTGAGCATTGCCAGGTCGAGCGTGCCGACGGCATGAAGATCAATCGGCGCGGACGGAGCGGTCGCCAGCTGCCCGCTGACCGATAAGGTGGCCATCGGCCCGGCGGTCAATCGGGCTTCGATACGCGCGCCGATGCCGGCGAGTTCGGCCGATGCGGTCACGTTGGCCGCGGGCAACGCCCGGCCGGGGCCGCCGCGCAGACGCAGCCCCGTCGCCGCCAGCTGAACCCTGCCTTCTGGCCGCCCCGGCGTTCCAGTAAACTTGGCGTCGCCGCGCAAAACTCCGTCGGCGGCAAAGCCCGGCGCAAAGACCGCGGTCAGATCAGCGGGAAGGTTGCGCATCGCCACAGTCAGATCGAGCGTCGGCGACACCCGGCCATTCGCCTCGATCACCCCTTGCTCAAGCCCCACGCGCAGATGGTCGAGAGTCACACCATCGCCAAACCCGATGCGAGCCGGCCCCAGCAAACGCAGGTTTTCGCCCTTCCAGGTCGCCTGCAAAGTCGATAGCGCGGCGACGCGAGTCACGGCGTTGACCGTTCCGGTGGTGGCCAGCCGGACGTCGCCGTTTCCCGGATTGCGGATTTCGGCGTCGGCTTTTAGCCCGAATGCGTCTTCCGGGCCGGCGAGATCGATCTGCACCGAGGCGGCGACGCCGTTTGCCAATTTTCCGCTGGCAACAACACGCGAATTGAGCACGGGATGGGTCAGCGGATCGACGATCGTCGTGGTCAGCTCGGCACGGCCCGTCGACGCCGCACCGACGAGCCCGATATCGTGCACTTCGACACGCAAATTTGCGCGCTGATGCCCCTGGGTTTCAGCGGTGACCAAGTTGGCAGTGATGGCCCCGGTGATCGGCTGGCCGATCAGCGGACGCAGATCATCCAGGCGCGTCATTCGCAGATCGAGCTGTCCCAGCGGGAAGCGCGCACCGGCGGCCAGGGCAAGCGTCCCTTGGGCATGAGCGCTCTTCCAGTCCGCGTGCTCGATCGCGACCTTCAGCCCGCCATCGGCGGCGCGGGTTGCGGCGAGCGCCAATTCGAGCGGAGAGCCCACCAGAACGCCTTGCGCGGTGATGTGGCCGGCAGGTTTGCCGGGGAGGCCGTGTAATTGCGCCGTCGCGTTGATTGGGCCCTCGGGCTTGCCGACCGGCCCGAGCGTTCCCGAGAGGTCCGCTGTGGCGGCCAGATCGTCGGTCGGTCCGCTCACCCGGCCTTGTACCTCGACCGCGCCGGCCAAGGTCGGTAGCGCACTCGTCAGATCGGGCAGAGCGAGTTTCCAATCTAACGCCAGCTTGTCGGCGCCCACATTTCCCGTACCCGACGCCTTGATCTTGCGCCCCTCGATTTCAAGCCGTGAGATGGTCACGTTCGATCCGGTTGCGGCGGCCGACACCACAAGATGAGCCGCGTCGCCGATCAGCGCGGGCGCCGGAGCCATCCCGCCGGTGATGCCGACGGTCCCGTTGGCGTCCAACCGGGTGGTCCTGTCCTGGATCGCCGCAGTCAGGTCCAGAACCGCGTGGCCCTGCAGATCGAGACCGGCCAGCGCCGCCACGGGCGCCAGGTTTGCTAGGTCGACTTTGAGGTTGCCGTGCAGTCTGCCGGCGGTGGCTGCGTCGCCCTCGGCCGTGATCAAGGGATGCGCCAAGGAGAAGTGGATCGGGCGGTCCGGCTGGTCTAGCCGCACCTCCGCCATGACCTGAACCGGGGCCGAGGCCAGCAGATCGGGCCGGGGCCCGGGAATGCGGATTCTGGCAAGCGCTGCCCGCAACCGCAGCGTGCCGGAATCGCCCTGTATCTTGGCCATGATGTGCGAGGCGGACGCACCTGCAGCTTTGAGCGCGTCGACGTCGATTGTGCCCGAAACCGCGGGTCGGATGAAGGGTCCGTCGGCTTTGGCTGCGAGCGCGATCGACTGCCATGACAGATCCGGCCGCGGTGTCATTGCCGGCGCGGTCGCGGTGACGCCGAGATCGGCCGCCTGATGCTCGAGATCGACGGTTCCTCGTGCGGCTGCGCGCAACGCGCCGGCTGCCAATGCCAGCTTGACGACGACAGCCCCTCGCGGTCCGTCGAGAGCCGCGTTCAACGATAGCGGGCCGAGTGCGGGGAGGCCGGCAATCTCGGACATCAAGCCGTGTGCCGGCTCCTGCCCGGTCAGCCGAATGTGCAGATCGGCAGGGTTGAGGTGTGCATCCAGATGGTAGTCGCCGGCCGTGTCGACCCCCCGTGCGACCAGCATGATGTGCCCTTGCTCCGTCGCGGTGATTACCGCCGACCCGTCCAGAGCCAGCGACGCCGCCGCGGTTCCGGTCACCGCCGCCGCGAGGTTCAGCCGGGCGACATGCAGCGCGTCGATATCAATTGCCAATCGCGAGCTCGACGAGGTGCTTCCAGAGCTTTCCGGCAAGCGCCGTACAGCGATTTTCGTCGCTGCAATGCGGTGGATCGCGATGTCGCCAGTGACGAGCCGCAGCGGCGACCAGTCGAGCTCCAGATCGTCGATCGTTGCCCAGATGCCGTTCTTGTCGTGGAGGCTTAGTTGCGAGGCGCGAAGCCGGTCGGGAAACCGACCCGAAAGCCCTTCGATAGTGACGAGTCCTCCGGTCAACCGTGGCGCGAGCCGAGCGATCAGCGCTTGTCCGGGCTCAGTGTTGCCGCCCGCCAGCACAACGAGAACGACCACCACCGGCATCGCGAGCAGGATCGCAACGCTCCAGCCGATCCATTTGAGGGTCCGTCGCATTAGAATGCCTGTCCTATGCCGATATAGACCTCGAACGTCCCGCCATTGGGGATCCTTGTCAGCGGGATGGCGACGTCGAGCCGAATCGGCCCAAACGACGTGTAGTAGCGGGCGCCGATGCCGGCACCGAGCTTCAGGCCGCCGACAAAAGGCGAGCCGTTGGCTGAGGCCTGGCCACCATCGAGAAATGCGGCAAACCCGTAATCGGACAAGATCCGTTGCCGGAACTCAACGCTGCCCGCGACGATTGAGGTACCGCCTTGTGGATTGCCATCGGCAAACAGCGGACCGATCGATTGATATCTGTAGCCGCGCACGGTGCCGCTGCCGCCCGCATAGAAACGCTGATCGGGCGGCAGCTCAAACTGGCTGGCGCCTTCGGCAGTCCCTGCCAATCCGCGCAACGCGATGACGCTGCGCCCGGGATTGTTCCACAAGGACGAGAAGTCCAGATAGGTCGATCCCGAAAGCTGCATCAGCACAAAGGTCGCGTTCGAGCCGCCGAGCGAATGGGTCGGCGTCGCCGAGGCCGTCGCGCGAAATCCGTCGGTCGGATCCAAAAGGCTGTTGGTGCTGTCGTATTTCACGGTGATCGGAAGCCCGATAAGGGTGTAGTTCCGCGTCACCCCCTCCTGCCCGATGCGCTCGGTTTCGCCGGAAATGCCGATCGAGCCGCTCCAATGCGTGAGAAATGTGCGCTTGAGCAGAAGATCGGCGGTGACCGCGTTTTGATCATAGGCGAGCAGGTTCTGCTTCACCGCACCGAGATCCGCCTGCAACGACTGGTTGCGGTCGAGAAAATCGGGTTTGATGAACTGCGCGTTGGCATTGTAAGCCGGGCCGTGCTCTACCGTCCCGCCGCCCTGCACGCCAACCGAAAGGTTAAGCTGCTCGGCGTTGCCGAACAGATTGCGGTCGGACCAGCTCATCGTCAAACCGGCGCCGAGATCGGTCGAATAAGCGGCGCCGAAACTGACAACATGCGCTGGTCGTTCGACCACGTCGAACTCGATCGGGATACGGCCCACGGCATCCAGTTTATCCGAGGGCGTCGCCCGTACCGACGAAAAGACCCCAATCGATGCGAGATCCGCTCGCGCCTTCTCGATCGCCTGCGGGCTGAATTGTTCACCGGGATGGATCAGCAAGCGTCTTTCGACAAAGTCCCGGTTGACGGCGCGCAGCCCCTTTACCGAAACCGTGCCGAAATCCACGCGAGGGCCTGTCTTCACCGAGTAGGTCACGTCGAGGCTGTTGGCGGCTGGATCCTCGATCACCGTGGGCATCGATACCTTGGCGAGCGCATAGCCCTCCGCGCGCAGCGCGTCGAGCAGGCGTGTCTGCGCCGCCAGCACGTCTTGGGCGCGGGCCGGCGCACCTGGCGCCAGGCCGAGCTGCGACCGCGCCTTGGCCGGCGGTGCACCCTGAATGTCGACTTTGCGGATATGGAATAGCGGGCCCAGCTTTGGCGAGGCCGTCACCGTCACAGGTGGGCTCGCCGGCGCGCGGCTCAATAGATCGGGGAGATTGCTGTCCTGCAGCCCATGACCGGCGATTGTGATATCGATGCTGCCCTTGTAATAGCCAAAGCTGTGCAACGCCGTCACAAACCGGCCGGCGTCCGCGCGCGCTCGTTCGACCACGGCGAAGGGCCCGGCGGGCGCGCTCTCCCGCAGGCTCACCAGATTCGAAGAGTCGTGCAGCGCTTGATCGAGCGCGTCGTTGCCGGTCTTGCCAAGACTGACAGTATAAGGCTGCGGATCCGCGGCATACGACCCCGATGCTGCCAGCGCCAAAGCCGCCGCCGCAAATATTGCCGCGCGCCGGCCAACCCGATACCGGCGGCGCAGCGTCATAACAGGCCCTTGACGACGATCAGGCCGTTATAGGGCACAACGGGGTTTTTGACGGAGGAAGAGAGGCGCGACCGAGAGCGCGCAGAAGGTGGTCGAGGCTGTCGATGAGGCGACGATCGAGGGTTGAGGACGTGGCTCCGGCCGGACCCATTGGCTGAAATGCACACCGACCTTGACCTGGTGAGACCGAAGGGTGCGGTTTCTTGAGATATGCCGGCTCGGCTTCAAATCTCGACTTCGAGGCCGACCTCCACGACCTGTTCCGTCGGGACGCCGAAATAGGCTGCCGGGAGATTGGCGTTGAGGTGCATCGCGGCAAAGAGCCGTTCCCTCCATACGGCCATCCCAGGCACCTTGCCGCTCGCGATGACCATGACCCTTCTGGAATAAAAAGTGATCCGCTCCGGTTCGATGCCGCGCAGACTGTGATCGCGGCAAGCGAGTTTCAGCCCCTCCATCACGTTGGGATGTTCCATAAACCCGAAATGGAGGCTAACCCGGGTGATGCCGGCGCCGACCGGGACGAGCTTTACGCGCTGGTCCGGATCGACGCGGGGCGCATCGCTGCTGACCGTCGAGACCAGCAGCACACGCTCGTGCAGAACGCGATTGTGCCGGAGGTGATGCGTCAAAGCGAGCGGTATGCCTGAGGTGCCCGCGGTGAAGATCGCGGCGGCTCCCGGCAGCCGGACGGGCGGGTTTGCGAGCACCCATTCGACAAACTCGTCCTCGCGCTGCCGCATTCCCGTGCGTTGGTGCTCGAGCAGCCGCCATCCCGTTCGCCAGGTCAGCATCAGGAATGCGACGACAAAGGCCAACAGGAGCGGAAACCAGCCGCCCGCGAGCAGTTTTGTTGCGTTGGCGGCAACAAAGATAAGTTCGATGACGAGCAGCGATCCATTCACGGCCGCCACGGCACCCGGGTTGTAGCCCCAGTGCAGGGCGACGAGTGCCGCCAGTACCGTGGTGATCGCCATAAGCATCGAGACGGCGATGCCGTATGCACCCCCGAGCGCATCGGAGGAGCCGAACGTGATTACTGCCCCGAGTGTGCCAGCGGCGAGGAGCCAGTTCACGACGGGCATGTAGATCTGCCCTTTCTCGTGGCTGGCGGTATGGAGGACGCGCATGCGCGGCAGGAAGCCCAGCTGGATCGCCTGCTGGGTAAGGGAGTACGCGCCGGAAATAATGGACTGCGAGGCGATAACGGTGGCCACCGTCGCGAACGCCACCATCGGGTAATGGGCCCATCCTGGTGCGAGCAGGTAGAACGGATTCTTGATGGCACGAGGATCGGCCAGAAGCAGCGCTCCCTGACCGAGATAGTTAAGCACCAGAGCGGGAAAAACGACGGCGAACCAGCCGAGCCGGATTGGCAGGCGGCCGAAATGGCCCATATCCGCATACATCGCCTCCGCCCCGGTGAGCGCGAGGAAGGCGGCGCCGAGCACGGCGAAACCGATACCCGGCTGCACATGAATTAGATAGATCGCCGCATAATGCGGGCTGAGTGCGCTCAGAATGCCCGGTGCCCCAATGATGCCGCGCACGCCGAGCAGTCCGATGACAACGAACCAGATCAGCATTACCGGCCCGAAGATATTGCCGATGAACGACGTTCCCTTGCGTTGCATCAGGAACAGACCGACCAGGATCACGATGCTGATCGGAACGACGGCAGGCGCGAGCTGGGGTGCGTCGAGCTTGAGACCTTCGACGGCGCTCAGCACCGAGATCGCCGGCGTGATGACGCCGTCGCCGTAGAGCAGCGCCGCGCCGATCAGCCCGACGATCAGAAGAGAGGCGCGCCAGCTCCCGGCCGGCGCATGCCGGACATCGAGAAGCGCCAACAACGCGACGATGCCACCCTCGCCGCGGTTGTCGGCGCGCATGATGAGAATGGCGTATTTGAACGAGACGATTACGATCAGCGACCAGAGGATCACCGATACGATGCCTATGATAGTTTCCGGCGAGGGTGTTCCGCTGGCGTCTGCGGCCTGCTTTAATCCATAGAGTGCGCTGGTGCCGATATCGCCGTAGACGACGCCGAGCGCCGTGAGAGCCGCAGCGGCGGGCAGTCGCCGGGTTTCAACCCTGGGCAGCACCGCCGCTTGAAGGGTTCTGGCCATTCCTGCGTCCCCCTGACGATTGCGCCAGTCTGAGCCAAAACGCCGAAAAGGGAAATAAACGACGGGCCAAGCCCGCTTGGCTCTGCGACCGCCAAAGAAGAGCATCAAGCGCGGGTCGAAAAGGGCGACGAGTAGCCCGTCCTGCGCCGAGGGAGGGCCGTTAGCTGGCGCGCGAAGAGGCGGCAACGGCGAGGCGATGCTGGCAACGGAGTGAAGGGACGTGATGGATCGTTATCGATCCTAAATACCTGTAGGACCGACCATGCAGATCATCTATTTCGCGCTCTTCGCGGCCCTGCTCGCCAGCGCATTCTCACCGCCAGCCCATGCTCAAGCTGAGATCGCCATACCCGGAGTTGGTCAACTGACTGCGCCTGGGCCCGGCCAAGCCCCACCGCCCCCTGGTTACGGCCAAGCGCCGCCCCCGGGATATGGTCAAGCGCCGCCCTCGGGATATGGTCAAGGTGATAGGAACGATCACGAGCGCAGAGAGCATTGCGAGCGCCTCCGGGATCGGGAACACGAGATCCGCCAGCGCTTGGAGCACACCGCTTACGGTGAAGATCGCGAGCGGATGGAGTATCGCCTTCGCGAAATTCATGAGCAACGCGAGCAGTGCTGGCACCACTGAATCGACGCATTCGAGGCACACACGACATGCCTCCTGCAGTCGAAGCTTCGCAAAATGTGGCGCGTGCTAATCTTTGGAAAGACGACATCCGGTGGCACACCTGGAACTTCGATACAAAGGATTGTATAATGGGTCGCTCGATGGTGTCATTGGTCCGGAGACGAGGCGGGCGCTTGGGCGGTTCGAAGAGAATGACGGCTTGCACCGGACGGTAACCCTCGATCCGCAAACCATGTACGCGCTAACCGACAGCCCCGGCATTGGCGAAGGATCCAATCCGCCACCCAATACCGAAGGCGCCGGATCAATGGCGACTTCATCCGGAGCGAGCGATTTTATGCTCAGGCTCGCAAGAGGGGCGTTCTTGGAGATCTCGAGTGTGATCCGATCGAGGAGTTCAACAGCATTCACGACGCGCGTATACCCGGGCGTAGCCGTATAGCCATTAGCGACGCAAACGTCTCGTTAGGTACTAGACTTTGCCCTGAGGCCGTCTCATAGCTGATTTTTCAATCCAATTGAGGCGGTCATTGGCGTCTTGCCGAACGGCTCGTTGGGGTATACCCGTGCGGTACTCGTGGCGCCCTCCGATCATCGCGCTAAGGACATCAGTGGCAGGCGCCCTTCCCTAGAAGCTAGTGGGGGGCGCGATCGAGGCTGAGTCACGTCGCGCGTGAATAATCGACGGAGTTGCTCCGCGGCTCCGCTCTCAATTTAAGATTGAGAAAGGACGTTATCAATCGCAAGATGGGCGACCCCGGGGCAGGGGAGTGTCATTTCGAAAATCATCTGGCGCAGGATTTTGAGAGTATCTGGCGCCGCATGGTACTGACGCGGACGTGCCCGGCCGGTCCGCTTTCGCCTCCGAAAATCAAGGCGTCCGTTCCCGTGGTCGCCCCGGAATTCCCGGACATGTCGCGGGTGTGAGCGGCTCCCAGCGGTAATTCTGGCACCCGTCCCGCCGCGTCATCAGCCGCCGGACGGTGGACTTTCCTCTTAAACCGCTTTCAGCCGCGGCGTTCGGCGATGATGTGCCAGTGGTGCGAGCCGGGTCGCCGCTCCTGCAGCTGCTGGCTGAGGGTGAGCAGATCAAACCCGGCAAGCAAACCGACGAGCGTCGCGGCATCGCAATAGCAATGCGGGTGGCCTTTTCGCTCGACCTTGTCGATGACAAAAGTGTCGGGAGCGATCGCGCGGCCAATGCCGTAATTCGCATCGCGGGTCGACAGCACCGTCGCCTGCAGCAACCCGGCAGGCCGCAACACGCGCCAGATCTCGCCGAGCCGACGGCCGAGGTCGCCCAGCGTACCGTGATGGATCACATTCCACGACAGGACGTAATCGAAGCCGGCGGCGGGAAACGGCAAGGCGTCGGCGAGACCCTGGTGCAGGCTCACCGGCAGGCCGCGCGCCGCGGCCGTCTCGCGCACCACGGCGAGGCCGGCCAGGCTCCCGTCGATCGCCTCGACATCGAAGCCGTGCTCGGCGAGCAACAGCGCATGCCGCCCGACGCCGCAACCGAGATCGAGCACCCGCCTGGCGCCGCGCGCGTGCAATTCCGGCAGGATCGCCACCACTGCCGGGTGCGGTTCGAGCCAATCGGCGCGCCCTTCGCTGGTCGCCCAACGCTTGTCCCAAGCCTCGACCGCCGTCTGCGACACCGCGTCGTCGATCGCCATGTTCTCCGTCCCCCGTCGCGTCAGACGATGCCGTCCTGCCTCAGCTGTGCGACGGCGGCGGCGTCGAGGCCGAGCCAGTCGAACAGCACCTCGGCGGTCTGCTCGCCGAGCAGCGGCGCCGGCTCGACCTTGGTCGGCACGCCGTCGAACCGCACCGGCCAGGTCGGGATCACCATCTTGCGTTCGCCGTGCGTCATCTTCTGCAGGATGCCGCGCTCGTAGAAGCTCGGTTCGTCGATCAGCTCCTGCGTGTCGAGCACGGCGCCGGCCGGGACGCCGACCGCGCTCAGCTGCGCCATCGCCTCTTGCTTGGTGCGCTCCTTGGTCCAGCCGGTGACGATCGCGTCGACCTCAGCCTCGCGCTGCAGGCGGGCGTCAGGCGTCGCATAGCGCT
>Ga0210398_10002468_pt1 | contig 18042 bp, 10 predicted proteins | sample IncBWC4OmetaG_FD_161047 | JGI IMG/M metagenome (GOLD analysis project Ga0210398, IMG submission 161047) | Forest soil microbial communities from Barre Woods Harvard Forest LTER site, Petersham, Massachusetts, United States - Inc-BW-C-4-O | ecosystem: Environmental > Terrestrial > Soil >... | reverse complement strand
CCAATCCGGATTGCCTGTTGTTCTACCGGATGGGCGATTTCTACGAATTGTTCTTCGACGATGCCGAAATAGCCTCGTGCGACCTCGGCATCGTCCTGACCAAGCGCGGCAAACATCTCGGCCGCGACATTCCGATGTGCGGCGTGCCAATCGAGCGCGCCGATGAATATCTGCACCGCCTGATCGCGCAGGGCCACCGGGTCGCCGTCTGCGAGCAGCTCGAAGATCCGGCGGAGGCCAGAAAGCGCGGCGCCAAAAGCGTGGTGCGCCGCGACGTGGTGCGGCTGGTCACCTCCGGCACGCTCACCGAAGATTCACTGCTCGACGCCAGGCGCAACAATTTTTTGCTGGCGATCGCGCGCTCCCGCACCTCCGCCACCGAAGACCGTTTCGCGCTGGCCTGGATCGACATCTCGACCAGCGAGTTCAATGTCGCCGAATGCGAGCGTGGCGGGCTTGCCGCGGCCATCGCGCGCGTCGAGCCGGGCGAGATCATCGTCGCCGATGCGGTTTATTCCGATCCCGAGCTTTCGCCCTACCTGCGCTCGCTGCCGGCGGTGACGCCGCTGACCCGCGATGTGTTCGACGGCGCCACGGCGGAGCGGCGGCTGGCCGCGTTCTTCGCCGTGGCGACGACGGCATCGTTCGGCGCGTTCTCGCGCATCGAGCTCACCGCTGCCGCTGCGGCGGTGACTTATGTCGAGCGTACCCAGATCGGCAAGCGGCCGCCGCTGTCACCGCCGGTGCGCGAGGCCGCCGGCGCCACGCTCGCCATCGACCAGGCGACGCGCGCCAATCTGGAACTTATTCGCACGCTCTCCGGCGAGCGGCGCGGCTCGTTGTTGGCGGCGGTCGACCGCACGGTGACCGCGGCCGGCTCCCGCTTACTGGCGCAGCGCCTTGCCGCGCCGCTGACCGACCCGAAAGAAATCGCGCATCGGCTCGATGCGGTCTCGGCTTTCGTCAATGACAGCGCCATGCGCGGCGAAATTCGCGGCACGCTCAAAACCGTGCCCGATCTGGCGCGGGCGCTGGCACGCATCGTCGTCGGCCGCGGCGGGCCGCGCGATCTCGCCGCGATCCGTGACGGGATTTGCGCCGCCGTGGAATTTTCCACGCGGCTGTCGGCGCTGACGGATGTGCCGCGCGATATCGCCGACGCTATCGCGGCGCTACGCCGCCCCGACGCCGCCATCGCCACCGAGCTGGCGTGGGCGCTGGCCGATGAGTTGCCGGCGTTCCGCCGCGACGGCGGTTTCGTCCGCAGCGGATACGAGGCGGCGCTCGACGAGGCGCGGGCGTTGCGCGACGAATCGCGCCGGGTCATCGCCGCGCTGCAGGTGCGCTACGCCGAGACGACCGGCGTAAAAGCGCTAAAAATCCGGCACAACAATGTGCTCGGCTATTTCGTCGACGTCACCGCGCAGCACGGCGACAAACTTCTCACGGCGCCGCTGAACGGGACCTTCATCCATCGCCAGACGCTCGCCGGACAGGTGCGCTTCACCACCACGGAACTCGGCGAGCTCGAAGCAAAAATCGCTAATGCCGCCGATCGCGCGTTGGCGCTGGAGCTCGAGATTTTCGATTCGCTTTCGGCGTGCGTCACCGCGGCCAGCGCCGCGATCAAGCAGGCGGCGGAGGCGCTGGCCGCCGTCGATGCCATGACCGCGCTGGCGACGCTGGCGGTTGAGTGCAACTATGTCCGCCCGGTCGTCGACGGCGGACTCACGTTCTTGATCGAAGGTGGTCGTCACCCCGTTGTCGAGCAATCACTCGGCGCCGACGGCGGGCCGTTCGTCGCCAACGATTGCGACTTGTCACCGCCGGGCGACGCTACATCCGGGCGCATTTGGCTCATGACCGGCCCGAACATGGCTGGCAAATCGACGTTTTTGCGCCAGAACGCGCTGATCGCCGTACTTGCCCAGATGGGCAGCTTCGTGCCGGCGCGCGCCGCCCATATCGGCGTGGTCGACCGGCTGTTCTCCCGCGTCGGCGCCGCCGACGATCTGGCGCGCGGCCATTCAACGTTCATGGTCGAGATGGTCGAGACCGCGGCGATCCTCAATCAGGCCGGCGAGCGCGCGCTGGTGATCCTCGACGAAATCGGCCGCGGCACCGCGACCTTCGACGGCCTGTCGATCGCCTGGGCGACCATCGAACACCTGCACGAAAGCAATCGCTGCCGCACGCTGTTCGCCACGCATTTCCACGAGATGACCGCGCTCGCCGCCAAGCTGCCACGCCTGCACAACGCCACCATGCGGGTGAAGGAATGGCACGGCGACGTGGTGTTTTTGCACGAAGTCGTGCCCGGCGCCGCCGACCGCTCCTATGGCATCCAGGTGGCGAAGCTCGCCGGGCTTCCCGCGAACGTCATCGAGCGCGCCAAGTTGGTGCTGGCCCAGATCGAAGCCGAGGATCGCACCTCGCCGGCGCGGAAGCTGATCGACGACCTGCCGCTGTTCGCCGCGACGCGGTCGGCACCCGCGACGCCGCAACGCGACGAGGCGCTTAACGCGCTGGTCGAAGCGCTCGCCGCGCTGCATCCCGACGAAATGTCGCCGCGCGAGGCGCTGGAAGCGCTTTACGCGCTCAAGGCGCAGCTCGCCAAAACGAAAAAAGATTGACGCTCAGGCCGGGCGCTTGCGCGCCCGCATCAGCCACAGCGCGAAGCTCCAGCCGACGCAGACGCCGAGCGCCAGCAGCAAAGCCGGCCACACGCCGACCGGCGCGACCAGATAATGCAGCGCCAGAAACCCGAGCCACAGCCCGACCAGGGCGATTTGCGAATGCGCAAACATGCTCGCCGTTGCCTTGCCGCCGACGCGGGGATGCAGGATGACGGCCGAACTCGCCATCACGATCGGGAATACCGCGAACACGCCGGAGACGAATGAACCGATACTGTGGCTCGCCGTGGTCACGATGGCGACCACGATGGCGGCGGTGATCGCGCGGAGCGGAATATCATAGGTGGTGCGCAGGAATTTCGGCGTCGGGCCCGAGGTGCGGTAACGCCAACTCAGCGGCACAGTGGCGCCGAACACCAGAACATTGAGCAGGCACGCGGTCAGCGGCGTCCAGTCAAAAAAGCGCAAGGCCACCGCGCCGACAAACCAGATCGCTATGGCGATACCGAGGCTGAGAATGAGACCATGGCGCTGCGCCAGCACCGTATAGTTGAGCGCGAAGATCGAGACGGTGGCGACCGCCGCGGCGCTGCCGACCGCGCTCGCCGCGATGAAATCCGGCGGGTGCTCGAAGGCGAGGATGATATAGGCGGCGCCAGCGGCGGTCGGCAGCGCCGCGATCAATGCGCCGATGAACGGGCCGGAGCGCTCGACGGTGACCGAGACGATGACGACGATGAACGCCGTCAGCGCCATCTTCAGCGCCAACTCGGACAAAAATATCAGTTCGGGAGACATGGATGCACCAAGGTGAGATACGCCGCTGCCTGAACAAGGAGCGGCCGGGGCCGGAAAACGGAGCAGAAGCGATTAGCTTTTCCGTTTCAGGCTTACCTCGACCGGAGGCCCATTCTTCAGCGTCTGATAGACGACGCAATAACGCTCGGTGAGTTTGAGAAGCTGATCGAGCTTGTCCTGCGCGACGTCGGTATCGACGTCGAAGGAGAGGCGGATCTGCGCAAAGCCGACCGGCGCATCCTTGGCGACGCCGAGCGTACCGCGGAAATCGAGGTCACCTTCGGCGGACACCGTGCCGGATTTCAGCGGAATATCGATCGCGGTGGCGACCGCTTTGAGCGTGACGCCGGCGCAGGCCACGAGCGCTTCGAGCAGCATGTCGCCGGAGCACAATTCCATTCCCGAGCCGCCGGTGGCCGGATGCAGGCCAGCGACCGCAAGCGCCCGGCCGGTCTCGACCTTGCAGGCGATGTTAGCGTCGTCGATGGCGCCTTTGGCTTTGAGCGTGATCAAGCCGGCCTTGGGATCGGCCTTGTAGCGGTCCTTGATCGGCGCCTGCATCGCGCGCAGCCCGGCGGCGTCCATTTGCAGTCCTTTCGGTCAAATTCTGCCGGTCGGTATATAGCGGCTTCGCTACCACCACAACGCCGCGCCGGCGGTCGCTTTCGGCTCGGCCTCAGCGGCGCCGGCGGCGCGGTTCAACGAGCGATCGAGCGCGACGAGCACGCGACGCTTGACGAAATCGAAGGCGGCGGATTGCCGGTCGCGCGGGCGCGGCAGATCGACGTCGATCTCGTCGAAGATGCGGCCGGGGCGCGGGCACAGCACCACGACCCGGTCGGCGAGCACGATGGATTCGTCGACGTCGTGGGTCACCAGGATCAAGGTCGGCTTGGCGTCAGCCCACAGATCGAGCAGGTGGTCCTGCAGATCGGCGCGGGTAAAAGCGTCGAGCGCCGAGAACGGCTCATCGAGCAGCAGCACTTCGGGACGCGGCACCAGCGCGCGTGCGATGGCGACTCTTTGCGCCTGGCCGCCGGACAGTTCGCGCGGCCACATTGCCGCTTTGTCGGTAAGCCCCACCCGCTTGAGCGCGGTAGCGACGCGCGCGGCGCGTTCCGCCCTCGGCCGGCCGCCAAGCCCGAAGCCGACATTGTCGGCGACCTTGAGCCAGGGCAGCAAGCGCGGCTCCTGGAAAATGATGCCGATCTTTTCGTGCGGCGCGGTGACGCGCTCGCCGTCGAGCACGACGGCGCCTTCGCTCGGCGGATCGAGGCCGCCGATGGCGCGCAGCAATGTCGATTTGCCGGAGCCCGAGCCGCCGATCACGGCGACGATCTCGCCAAGCTCGACGTCGAGCGTCACGCCGCCAAGTGCATGAACGCCATTGGGATAAGTCTTGCCGACGCGTTCGAGTGCTAGCATTTGATTAGTCCTGCCGCACCACGTCTTCCCAGCGCAGGAACGGCGCGGCGGCGAGCACGATCAGCCAATCGGTCGCCTTGCCGACAATGGCGAAGGCAACGATGGCAGCGACGATCTCCGCCGGCTTGCCGAGCTGCTGGCCGTCGATCAGCAAATAACCGAGACCTTCGGACGCGCCCATCAGCTCGGCGGCGATGACGAACATCCAGCCGAGACCGAGGCCCGACCGCAGCGAGATTACATAGGCCGGCAACACCGCCGGCAGCAGAATGCGCCGCACCATCTCCACGTCGGTCAGCCGGAACGCGCGGCCGACTTCGACCAGCTTACGGTCGACCGATTGAATCGCGCCCATCAGGCCGAGATAGACCGGAAAGAACACGCCGACCGCGATCAGCGTCACTTTCGACGCTTCGAAAATCCCGAGCCACAGAATGAACAGCGGCACCCAGGCGATCGACGGGATGGCGCGCAGCCCCTGGATGCTCGGATCGATCAGGCGGCGCACCAGCGGCGAATAGCCGGCCGCGGCGCCGATCACCGTGGCGGCGGCGACGCCGATGCCAAAGCCGGCGGCGACCCGCCCCAGCGTCACCAACGTATGGCGCTGCAACTCGCCGGTGCGCGCCAAATCGACGAAAGTCGCGAAGATGACCGACGGCGGCGGCGCCAGCCGGCCGGAAGCCCAGCCCATCCGCACGATGAATTCCCACGCCACCGCCAGCACCACCGGCAGCATGAGGCCGAGCGCAGGACGAGCGAAACGCGACCAGCGTCGCGCGTTCGCCCGCTCCGCCGGGGCGGCTTCGCTTGGTGTGCCTTCGCTCCCAGTGCTTTGGGCGGCAATGGTCATGGTCATAGGAGACATGCTGCCTGCCACAAAATCAATGTGGTGGCCGGCCGCCTCCTCGACTAGGCGCCGACGTAGCGGTCGTCGACCAGATCGTTGAGCGTCTGCGGCACGTCGACATTGGCCGGGATCACGCCCGCCTGCTGCAAGGCGAGGCCGGCTTGCAGGATGGAGTCGCGCTGCTCGGGACCGACGCGGTTGAATGTCAGCTCGGTGCGCTCCTTGAGCTGGATGTCGACGACCGCGCCGGGCAGCTTGGTCACGTCCATGAAGACGCGCTTTTCGTCATCGTAGTTGGCCACGCAATATTTGCGCGCCTGTTCGTAAACCGCGAGCACGCGCTTGGTCAGGTCGGGATAGTTTTTCAGGAACTCCTCGCTCGAATTGAGGATGCCCCAGGTGTTGGCCGCCTTGTTGCGATAGAACAGCCGGGCGCCGTCTTCGACCTGCGCCGCCGCCATCATCGGATCGAGGCCGGCCCAGGCATCGACATCGCCGCGGATCAGCGCGATCTTGCCATCGGGATGCTGCAACAGCACCGGTTGGATGTCTTTTTCGCTCATGCCGACCGAGAGCAGCGCCCGCACCAGGAAGATGTGCGGATCGGTGCCGCGGGTCACCGCGACGCGCTTGCCTTTGAGATCTTCGATCTTGTTGATCGGCGTATCCTTGCGCGTCACCAGCGCCGTCCACTCGGGGCGCGAAAAAACATAGATCGACTTGACCGGATTGCCGTTGATCCGCCCGAGCAGCGCCGCGGAGCCGGCGGTCGAGCCGAAATCGATCGAGCCGGCATTGAGGAATTCCAGCGCCTTGTTGGAGCCGAGCGACTGCACCCACCGGATGCCGATGCCGTCCTTCTCGAATTCTTTTTCGAGCAGGCCCTTGTCCTTGAGCACCATGGAGACCGGATTATAGGTCGCCCAATCGATGCGGATTTCCGCGGGCTTCCCGGCAGCGCGCGCGAGGCCGGCCGGCATCAGGGTTGCGGCGGCGGCAGAGACAAGCAATTGACGGCGTGACAGCATGACGTCCTCCGTAGGATTTCCTTCTTTAGAAAACCATATGGAAGGCGTCAATTGGAATTAATCACTCAAGATATGCAACATTTTAGAATAAACGTTCAGCGCGCCTCGCCGTTACGCCGCGACCCTCGCGGCGGACACTGACCGGGCGATGACAGCGAACCGCGCCTCCGCTATGCCGATAGAATGATGCTGGACACGCAGCGATCGCCGCGCACCGAGGTCGAGCTTATCGACACTGCGGCCATCGTCGCCGATCTCAAAGCGCTGGCCAAAACCCATGCTGGGCGCGAACGCGAATTGCGCACCGCGGTGGCGCTGCGGCTGAAATCGGCGCTGACGCGAGCGCGCTCGCGCGCCGAGCAATTGTTGCTCAAGGACCGCCACGGCCGCCGCTGCGCCGAGCGGCTGTGCCAGCTTCAGGACGAGATCATCCGCATCCTGTTCGAGTTCATCGGCAGCGAGATCTATCCGACGCAAGCGCCGTCGGAAGCCGAACACATGGCGGTGGTCGCCACCGGCGGCTACGGCCGCGGTTTGCTGGCGCCGGGCTCCGACATCGATCTGCTTTTCCTGCTGCCCTACAAGCAAACCGCCTGGAGCGAATCCGTCGCCGAGGCGCTGCTTTATTGCCTGTGGGACATGGGGCTCAAAGTCGGCCACGCGACGCGTTCGGTAAGCGAATGCATTCGCCAGGCAAAGGCGGACATGACCATCCGCACGACGCTGCTCGAGTCGCGCCATCTGCTCGGCGACGCCAAGCTCTACGAGGAATTAACGACACGCTTTGACAAAGAAGTCGTGCAGGGCACGGCGCGGGAATTCGTCGCCGCCAAGCTCGCCGAGCGCGAAGAGCGCCACCGCCGTGCCGGCCAGTCGCGCTATCTGGTCGAGCCCAACGTCAAGGACGGCAAGGGTGGCCTGCGCGACCTGCACACGCTGTTCTGGATTGCCAAATATGTCTACCGCGTGCGCGAGCCCGAAGAACTGATCAAGCGCGGCGTGTTCGACCGCGACGAATACACGATGTTCCGCCGCTGCGAAGATTTCTTGTGGTCGGTCCGCTGCAACATGCATTTCCTCGCCGGCCGCGCCGAAGAGCGGCTGTCGTTCGATATCCAGCGCGATATTGCGGTGCGGCTCGGCTATACCGAGCATCCTGGCTTGCGCGACGTCGAGCGCTTCATGAAGCACTACTTCCTCACCGCCAAGCATGTCGGCGATCTCACCGCCATCCTGTGCGCCGGCCTCGAGGAGCGCCAGGCGATGCCGGCGCCGGTCTTGAGCCGCATCATCGCGCGGCTGCGTCCGGCGCGCCGCCCGCAACGGCTGACCGAAACCGACGATTTCGTCATCGACAACAACCGCATCAACATTGCCGGGCCAAAAGTCTTCGCCCACGACCCGGTCAACCTGATCCGCCTGTTCTACCTGGCGCAAAAGCACAATCTGGCCATTCATCCCGAGGCCATGCGGCTGGCCACCCATTCGCTAAAACTGATCGACAAGGATTTGCGCGAGAACAAGGAAGCCAATCGCCTGTTCCTCGAAATCCTCACTTCGAAGAACGACGCCGAAACCGTGCTGCGGCGCATGAACGAGGCCGGCGTGCTCGGCGAATTCGTCCGCGCCTTCGGCCGCATCGTGGCGATGATGCAGTTCAACATGTATCACCACTATACGGTGGACGAACATCTGTTGCGCTGCATCGGCGTGCTCAACGAGATCGAGCGCGGCGAGAATCGCGAATTCACGCTGGCCAACGATTTGGTGCGCACGATCCAACCGGAACATCGCACCGTGCTCTATATCGCGCTGTTCCTGCACGACATCGCCAAGGGGCAGGTCGAGGATCACTCGATCGGCGGCGCCCGCATCGCGCGTCGGCTGTGCCCGCGGCTCGGCATGTCGGCGGCCGATACCGAACTGGTGGCCTGGCTGGTCGAGGTGCATCTGGTGATGTCGACGGTGGCGCAGTCGCGCGATCTGTCCGACCGCAAAACCATAGAGAATTTCGCCGCCGTGGCGCAGTCGCTGGAGCGGCTGAAACTGCTCACCATCCTGACCACGGCCGACATCCGCGCCGTCGGCCCGGGCGTCTGGAACGGCTGGAAGGCGCAGCTCCTGCGCACGCTCTATTACGAAACCGAGCCGGTGCTCACCGGTGGCTTTTCGGAGGTTAACCGCGCGCAACGCGTCGCCGCCGCACAGTCGGAATTCCGCGCCGAGATCAAGGATTGGCCGGCGGAAAAACTCGACGCCTATATCGCGCGCCACTATCCGGCCTATTGGCTCAAGGTCGACATGCCGCACAAGCTGGCCCATGCCCACTTCGTGCGCGCCACCGAGGAATCCAGCAAGCGGCTCGCCACCATTGTCGGCTTCGACGCCTCGCGCGGCGTCACCGAGCTCACGGTGTTCGCACCGGATCATCCGTGGCTATTGTCGATCATCGCCGGCGCCTGCGCGCTGGCCGGCGCCAATATCGTCGACGCCCAGATCTACACCACGACCGATGGGCTCGCGCTCGACACCATCTCGGTGTCACGCGAGTTCGAGCGCGACGAGGACGAGGCGCGCCGCGCCGCGCGCATCGGCAACGCCATCGAGCAGGCGGTGCGCGGCGAGCTAAAACTGCCCGACGTGGTGGCCAAGCGCGCGGCGCCAAAGGGCAGGCTCAAGGCCTTCGCCATCGAGCCTGAAGTGACCATCAACAACCAATGGTCCGCCCGCTACACCGTGGTCGAAGTCACCGGCCTCGACCGCCCCGGCCTGCTCTACGAGCTGACCGCGTCGCTGTCGAAGCTCAACCTCAACATCGCCTCGGCCCATGTCGCGACCTTCGGCGAGCGCGTCGTCGACGTGTTCTACGTCACCGATCTCCTCGGCGCGCAAATCTCCGAGCCCACCCGCCAGATGGCCATCAAGCGCCCACTGATCGCGGTGTTCGCCGCGCCGAGCGCCGAGGCGAAGCCGGCGAAAGAGGCTGCGGCGGGGTAACGCTTTCCCCTTCCCCTTGTGGGGAGGGGTAAGGGTGGGGGTCGTGAGGTCAAGCGCCAACGTCAACACTTGCGCATCACCTCCCGACCCCACCCTTACCCCTCCCCCACAAGGGGGAAGGTTCGCGCCGAGTAACCGCCCCTTAAACCGCACTCTCTACCGTGGCCGGCAGCGCGTCATCCGCGCTGGGGACGGGTCCATGGCGTCGCGACAAGCGGGCAAAAAGCGTGATGTCGACGCCGAGGCCCGGCCGCGCCCGCAGGATCGCAGTACTGGCACACCCGTGCCGCGCCGCCAGCGCGACGATGCCCCGCCGCGGCAGCCGCGCAAGATAAAGCGCGCCGGCAAACAGCGTTCCGGTTTCGGAAAACTGATCTATTGGGGCGCGGTTCTCGCCTTGTGGGCGGTGATCGCCGCCATCGGCCTCTTGGTGTGGATCGGCGCCCACCTGCCGCCGATCCAGTCGCTGGAAATCCCCAAGCGGCCGCCCTCGGTCCTGATCCTCGGCGCAAACGGCGCAACGCTCGCCACCCGCGGCGACATGGGCGGCGCCGAAGTGCCGTTGCGGGAATTGCCGGATTACGCGCCGAAGGCGTTCGTCGCCATCGAGGACCGCCGCTTCTACTCGCACCATGGCATCGATCCGTGGGGCGTCTTGCGTGCCGGCGCGCGCGACGTGCTGCATCGCGGCGCCACGCAGGGCGGCTCGACCATCACCCAGCAACTGGCCAAGAATTTGTTCCTGACCCAGGAACGCACGATGACGCGCAAGCTGCAGGAGGCGGTGCTGGCGCTATGGCTCGAGCACAAGTTCTCCAAGGCGCAGATCCTCGAGCTCTATTTGAACCGCGTCTATTTCGGCTCCGGCGCCTACGGCATCGAGGCGGCGGCGCAGCGCTATTTCGGCAAATCGGCGCGGAAACTGACGCTGCCGGAAGCGGCCATGCTGGCCGGCCTGGTGCAATCGCCGTCGCGGCTGGCGCCGAGCCGCAATCCCGACGGCGCCGAGCGCCGCGCCGGCATGGTGATCGCCGCCATGGCGGAATTGAAAATGATCAGCGACGACGCTGCCAAGCGCGCGCTGATCACGCCGGCACGCGCGATAAAACCGTCCGGCGGCGGCTCGGTCAATTACGTCGCCGACTGGGTGATGGACGCGGTCGACGACCTGATCGGCCATGTCGAGGCGGACATCGTCGTCGAAACCTCGATCGATCCGGCATTGCAGACCGCGGCCGAGCAATCGCTCGACGATGTTCTGGCGCAAAAGGGCGACAAGCTCGACGTCAGCGAAGGCGCGCTGGTGGCGATGACGCCGGACGGCGTGGTGCGCGCGCTGGTTGGCGGCCGCAATTACGCCGAGAGCCAATTCAACCGCGCCATCGCGGCGCGGCGCCAGCCCGGCTCGGCGTTCAAGCCGTTCGTTTATCTCACCGCGCTCGAACACGGGCTGACGCCCGACACGGTGCGCGAGGACAAGCCGATCTCCGTCCAAGGCTGGCGGCCCGAAAACTTCGAGCATGAATATCTCGGCCCGGTGACGCTGACCCAGGCGCTCGCCAATTCGCTCAATACGGTGTCGGTGCGGCTGACCATGGAAGTCGGCCCGTCCGCCGTGGTGCGCACCGCCTACCGGCTCGGCATCGAGTCGAAGCTCGAGCCCAACGCCTCGATCGCGCTCGGCACCTCGGAAGTTTCCGTCATCGAGCTGGTTTCCGCTTACGCCACCTTCGCCAACGGCGGTCTCGCCGTCGCGCCACATGTCGTCGAGCGCATTCGCGGCACCGACGGCAAGACGCTTTATACGCGCGCGACGCAGGCGCTAGGCCGTATCGTCGATGCGCGCTACGTCGGCATGATGAACACGATGATGCGCGAGACCTTGGTCAACGGCACCGCGCGCCGTGCCGACCTGCCGGGCTGGCTCGCCGCCGGCAAGACCGGCACCAGCCAGGATTTCCGCGACGCCTGGTTCATCGGCTACACCTCACACCTCGTGGCCGGCATCTGGCTCGGCAACGACGACAATTCGCCGACCAAGAAGGCGGTCGGCGGCGGCTTGCCGGTGGAAATCTGGAGCCGGTTCATGAGGACCGCACATCAAGGCGTCGCGCCGTCGGCGCTGCCGGGACTGAGCGAGGGCGGCTGGTTCGCGCCACCGGCGCCGATCCAAACCCAGGCGCCGCGCGGCAGCGACGAAACCGGCGCTGGCGCCGCCACCGAGCGCGGCAATCAGCGCAATAGCAGCGGCCTCGATTTCTGGCTGCTCGATAAATTGTTCGGCCGGCGCTGAGGCCGTCACCGCCAAACGCTTCGGTATAAACAAAAATTTACGCGGTGTAGCAACGCGGCAACTTTCGCCCGCAATCGGCTGTGCGAACCCACCACAGGCCTGCCTTAGTCTTGACAAGATATGACCTCGCTCGCACTCTCGACTGATAGGCAACGACTTCTCGTGCTTGCGCGCCGGGGCTGGGGTGTGCGCAGGCATTGAGCGCTCAGGGGGCGGGCGCAAGATATGCATGGCACTCTGCATAGCGCTCAGCCGGCGAACCTCTCCACCGCATCCGCATCGCTTTATCGTCCGCCCGCGCCGATCCCGCAGCCCAAAGCGCTCGGCCTCCTGCAATTGATCTCGACGCTCAAGCGCAATCCGCTGGAATGCTGGACGCGTGAGCATTTCGAAAAGCCGGTCGTCGTCGGTGGCCTGCCGTTCAAGCACGTTCTCCTGGTCCATGAGCCGGCCGCCATCCGCCGCGTGCTGCTCGACAATGCCGGCAATTATCAAAAAGACTCGATCCAGCGCCGCGTGCTTTCGGCCGGACTCGGCGACGGCCTGCTCAGCGCCGAGAACGAGCAATGGCGCACCCAGCGCCGCATTCTGGCGCCGGTCTTCGCGCGCAAGACCATCCTGGATTTCGCGCCGGCGATGATGGACGCCGCCAACGCGCTGACCGCGCGCTGGCGCGGCAAGGATGGCACCACCATCGACGTCGCCGCCGAAGCATCGCGGTTGACGCTCGACGTGCTGGAACGAACAATCTTCTCCGACGGCTTCGGCCGCGACGCGGAAGAGCTCCGCGATGCGATGGGCGTGTATTTCAACACCATCGGCAAGATCGACCCGCTCGACCTGATCGGCTTGCCGCCGTCGGTGCCGCGGCTGTCGCATTTGCGTGTCCGTTCGACCTTGCGGTTTTTCGAGAGTGCGATCGACGAGATCATCGCCACGCGGCGCCGGCGCCTCAATGGCAAGTCCTGCGACGCGGCCAACGATATCCTCACGCTCCTCCTCGGCGCGCTCGATCCGGAAACCGGCCGGCGCATGACCGAGGCCGAGGTACGCTCCAACATCCTCACCTTCATCGCCGCGGGCCACGAGACGACGGCGAATACCATCACCTGGTCGCTGTTCCTGTTGTCGCAATCGCAAGAGTGGCGCGCGCGCGTCGAAGCGGAAGCGCAGCGCGAGCTCGACGGCCCGATCACCGGCCTTGCCGACCGGCTGGTCGAGACCCGCGCCGTCATCGACGAGGCGATCCGGCTTTATCCGCCGATCGCCGCGATCAGCCGCGTGGCGATGGGACCCGACGAACTCGGCGGCGAAAAGGTCAAGCGCGGCTCGATGGTGGTGATCGCGCCCTATGTGCTGCACCGCCATGAAATGTACTGGCGCGAGCCCGATATGTTCGATCCGAGCCGCTTTCTCGGCAAGGCCAAGACCGAGATCGACCGCTACGCCTATCTGCCGTTCGGCGCCGGCATCCGCACCTGCATCGGCTCTGCCTTTGCGCTGCAGGAGGCGACGCTGATCCTCGCCACCATCGTCAAGAACTTCGATTTCAAGCTCGCTCCGGACAAGAACGTCTGGCCGCTGTTGCGCGTGACTTTGCGCCCGGACGGCGGGTTGCCGCTGACGATCAAGAGCAAGCATTAAGACCGGAACGCGCAGGTCGCTATCCGCCGTCGCGATCGACGGCTTTCTCTGACCGAACCGGAACGCACCAACTTTATTCATGCCGATGCATCGCCGAATCGGCCTTTGTGTCGCGCATGAACAGATAGACCACGAGCGAAATGCCGATCATGCCGGTGAGATAATAATAGAACCAGGATTCGTGGCCGATCGACTTGAATCCCAGCGCTACCGAGTCGGTGGTGCCGCCGAAGATCGAAACCGTCAGCGCATAAGGCAGGCCGACGCCGATGGCGCGGATATTGGTGGGAAACAATTCGGCTTTCACCACCGCGTTGATCGAGGTGTAGCCCGACACGATCATCCAGGCCGCCGCGATCAACAGGAACGCCGCGTACGGGCCTTTGACGGACTGCAGCGTCGTGAGCAGCGGGATCGTGAACAGCACGCCCGTGACGCCGAAGCCGATGAGCAGCCACTTGCGGCCGATGCGGTCCGAGATCGCGCCATAGATCGGCTGCAGGATCATGCCGAAGACCAGCGCGCTCAGCGTCACCATCGTGGTCTGGTCGTCGGTGAGGCCGACCGAGAGTTTTAGAAATTTCTGCATATAGGTGGTGTAGGTATAGAACGCCGCGGTGCCGCCCGCGGTCAGTCCCACCACGAGCAAAACCTCGCGCGGATATTTCATCAGCGCGCGCAGGGACGACGTCCGTTTCACCACCTGTTTCGCCGCCTCGAAGGCGTCGGTCTCCTGCAGGGTGCGCCGCATGATGAGCGCGATCAGCGCCAAGAGCGCGCCGATGAAGAACGGGATACGCCAGCCCCAGGCGCGGATTTCCTCGCCGGTCAGAAAGACTTTCTGCAAGACCAAAAGCACGAGCAGCGCGCAGATCTGGCCGCCGATCAAAGTGACGTATTGAAAGCTGGAATAGAAGCCGCGATGGCGCTGGTCGGCCATTTCGGTGAGATAGGTCGCGCTGGTGCCGTATTCGCCGCCGAGGCTCAGGCCCTGAATGATGCGCGCGGCCGCGAGCATGATCGGCGCATAAATTCCGATCGACGCATAGGTCGGCGTCACCGCGATCATCAGCGAGCCGAAGCACATCAGCGAAACCGAAAGCATCAAGGCGCCGCGCCGGCCGCGATGATCGGCCAGGTAACCGAACAACCAGCCGCCCAAGGGGCGCACCAGAAAGCCTGCCGCAAACAACAGCGCGGCATTGAGCTGCTGCACGACGGGATCGGAATTCGGGAAAAATGCCGCGGCGAAATAAAGCGCAAAGGCGGCGTAAGCGTAAAAATCGTACCACTCGACCAGATTGCCGATCGAGCCGATGAAAATAGCCCTGATCCGCCGCCGCATGTCCGCCAAATCGAGCGGCGCGTCGCCGGATTGGATCGGCAATGTGGTGGTGGTCATGGTTTCCTCCCAAGGCTTCCTTTTATCGCAAAGGTAGTTGGTCGCACGCCCTTGGGAAAGGCTGCCTACAGATCAGCTACTACTGATCGGATGGCGGCCTTGATCGCTTGGCCGCTTTCTAGGCCGGCGTGTATCTGCAAAGAGGGGCGCTCGCGATCTCCGGCTTCAGATCGAGCGCAGATCGTGGTTCTTCACCGGCAGCGCGCGGATGCGTTGGCCAGTGGCGGCGAAGATCGCGTTGCAGAGTGCTGGCGCCAGCGGCGGCACCGGAGGTTCGCCGACGCCGCCCCAGAAATCGCCGCTCGGCACGATCACGCTCACCACTTCCGGCGCTTCCGCCATACGCACCATCTCGTAAGTGTTGAAGTTCGATTGCTCGGTGGCGCCGTCCTTGACGGTGATCTCGCCGTACAGCGCCGCCGTCAACGCATAGACGATGGCGCCTTGGATCTGCATTTCAACCGACAGCGGATTGACCACATAACCGCAGTCGATCGCCGCAAAGACGCGATGCACGCGGATGCGGCCGCCACCGACCGACAGCTCGACCACCTGGGCGCAATAGCTTTCGCAGGCGGCATTGACCGCGATGCCGCGGAATACGCCGGGCGGCGGCGGCGAGCCCCAGTTCGCCTTCTGTGCCGCGGCGTCGAGCACGGCGAGATTTTTCGGGCTGTCGCGCAGCAGGCGGCGGCGGAACTGGTAGGGATCGGCGCCGGCGGCGTGCGCCATCTCGTCGATAAAACTTTCCCGGTAGAAAGCATTCTGGGTGTAGTTGATGCCGCGCCAGGCGCCGAGCGGCACCTCGGTCGAGCGTAGCACCACATCGAGCAGATAATTCGGCAGGGCATAAGGCATTTCGTCGTTGAGCCCGCTGACAAAGCTGCGGTCGATAATGTCGGGACCGAACGCCGGCACCAGCGAGGCCACGAATGACGGCCCGGTGAGTCGGATGGTCAACGCGATCGGCATGCCCTCGGCATCAAGGCCGCCGACCAGACGCGCCATGCCGCATGGCCGGTAGAGATCGTGGGTGATGTCCTCTTCGCGGCTCCACACCATCTTGACCGGCTGCGCGACTTCCTTGGCGATCAGCACCGCCTCGCGAACGAATTCCTGCACCGCGTTGCGGCGGCCGAAACCGCCGCCGAGCATCATCGGGTGGACGGTGACCTTGTCGTTCGCGACGCCGGCGGCGACGGCGGCCGTGACCAATGTCGTCATCGCATCCTGGGACGGCGCCCAGACCTCGACCCCGTCGGGCCTCACGTGAGCGGTACAGGTCTGCGGCTCCATGGTCGCATGCGCCAGGAACGGCACCGCATATTCCGCTTCTATGCGCCGCGCTGCGCTCGCCAATGCCGCGGCAACGTCGCCGTTGCTGCGCGCGACCTGTGCCGATGGCGTATACAGTCCCTCGCGCACCACCTTCTCGATCGCCGCGCTCGACAGGTTGCGATTGCCGCCGCCATCCCACACGATCCGCAGCGCTTCCGAGGCGCGTTTGGCCTGCCACCACGAGTCCGCCACCACCGCTACCGCGTCCGCCATCCGCACGATGCGGCGCACGCCCGCCATCCCGGCGATCGAGTTCTCGTCGACCGACTGCAGCGCGCCGCCAAAAACCGGACTATGGATGACCGCGGCATACAGCATGTCCGGCAGGCGCACGTCGATGGCAAAGACCGGCTGCCCGGTGACCTTGTCGTATAGGTCGAGACGCCGGCGCGGCGTGCCGGCGAGCTTCCAATCGCGCGGATCCTTCAGCGCGACATTGGCCGGCGGCTCGATCTTGGCGGCGCCGTCGGCGACGGCGCCGAAGGTCACGCTGCGGCCGCTCGCCGTATGGGTGATGACGCTGTTGTGCGCGCTGCACTCCGATACCGACACGTTCCAGCGTAACGCCGCGGCGGCGATCAGCATTTCGCGGGCGGTCGCGCCGGCACGCCGTAAATAAAGCTGCGATGACGCCACCGAACGGCTGGCGCCGGTCGACATGTCGCCCCAGACGCGGTTGCGGCGAATATTTTCACCGGGCGATACGAACGCGGTGCCGACCTTGGCCCAATCGCATTCAAGCTCTTCGGCGACCAGCATGGCCAGCGCCGTCATGGCGCCTTGGCCCATTTCGGCGTGCGCAGTGCGGATGGTCACCGTGTCGTCGGGCGCGACCGACACCCAGCAGTTGATCTCGCTAGCGTCTTCGGCGGCGCGCATGCCGGCGCGGCTGAGCGGAATAGCCAGCCCAAGCGCCAAGCCGCCTCCCGCGGCGCTGGCGCCAACGAGAAACGAACGGCGATCAACTTCGCCGCCAGAACGCATGACCAACCCCCTCCTCGTGCCGTGACGATGCCAGATTTTGCCGGGACGTACAGCGCGAAAATTAGTCAAGGCTATGATACTGCACGTTCATGGCTGGGCCATAGCCGGGCCGCGTCACAATTCAGGGAAAAGTCATGGTCGGAGAAAACCGCATGCTCGAACAGCGCATCCGGGCCATCGAGGATCGGCTGGAAATCTACAACCTTATTGCCGGCCATCCACCGTCCGCCGATACCGGCGCCGACTATTATGCCGAAGCCGTTTATACCGAGGATGGCGTGTTCGATCGCGGTTCCGACCTCTCGGGAGCGACCGGCAACAAGGCGATCGCGGCGAGCCTGAAAAGCCCCGGCCACCAGGCCGCCATCGCCGGCGGGCTCGCCCACTTTACCGGGTTACCGCACATCGCGCTGGATGGCGATAAGGCCATCGTCACGTCGTACCTGCAAATCCTCGCGCCTTATAAATCTGGGGAACCGATCGAAGTTCCCAATCACGGCAGTTCGCGCGGCTATCATATCCACCGGGTGGTGACCAACCGTTGGGAGCTTGCCCGCACCGCCACCGGCTGGAAGATCAAGCGCCGTACCATCCGCCCGGTCGACGGCTCGGAGCCGTCGCGGGAAATTTTACGCGGGGCGCTGAAG
>Ga0210398_10002464_pt1 | contig 18074 bp, 16 predicted proteins | sample IncBWC4OmetaG_FD_161047 | JGI IMG/M metagenome (GOLD analysis project Ga0210398, IMG submission 161047) | Forest soil microbial communities from Barre Woods Harvard Forest LTER site, Petersham, Massachusetts, United States - Inc-BW-C-4-O | ecosystem: Environmental > Terrestrial > Soil >... | reverse complement strand
CAAGGCATACACCCGCGGCACCGGCACCGGGGTGTCCTGCAGCGCGGACAGCACTCGAAACTCGCGGTCGACCGCATGCGCAGACGGCAGCAGCTTGCCGGGCGGCTTGCGCCGCAAAACATAGCGTCGGTCCGGCGATTGCACCAGGAACGTCGGGTTCGATTGGCCGCCGGCGAACTGGCGCACCTCCAGCGGACCGGAGAAGCCCTGAATGTGGGTCCGCATCCACTCGGCCAGTCGCGCAGTATCGAACGCGTGCTGCGAAGGGGTGTCGCGCAGGCCTGCCGCTGGCGTGTTCATCGTCATGTACTGGATGCGCCGCCATCCACGGCAATGTACTGCCCCGTCACGTGCCTTGAGGCATCCGACGCAAAATATACGGCCGCGCCCTGCAAATCCGTGTCGCCGCCGATCCTGCCCAGGGGCGTGCGCGCAATCACATCGGCCTGAACCGACTCGAGCAGCGCGCTGGTCATTTTCGAGGGGAAGAAGCCGGGACAAATGGCATTGACGCGAATCTTGTACCGGCCCCATTCATTGGCAAGCGCGCGCGCCAGATGCAGAGCCGCGGACTTCGATGCGTAGTAGGCGACCGCGTGCATTTCCATGCCGGCGCGCAAGGCGGCGGTGGAGGCAACGACGATGATGCTGCCCGATTTCTGCGGAATGAAGCAGCGATTCGCCACGGCCTGGCTCAAGGCAAACACGCTGGTGGCATTCAGGGTCATGACCTTGTTCCACGCCTCGAGCGGATGCTCTTCGGCCTTCGCGCCCCAGGTCGCGCCGGCGTTGTTGACCAGAATGTGCATCCCACCGTAGTGCTTGACGACCGCATCGACCAGCGCGGGTATCTCTGCCTGCTTCGACAGATCGTTCGTGACGGTCAGTGCGTCGATGCCCTGTTTTTTGAGATCGGCCTTGGCCTCCTCGAGCTCGCCGGGCTTGCGCGCGCTGATGGCGATCTTCGCGCCCATCTCGCCCAGGCCCTTCGCGATCTGCAGTCCGAGGCCGCGCGACCCACCGGTGATGAGCGCAACTTTGCCGCCGAGTTCGAATGACTCGCGCACTCCCATCTTCACACCACCTCGAACAAACCCGCTGCGCCCTGGCCGCCGCCGATGCACATCGTGACCACCACGAGCTTCGCGCCGCGGCGCTTTCCCTCGATGAGCGCGTGACCCGTCAAGCGCGCGCCGCTCACGCCATAGGGATGCCCCACCGCGATGGCGCCGCCGTTGACGTTCAGCTTATCGTCCGGAATGCCCAGTTTGTCGCGGCAATAGAGCACTTGGCAGGCGAAGGCCTCGTTCAGCTCCCATAGATCGATGTCGCTGACCTTGACGCCGGCGCGCTTGAGCAGCCGCGGTACCGCATAGACCGGACCGATGCCCATTTCATCGGGCTCGCAACCGGCCACCGCGAATCCGCGAAAAATACCCAAAGGCTTGATGCCGCGCTGCTGCGCGAGCTTGGCGTCCATCACCACGCAGGCGCTGCTGCCATCGGAGAACTGGCTGGCATTGCCCGCCGTGATGACGCCGCCCGGCATGGCCGAGCGGATTTTCGCAACGCCCTCGAGGGTGGTGTCGGGACGAATGCCCTCATCGCTGGAAATCGTGACTTCGCGCGACGAAATGGCGCCGGTATTTTTATCGACCACCCCCATGGTGGTGGTCATCGGCACTATTTCATCCTTGAACTTTCCAGCCGCCTGTCCAGCCGCGGCGCGCAACTGGCTGCGAACGCCGTATTCATCCTGCGCCTCCTTGGAAATGTTGTAGCGCTTGGCCACGGTTTCCGCAGTTTGCAGCATGCTCCAAAACAGGGTGGGTTTGTGCTCGTCGATCCAGGGATCGCGGCGCATGTGCGTGTTGGTTTCGTTCTGTACGCAGGAGATGCTTTCCAATCCACCGGCCACGATGACCGAAGCGCCTTCCGTCATGACTCGCTGGGCCGCAAGGGCAATGGATTGCAATCCGGAACTGCAAAACCGATTGATGCTCATGCCGGCGGTGGTGATCGGCAGTCCGGCGCGCAGTGCGATCTGGCGGGCGATGTTGCCGCCGGTGGTGCCCTCGCCGAAGGTGGATCCCATGATCACATCCTCGACTTCGGCCGGGTCTATGCCGGCGCGCGCCACCGCATGCTGCACCGAGTGCGCGCCCAGGGTGGCGCCATAAGTCATGTTGAATGCGCCCTTCCAGCTCTTGCCGAGCCCGGTGCGCGCCGTGGATACGATGACGGCTTCTGTCATTTTTGAGGTCCTTTGTATGCACTGAACGTCTTGCCTTCCGAGCTCAAGCGCAGCAGCAGCGGCGCAGGAGTCCAGACGGCCTTGTCGGCATTCGGCTGTGCGGCGATGTGACGCAAGCTGCGCGCCACTTCGCTCAAGCCAATCTGGTCGGCGTAGAACATGGGGCCGCCGCGCCACGGCGGAAAGCCATAGCCGTTGAGATACACGACGTCGATGTCCGAACTGCGCTGCGCAATGCCATCCTCGACGATGCGCGCCCCCTCGTTGACCAGCGCATAGATGCAGCGCTCGACGATTTCCTCGTTGCTCACCTTGCGCGGCGTGATGCCTTTTTGCTTGCGGTATTTCTCGATGATGGCGCTAACCGCCGGGTCCGGAATGGCGTTTCGCGAACCCGCTTCGTAGCGATACCATCCCGCGCCGGTTTTCTGGCCGAATCGGCCCGCCGCGCACAGATCGTCCGCCACGTTCGAGAAATCCCGGTCCGGAAATTCAGCGGCGCGGCGTTTGCGCCCGGCCATGCCGATGTCCAGGCCGGCCAGATCGCCCATGCGAAACGGACCCATCGCCATGCCGAATTCCTGCAGCGCCGCATCGACCTGCTGCGGCAGCGCGCCGGCCATGATCAGATCGTTGGCGGCGGCGCCGTAGCGCGCCACCATGCGATTGCCGATGAAGCCGTCGCATACTCCGGAAATCACCGCGACCTTGCCGATCTTCTTCGCCAATTGCATGGCGGTGGCCAATACATCTTTCGCGGTCTTGGCGCCGCGCACGATTTCGAGCAGGCGCATGACATTGGCCGGGCTGAAGAAATGCAGGCCGATGACATCCTGCGGCCGCTTGGTGAATCCGGCGATCTCATCAAGATTCAATGCCGAGGTGTTGGAGGCCAGAATGGCTCCCTGCTTCACCACGGCGTCGAGTTTCTCGAACACCTGCTTCTTCACTTCCATGCTTTCGAATACGGCTTCGATCACCAGATCGACGTCCTTCAGCTGGGCGTAATCCAGCGTCGGCGCGACCAGCGCCATGCGCGCATCAAGCGCCGCCTCGGTCAGCGTGCCTTTCTTCAGCGCCCCCTGATAGTTGCGGCGCATGGTCGCCAAGCCCTTATCGAGCGCATCCTGCTTCATTTCCAGCAGCACGACGGCAAGGCCTGCGTTGATGAGGCTCATGCTGATGCCGCCGCCCATGGTGCCCGCGCCGATGATGCCGACTTTGCGAATGGGTCGCGTCGGGGTATCGCTGGGCACATCCAAGATATGCGATGCCGCGCGCTCGGCTTGAAACACGTGGCGCAGCGCCGCCGATTCGGGCGAAAGCATCAAGGCGGCAAACAGTTCGCGCTCCCGTTTGAGTCCCGCATCGAAGGGCCGGTCGAACGCGGCGGCCACCGCCTCGACGCAGGACACGGGCGCGGGATAGCGGCCGGCCACGGCTTTGACGGAGTTGCGGGCGAATTGGAAAAAGGCCTCATGGTTCGGCATGGAGACCTTCAAGTCGCGCACGCGCTTCAAGCCCCGCTTCTCACTCACCACCCGCCGGGCAAAGTCCAGCGCGAAATCCAGCAATTCACCCTCGGCAAAGGCGTCGAACAGCGGCGTCCCGCGGAGCTTCTCGGAGGCGACGGTTGATCCCGAGGCAATCATGTTCACGGCGGCTTCGGCGCCGATCAGCCGCGGCAACCGTTGGGTGCCGCCGGCCCCCGGCAGCAGGCCCAGCTTCACTTCGGGCAGCGCGATCTTGGCCCCCGCCGCTGCCACCCGATAATGGCAGCCCAACGCCAGTTCCAGGCCGCCGCCCATGCACACGCCGCTGATGGCCGCAATCACCGGCTTGGCGCTGTCTTCCATCATGCTGATGAGATTCAGCAGATTCGGCGGCGTACCGGCCTTCGGCGTGCCGAATTCGCGAATGTCGGCTCCGCCGGAGAAACCGGCGCCGGAACCAATCAAGACTACGGCGTCGATCGCGGGGTCGGCATTGGCGCGTTCGATTGCCTCGGCAATCGATTGGCGCAATTCCAGACCCAAACTGTTAACGGGCGGATTGTCGAACTTGACGACCGCAATTCCGTTCTTGATCTCCAAACCAGCCTTACTCGTGCTCATTATATTGTTCCACTCTGCAGAACTGGGTTCCGACTTGGGGGCGGCTAATGTATCAGGCGCGCACGATCAGTGCATCCACCGCGATCAGGCGCTCGCCTACGCAAATGATGGGGTTGATATCGGCCTCGACGATGTTGCCGCACTGATCGGACGCGAATTCCGAGACGCGCACGATGATATCGGCGAGCGTCGAGAGATTCACGGCGGCGGCGCCGCGAAACCCCTTGAGCAGCGCCGCGCCTTTCAGCTTGGCCAGCATGCGGGCGGCTTCATCGGCATTGATCGGCGACAATTCAACCGCCGAATCGCGCAGCAGCTCCACCAGCACGCCGCCGAATCCAACCACCACCAAAGCGCCGAGCAAAGGATCGATGCGCACTCCGGCGAATATCTCGATGCCGGCGGGCACCATGGGCTGGAGCAGCACGCCCTTGATATTCGCGGGCGCATGGCGTCGCGCATTGGCCATGACGCGTTCATAAGCCTTGGTGAGTTCGGCGCTGGAGCGCAGATTCAGGGCGACCACACCGGCTTCCGTTTTGTGCACGATGTCCGCCGATTCGGCCTTGAGAGCCAACGGAAACCCAAGCTGCGCAGCCGCGGCAAGCGCGGACTCGAGCGAATCGGCGCTGATTTCGCGCACCGTGGGAATCCCGTAAAGATTCAAGACGGCCTTCGATTCCCGCTCGGTGAGCCGGTTGCTCGGCGCCGCCGCGATCAATTGCGCAGCTTGCGCCGCCGCGCTTAAATCCGCAGCGCGAACCAATGTGCGCGCGCCGCGCGCCTGCAAATCGGCGCGATGGTGCCACGCCGCCAAGGTGCGAAAACAGCGATCCATGGAGCGAAACAGCGCCACGTGAGCACTCATTTCCGCTTCGAGCGTGCCCGGCCCCTGCAGCCAGTTCGAGATCAGGACGCTGCAGGTGATCTTGCCGTAGTGCTGTGACTGGCTTGCCAGGGACTTGAGCCGCGTCTTGTAGGTTTCAAATACCAGCGTCTGCGGCACGACCAGCGCGCCGTATGCCGCATCCGACAGCAGCGCATCGCTGCAGGCCGGCATCGACTGCGGGTTGTTGACCACCTGACCGGTGACATCGCAAGGATTTCGCGCTGAACCAAAATCAGGAATATTTGCTTCGAGAACCCGCTGCACGGCAGCGCTCGGTTGCGGCAGCGCCAGCCCATGCAGTTCCGCCTTGTCGGCGGCCATGATTGCCGCGCCGCCCGATGCCGCGAGTACGGCGACGCCGCGCGCCTTTGGCGGCGGCGCCTTGGCAAAAAACGCCGCGGCCTCCATCAAACCTTCGAATTCCTCGACCACGATGGCGCCGCCTCTTTCGAACGCGGCGCGATAGGCGCTGTCCGAACCCGCCAAACTGCCGGTATGCGATATCGCTGCTTCCGCGCCCAGCGCTCCCGTCGCAATCTTGTTGATCAGCAGCGGCTTGCCGCTGCGCCAGGCGATTTCCGCGGCCTGCAGCAGGCGCTGTGGGTGCGCCATTCCCTCGAAGGCACAGGCGATGGCATGGCAGCTCGGCTCGTCGGCGAGATACGCCACGAAGTCGGCCACGTCGACATCAGCCTGGTTGCCTGCGGAAAAGACATGACTGATAGGCGCACCGCATTCCACCGCCTGCGCCATGGCCTGGGACAGGGCGCCGGATTGCCCGGCAATGCCGATGGCAGCACCATGCTTTTCCCGCGGCGCGGGATATTCGGAAAATGTAATACGCGCGCCACGGCTGTAGTTGGCGATCCCGAGACAGTTGGGACCGATGATCTTCAACCCGGTTTCAATGCCGATTTTCCCCAAGCGGCGCTGTAGCTCTATGCGCTCCGGCAGGCGTGTTTCGGCATAGCCGGAAGCGTACAAGATGACGCCGCCGACGCGCAGCCTTGATGCCTCGAGCACGATCTCCTCTACCGCATCGCGCGGCGCCACCACCGCGACGCAATCCGGATTTTCCGGCAGTGAATCCAGGGACGGAAAGCAGCGCCGCTCGCCGATTTTCTCGTATCGGGAATTCACCAGATAAATATTGCCGGCAAATCCGCTTAAGTTCGCCAGCACGCGTTCGCCGAACGATCCAGCCTTGGGAGACGCGCCGACGATGCAGACGTTCTTCGGGTTGAGGAGGCGATCGAGTTCGGCGTGCCGATAAACGGGTCGCGTCAATGCGGGAAATATCACGCCAGCAGCCTATAGCAAAGGAGTCCGGGGGGTCAATTTGGTCGGCCGCATCGGGTTGCCTGCGCTTGAGCATGCGGCGATACTGATGCGCATGAACATACTGAAAAACAAGACCGCGATCGTTACCGGCGCCGCCAGCGGCATTGGCCGCGCCAGCGCAATGCTATTCGCCGCCGAGGGCGCTCAAGTGGTGGTGCTGGACCGCGCTCCGGAGGTCGAAGCGACCGCGGCCGCGATACGCGCGGCGGGAGGCCGCGCCATCGCCTTGACCAAGGATTCCTCCGCGGAGAAAGATGTCGCCGCGGCAGTGGCCACCGCAGTAAGAGAATATGGCGGGCTCGATGTGTGCTTCGCGAATGCCGGAATCAGCGGCGGTTTGGTGCCGTTCTTGGAGGAGACCGCGGAGCGCTTCACGGAGATCCTCAAGATCAACCTGATCGGCACATTTCTCCTCGCCAAGTACGCGGCGCTCGAGATGGTCAAGCAGAAGCATGGTTCGATCATATGTACCGCGTCGGTCGCCGGGTTGCGCTCCGGCGCGGGTGGAGTTCCCTACAGCGCCAGCAAGGCCGGTGTCATCAGCCTGGCGCAAACCATTGCCAACCAACTGAGCGGCACCGGCGTACGCATCAACGCCATCTGCCCGGGTCTGATCGAGACCGGCATGACTCGCCCGATATTCGAGCGCGCGCGCGAGCGCGGCAGTGAAGGAAGAATCGGGCAGCTCAACCCGCTGCAGCGCTACGGCGTTCCCGATGAGATAGCGGCAACCGCGCTGTTTCTCGCCTCGGATGCCTCCTCATACGTGAACGGCCAGGCCATCGCCGTGGACGGAGGCCTGTCGTCGTCGCATCCGGTGGTGATTTCGCGAAAATGATGCGCGCAATACAAAGCCGCGCCCTGAGGGGCGCGGCGAAGTAGAGCGCATTCGTTCGAATTTATTGTTTCTTAACCGGTGCCGCGGGAGCGGCGGTCGCCGCCGCCGTCTTACCGGCCGCCGCAGCCGCTTCGTCGGCGCGAGCACCGGCGAGAATACCCGCGAGCGCGTAGTTACCCTCGTGACAGGCGTACTCGAATATCCGCCCCTTGGAAGCGGTAAATTCGTACTCGCCGCTCCACGAAGTATCCCAAACGGTCGGATCCTTGACCTTGAACTGATATAGGATGCGGTGCGGTCCGACGCGAGTGAACCGTTCGGTGACCGTCAATTCCTTCCAGGCGCCGCGCAAAGCCGTGGCTTGCGGGAAGTTGGTGGTCTCAACCACCAAGGTCGGACCCTCATACCAACCGATCGAGTCGCCCATCCAGGGGCGCTCGCCGTCGGTACGATGCTTGCCGCCGATATGAATGATGCGCACGTCGTGCACCATTTCCACCACGATCGCGACGGTGTCCTTGCTCTGTGCAATCTCGTAATTATTGTTGTACAGCAACGGCAGCATCACCGGTCCGGCGCTGTAGCCGAACGAGGTTAGGCAGCGCTCCGCCAGCGTCTGATTCTCGGGGTTCTCGCCATAATGCGCGCGCATGAACATATTGGGCACGGTCACGCCGGGCTTGTACGGCGGCAGGCGCCCATCGGGCGGATCGGTGATGAAAGAGGTCCGCGGTTCGCCGTTGACCCGCATCACGGTGCTGCCGGGGTCGATCCAGGCGGCGTTGTAGCCGCATCCCGCGCCGCTGAACCCGAGGCCGCAGTCATGCGGCAAATCAGTGGTCTTGACCTTGGGATCCCGGGGCGCAGCATCTGCGGCAAACAGTTGCGCAGCTCCGCCCTCGATCTTCTTCACTTCTTCAGACGTCATGGCCTTGCGGGTGCCGTATTCCTTGGGCCGTTCGAGCGCCGTCAACGTCGCGTTGGTCCAGGTGCCTTCGAGATCGGGTTGGCCATAAGCGTTCATCGGCGCTTTATAGGCACCGGCTGCCGGGGCGGCTGTGTCCGCGAACACCGCGGGTGCAGCCAGCGCGGATATGGCCGCGGCGGCTAGCAGGGCGGTAAATCTCTTTGCGTTCATTTCAGGGGCTCCTTACGTAGGTCGCCATACATCAGTTCTTCGACGAACTCGACACATTTGAATTGTTGCAGTCGGGCATCCTCACCCATGCGGCGATAAATGAGCATGCTCATTTTCCAAGGTCGGGTGAACGTGGCCGGATCGGTAATTTCGGCTTCGTAGTGAATGGTGTTCTCATTCATCATTGTCCAGCGCTCGACCACCTTCATATCGCCGGAATGAAAGTTGCCCGCGCGGTCGAACCAGGTGCCGTCGGTCATCCCGGTGACTGTGACGACCAGCGTGTCGCCGTCCCATTTACCCACCGATTGACCCATCCAGCTGTCAATCGGCGCCGGACCCGGATCACTGAACAAAATGTCGCGAACCGCGCCCGCGTACTCGTACGAGATCAAAAAAGTCTTGCCGGATTGCACGATCTGGAACGGCAGGGACATGTAGTTGGCCCGCGGCACTCCCGGCAGGTCGCATTTCACCTCCGGATCGCGCTCCAAATAGTGCGCTCGATTGTCGTCCCTTTTCGCCAGCGCCTCGGGCGTATAGGGAATCGTCCCGCCCACGACCACGCCCATACCGGCCGGCACCGAGCCGACCGCACCCAAAGCCACAATGGCTTTGGCGGGTACCGGAACAACCGGTCCCGGACGCAGCTCCAGGGCCGCGCTCGCAAGATGCGGCTCGATATTCCAATTCGCCGTGTTCATGACCGACCAGACGCCACTGAAATTCGGGTGGCCGCCCACCCGATCAACCGCTGCACCCGCCGCCGCCTTGTGCGCGGCGCTGCTCGGCGCCGCATAGCTCTGGGTCAGTAACGCGACTGATCCCGTTAAGGTCATCAGAGCCAACACCTTCATGTTCTTATTCAGAAAACTTCCCCTCATTCGCTGGCGACTCATACTGATTGCCGCGGTTGTTATTTCTCGTTGGGATCGGCGCCATCCTTCGGTGCGCCTGTTCCGCTCGAGCCCATGAATACTTTGCGGCCATCCGTAAATGTCACATCGCGGCCGTTGGCTTTGCAGGCCGGGCGACAGCGGCCATCCTTGGCGCGATAGCCGCGCACGATGATGACCTCGCCGGGCTTCAGCGAGTCTCTCGTGAGACCTTCGCGCAGCAAGGTGTTGGGCGTGCCAGCCTCGATCATCCATTCTTGAGCGACACCGTCGGTGACGACCTCCATATGAACCCAGGTATGCGGGTTGATCCACTCCACCTTGATGACTTTGCCTTGCAGCATCAGGGGTTGATTGCCGTCGAACTCGGCCTGAAACGCGTGATGCGCGAACGCCGGCGCGCCGGCCGCCGCCAAGATAAAGGCTGCTGTAAACACTGCAGCTTTGTCAGTACGAAGCTTCATTCGAAAATTCCTCCAGCCAACGACATATTCACGCGAGCCGACCGTGAACGAACAAATCCTGCTTTCGGCGCCGAGCGTTGCTGGACGGCGTGAAACGTGGGCCCTTATAATCGCCGGCTATAATCGCTTTAGATCGCTGTTTTTGCAATACAATTTCAATTACGCCCTTGATTGTTCACGCTTTAATCGGCGCTAGGGCGCGCCGAAGCAACTCGCGGGGGAATCAATGCTCGAGGGACTCGTCACCAAACTCGCCGACACGCCCTGGAGCATCGAGCTGCATGAATCGCTCTATATGTACGCGATCACCGAATCCACCCATGTGATAGCCATCATGTTGTTCGTCGGCACCATTGCGATGGTGGATCTGCGGCTGCTGGATATTTCCTTCCGCCAAGTCCCGGTATCCCAAATGCTCTCCAAGATGCTGCCATGGACCGTGGCGGGCTTCGTGGTGCTGGCGATCACCGGCGCGATGTTGTTCCTGGCGATTCCAATTCGGACCTATCACAGCCTGTGGTTCAGGCTCAAATGCATCATGATTCTCCTTGCCGCGGTCAATATCGCGATTTTTACCTTCAAAGTGGAGCGCGACAAGGCTGCCTGGGATTTAGGGCCGGTGCCGCGCAAATCCAAAATCTGCGCGGCCATCTCATTGAGCGCCTGGTTGTGCGTGATCGTTTTCGGCAGGCTCATTGCGTATAACTGGTTCGACTGCGACAACATCAACTCCGCGACCATGCTCGAGCTCACCGGCTGCCCCGCGGACGCCGGTTAACCCATGTCCCTCTACCACATGGCTCAATCGATCGAAGCCTCGGCGCTCGGTCAAACCATTCGCGAGTCAACCTGGCTATTCCCGGCGATCGAATCGACCCACCTGCTGGCGCTGGCGCTGCTCGGCGGCGCAGTGCTCATTATTTCTCTATCGGTGCTGGGTGTGGGCTTGAAAGCTTCGGCGGCTGAAATCTACAAGAGCTCGCGTCGCTACATGGATGCCGCGGTCATCACGCTGCTGATCAGCGGCGTTCTGCTTGGAGTATCCGAGCCGGTGAAACTCTACGACCGGCAGGCCTTCTGGGTGAAGATGATCTCCATGGTCATTGCCATCGCGTTAACTTATTTCGCCTTCAATCCCATGGTACGGCGCGGCAGCACCGGCTTAGGCGTTCGCAGCGTGACGGTGCTGACGATGGCGGCATGGCTGATGGTTGCGGTGGCGGGCCGCTGGATCGGATTTTCGTGAGCCACGTCAGGCTCGCGATCGCGGCAAGCACCGCAATAATCTGCAGCTTGAGCCTGGCCGCCCTGACCCTCGCACAGCAGGCGGCCACCCAAGCTGCCAACGGCGAGGAGATTTTCAATGCACGCTGCAAATCCTGTCACGATCCTGCGGTCGAGCGCGCACCCGGCCGGTTGCAGCTGGCGTTTCGCCCGCGCGCGGACATCATCACCTCGCTGACCAGCGGCGTAATGGCGCCCATGGCGCAAGGGCTGGCGCGCGCCGAGATCGAGGCGGTCGCGCTGTATCTTGCGCCAGGCCAACAAGCGGGTCCGGCAGGCACCGACACGATGTGCACCACCCATGGCCCCATCCAGGCCAGTGCCTTCGACTGGCCAAGCTTGGGACTGGATGAAAATTCGAGCCGCTTCCAGCCCAATCCGGGATTTCGCGCCGCCGACGTATCAAGGCTCAAAGTAAAGTGGGCATTCTCCATGGCGGGCGGCAGCCTACCCACCGTCGTCGGCGATTGGCTGTTCGTCACCAACCGCGGCGGCAAGTTCTACGCGTTGGATGCCAAGACCGGATGCGTGCATTGGGCGCTCGAGGACGCCGCCTCGCGCACCACGCCGATGGTGATTCGATCTTCCATAAGCCCGAGCGGCTGGGCGACTTTCGTGGGAGTCGGAAAACGCGTAGTGCGCGCCGTCGATGCGCAAAGCGGCAATGAGATCTGGCACAGCGATTCGCTCGAAAGCCACCCCGCCGCCGGCATCACCGGCACTCCGGTGGTGTCGGGAAATCAAATTTTCGTTCCCATCACATCGGGCGAAGAACCTGCGGCGATGCAACCGGGCTACGCCTGCTGCTCGTTTCGCGGCAGCCTCGTGGCGCTCAACCTTAAGACCGGCCAGAAGCAGTGGCAGACTTATATGATTACCGAACCGTTGCGGCCGACGCGCAAGAACGCCAACGGCGTGCAGATGCAGGGTCCGGCCGGCGCTCCGATCTGGGCGTCGCCCACGGTCGACGCCAAACGCGGCTTGGTTTATGTAGTCACCGGCGACAGCTACACCGACGTCAACACCGATGGCGATGATGCCATCGTCGCCTTGGAAATGAGCACCGGCAAAGTGCGCTGGAAGAATCAGGTCACCGCGAACGACAATTTCATCATGGGCTGCAGCGGCGCGACCAAGGGCGCCAACTGCCCGACGCCGATAGGTCCGGATTTCGACTTCGGCGCTGCACCGATTTTATTCAAGCACGGATCCAAACAAGTTCTGTTGGCCGGCCAGAAATCCGGCATGGTCTACGGCATCGATCCTGTCAACGGCCGCACCCTGTGGAAGACCTCGGTCGGCGCCGGCTCCGCCTTGGGCGGCGTCGAATGGGGCATCGCTGCAGACAGGAACTATGTGTTCGTTCCGGTCTCCGACATCGGCGAACTCTTCAGCGAAATGGGCATAGCCGCAGGATCGTCCGCGCCGCCCGCATATCCCAGTCCGGGCAGGCCGGGGCTATCGGCTCTCGATCCGTTCACGGGCAAGATCGTCTGGAATACGCCGGCGCCGGTCGCTCCCTGCCATTACGCGGGCGACCGCTCCAAGGACTTCACCAAGGGAGCGTGCGTGCGGGCGCAGTCGGCGGCACCGAGCGCAACGCCAGGCATCGTTTTTTCCGGCACCCTGGATGGCTGGTTTCGAGCCTACGATTCATCGAGCGGAAAGATCGTGTGGGAATTCAGCACCACCGCTCAAACCTACGACACGGTCAACGGCAATGCTGCTCAACCGGGCGGCGGCATCGACGGCATGGGTCCGGCGATCGCCGGCGGCATGGTGTACACGATGTCAGGATTCAACGGCGCTGCGCGCACCGGCAGCAACGGCATCAACGTGCTGCTGGCGTTCTCGATCGACGGGAAATAGCGCTGAGCTCGCCGCTACTCCAGACAAACCACGAGTTTGGCGGAGTGCGTACGCCAATTGATCGGGATCACGAATGATCGTGAATACGGAGTCGTCACCTTCTCCGCGTCATGCGCGATGATCACCGGCACCGAGATGACGAAATGCTTGCCGAAGTCGCGCCGCGCATTCCCGGAAATGGTGTTCGCCACCTCACCGACGAGATCTTTGATGTTTTCGTCGCTGGTATCGGTTTCCTGCATGCGCATCAGCAATACGGTGAGCATGCCGCGCGGCGCGGTGAAATAGACGATGCCTTTGCGGGCGCCGGTAATGCCGATTACCCCGGTGTACTCGTAAGCGCCCGGCTTGCCGTCCGTGACCAGGTAAGGCGATCCGACGGTAGCCGACTGTTGCGCGGAGGTTTCGAAGTAGTTCGTCGTTCCTTCGACAAACGTTCGAATTTCTGCTTCTTTGAACATCTCAAGCCTCAGCCAGCAGCTCTTCCAACGCATCGTTGAGCTGCCGGTCGGTGAATGGCTTGCAGAGAAATCCATTAGCCCCTTTCTCGATCGCCTCCACCGCGGTTGCCTTGTCGGCAAGAGCGGAAACCACCAAGATCAGCACATTGGAATTGATGGCGATCAATTCCTCGACGCATTCGATGCCGTCCATTTCGGGCATGGTCAAATCCATCGTCACGACATCCGGCTGCGTGCGGCGGAACATTTCCACGGCGGCGCGGCCGTTGCTGGCGGCGCCCACCACCTCGAGGCGCGCGATCTGCTGCGAGCGTTCGATGCGTCGCCGGATGATGTTCGAATCATCGACGATCATGAGCTTCAAAGTGCTTTTGCGGCCATCGGGGATTTCCATCTAGGCAGCTTCCGTCGATCCGGCGCGCTTCGCCGGCGGCATGCTCAACGTCAGCCGCGTGAATTTTCCGGGCATCGTGCCGACGGAAACCTTGCCGCCGATCTGGTGCATGAGACCGGCCATCATGTTCATCCCCACGCCCCGCCCCGCATCCTTGGTGGCGGTCTCGACCGTGGAAAATCCCGGCTGGAACAGCAGCGAAAACACCTGCTTGGCGTCCAGCGTGGCCGCCTTTTCGGGCGTGATGAATCCTTTCTTCAGCGCCGCCTCCTTGATCCTCTCGGTGGACAAGCCCTGCCCATCGTCTTCGGCGACCAGCTTGTAGCCCGCCTCGCCCAGATCCTGGAACATGAGCTTGAGCGCGCCCCGGGCCGATTTCCCGGCGGCGAGCCGCTCTGTCGGCAGCTCGATGCCGTGCACGATCGCGTTGCGCACCGCTTGCACCGCGATGTCCTTGACTATGCGCCGATACTCATCCGGCACCGTGTCGAAGCCCATGCATTGCAGAGCCGCTTCCTTGTTGTTCTCAGCCGCAACCCGGGCGGTGAGCTGCTGCAGCATGGCTGGTATGCCGCTCTCGGGCCTTGCCTGGATTTCCGCGCTGCCATCCTCGAGTACCGCGGTATCCGTGTGCGATCCTTCGTTGCTGGTTGCACCGTGCAGCTGCGCAAGGCGCGACACCAGGTCGCCGACGGATTGCAGATGCGTCAGCAGGTCGTCGAGTTTGATGACCAGCGGAAGAAAATCGTTGCCGGACAAATCCTCTTTTTCCCGCAGCTTCTTCAAATCGTCCTCGAAGGAATGCGCCCGGGTCTCTATCGAGGACAATCCCAGGGCCGCGGCCTCGCCCTTCACCGAATGCACCTGCCGGAACAAGGTATCCAGCTTCTTGCGGAACGCGGTCTCCTCGCGCGCCGGCTCGCGCAGCACCGCGTTGATCATCTTCATGGCGGCATTGGAATCGTTCAGGAAAGAGGCAAGATGCTTGGGATCAACGTGCAGAATGCCCAGCAGCGTATCAACCTGCGCCTGCGCCTGCGATTGCGACGCCTGCAGTTCCCGGGCGAGGTCCACGCGTGCGCTGACATCCGACACGGAAACCAACACGTGAGTGATCTTGCCGTCGACGCGCACCCGGTGGAATTCGAATTGCAGATAGCGCGTCGAGAGCTTGCCCTGACCCGAGTCGAAGTGCACTTCGACCTCACCCAGGGGATTGATGCTCTTGACTAGGTTCTCCTTGGTGCGCTCCGACCAAAGGACGCCGACGAACTTCACCGCGGTCGTTAGAGTCTTCTCCGACACGATACCCTTGAGCAGTTGCTCGAAATGCAGCCCGCCGAAGTCGCTGCGCTGAAACAGCGATTCCAAGGCGCTGGAGTAAGAGGCGCCGATCATGAGGTTCTCATCGAGCAAAAACAGGCCGTCCTTGACCGTGCGCAGAATGTCGGTGGTCTGCTGGCGCGCCTCGCGGAGCGTCGCGTCCTGGCGCTGCCGCGCAAGCAGCAAAACCGTGACCAGCCCCGCCAGCACGACCGCGATCAGCAGGCCCACCAGCATGACGAAGCGCAATTGCGTGGCGGAGCGCGCATTTCCGGTCTGCAAGTCGGTAACGATTGCCGTCAATTCGTTGTCAATCATCTGCACGACGCGCCGGCTGCTGCGGATGGCGGCGCTCACGTCGCGCTCCAGTTGCTTGCCGCTGTCGTTGAGGACGGTACCGGTGGACTCGTTGTCCTGGTAAGGCACTCCCTGGAATCTCAGCAGCGGGTCGAGGACTTCCTTCTCCTTGACCCAGAGCTCGCGCAGCGCTGCGGCGTGTTTTCCGGAAATCGGCTCGCCCGACGCGGCGGTGTCGCCGGCCATGGCAAACCAGCTGGCCGGTCGCGGCGCATTCATTTCCTTCAGACCCGCTTCGAGCTTGGTACTCGCATCCCGCAGCTGATCCAGGGATTCCTGGATATAGCCGCGATTGGTCAGGCGGTCGTGCATCGCATCCAGCGAGGCGCGAATCAAGGCGGGATTGCGTTGTTGCTGTCCGACAAATTTGAGCGTCAGGGTGCTGTCGGCCAATTCACTGGCAAGTTCCAGACCCGGTATCAGCACCACCGCGACGAAACTGAAAGCGAGAATGATGACCAGCACCACCAGACCGCCGGCAGACAGGCGAGGCATTTTCCTTTTATCGGGACCACGGTTCATGAATCGATTGCTCCGCTATGAGTTGCTGGATTTCTGATTGCCGATTTGCACACGCACGCCGTCCAAGGCATCGAGAAATTCCGCGGCGCACGCGTATCGATCTTGCGGCGCTTTCGCCAACAAGCGGTCGACGATCGCCTGGTAAGCCTTGAGATGCTCGGGCAATCGCGGGATCGGCGCCGAGCGATGCGCGGCGAGGATGTCGGCGAGCGTTTTTCCCAGATACGGCAGCGTGCCCGAAAGCATTTCGAACAGCACGACTCCGAGGCTGTACAGATCGCCGCGCGCGTCCGGTTCGCGGTCGTCGATCTGCTCCGGACAAACGTAGTAAGGCGTTCCGGTGCAATCCTCGGAGCGCGTCAGATCGCTCGCCATGAACTGCGTGCGCGCGGATCCGAAATCGATCAATACCAGGCGATTTTCATTGGTCAGCATTAGATTCGACGGCTTCAAGTCGCGATGCACGATGCGCGCGGCATGCACTATCTGCAGCGCCTCGCCGATCTGATGCGCATAGTTGACTGCATCGGCCTCGCTTACCGGGTGTTTCAGCCGCTCGCGCAAGCTGCCGCAAGGGAAGTATTCCAGGGCGAGATATAAGTAGTCATCGGTGATGCCGTAATCAAGCACGTTGGCGATGGAGCGGTGATTGAGCTTGGATAGAATTTCGCACTCTTTGGCGAATCTCTCGCGATCGGCTATCGAAACGACCTGCTGGCCTGTGATCGCTTGGATTTTCAAGGCAACGGGACTCGCGAACTCGGCGTTGCGGGCGAGATAGACGCTGGCCGCAGCGGACTGCGCGATTCTTTTCAGCAGCGCATAGCCGGCGATTTCCGGCTGCCGCCATTTGTCCACCAGCGGGGCCGTGGCGGCGATCGCGGTCTGCGGCGGTTCGATCAACGGCTGCAGCGCGCTGCATAGTTCGCCGACAATCACCGAATGTATCGGCCAGTAGTCGCTCGCGCCCAATTTCATTGCACGCGCGGCGGTGCGTTCATTGCCGCCGCGCGCAAACACGAAAATAGGCAGGTTAGGTGCCCGTTTGTGCAGCAGCTCGAGGGATACCAGAGCGGCGGCCGCGGCCTCCGGCGGGCTGAATTCGACGATGAACATCACGGCGATATAAGCACGCAGCCGTTCGATCGATATTGCGTCAATCCCGCGCGGGTGACGGTGTCCGCGTCGATTTTGGGAATTGCGCGGCGTACCAGTGCCGCCAGCCGCAGTCGCAATTCCAACTCATCGTGCACGACGAGACACAGAGCGCGACCCCGTTCAACCGGGCTCGGCGCGTCAGTCAGTGTACGTTGTGTCTGGGTGGTCATGGCGCTCTCGGCTACTTGGGAACGACGAACACGATGCGCACCATGGTGCCGACAGAGATCGGCTTGCCGTCCTTCAACGGCGGCTTGTAACGCAGCCGGCCCACCGCCCGCGTCGCTGCGGCGTCGAAAATGTTCGCGGGCTGCGAGCCGACTATCTTCACGTTCGTGACCGAACCATTGGCGGCAACCGTATAGCCAAGTTCAACCCAGCCCTGCACGTTGTCCTGCATGGCCCGGGGCGGATACTGGACTTCGAGCTTGTTGACACGCGTCAAGGTTTTCTCCGCCACCTGCGGCAAGTCGCTCATCGCAATCCGCTGGCGCAGTTTTGCGTTGAACGCGTCGAGGTCGGGCGAGCCGCCTACTTCGGCCGCCATTTGCGCCAGCGCCTCGGCTTTTTCCATGTCGTTGGCGCCCAGCGCCGCGTTCGCCCGGTCGAGAATCTGCGCTTGCACCGCGCCTGATAGCTGCGCAACGGCGCTGTTTTTCGGATCCGCCGCGCGCAGCTGATTGAGGTAGTAGAGCGCGCTGTCATTGTCGGGTTCGGTCAGTTTTCCTTGAGCGAGCCGCGCCTGCGCCAGCTCCAGGTATTGCGGTTGCTC
>Ga0210398_10002462_pt1 | contig 18082 bp, 33 predicted proteins | sample IncBWC4OmetaG_FD_161047 | JGI IMG/M metagenome (GOLD analysis project Ga0210398, IMG submission 161047) | Forest soil microbial communities from Barre Woods Harvard Forest LTER site, Petersham, Massachusetts, United States - Inc-BW-C-4-O | ecosystem: Environmental > Terrestrial > Soil >... | reverse complement strand
CGGCTGCTCAATCGCGCCGTCGACCATGCGACGAATAGATTCCAAAGCGTGCCGTTGAAATCAAAGAGGACACCGAGGAAAAGAAACGCCAGGGGCTTTGAGCTCGAATCCGAGGCGACAAATTGCGGCAGGAACGCCAGAAAAAACAGAGCAACCTTCGGATTCAAGACATTGGTGAGAAAGCCTTGGACAAAAATACTTCGTATAGAGGCCGTCCGGACGACGGCAGAGCCCGGCGAAGAATGGGAGGCGCCTGCTGAGCGAATGAGCGAAACGCCCACATAGAGCAGGTAGGCTGCGCCGATGAACTTCACCGCGGTGAACGCGCTCGCGGACGCGGCAAGGATGGCCGACAGCCCTAGGGCGGCCGCGCTGATATGAACCAACGTGCCCGCGCCGATGCCCAGTGCGGCGACCGCCCCAGCGCGCCACCCTTGCGTCGAGCCGCGCCCAATGATGTACAGGGTGTCCGGACCCGGCGTGATGTTCAAAAGCAGTCCGGAAAGCACGAATAGCCACAGATCATGCGTGCCAAACACAAGTCACCTCATTTTTTAGCCTTCATCGCCGCGTATCGATCGAGGCTGTCCTTAGGCCACTGTTCCGCGGGCTTGTAGAACTCGGCGAAGGCGGGAACGCCCGCAGAGAGTTGCACCCATGGCTGCTTGGTGGCTGTGAAAATATGAACGTCCGGTGCCTGCAAATCTGGATCGTCGAGCGTACCTACGCGCACGAAACTCACCGCATCGCCGGCGCCGGCATAGTGGCTCCACAATGCCACGAAGCATTTTGGGCAACGTGCGACGCGCTGGCCTTTACCGCTGTTGGAGGGCGTATCAACCATCTGCACCTCGCCTGCGAGGAGTTGCACGCGGTTGGCTTCGATCATGGCGTTCAATACGAAAGCGCTGCCGGTTTCGCGTTGGCACCAGCGACAGTGACAGCAATGGACGAAGAGCGGCTTGCCGCTCATTCGGTAACGAATGTAGCGGCAGGTGCAGCCGCCGTCCTGAGTTTGCGCCGAATGATCAGTGCTCGACATGGGGCTCACTTAAGCGCGCAGGCGCGCGGTTACTTCAATTTCGATCTGCATGCGGGGATCGAGCAGGCCCGCGGAAATCATGGTCATCGCCGGGCGGCTCGCGCCAAAGTATTTGCGCAAAACCGGCCAGCAGTCAGAAAACCGTTCTCCCTTGGGCACGATGTAGTTGACGCGCACGACGTCAGCAAAGTCAGCGCCCGCATGACGGAGTGCGGACTGAATGTTCTTCAGGCATTGTTCGGTCTGATCCAGAAGGTTGTCGGAAATGGTCATGGTGTCGTAATCGAAGCCGGTGGTGCCGGACACGAAAACCCACTCTCCCTCGACTACCGCGCGCGAATAGCCGACGTCCTGTTCAAATTTGGATCCTGAGCTGATAAGGCGTCGCGTCATACGTTGCCCCTTCTATGCCGCATTGTACTTCGGGTGACGGAGCGCGTCTGGGTGGGTGTCAAAAAACCATAGGCCGCCTGAGAATGCGAACCACCAAACCGACGCGAGCCACCAGCTGCCGAGAGCCTCGGAGTAGGCCCGAATAAAGAACGCCAGGGAAGTGGCCAGCAGGCATAGAAACGCCATCGCCAAGATGCATCGCGGGGAGAATTTTCGGATCCAAAACATTCGAATGAGGGAGCCGTAAGTGACGGCGCCCGTTAGCGAACAGAGGCCCAACACCAGGTAGATCCGCTCATTGCCGGGAACAACTGCAAACAACACCAGTCCCGCGATGCCGATATACATGGCGAATACGCTTAAAGTAGCGGCGAGGGTGATGAATATCAAATTGCGAGTGATGCTCTGCGGTGAACGCAATGCAAGCGAGAGGCTAAACGCGTGCAGCGCGCCGTTGAGGGCGAATGAGACGAGCAGCGAATCGCCCAGCAGGTCCCAATACTGCAGCAGAAACAGCACCACCGCAGCCGCGCCGAGCACACCGAAGTGCCGGGCGTAATAAAAGTGCCCCACGCTCGAACTCAAATCGGGCCACGCGGGCCGCGCTCGGTCTGGAGTGCGGCGTTGCGCAGGAACACGGGCAGGTCCGTGGTGGGTGGTCGCGCGGGTATTTGATACATCATCGCGGCGATGTGACCGCGGTGATAGGTCGTGTGATTGACAACATGCAGGAGGATATCGCCTCGCGTCATTAAACCATCCCCGCCGCCGATGAAGGTGAAGTCGACGATCTCCTCACCCAAGCGGTCAGACATCTCCTCCGCATAGCGGATGTACCAGGTGTCGAGCGCGGCCTGGGCTACGCGCAAATCGGAAAACGACAGGACAACGTCGGGAGTGCGCGTGGTGAAGCCATGAGTCCTGCCCTCGAGGTGCGCTTGCCAAACGAGGTCGATGGTATAGACATGATTCAAGGTGCGAATCAAATTGCCGAAGACGATCTGGCGCGGGTTCGTCAACTCGACTTCAGGAAGCTCGCCGAGCGCCAAGTACAGCAGTGAATTCGCCCACGCGGAGTAGCGCGTCAACATCCGAATATTTCGCAGCGCTGACATTGTTACGACCGCGGCGGTGCAGTGGGTGGTGTGGACGCCGGCGTCGAGTTTTCGGCGCGCATTTTTAGAACGAAAAGCAGCGCGCCCGCCAGGATGGCCATATCCGCCAAATTGAAGATGCCGGTGCGCAGCGTGCCGATGCCGACGTTCAAAAAATCCGTGACCCGGCCGTCGTTTAACAGGCGGTCGATCAAATTGCTGATTCCGCCTCCCGCCAGAAGTGCAAGCGCGACGAATCGAGCGGTGTTGAGGCGTCGCGCAAACAGCGCCGCGCACACCAATCCAGCCAGGACTACCGCAACCGCCGCCGTAAACAAGGTGAAGCGCAGTTGTTCGGGGAGCGAAGCACCGAGGCTCAAGAAAGAGCCGGGATTCTCGGTGAGCTGCAGCCGCAGGGAATCGGAAAAGAGCGACTCTGTGACACCGGAATGCAGCATGGATCGTGCGGCAGACTTCGACACTTGGTCGCATCCCACGCAGCAAGATAGCGTCAGCATCACGACAATGAATCTAGGGATCGATTGCATGGCGACTCCTTCTGGACTCTCTTCTGATCGCTTTACGTCGGTGAAGGTTCAGAACTTTTGTTTGCCGGTCAAAATATCCCACCACAGACGCCAGTCGCCCATCAAGCTGAAGCCGGGATACTGAAAGGTCGCAGGTTTGTTGTGTTCGAAGAAAAAATGGCCGACCCATGCAAATGCGTAACCCTGAACCAGGGCAACGGCGGCGAGCCACCATTTCTGGCTTGCGAAGGCTGCAATCAGGAGCGCGAGCGCGACGCTGGTCCCTGCAAAGTGCAGGCGGCGCGAAATACGGTTCGAGTGTTCGCTCAAATAGAACGGATAAAAATCGCCAAAGGTGCGAAATCTTTTTTCCTCGTTCATGACAACTCCGAAAACTCAAGCGGCGCTGACTTAATTGGCGAGCCCTGCTTCGACCCAATCGAGCCGATCCTGCTGAAAATGCTTGGCGGTAAGCGGCATGCCGGACGCGGGGAATTCCATCACGGATTCATCGGCCGCGTCGAATTTAGGCCATGGCGGACCGCCCGCGGAATCAGGGTCGCCGCTTTTTGCAAACTGCGCCCAATACCGGTTCGCCGCGGAAGCCACCGCCTTGCCTTCGTCATCGAAGGGCGTGTTGCGCGGCGTGTTGAACACGTAGGCGAGTTCGCCGCCGTGCGCGAGTCCGAATAGCGTTGCGCGTTGCGCGGCCGGCGTGTACGAAAAGTAATACACATAAGTCGCATTGCCGTGCTTGGCATGCAGCCGCGCGAGATCGCGGTCAGGCTCGGTAATGGAGGTGTCGGTGACGAGACGGGCGATGATGCGATCAGCGTCAGCGGTGTTGTCAGGATCGTACGCCGCGAGGAACGTTTCGCGCCGCTGTTGGATTGAAGCGAAGCGCTCCGCGGCATTCAGGCCGCGACGCGTCAAGCTGGCTTCATCGCTATTGCCCCCGAGCAAGTAGGGCACATGCGCCTCCATTCCCTTCGCAAACCATCGGCGGCACTTCCCGTGATCATCTTGCCATCGGCCATGGGCAGGATTTGTTCAGGCGCGCCGATGCCGGCGACGTTGGCGGTCAAATCCGACCACGACAGCGCGCGCAGGGCTTTCGCCGCAGCGGCGTCGGCGCCGTGAACTCCGGCTTTCTCGGCGAAAGTCACACCGTTCTGCTCTACGGAACTGATCGGGCGAGCGGCCAGACGGCCGAAGCCCGACTCGGACAGTGCTTTGTTGAATAGCCCCTTGGCTTGGGGGGCCAGCATCAGGTAGTTGACGGAAATGGCGCCTGCGGATTCTCCAAAAATCGTGACGTTCTTCGAATCGCCGCCGAATTCCTTGATGTTGTCGCTCACCCAATTGAGAGCCGCGACTTGATCCATCAGACCATAGTTACCCAGCAGGCCTCTGGGATTCTCCGCGGTCAGCGCCGGATGCGCGAACCAACCGGCGCGCCCGAGACGGTAATTCACGGTCACGACCACCACGCCTTGGCGGGCAAATTGGCTGCCGTCGTACGCGGATCCTGAGCCGTAAAGAAATGCACCGCCGTGGATCCAAACCATCACCGGCAGTTTGGCGCCTCTCTTCGTATCGGCCGGCTCATAGACGTTGAGATACAGACAGTCCTCGGATTGCATGCAGGTGGATGAAAACGCGTTCGCGGCACGAATACCCGACCATTTCGCGGGAAGTTGCGGCGCGCGCCAGCGCAAGTCGCCCACCGGCGGAGCGGCGAACGGCAATCCTTTGAAGATCGCCACGCCGTCCGCAGCGGTGCCCTGCGCTTCGCCTTGTCTCACCTTCACTACCGGGCCATTGGCCGGTGCGGGTGACCCGGCGGGGTCGACCTTTTGCGCCTGGGCAAAGATCGCGGCACTGAGCAAAGCAAAGGCGATCGCCGCGGTGTGAGCGGCAAGACGAGGTGTCGACATGAAGCCCCCAAACCTTTAGTTAAATCGACGATTCAGCTCTTGAGCGCGCCGATGCGCGGCGGCCTGGCGTCCGTAAATCGAGCCAGTACGAAGCATAAGCGATGTGGCGCGAGGCGGCGAGAACTACTCAAGGCAAGTACCGCTAGAGATTTGACAGATCACCTACGGCCGCCGCGCACGTTGCTTTGCCGAGATGGACTTTATGATCAGCCGCCGCCGTTGCTTGGAGTCGAGCGGCTTCTTCGCCGACTTTAAGGCCGCTGCCATGAGTTTTTTGACCGCGGGTTGCTCGAGGATTTTTAGGTCGGTGAGAACGATGTGGCGGACCTGTGTTCCACCTCCCTTCAACACCTTGTCAGGATCAGGCAGCTTCGAGCCCTGCAGGAAAAAAAGACTGACCCAGCGCGGGAAAACCGCGATCGAGAAAATGGCCTCCGATGCTTTTTCGCTGGGGCCGAAGCCGACTGCCAACGCGTTGTAGTTGTCATAAACGAGTTCAATCGCGCCGGGCAATCGCTTACGAAGCCGCGAAAGGGCGGCCCGAGCGGATGCGGCGACTCGGGGATCGAACTTTGCCAGGAAGGACCTCAGCTGCAGCGCGGGAGTGGAGTCTGCCATGCGCATGATGCCCGATGAGCCCCGTCAGTTCCGCGGCTTCGGCCCAGCAATGAGAGAAACATCCTGCAATGCGTCTGTGCCGCGTTTGATCTTGAACCGCAATGTCTCTCCCACAGACTTCTGCATGGCCGCTTTGAGGGTATCCGCCTTGGCGCCTTCTACCAGGATACCCTCTATTTCAACGATCCTGTCGCCCGCAGAGAGACCGGCTTTGGCCGCAGGCGAAGCCGGAAAAACCTTGTCGATCTTGATGGAGCGCAACTTGGGATTGAGAATTCCGTCGGCATCAATCACCAGGGCGAAACCAAACCAACCCTTTTCGACCGCGTGCGATGCGAAGGGCGAAAATAAAAGCGCCGCGGCGGCGAGGAGAATTAGTGGAGACCGGCGATCCATGAGCTTCTAACCGTCATCCAGAGACCGAATGGTTGCAGCCAATCTGCGCGCCCGCGTGGCGGGTCGCTTGGCCGCTTCGATCGCCTCGACTCGTTCGCGGCGGTTCGTGTAACTGAGCGACTGCCAAGTCTTCATCCTTTGCTTGTTGGCGCGCAGCGCCCGCGCCAGATCCTGCGGGAGTTCGACCTCTCGTGGTTCTGCGTCAAGCTCAATGGTTACCGCGATCCGTTCTCCGCCGACCAGTCCCGCCGCTTCTCGGTTACTCTTTCTCAGTGGTATGCCCGTAAATCCTCCCATCGAGGCGATAGTGCTGCGGTAGGTGAAGCCGTTCAATGTGACTCTGACGGGCGCGCGGATCTTGCCGAATCCCGTTTTGGGTCGAAATCCACCGGAATGAAGCACGCTGACCCTTCGCGATAGATCGTGACAGTGACAGTCTTCTGCGGCATCAGATAATCTCCCGTCATTCGGCAACGGTGCGCTTACGCGCTGCAATCTGCCAGGTATTGCCCCAGGAGTCTTCGACCATTCCGCGGCGGTCGCCGTAGGGCGTGTTCAATGGGGACTCAATCGACCGCGTGCCCGCCTCTATCGCGCGCTGCCAAGTGATATCCGTGCTCTCGACGTATACATAGAGACACGCCGTCATGACTTCGCGCGCGCCTGCATCGCTAATCATGATGATGGAATCGCCGAGCCGCAGCTCCGCAGGCGCTTGGGCGTGATACTCCCCCGTGGCGCCAAAAACATTTTTTACGAACTCGACCAGCTTTTCTGCGTCACGGACGATGATTCGGGGTGTCACCGTGTGCCACCCCGCGGGCTGGAAAGTGGAGGGCGTAGCCATACCTTAGGGGTCTTCGGAGTGATGTTCTAGATTGGCATTCACAGCGGCCCACGGCAACTTCTTGGAGAGCCAGATTTCTTTCGTGGGCTGAAAATCCCCCGGCTCGTCGAGCGAGGCCGTCGTCAAATCAATGGTGTCTGGCGCGGACCCATGCTCGTAAGTCAATTGTGTGCCGCAATTTCTACAAAAGCCGCGATGTACCGGCTTGGACGATTGGTGGATCGTTAGGGTGCCCGACACCAGTTTGAACTGCGAGCGCGAGACGACGAACCAGCTGACGGCCGGCGCTCCGCTTGCCAATCGACAACTGCGGCAGTGGCAAATGCTGATCGATGACGGGGTTCCCTCGACGCGGTAGCGGATCGCGCCGCACAAGCAACCACCCTGGACTGCCGGCGCGCTCACGCTACAGGATTCCCGTCCGGCATCGGTGCCCCCATCCTGCCCAGCAGCCACTGCATTCCAGCCAAATGCTGCTGGTCGTGGCCGCACAGGTTATGCACGAGACCGCGCAGCGTGAACCGATGTCCTTCAAATTCTGCGGCCCGCAGGAGTTGCTGGGGCGTTAGTTTGCTGACGAGCTTAATCGTCTTCGCGCGGGCGTCACGGAACTGCGCAAAAACCGCCGCTGTATCGGCAGCCGAATAAGCGCGTTCCCGGGCGAGCGCTTCGCCGTCAAGAGAAGCCAGGAGCGGATTCGGCTCTTCGAGCGTGCGCCGGAAGCGCACATGATAGCCGTCGATTTCGATGTCTTTGACGTGACAGACCTGCTCAATCGGCGTGAATGGCTCACTCGGAATGCCATTCCATGACACCGGGCGCCAATTCTTGTACTCGCCCGGAACCACCGAATAGTAGGCTTCGAGCTGATTGGGAAAATCTGCGAGCGCAGCGAGGGTGATGGAATCCATGGATCCTTACGGTGCCACAATGCTCTGTGCTACGGCCCAAGTATACGTTACCTTGCGGGGTTGATCCGTCTGAGGATAGGGAGGCATCGCAGATGCGGGGATTTATTTTTGGAATTTCGCTGTGCGCATGCACGCTCAGCGGCGCCATCGCGGCAGCGGCCGAGCAACCGACGCTCATTGTCACAAACGTCACTCTCATCGATGGTACCGGCGCGGCGCCTCAGCCTCACATGGACGTCAGGATCGACGGCGGTCATTTCGTTGATATCGCAAAAACCGCCTCGAAAACCGTGGCGGGCGATGTGAAGATCGACGGAACTGGCAAATTTCTGGTTCCGGGATTTTTCGATAACAACGCACACCTGACGGTGTACGGCCAGCCGGCGCGGCGGGACACGTCGGCAAAATATGGCGACCGAAACGAAGAGCTGGCGCTGGAGTTCGCGCAGCGCACGCTCAAAGCGGGCGTCACAACGTTGGTCGACAGCTATGGTGTGTTGCCGCCTTCCATCGAGGTGCGCGATCGCATCAACCGAGGCGAAGCGGTGGGTTCACGGCTGCTACTGGCGGGCAACATCTTGGGCTGGGGCGGACCCTTTTCGATCACCTTCTCCTTGACGAAGGACGCGGATTTATCGCTGTTCGAGGAAAAATGGAACGATCTTCTGGCGCAGGGCATGGGCGAGGAGTTGGCCGATCTGACGCCGGCGGAGCTGCGCGTCGCGATGGATGGCTATCTCGACAAAGGCGTCGATGTCATCAAGTACGGCGGTACCAGCCATTTCATGCGGCCTTCGCTCATCGGCTTTTCGCCGCGCCAGCAGGCAGTCATCGTTGCGGAGGCTCACAAGAGGGGCAAGCCGGTGCAGACACATGCGACCAGCTCGGAGGGCCTGCGATTGGCGGTCGAGGCGGGAATCGATCTCATTCAACATCCAGAAATGATGAGCCGAGATCTCCCGGACGACCTGATCCAATTGATCGTGTCCAAAAGAACTTTCTGCGGGATGCGTGCGAACCTGATCACGGGTGACGCGTGGCGCCATCATCAAGCGCAGCGCGCCGAGGCGGAAGCGCGCATTGCCAAGATGCCTCCCGCCACCACCAGCGCGGAGCATTGGCGACGGATGGACATGCTGCAAGAGACATTCGACATTCAGCGTCGCAACGCCGTTCGACTGATTGCGGCGGGCTGCAGGGTAACGCCGGCGACTGACAGCTACCTAGGTGATGCACCGGAATTTCGGCGCGTGGTCAAGACCGAGGAGCTCGAGCCGGGCAGCGGCACTGTTCTTGCGATTGAGGGATTCGTCGAGTTGGGCATGTCGCCCATGCAGGCCATCGTTGCGGCCACAGCCAATGGCGCGGGTGCCGCGTATCGTTCGCGGGATTTGGGAACCATCGAGAAAGGCAAAGTGGCGGATTTCGTGCTGCTCGAAGCGGATCCGCTCGCCGATATTCACAACATCGAAAAGATAAGCGCGGTCGTTGCGCAAGGCCGAGTGGTCGATTTAAGCGGCCTGCCCGAGCATCCGATTTTCTTCAAGAAGCTTTAGGGCCGGTGGGCTGTATCGCTCACTCGAACCATATTTCTATTTCGTAGCCGTCGGGGTCGCGGACGAATGCATAGGGCAAACCCGGAGCAAATTCTCCACGAGACGTGACGGCACCGCCGGCGCTCTCGACCGCCATGAGCGCGGCATCGATGTCTTCCGGCCGGGTGAGGCGAAAACCGAAGTGGATGATTCCGCCGGGGACTCCGGCGTCCGCGGGACGTCTCTCGAACGCAAGCACATCGAAGGGGCCGGGACCCAACACTTGAATGGTGGATTCGCTGCGAAAATATTCGCGCACACCAAAGACCGATTGATAGAACGCCAGCGAGCGATCGGGGTCGGTGACCGAAAGGGCAACGTGACTGAGGCCGTGAGTCTTGATCGGGGTCATTAGTCCCACCGATGCACGTCGCGACGTAATGCTGCGGCCCAGAAGTCAGCGGCCTCGTCGACATTGGGCGTTTTGCAGTCGATCAATACTGCGCATGGCCGGGAATAGTGCATGGGTACTCCTGACGGCATGATACCAAGTGCTGGGAACCCGGGGGGGGGGTGAGCTTCATGCTGGATTGTCCTGGAGGTTCAGCGCCATGTAGCGCGTGCCTGCAATCGGATTGTGACAATAGGCGGCAATCTCTACGAATCCCACCGAGCGATAGAGTGCTTGTGCCTCCAACATCGTCGGGAGCGTGTCGAGGAGGAGCCTACTGTATCCCGCTAGCCGAGCTTCTTTTATCAGCGCATGAGTCAAGAGACGACCGAGACCCGCGCCACGGCCCGAGGAGCGCACATAGAGGCGTTTCATTTCGCAATCAGTGCTGAGAATGGGACGCAAAGCCACTACACCCAGCACTGAGGAGTCGTTTGAGGCCAGCAGTAAGCGGCCCGCCGGTCGCGCGTATTGACCCGGCAGCGAAGTCACTTCCTCGGCAAACCCTTGAAAGCAGAGATCCACTCCGAGGTTGGATTGGTACTCGAGGAAAAGTTCGCGCGCTTGCGCGATGTCGGTTGCGGTTTCCGCCTGGCGAATGGAGTACATAAGGCAATCGCGCCACGAGAGATTTCTTGAAACGTAACTATAGCGCGAGCCGCGAGCGCCGAAACACAAACATGACGATGTGAAACAGGGTGGTATGATCGGTGCCGACGGATGAATAACAAGTTAAAGAATTTCACTTTGAGTCCTCGAGACCTTGCCGTCTTCGGCAGCGGCCTGACCCGACCCGAATGCGTTCGAGCCGACAAGGAAGGTGTCTGGGCGTCGGATGATCGCGGCGGCATCGCGCGAGTAACGCAAACGGGAGTTGCGGAACTCCGGGGCCAGGGGGTTTACGAGCCCAATGGCTACTCTAGAACGTCAGACGGCGCATTCATCGTTGCGGGCCTGAAAGACAATAGAGTCTTTCGCATTGAACCCTCGGGCCGCGTCAGCGTGGTGCTGGAACAGTTCCAGGGCAAGCCGCTCGGCACGGTCAACACGGCGTGGGCCGATGTTGGGGGCAGGATCTGGGTATCCATGATGACGCGGCAAGAGCGCTGGCATCAGGCGCTCAACACCAAACCAGACGGCTACATACTCTTGATCGAACACGGGCAAGCTAGAATAGTGGCGGATGACCTTCACTTGACGAATGAAATCAAGGTTCATCCGGACGGGCGGCATCTCTACGGAGTTGAGACCTTGGGCAAGCGGATATTTCGATTTCCCATCGCGGCGAACGGTGATCTCGGGCAGAAGGAGATATTCGGTCCTGCGGATTTGGGTCACGGGGCATTGCCTGACGGGTTTATTTTCGATGAAGACGGCAATGTTTGGGTGACCATCATTTCGCGCAACGGCATCGTCATAGTGAGCGCGGATGGCGAGACTCACACGATTTACGAGGAGCCGAATCTTGAGGCCGTCGATGCCATGGTGACAGCCATGCAGCAAAAGACCGCGACCCCTGAGCACTTGGTAGCTTGCGCCGGCGAGAAACTGAACCTGCCGACCAGTTTGTCATTCGGCGGCACGGACGGCCGCACCGTCTACGTGGGGAGCTAGGGTTTGCCGCACCTCGTCACCTTTAATTCGCCGGTTGCCGGGCTGGCGTTGTACTGAGGTTAAGCATTAGCTGAATTTAGCAACGCGGCTAGGGGTGCGTTTCGTGTTGCGGCAGATCATCGGAATCGGTGCCCCATGATACCTTGGACCTGGTCCAAACGTGCATTCCAGGCTTCGCCACGTCCCCTTCGTCGATCACCCCGAGGGGAATACCCCGAAACTGCGGGCGACCAGCCGGTTCATACCAAAGAGGAGAACCGCACGTGGCGCAAAACACCCGAAGGCCGCCGCCGGAATTGAATTTGGTTACGCTTGGTGCCGATGGCGTGATAGCGAGGCGGTTTGTCTCTGCCAAGCCCCAGGCCGCATAGGCCGTGCCCGAGAATTTTCGGCAATTCGCGCAATGACAATATCTTGCGCTGTGCAGCGGGCCTTGGATCTCGAATGAGACAGCACCGCAGAGGCAACTGCCTTTTATCACGTCGCGATCCGCCCTGGGCGAGCGGCGCGGGGCGCGCCGACAACAAGCGAAGTTGCGTTACCCATCGATTCTCTCCATTGCTTAGGTGGCGCTTTCGTCAGATCCGTGTAGTTTCTTGCGGAATGTGCGCACGCGTCCTGTCTCCTCAAATCCCGAACGCAGGTGAGCGGCGTGACTAACATCGTTGTCGATCTCGGAGTCCGACCCGAACTCTGTACATCCTTGGAGTACCGCCCACTGCTCAGCGGCATGGATGAGCGCTCGACCGATCCCCTTACGGCGGAATTCTGGGACAACATACCAGCCCTCCAAATAGGCCACGCCATTCGTAGCGCAGCCGTCCACGATATTGCGGATTGAGAGTTCGGCAAATCCAACCGGCGCCGAATTGGCGGTCAGCGCTAAGAGTACCTCCGCGGGTTCGCGCCGGTCGCCCCCGAAGTATCGATCGATATCTTGCCGGTGTTGCGCCAAGTTGCCATCTGGCCACAGCGCGTGTCGCATCCGGAGCCATGCATCGGTGTCTGCCGTCGTGACTGGTCGGGTTAGTGTCATGCGCGGTAGGCGCCTAGCCGCTCAAGGGGGAGGCCGCAAAGTTACGCGCCACCCAAGTTCGCTCTTTACGACAAGCAGACCTTGGGTCGATTTCGCACCGTCAGGGGAAATGCATTGCTGCGTCAACTCGACCAACCCCGGAGCTATCTGTGTTTTCCTCACAAATGAACATTTAAGATGAGTGAAGTCGGGAAAGCCTTTCGTGCGAAGCTCATTTCGAAACGCGAGTTCTCGCCCCTCCGCGGCCTGTTTGATCATGGCCGGATCGTTCGCCAGTGTCGGATTGATCTTTTGGAGCATTTGTCGCCCCTCTTCAACGAAATCCATCACCGCGACGGCACCGTCCGCATTCTTTTGGACATAGGCCTGCTCGAGAGCTCGCACGGCATCCTCAGGCGCTTCAAAGCCGCCGGCAATTGCCGCCGAGGCCGCCGTCAACGCAATCAATAGGCGAAGAAAAGTCGATAACACTACCCACTACTCCAGACGGCTCCGGCGCCAAAATCACTCGGTCTATCGGCCATTGCCTGTCGCAACATGAGCAGGTCCTGTGACGATCAGGTCGAGGGTTGCGGGATTGTGCCGAGGCGCGCCTTAATATCCAAGTAGGCGGCGTCGATTAGATCGCGCAGAGCTGCGGAGTCGAGTTCAATGCCACGCTTCAATTTCACGTGCCGCATACGCTTGCCACTTCCCTCCAGCAGACCAGCGGGATCTTTCAACACCGCACCGTAGAAGAAACCGACGTTGACATGATTTTTAAATGTGTTGACGTACCCGAACGGCGCGTCTTTTACGCATGCTACAGGGCAACCGTCGTGCATCAGCTCTCGCACATCATCACCACTCTGCCGCATTCGCAAGAACCACTTCTGCGCGATGGACCGAAGGTCGATCGGGCCGTCCATGAACCAGGTCTCGACGGCCGAATCCCGTTTAACGCCACCTGAGAGCCGTAAAATGTCGTGGCCACCGATCAACCCGCGGAGATCCAGCGCCACGCGACGAGGTCTAGGCCGGCGCATTCGGTCCCTGTTGGGCGGCCACGATGACGTACGCGTAGTAGCCGCGATGTCCGAACCAATAGTTAGGCCCGACCAACTCTTTGGATTCTCTTTAGGACGTAAACAGACAATATGAAAGCAGCGCAAAGAACAAGTGAGAGATACAGCTCTGAAGTCCGAGACGGCAACACGAGAATATACCCTTGGCCCTTGATTAGCGCGGAAAAACTTGAGACGCAGAACGGCATCAGGAAAAGTCGAAATGTCTGCCACCGATTTGACGGGGCCGCGGATTCACCTCGAACGCTCAATAGCAACGCGACGCCAACAACCGCGCTGATCCCAAGAGAGCTGAGCCAAATTCCAGGCGACGCGTCGAAGTGCGCGACAACAGTAACTAGGTACCAAATTAGATAGCACCACAACGTAACTTTGCCCGGCTTAAGGTCTGACAGATATCTCAACGGAGCGGGTAGCCGAAACATGCGTCAATGAGCCTAGTTGTTAGGTGGCGTTCTGTGGCGTGCCACGATGCCTTCGCACGTGGTAACAAAGGCCCACCATGCCGCTCTTATACGCTTTGACTTCCGCTAGATGGAGAAGGATGTCTCTGTCGAGCTTCTCAAAAAACGGTATTCCCTCGCCAATCAATACCGGCAGGATCGAGTAACGAACTTCATCGGCTAGCCCGAGACGCAGGCATTCTCCGGAAACTACACCCCCACCAACAAACCAGATCGTGCGGAACGCCGGCCGCAGATGCCCATTCACGAACTGTGCGAGATCGCCGGAGTAGAACTTGACGGTATCCCGTGTCCTCGACAGATCGCGACTCGTGAGGACGAAGGTGGGTTTGTCGCCGTATGACCACCCGAACCCTCTGGCTTCGAAATTCAACGCGGTCTCATAGGTTCGCGACCCCATGACATAGCAGTCGATCGTCTTGAGGAAGGCCTCGACGTACCCTGGATCTAGGGTTTCCCCGTCCGCGAATTCGTCTGAGGTTTCAAGCCAGTCGACTCGCCCGTCCTTTCGAGCGATGAAGCCGTCGAGGCTCGCCGCCATGTGAATCGTTACGCGAGAATCCGCGTCTGGCATCATGTCACCTCACGGTTGCTCACTTGCTGGGAAGACGAGCCAAGAATACCGCCAAGGCGAATAGAAGTAGGAAAATCCACCCCAACGCCGCGACGGCAACACCCGGCGTGTGGGAATCGACCTGGGATCCCCCATACCAAGCTCCGAACGTAAGATCATCGATCTGCTCGGGGAACCAAATTAGAGCGAGTATCGGGCCGGAAACGAGCGTTACAATCCAAAATCCCGAAGGGATCCACCACCCACGCAAATACATCGCGGCGGCAACCAGAAGGGACAGGACTCGGGAAAGGCTGAGCGTCATCGACCGTCTGACGATCTGGTTGAGCGACGCGGGACTGCGGCAACGGAAGACTCGACTTCGTAGTGCCCGAATCGATTGTTGGAACTCAGTTTCGCCAAGAAACGGCCTAGGTGCGGGTCGCTTTTATGGAGGGGCACATCCGCATACGGAAACCAGCATACTCGCGCGAACTCATGCGCATCGTATTTGATGAGTTGAGTGCGGGGGGCCGTGACGACGTACCACAGCGATACATCGATGTGACCAGAGGTGCGGCCAACCGTCGCTGTACACGTCACCATCAAAGGCTCAGTGATGTCATGTCCAGCGACAAACCCAAGTTCCTCGAAGAGCTCGCGCGCCACTGTTTCTCGAGGGTGTTCCCCCGGCTCTACATGGCCACCGGAGGGGAGCCAGAGCCCTGCATCTTTGTGATCGACGAGGAGGATGGCACGCCCGTCAACTACAGCGAAGTATGAGACCAGGTGCTTCGGCGGTGACGCCGGTTTAGCTGTGCGAAAGAGAGACGCGCCTGAATCAATCCAAACCAGTGCGTCAACTCGATGAATCTCTTCCTGCGCGTCAAAGGGCTGAATCGAAGCCACTTCGCGGCGGATTGCTGCTCGCATCTCAAGCGACGTCCTCACGGCTTGGGCACGTGACTAAACGTGCTTACGACGTTACGGCGTTCTTCCTCGTTCGAAATATCGCCCAGCGCGGCTACCGCAGAATCGTAGGAGGCGCGATGCTTGAGGTCTTCGCCGGCAGCCGACGCTGCATGAGCGTGAATGGCATGAACGAAGGCGGTTTCCCAATCAGGTGCTCCGACCCGGAGGAAATACTCTCGCATTTCCTCCGCGTAGGCCAGCGCTGACTGACCGTAACCGAGCAAAGAATGCACCTCTGCCAAAAGCATCATCGCCCGCATGCGATTCAGCTCGCTCCCCACCTTACTCCAGTGCCAAGCGGAGGCGTGCGCGGCATTGAGCATTTCCTCATCCTCGGCGGGATTGCGAGTCTGCACGGAGAGGTCCCACGCTCGGTTGTTACCCGCAGCAGCGAACTTGCGATGCCATGCAGTTGTTTCTTCGGAAGCCTTGGTGTCACTCACGGTTGTCGCCTTCTCTAATGATGAGTTCGAGCGACGCGCGGGTGCGCTCGGCAGACTCGAAGGCAAGTATTCTCAATCATCCACTCACTCCTTGTACGCGCGATGACGCGATCTGGGATCGCTCGAACCCATCATTAGGATGCAAGCGCGAAACATACATACAGAACCGTCGCGGCAACGCTGAGCACCGTTCTCACCGCGTGAAGCTTCGCCCAATGCTCGAGCAACGTACGCGTCTCTGCACCACCAAGGTCGCGACCCGGAGCGAGTAAGGCCCTGTTGGTCGGCATGATGCCGATAAATGTAAAGGGAATCACGGCCCCGATGAGAAGAGCCGCAATCGCCCACCCGAACCCACCACCGAGCAACCACGAACCGAGGCCTGCCACAAGGCTGAGCAACGCGAGGGATGCCTGCATCCAGGTGGCGCGTCGATAACTCGGAGCCCACTGTGCCGCGGCAAACCTGGTGTCGAGTTCCATACGAGCCGGGTGCTCCGCGACGTTGATGTAAAGTGCCGCGCCGGCAAATATCGCAGCTGTAAATGTTGCTATGAATTTTAGGAGCAGCAGCATACGCGTCTCTTGTATATTAACGATGAGGTTGAGCGACGCACGGGTACGCCCACGCAATACAAAACTGCTTTATCTCGATCATCGACTCCCTCCTTGGCTAAACGAAGACTTCACACCCGCGCTCGCTCGAACCGATTGTTAGATTTCAGATTGCGCTTCGATCAAAGCAGCTTCTGCAACTGTTCACGCGTGAGCTTGAGATCACGCAGAATGCTTGCCAAGAGCCCAGGACCAAGCGTTTCGCCAGCGTGAACAGGAACCACCGTGGCGCGCCCGTCGCTGTGACGGACGAAGTGATGACTGCCCTTGGTTCGTACCACGACGAATCCCGCGCCGCGCAATGCCGAAATAAGATCCTTGCCCTTAACAGCAGGGAAACAGGTCACGCGCCAACCGTAACTCGCTGCAACCCGATGAAATCGAGCGTTTCCTTGGGGCTTCCTTCGACCTCTAGGCAAAGCTCGATCGCCTCGCGGATCCGCGACATAAGTTCGTCTAGCGATTTGGCCTGCGTATGGCAGCCCGGCAATGCCGGAACGGTCGCAACGAAGTAGCCTTCTGAGTCTTTTTCAACGACAACGTCAAATTGGCGGGTCATACATGCCTCCATCGACGATTGTACTCGGGGTCAGGGGATAACACGAAAACGCCAGCTCATGGAATCTAACGATGAGGTTGAGCGACGCGGGGGTGCGCCGACTTCAACGAAACTGCTTTATCCCGATCATCGACTCCCTCGTTGGCTCACCGAAGAGGATACCCCGCGATCGCTCGAACCGATTGTTATGTGCCGGCCTTCGACACCAGCGGAAACGCCTTAGGATTTCGAATCGACGCAACGGCCAAGTCAACATCGAGTTCTGGCCAATAGAGATGATGGGCAGAAGGCAGCTCAACGTGGCTTATTTGCCGAACGGTGGCCTCGCGAAACCAGGGGAATTCTGAGAACGGAACAAATAGTTCTTCATCGCCCAGCAACAGCCAAAAACCGTGCGGCGATATATTCGACACTTCAACCTGCGAAGTGCTTTCTCCAAGCGCTACGGATTTCATCGGCATGTGCCTCGACTAGATGTTGCGCCGCGCGGATCTGCTGGTCCGTCAAGCCGTAATTGTGCGCCAGAGAAATGGTTGGCTCAAGCCAGAACTTAGCCTCGCCGTCAAGACACTGCACATGGACGTGCATCCGGGGCTGTTCTCGCGAGAAAAAGTAAAATCGAAAGCTACCATCGCGGAAAATCGTGGGACTCATGGACGCCAAATTACTCGCAGATGCTCAGTCTGGCACATAACGATGAGGTTGAGCGACGCGGGGTTTCAAACGAAGGTACTTTATCCCAATCATCGATCCCCTCCTTGTCTCACTGAAGACGCAACGCCCGCGATCGCTCGAACCGTTAGTTAGGAGGCCTCTTGAACTTGCGCCGCAAGATTCGCTTAGCTTGGTACCCACCGAACACCGGCGTTATTAGCATGCCTACGCCAATGAGAATAAGAGGAATTAGGCTTACGATGCTTGGAACAACCATGTTGGGCGTTTTCGAGAATGCGACAATTGCAAACGAGAAATAGGATCCAGCGTATAGACACCCTAGGCCTAGGCACCACTT
>Ga0210398_10002459_pt1 | contig 18089 bp, 15 predicted proteins | sample IncBWC4OmetaG_FD_161047 | JGI IMG/M metagenome (GOLD analysis project Ga0210398, IMG submission 161047) | Forest soil microbial communities from Barre Woods Harvard Forest LTER site, Petersham, Massachusetts, United States - Inc-BW-C-4-O | ecosystem: Environmental > Terrestrial > Soil >... | reverse complement strand
GTTGTTCCCGATGACCGTGGTCGTGCCGATACGTGCCTACCTCGCGCTGCCGGTGATCGCGATAGTGATCGGCCTGCTCGCCAGCGTTGCCGGGCTGCGGCGCGCGGTGGCGGTCGATCCCGCGCTGGCGTTCGGAGGTCCCTGAACAGTGGGCGACCTCAGCATCCAGGACCTCGTCGTCGAATACTCCAGCGGTGGCTACGCGCTCCGGCCGATCAACGGCCTGAGCCTCGATGTGCCGGCCGGGTCGCTGTTGATCCTGCTAGGGCCCAGCGGCTGCGGGAAGACGACATTGCTGTCGTGCCTCGGGGGCATTTTGCGACCCAAATCTGGAGCAATCAAGTTCGACGACGTCGACGTCACAGCGCTCGAAGGCCGGGCGCTGGCGAAGTACCGGCGCGACAAGGTCGGCATCGTCTTCCAGGCGTTCAACCTCGTGCCCAGCCTGACCGCCCTCGAGAACGTGATGATCCCGATCCGCGCGGCTGGAATGTCACGCGCGTGGGCGCGTCGTCGTGCCGAGGAACTCCTGACCCGCGTCAATCTTTCAGACCGCATGAAACATCGACCCGGCGATCTGAGCGGCGGGCAGCAACAACGCGTCGCAGTCGCTCGTGCGATCGCGCTGGATCCGCCGTTGATCCTCGCCGACGAACCGACTGCGCACCTCGACTTCATCCAGGTGGAGGAGGTGCTGCGGCTGATCCGCTCGCTCGCGGAAGGCGAACGTGTGGTGGTGGTCGCCACCCACGACAGCCGGATTTTGCCGATGGCCGATCGCGTCGTCGAGCTGGCACCGGCGCTCGTGTCGGCGAACCGGCCACCCGAAACTGTGCGCCTGCGCGCCGGCGAGGTGCTGTTTGAGCAGTGCACGATGGGCGATCTGATCTATGTCGTATCCGAAGGCGAGTTCGATATTGTGCGCGAATTAGCCGATGGCGGAGAGGAATTAGCGAAGGTAGCCGGACCCGGCGACTACTTCGGCGAAATCGGCGTGCTGTTTCACATGCCGCGGTCGGCGACAGTGCGGGCCCGAACCGACGCGGCGGCCGTTGGCTACACCGCACAGGCGTTTCGCGAGCGACTGGGTGTGACGGGTATAGGCGAGCTGATCGAAGGTCGCGAGCTTGCCGACGACTGATCTGAGCACGGCATGCAGTGGGCAGATATAAAGAAGAGCGTGGCTCTTAGTTTTCAGGACGTCATCAGGTCCAAGTACCTACTGTTGACGACGTTCACCAAGGACGGCCGTCCCAAACCGACACCTATCTGGGGCGTGCCCGACGGCGACAAGCTGCTCGTCATCACCGACGACGGGTCGTGGAAGACAAAGCGGATCAACAACACGCCCAGGGTGACGATCGCCAAGAGTGGAGCTTTGGGTAAGCCCAAAAGCGACGAGGTCGAGGGCATCGCCCGGGTACTGCCGAAGTCAGAAACCCGGCGGGTCTACAACGCCGTCCTCAAGCGGTACTGGTATCACGCCCCGTGGTTCTACGTGCACTCGGTCGTCCGCGGCGGCATCGACAAGGTGCACGTCGGGCTTGAGGTCAAGCCTGCCGGATAGATACTTTGGTCACCTAGGCATGGCCTTTACCGAAGCGTTATAGTAGCCGCATGCGTCTTTCTCGTCTCGGCACTGCCGTCGGCGTCGCGGTGCTCGCCCTCGGTATCGCCCCTACCGCCTTCCCCCGGGTCGCCGCGGCCGATCCCGGGTTCCAACCGTGCAACGGCTGCTCGTCCAACGATTCCACCGAGGACTTCCCGATCCCGCGGAGGATGATCTCGACCACCTGCACCGCCGAGCAGATCTTGGCCGCCGCACGGGATTTCGAGCCGGTGTATTACCAGCGATACATGGCGGATTACGACAACCATCCGAACGTTCAGCAGGACACCCAAAACAAGGTGCACTGGTTCTATTCGTTGTCGGCGGCGGATCGCAGGGCCTATTCGGCTAACTTTTATGCGCCCCAGATCGATTCGCTGAACCTGGCCTGGCCCAACCACATGAAGATCTTCTTCAACAACAAGGGCGTCGTCGCAAAGGAAACCGAGAACTGCCAGAACTACCCGCCCAACGACATGTCGGTGTGGAACTGGTAGATCGCAATCCCGAGGCGAATCAGCCGGGATTGGACTCCGCGGGTTCGGCCATCAGGCCAACGCAGGTCGCCGCGATCAAGCGCGTCAGCGCGGACGTGAAGTCAATGTTCCAGTCGGGCGGCAGGTCTGTCGCCTTCGCCTCCGCGTAGGCGTCGGCGAGCTTTTTCGGCGGGTTGGCGACCTGCCACAACGGCCCCGCCAGCGAGTACGCGGCAAGAATGACGTCGTATGCGCCCGGATGTCCCAGCCCGGGCAACGCCTGGTCGATCGCATCGGCGAGCGACGTCACCGCATCGGTGCTGATCTGCTTGACCTCGAGAACCCGGTCGATTTCCACCTCATGCTCGAGGTGAAGATGCAGGTTGGCGAGGAGGTCGCAGAACAGTGGGTCGGCCGCCAGAGCGTCGGCCAACTCCTTGGCGAGCCGCGAGGGCGACACGGGACCGGCGTCGCGCAACCTCTCACACACCGTGTTAGACCACCGCACCCATCCTTCGGCGGCCAGATGCAGCAGCACCTCTTTGTGGGAGGTGAAGTAGCGGCGCACCGCCGAATAGTGCACGCCGGCACGGTTGGCGACGTCGGTCAAGGTCACCGACGCGACACCGGACTCCAGCGCCAGCGAGCGTGCGGCCTCGACCAGCGCCACCGCACGCTGGCGCTTCTTGTCCTCGCTGCGGGCGCGCTGGAACGTAAGCTGCGGCACCGCGCGAGAATAACGCACCTGAGCTGATTGCGGGTGGCCGCGCAACCCGGTAGCGTCCGTTTACGCACGTGCCATGCGTTACTTCGCACGCCTGCAGCGTGCAGCGAAGAGCCGTGGGGAAGGAGCCAACAATCCGGGCGAATGGCATGGTTTACTCGTCAAGGTTCGGTGGTGCCTCCTCGCCGCCGTCGCTCGGTCGCGGTGACTGCCAAGCAGGCACCCTGAGACGCCCCGCCGCGTTCGCTGTGCCGACGGTTGGCGTGGCTGGTGGGATGTCGCAGACCGGAAAGACGGCAAGAGGTGAAGGGGACTTCGATTTTCAGGGTTCTGCAGCGGTCGTGGATTGCGCTCGTGATCGTGATGGTCGTCGGCCTCGGGGGGTTCACGGTGTGGCGGATTCACGGCATTTTCGGCTCTGACAAGCGTCCCTCGTATTCGGACAGCGCGACCGACGACAGTAAGCCCTTCAATCCCAAGCGACTGACTTACCAGGTTTTCGGTCCCGCCGGCACCGTGGCCGACATCAGCTACTTCGATGAGCACGCTGATCCGAAACGAGTTGATGGAGCGCAATTGCCCTGGTCGTTGAACTTTACGACGACGTCGGCAGCGGTCATGGGAAACATTGTGGCACAAGGCAATAGCAACACCATCGGCTGTCGCATCGTGGTGGACGATGTGGTCAAAGCCGAAAAAATCTCCCATGAAGTCAACGCCTTTACCTACTGCGTGCTCAAGGGCGCATGATTAGCGAGCAGACGGGCAGCGGGCACGCCAAACCGCCTTTCGTGCCGCGGACGATCCATCGGCTTGCGGTTCCCATCATCCTGGCGTGGTTGGCGATTGTTTTCCTGGTGAGCACCGCCGTTCCACCGTTGGAGCAGATCGCGGCGCAACGTTCGGTGTCGCTGAGCCCCAAAGATGCGCCTTCGGTGCAAGCGATGACGGTTATGGGCCAGAAATTCAAGGAATCTGATTCCGACAGTTTCGCGATGATCGTCTTAGAAAGCCAGCAGAAACTCGGCGACGATGCGCACCTATACTACAACAGCTTGATTCGTCAGCTGAAAGACGATACGAAGCACGTGCAACACGTCCAGGATTTTTGGGGCGATCCGCTCACCGCGCCGGGTGCGCAAAGCTCCGACGGTAAATGCGTATACGTTCAACTCAACCTCGCCGGTAACCAAGGTACGACCTTGGGAGACGAATCGGTGGATGCTGTTCGGAATATCGTGAACCGCACACCCCCGCCGAAAGGTGTAACCGCGTATGTGACCGGCCCAGCCGCGCTCGTGAAGGATATGCACCATAGTGGCGACAAAACCCTCCTCAAGATCACTGTTGTAACCCTTTTGGTGATCTTCACCATGTTGCTGCTGGTCTACCGCTCCGTCATCACCGTGTTGCTTCTGCTGGTTATGGTCGGCATTGAATTGACGGCGGCTCGAGGAATTGTCGCGTTTCTCGGATATCACGAACTTATCGGTCTCTCTACATTTGCTATTAATCTCCTGGTATCCCTCGGGATTGCGGCCGGAACAGATTACGGCATATTCTTTTTCGGCCGCTATCAAGAGGCGCGCCAGGTTGGCGAAGATCGTGAAACCGCCTTCTATACGACGTACCGCAGCGTCGCCCACGTCGTCTTGGCCTCCGGTTTGACGATCGCCGGCGCGATATTTTGCCTGAGCTTCTGCCGGATGCCGTATTTCCAAAGCTTGGGCGTACCTTGCGCAGTTGGCATGCTCGTAGCGGTAGCGGTCGCGCTCACGCTGGTTCCGGCCGTGCTCGTCGTCGGTGGGCGCTTCGGTTTGTTCGATCCCAGACGCAAGATGCTCGTCCGTGGCTGGCGACGGATAGGCACTGCGATCGTGCGCTGGCCGTTGCCCATTCTGGCCGGAGCATGCGCGGTCGCGCTTGTCGGCCTGTTGACGCTGCCGGGATATCAAACCAGTTACAACGATCGGCTATACATACCTCACGACATTGCCGCTAATAAGGGATACGACGCCGCAGAGCGACATTTTTCCCAGGCGCGAATGATGCCCGAAGTGATGATGGTCGACGCGGACCACGATTTGCGGGATCCGGCAGACTTTCTCATCCTCGACAAACTGGCCAAAGGCATCTTGCATGTTCCGGGAGTCTCCAGGGTTCAAGCCATCACACGCCCCGAGGGCACGGCGATGGAGCATACGTCGATTCCGTTTCAGCTCAGCATGCAAAATGCCGGGCAGGTACAGACGATGAAATACCAAAAAGCCCGCATGGACGACATGCTCAAGCAGGCTGACGACCTCGAAGACACAATCGGGCGAATGCAGCGTATGTACAATCTGATGAAAGAACTCACCGATACGACACACAAAATGGTCGGTGAGACGAAGGAAATGCAAGCCGTCACCGAAGAATTGCGGGACGACATCGCAAACTTCGAGGACACCTGGCGGCCTATCCGCAGTTACTTCTACTGGGAAAAACACTGCTACGACATCCCGATATGCTACTCGTTGCGATCTATATTCGACGCCGTTGACGGTGTCGACGAGATCGACGATAAGTTCCAAATTCTGACCAAAGACTTCGATAAACTTGATTCGCTGATGCCGCAGATGATTGCGGAGTTCCCGCCGATGATCGCGACCATGGAGTCCATGCGGACGATGATGCTGACCATGCACAGCACCATGTCGGGGATCTTCGGGCAGATGGACGAGTTGAGCGACAACGCGACGGCCATGGGCAAAGCCTTCGACACCGCCAAAAACGACGACTCGTTCTATCTGCCACCGGAAGTCTTCAAGAACAAGGACTTCAAGCGTGCCCTGAACAATTTCTTCTCGCCGGACGGCAAGGCGGTCCGTTTGATCATTTCGCACCGGGGAGATCCCGCAACGCCCGAAGGGATTGCGCGTGTCGACTCGATCCGACAGGCAGCCGAGGAGTCGCTCAAGGCCACTCCGCTGGAAGACGCCAAGATCTATCTGGCCGGCACCGCGGCCACCTTCAAGGACTGGAAGGACGGCTCGAAATACGATCTCTGGATTGCCGGGATCGGTTCGCTGTGCCTCATTTTCATCATCATGCTGCTCATCACCCGAAGCCTGATCGCCGCCTTGGTCATCGTTGGCACGGTTGCGATTTCGTTGGGTGCATCGTTCGGGCTGTCCGTGCTCGTTTGGCAGTACATCCTTGGCTTCAAACTGCACTGGATGGTGCTGGCGATGTCGGTGATTGTGTTGTTGGCGGTGGGGTCTGACTACAACCTGCTGCTGGTCTCCCGATTCAAGGAGGAAATCCACGCCGGGCTCAAGACGGGCATCATCCGCGCCATGGGCGGCACCGGCAAGGTGGTGACGTCTGCCGGTCTGGTGTTCGCGTTCACGATGGGCTCCATGGTGGTCAGCGATTTGCGGATCATCGGCCAGGTCGGTACCACGATCGGTTTGGGTCTGCTGTTCGACACGTTGGTGGTCCGCTCGTTCATGACGCCGTCCATCGCCGCGCTCCTCGGGCGCTGGTTCTGGTGGCCGATCAAGGTCAGGCCCCGCCCGGCCAGCACGATGCTGCGCACGTATGGGACCCGTCCGTCGGTACGTGCCCTGCTGGGTGAGGGCAACGGCGAGGTGGCCAACACAGTGCTGGGCGACGGCCACGCCAGGACGGCCCCGTTGCCGAAGGCGCGGTCGTAGCGTCGACCGCTTCTCAGCTGCGGGCTGAACCCACCATCGATCCGTGCGGCCCTTGCCGCGGGTGCCCATCTCCGTTTGACGGATGCCCGTCAACGTCGCCCAGCAGTTCACGAACTGCTGGGCGGGGTCCGTACGGCCGCAGCATCGTGCTGGCGGGGCGCGGGCGCACGTGTTGTGGCCACCAGAACCAGCGTCCGAGCAGGGTGGCCAGCGACGGCGTCATGAACGACCGCACGATCAGGGTGTCGAACAGCAGACCCAAAGCGATCGTGGTACCCACCTGGGCCATGACCTTCAGCGGGCTGAACGCAAACGTGGCCATGGTGGCGGCGAACACCAGACCGGCAGAGGTCACCACTGAGCCCGAGCCGGCCACGGCACGGATGATGCCCGTCTTGAGCCCGGCGTGAATTTCTTCCTTGAACCGCGATATCAGCAGCAGGTTGTAGTCAGATCCGACCGCCAACAGCAGGATGATCGCCATCGCCAGCACCATCCAGTGCAACTTCATCCCGAGAATGTATTGCCACAGCAGCACGGAAAGCCCGAAGGAGGCGCCCAGTGACAGCAGCACCGTGCCAACGATGACCAGGGCCGCGACCACGCTTCGGGTGATGACCAGCATGATGATGAAAATCAAAGTGGCCGCGGCTATTCCGGCGATCATCAGGTCGAACTTGGAGCCGTCGTGCATGTCCTTGTACGTCGCAGCAGTACCGCCGAGGTAGACCTTGGCGCCCTCCCACGGGGTTCCTTTTATCGCCTCGTGCACTGCCTGTTTGATCGGGTCGATATGAGCAATCCCTTCAGGGGTCGCCGGGTCGCCTTCGTGCGAGATGATCAATCGAACGGCATGGCCGTCGGGTGACATGAACTGTTTGAGACCCCGCTTGAAATCCGGGCTTTTGAACGCCTCGGGCGGCAGATAGAACGTGTCGTCGTTCTTCGCTTTGTCGAAGGCCTCTCCCTGGGCCGTGGCGTTGTCGGACAACGCCTCCTGTTGATCGTTGAGACCCTTCGTCGTCGCATAGTTCGACATGATGGTCTCGAGATTGTTCTCCTGGCTGGCGATCTGCGGTGGTATCAGCGCGATTAGCTGCGGCTGAATTGCGTCTAATTTGTCGATATTCGTGCTGAGCGCCTCAATGTTCTCAGTCACTGCGTCGATGCCGTCGAGCGCGTTGAAGATGGATCGCAGCGCCCAGCATGCTGGAATGTCGTAGCAGTGCTTTTCCCAGTAGAAGAAGCTGCGGATCGGCCGGAAGAAGTCATCGAAAACAGCGATGTCGTCTCGCAATGCCTCCGTGATTTTCACGGTTTCTTTTGTGAGCAGCGCGGTTTGGTGCGTGGTATCGCTGAGACTCTTCGTGACCACCATCTGCTGGTGCAGAGTTGCCATCGTTTTCCGGAGCTCGTCCGCTTGCTTCAGCAGGTTCTTCGCCTGTTCTTCCTGGTAATGCTGCGTCTGGATTCGGCCGGCGCTTTGCGCGCTCATCTGGAAACCAAGCGTGCTGTGGTCGATCGGGGTCCCCAGGGGCCTGGTGATGGTCTGCACACGACCGATGCCGGGGATGTGGAAGATGGCTTTTGCCACCTTGTCCAACACGAGGAAGTCGGCCGAGTTACGCAGGTCGTGATCCGTTTCGATCATCAACAGCTCGGGATTCAGCCGGGCCTGGTTGAAATGCCGGTCGGCGGCTGCATAGCCGATGTTGGCCGGGGTGTCGGGCGGCAGGTAGTGACGAGTGTCGTAATCGGTCTGGTATCCAGGCAGGGTTATCAGACCGATCAGGGCGATCCCGATCGTCACCGCCAGAATCGGTGCGGGCCAACGGACGACCGCGGTGCCTATGCGTCGCCAGCCCTGGGTTTGCATCTTTCGCTTCGGGTCGAGCAGTTTGAAGAAGCTGCCCACCGTGAGCACCGCCGGGCCCAACGTCAACGCGGCTAACACCGCGACGAGCATTCCGACTGCGCAAGGCACACCCAAGCTCTGGAAATACGGCAACCGGCAGAAGCTCAAGCAGTACATCGCGCCGGCGATGGTCAGGCCCGAGCCCAACACGACATGCGCGGTGCCGTGGAACATGGTGTAGAAGGCCTGTTCTCGCTCCTCGCCGAGGCCGCGCGCCTCGTGATATCGGCCCATCACGAAAATCGCGTAGTCCGTTCCGGCGGCGATTGCCAACAACACCAGCATGTTGTTGGCGAAGGTGGAAAGCCCGATGATGTTGTAGTTTCCGAGGAACGCGACGACACCCCGGGCCGCGGCCAATTCGACGAAGACCATGAACATCATGATCATGACGGTGCTCACCGAGCGGTAGACGATCAGCAGCATCACGATGATCACCAGGATGGTCACCATGGTGACTTTCTTGACGCCCTTCTCGCCCGCATGGGACTGATCGGCGATCAGCGGACCCGCTCCGGTGACGTAGGCCTTGATCCCCGGTGGCGCAGGCACCGAGTTCACAATTTTCCGGACGGCTTCGGTGGACTCGGTGGACAAACTGCCGCCCATGTTGCCGGCGAGATAGACCTGGACGTACGCGGCCTTTCCGTCGGTGCTCTGCGATCCGGCAGCCGTCAGCGGATCACTCCAGAAATCCTGGATGTGCTGAACGTGTGTGGTGTCTTGCTTAAGCCGCCTGACTATCTCGTCGTAGTAGTGGTGCGCGTCGGGGCCAAGCGTTTGCTGGCCCTCCAAGACGACCATCGCCGAGCTGTCGGAATTGAACTCGTTGAACGTTCGTCCGACGCGCATCATCGACTGGAAAGATGGCGCGTCTTTGGGGCTCTGCGACACCGCGTGGTTTTTGGCGACGACCTCCAGTTGCGGCGCCATGGTATTGGTGATGAAGACAAGGGCCAACCACACCAGGACGATCGGCAGCGCAAGCCGATGGATCATCCGCGGCAGAAACGGCGGGATCAGCGGCTGTGAGACCGGCTGTTCGACCCCGGTCTGACTCATGCGGACTTGTCCAGGCAGAAGGTGAAGGCACGCACTTCGTTGACGACCCTTTCGGTCTTGACGACGCCGTCCACGGTGATCCGGCAGCCGAGGGAATTGCCGCTTCCCTGCGCCACGAGGTTGGCGGGAACCGCAGGCTTCGTAGTCGTCAACGTGATGGACCAGGGCAAGGGCACCTCGAGGGCCTGCCGCGGCTGGGAATCGACATCCAGGTAATTAATGGTTGCCACGTTGCCCGGCGAGCCCCAGACCTCGAGTTTCAACACCTTGGGGTTGAACGGGATGATGTTGTCAGCGACCGAGCCGCCACCGAAGGAATTGCCGTGGACGCCGAAGATGCCGTGCAGCCGGTACACGGCGAGCCCGGAGACCGCGACCACGCCGGCGATCACCAGCACGAGCCAGAATCGGGTAACGAAGCGAGAGAGGATTGACCCGCGCTTGTCCCGGCGCGGTTTGGCGACCGGGGCTTCGCCGTCGCCGACCCGAGTGGGCAGCGGCTCGGTCCTCGGCTCGGCGACGGTCATCGGTGCTTCCATCCTTAACCAGGGGCGAAGGGGGCTCAACTAATTAGCTTGTGTGTAACCTTAGCTACTCTAATCGGAATAGGCGACTAGAAAGATACCGGGAGGGAGAGTTTTCCGATGGTCACATCGCTCGTCCCGACCCGTGGTTCGGTTGGGCTTCGAATGGGGCGAGAGGATCTGTGACGATGGGCGCAAGGAGACGAGCTCGGTCTGCACGACGAACTGCGAGCGGTACGATTCAGCCTATGAAGGCGAAAGTGTTTGCGGGATACGCGGCGCTCGCCATCGCCGCGGCGATTGGCTTGGCCGCGCCCGCAACTGCCGACCCCGACACTGATTTCGACAATCAGATCGCGCGTTACGGCATTTACGGGCCGCATGACTACAACCCGTATCTGGCCAAGATCTCCTGCCGAAGGCTCGCTCAGGGCGTCGACCCCGACGCTGCGGCAACAGCTCATTTCCTCTCCAATAACCTCCCCAGGGGCACCACTCAGGTGCAGGCGTATCAGTTCCTCGGCAGTGCCATCAGCATCTACTGCCCCGACCTGGCGCCCAAGCTGCAGAACATTCCAGCGCACTAGCTCGGGACGACGCCGCGCGGCAGCGTCAGTGGCAGATCGGTGTAGGTGACGATGCCCGGCGCCGCGGCAACGACGGCAGGGATCGCGTTGATGGCGGGCATCGCCGTCATGATGTGACCCAGGTCCATGAATTCCTCGAGCGTGGTGGCCTCGAAGTACGGCGGCGGCAGGAAGCCGACCTTGGTTGTCACCGTCGGCTGCCCGTCGATCTGGATGACCCAGCCGTCCTGGTCGATCTTCCAGTCGGGTTCGAGCGTCTGTCCCTTGCGCCACCGCACATTCAGGTCGATCACGGTGTTGCCGCCGACGATGCCCTGCCAGCTTATGTAGACGCCCGCAACGCATCCCGCGGGTATCGTCCAGGACGCCATTTCGAGGTCAGCGGTGGTTTGGGCAAACTCGGCCACGCACCGCACCTCGTCCAGCTCGACGCCGAGCGCGTCGCCAACCAGCCGGACGGCCTCGCCGAAAATGGCCGTCCCCTTTGCCGCCATCGCGTCCAGCTCCGGGTGGTCGATCGGCTGGCCGAAGCCCACCGGTTTCTCGGTCTCCGGCGAGTCGTAGAACGTGGTGTCGGCGGCCTCGTTGACGGTGACCTTGTCGACCCGGTTGCACACCATCGCCGAAACGATGGCCAGCAGCTCGGCGAAGCCCGGGCTGATACCGGACCCGAAGATCGTGGAGCCGCCTTTCTCGCAGGCCGCCAACAGTCGATCGCGGCCCTCGCCAAGGTTGTGTCCGGTGATGAAGGACGCCGTGGTCACCACGTTGACACCCGCGGACAGGATGCGGACCAGGTCGTCGACGTCGATCCACATCGGGTTGTAGACCACGCAGTCGGGTTTCAGGGCGAGCAGCGCGTCGACATCGTTGGTGGCCGCAACGCCCAGTGGCGGGATCCCGACGAGTTCGCCGGCGTCGCGGCCGACCTTCTCCGCTGACCAGGCATAGCACCCGACCAACTCGAGTGTGGGGTTGGCGGCGATCGACTTCAGCGAGCTCTTGCCGACGTTTCCGGTGTTCCACTGCACGACTCGATAGCTGTTTGGCACTCGCTCAGCATAGGGAAGAGAAGCCGGGGCTGAGGCGACATCAGGTCATCGTCTAGCGGCGACGCCGGCGAGCACTTGGTCGACCAGCCGTTCGGCGAACCCGTCGTCGATGGGTTCACCGCTGAACAGCAGCCGACCGTGGATTGGCGCCACCAGCATCTCCAGCAGCAGTTGGGCGTCGATGTCGGCGCGCAGATCGCCACGCTCGATGCCGCGCGCCGCTACCGGAGACAGCGCGCCCAGGCGACGCGCCCAGAAGGCTTGGCGGGCACCGGCGTAGGCGTCGTCAACCGGCAGCATCGCCGCACGCATCACGGCCATGGCCGCGGGCGAGCGCATGTAGGCGATCACGTCGCGGACAAGCGCCAGAAAATCACCCCTGGTCGAACCCGTATCCGGGGCGGGGATGGCGTCGGCGCTCCGGTCGAGCAACGCCGCCACCAATAGGTTCTCTCGGGTCGCCCATCGGCGGTAAACGGTGGTCTCGTGCACCCCCGAGCGCTTGGCGATTCCGGCGATGGTGGCGCCGTCGAACCCGTTGGCGACCAACTCGTCGAACGCCGCGGACAACACGCTCCGGCGGACATGCTCGCCGCGACGATGTGCCACGTCAGCGCCCATGCGCTCGAGTCTATCGCAACTTTACTTGCAATCGCGGCGAATGCGGCGCATGCTATTGCAAGGTAACTTGCAATAGGAGGAAGTCATGGACGCATCAGCACCCCGGCTTGACTGCAGCGGCGCCACCCCCCCGATCGGTTTTCACCGCTTCCACTCCGATTTCAGCATCAACTTTCAGTGCAACCGCTGGGTGCAGTGGATCGGCCCCTCGGCCATCGACGAGGTGGCCGAAATGGCGGCGCGCGCCAACACCTATCCGGAGTTGATGGACGGCTTCCTCGGCCTCGCCGAGCGCGCCCGCGCCGCCGACCGGGCGCTCGCCGGCGCCTACTACGACCGGGCAGCCGAGTTCTTCATGACGTCGACCGACCCGCGCCGACCGGCCGCGCGCGCCAGGTTTCTGGAAGCGATGCGCAGCATCTACGACGTAGCTCCTGAGTTTGTCCCGTTCGGCTCCGGCTCCATGCCGGCCTACGATCTCCGACCGGACCGTCAGATCGGCGCCCCGATCGTCATGTTCGGCGGATTCGACAGCTACATCGAAGAATTCCTGCCGATGATCGCCGGCATGGTCGACGCGGGTCGGCGCATCGTCGTGTTCGAGGGCCCGGGTCAGGGCAGCGCGCTCGAGGACTTCGGACTCACGATGATCCCCGAGTGGGAGCGGCCGGTGGCCGCGGTGCTCGACCACTACGACCTCAAGAACGTTGCCGTCGTGGGAATCTCGCTGGGCGGTGGCCTGGTGATTCGCGCGGCCGCGTTCGAACCGCGGATCAGCCAGGTGGTGGCTTTCGACATCCTCGACGACTTTTTCGAGACGATCGCGCGCCAACTCGGCCGCGGCGTCCGGATTCCATTGCGCGCGCTACTTACCGCGCGCGCCCGTGGGGCCATCAACGCCGTCGCCGACTGGGCCGTTGGTCGCAAGCCGGTCTCACAGTGGGGATTGCGACAGGGCATGCACGTCACCGGCACTGCCACGCCCTACGACTTTCTTCGTTCGACGACCGCGATGACCACCCGCAAGATCTCCCACCTGGTTCGCGCCGACGTGCTGCTTCTTGCCGGCGCGGACGACCACTATGTGCCGCTGCGGCAATTGGGGCGCCAGGCGGGCACGCTGACTAACGCGCGCTCGGTGACCACGCGAATCTTCACCGCCGCCGAGCAGGCGAGCAACCACTGCCAGCTCGGCAATATCGGCGCGGCCGCCCGCTTGATGATCGCGTGGTTGGACTTGACGGCGTTCCCACCGCCGACGGTTGGTTCAGTCCTCGACGGCGATACCGCGGCGCGTGCGCCTGCGCCAATGCACTCCTGACGGTTTGCCGGTCGGGCGCCGATTGCGCAAGCCGCGCGCGGACGAATCGGCGCCGGTGTCGTCCAAGGCGTCGTCGGCTTCGGCGTCTTCCACCGGGGGCGCCTCTTCGGCCGTCGACTCGGGTTCGAGGCCTTCTGTGGTCGTCGGCTCGACTTCGGGGCCTTGCGCGGTAACCTCGGCGGGCTCCTCGTCGTGACCCGGCGTTTCTGCCGTCTCGGCTTCATCGCCGTCAGCTTCGGCGTCCTGTTCGGCTAGTGCTTCGGTGTCCTCAGTGGCTTCCGCCTCGTCGGCTTCGTCCGTCTCGTCCTTCTTGCGACGGCCCTTCTTACGACGGCCTTGCTTCTCTTTCTTGGGCTTCAGTGGTTTCGGTGGTGGCGGTGGAAGCTCGGCGATAAACGACAGATAGAACCCGAAAATCCCGAGTATCGCGATCGCGGCTGCCGCGCCGTAAACGCCGAACAGGTACTGCCCCACGGTGTCGAGGCTTAGCCAGATCTCGCTGATCGCCGTGCCGACGATCAGCACGCCGGCCAGCACATGCGCAACCGCCGACGACGTCTGCAGGTTGAGTGCGAGCTGCGGCGTGCCGTACTCCGGCTTGCGGGCCCGCAGCAGCGTCAACACCACCGGCAGCGCAGCCAGGGCGATCACCACCCCGGTGACGATCCGCAACGCGGTGCCGAGGGCGTGCGAGGTGTCGCCCATCAGCTCCCACCAGCGCGGCAGCACAAAGCCGAAATAGAGGAGGCCTGCGATAATCGAGAACGCCGCGTGCCAAACCACGGCAGCCTTGCGTCCCATGCGCCTCCTTGAGCTGGTATCCGGAGTAACCAGACCCCGGTCATTCAGGCCTGGCCACACCCCGGATTGTGCGCGGAGGATGCGGGATTTGAACCCGCGAGGGCTGTTAACCCAACCCGCGTTCCAGGCGAGCGCCATAGGCCACTAGGCGAATCCTCCGTCGGCCATGGTAGCCGAGCCCAGCTCGGCGTCTTGTGGCTGTCGACGATTGACCCGAGCCCGGGTACTAGACTCTCCGTGGACCCCGTGCGGCGTCTATCCTGTGAACTCCCCCAGGGCCGGAAGGCAGCAAGGGTCAATGGGCTCTGGCGGGTGCGCGGGGTCCCCCATGTCAGATCGTGGCGACCCAGGTGTCGACGGTGAAAGGTGGATGGTGTCGTACGGCTCGTTCAGTTCCCTAGGCCGTACCGACCTTGAGGCATTGCATGCCCGCCACCAGCAGGACTACGCCGAACTGCAGTCGATGAAGCTGGCCCTGGACCTCACCCGCGGCAAACCGTGTAGCGAGCAGCTCGATCTGTCCAACGCCTTGCTGAGCCTGCCCGGGACTGACTACCGCGACGGCGAGGGCACCGACACCCGCAACTATGGCGGGCAGCATGGCCTACCCGAACTGCGGGCGATCTTCGGCGAGCTGCTTGGCATCCCCGTGCCCAACCTGATCGCGGGCAACAACGCCAGCCTTGAGCTGATGCACGACGTCGTCGTGTTCTCGATGTTGCATGGCGGGGTGGACTCGCCGCGGCCCTGGAAAGACGAGCCGCGCGTCAAGTTCTTGTGCCCCGTACCTGGCTACGATCGCCACCACAACATCACCGAAACCATGGGCATCGAGATGATCTCGATTCCGATGCGCGACGACGGGCCGGACGTCGACCTGATCGAAGAGCTGGTCGCCGTCGACCCGGCCATCAAAGGCCTGTGGGCGGTTCCGGTGTTCGCCAACCCCACCGGCATCACCTACTCGTGGGAAACGGTTCGCCGGCTCGTCCAGATGCGCACCGCGGCAGAGGACTTCCGGCTGTTCTGGGACAACGCCTACGCGGTGCACACGTTGACGCACGATTTCGTCCGCCAGGTCGACGTGCTGGGTCTGGCCGCCGCCGCGGGCAACCCCAACCGGCCTTACGTGTTCGCGTCGACGTCCAAGATCACCTTCGCCGGTGCCGGGGTCAGCTTCTTCGGTGGATCACTGGGCAACATCGCCTGGTATTTGCAGTACGCCGGCAAGAAGTTGATCGGGCCGGACAAGGTCAATCAGCTGCGGCATTTGCGCTTTTTCGGCGACGCCGACGGTGTGCGCCTGCAGATGCTGCGTCACCAGCAGCTGCTGGCACCCAAATTCGCGTTGGCGCTGGAGATCCTGGACAAGCGCCTCGGTGAATCGAAGATCGCGTCCTGGAATGAGCCCCAAGGCGGGTACTTCATCAGCCTCGACGTGTTGCCGGGCACGGCGCGGCGCACCGTCGCGTTGGCCAAAGAGGCCGGTATCGCCGTCACCGACGCGGGCGCGTCCTTCCCGTACCGGAAAGACCCCGACGACAAGAACATCCGGATCGCACCGACGATGCCGCCGGTACCCGACCTACGCAATGCGATCGACGGGCTGGCCACCTGCGCCTTGCTGGCCGCCACCGAGTCGCTGCTGAGCCAGGGTTAGCTCGCGTCGGGCGGCGTCGGTAGCGTGGGCGACCGTGGCCCTCTACCGCAAGTACCGACCGGCAACTTTCGCCGAGGTGGTGGGGCAGGAACATGTCACCGAGCCGCTGTGCACCGCTTTGACGGCGGGCCGAATCAACCACGCGTATCTGTTCTCCGGCCCGCGCGGGTGTGGCAAGACGTCGTCGGCGCGCATCCTGGCCCGGTCGTTGAACTGTGCACAGGGGCCGACGGCGACGCCATGCGGTGTCTGCGACTCCTGCGTCGCGCTGGCGCCCAACGGACCCGGCAGCATCGACGTCGTCGAGCTCGACGCGGCCAGCCATGGCGGCGTCGACGACACCCGTGAGTTGCGGGACCGAGCTTTCTACGCGCCGGCCCAGTCGCGCTACCGGGTCTTCATCGTCGACGAGGCGCACATGGTGACCACCGCGGGGTTCAACGCGCTGCTCAAAATCGTCGAGGAGCCGCCGGAGCATCTGATCTTTGTGTTCGCCACAACCGAGCCGGAGAAGGTGCTGCCGACGATCCGGTCGCGCACCCACCACTACCCGTTCCGGCTGCTGCCACCACGCACCATGCGGGCGCTGATCCAACGGATCTGCGCCCAGGAGGGTGTCGTCGCTGACGACGCCGTCTACCCGCTGGTGATCCGGGCCGGCGGCGGTTCTCCCCGCGACACTCTGTCAGTTCTCGATCAGTTGCTGGCCGGTTCGGAAGCCGCGCCGGATGGCAACCGGATCAGTTATCAGCGGGCACTGGGGCTGCTGGGCGCTACTGACGTCGCGTTGATCGATGAGGCCGTCGACGCGCTCGCCGCCGGAGATGCCGCGGCGTTGTTCGGGGCGGTCGAATCGGTGATCGACGCCGGTCACGACCCTCGGCGATTTGCCACCGACCTGTTGGAGCGGTTCCGCGATTTGCTTGTGCTGCAAGCTGTTCCAGACGCCGCCGCGCGCGGTGTGGTCGACGCGCCAGAAGACGTGCTGGACCGGATGCGCGATCAAGCGGCCCGGATCGGCCCGGCGACGCTCACCCGCTACGCCGAAGTCGTGCACGCCGGCCTGACCGAGATGCGCGGCGCGACGGCACCCCGCCTGCTGCTAGAAGTGATCTGCGCGCGGCTGTTGTTGCCCTCGGCCAGTGACACCGAATCGGCGCTGCTGCAACGCGTCGAACGGATCGAGACCAGGCTGGACATGTCCATTCCACTCGGTGATCAACGGCCGGACTCCGCGCGGCCCGAACCGGCTGACGCCCCGACGCAATCGACGCCACCGGCCGCCGCCACTGAGCCGGCGCTCAGCCCGCCCCCGAGGCAGCCCGCACCCCAGCAGAGCCCGCCCGAGCAGAGCCCGGGTGAACCGGGTGCGGCGGCAGTCCGCACCTTGTGGCCGACGGTGCGCGACAAGGTACGTCAACGCAGCCGAACCACCGAGGTCATGTTGGCGGGCGCCACCGTACGCGCCGTGGAGGGCAACACATTGGTGTTGAGCCACGAATCGGCGCCGCTGGCTAAGCGGCTGTGCGAACAACGCAACGCCGACGTCATCGCCGAGGCGCTCAAGGACGCGCTAGGCGTTGATTGGCGGGTGCGATGTGAAGTTGGCGCGCCCAATCCGACGGCAACCGCAGAGCCGGTCGTGCCGCCGCGGCGGGCCGCGCGTGGCGCGGCTCCGGCTGCCCGTGGGGTCTCGCGTCCATCCCCGTCGGCGGAACCACCTGCCGCCCAGGATTCCACTCAGCGGGCCGAAGAGGAAAGCATGCTGGCCGAGGCGGGTCAGGACGACTCGTCGGCACCGCGCCGCGACCCCGAAGAGGCGGCGCTGGAGCTCTTGCAGAACGAACTGGGCGCACGCCGCATCGACAACGGCTGAGACTTTCGGGTCAAGCTCGCACCCGTTTGATTCCGATCCAGGCCAGATGAACGGTTGGTGGCGGCCGTTAGCCTCTTACAGGCGACATACAGTCATACGCCTCAGCGCCTAGGGCTGCCACCACGGGCGTAGTGGCAGGTCGTCGGTGCCGCAAGCGTCGAGC
>Ga0210398_10002458_pt1 | contig 18096 bp, 11 predicted proteins | sample IncBWC4OmetaG_FD_161047 | JGI IMG/M metagenome (GOLD analysis project Ga0210398, IMG submission 161047) | Forest soil microbial communities from Barre Woods Harvard Forest LTER site, Petersham, Massachusetts, United States - Inc-BW-C-4-O | ecosystem: Environmental > Terrestrial > Soil >... | reverse complement strand
GGGAAAATTCCCGTGTCTCTGGAGAGTGAACCTTCAAGGTTACGGCGACAGTGCGTAAACAATGACGATGTAGTTAATGTCAGATGAAGGAGTAGGTAAGTATCCACAGATCGCCGTCCTCGTCACCATCAGGTGTCGACGGCGGCCTCAACCGTGAAGGATTTCATACGGCCGCATCATCTCGTTGTCTTCGTGCTCCAAAAGATGACAGTGCCATACATAGCGGCCGGGATAACCCTCGAAGTGAATGATAATGCGGGTAACCACACCCGGGTCAGCTCTCACGGTGTCCTTCCACCCCGTTTCGGCGGGCTCCGGAGGAAATGGCGGACCGATAAATTTCACCTGCTTTTGGGTATTGTAGGTAAAGATGTCGAATGGACGGCGATCAAGTATCTGAAATCGGACCATGTGAAGATGTATCGGATGCGCGTCGCCGGTGAGATTTATGAGATTCCAAATCTCGACGGTGTTGAGTACGGGCTTCTCTGTCACCGGCATTTTCCAGTGAAGCCCGTTAAGGAGCATGAGAATAGACTCTCCGGAGGCATCCAGATATTCGCCTAGAGTCAAGGAACGGGTTCTTGTCGCACTGGATTGAGTTATAGCAGTGACTGGGCGCAAACGATCCGGGAGCGAGCCGGTTTCCTTAGGGCCGCCGCTAAGCACGCGAAACTGCATCACCTCTTTACTCTGGTGTTTGAGTACGATTCGCTGGCCCTCCTTGCCGGCAAAATCGACCACCACATCGGCGCGCTCCGCCGGGAAAAGCAGAATGTTTCTCAGCACGACCGGCGAAGGCAACAAGCCCTGATCGGTCCCGATTTGATAGAACGGCTGGCCACTGGAAAGGGCAAGGGCAAAGAATCGGCCGTTTGAGCCGTTGAGTATGCGTAATCGATACTTCCTGGGTTCCACCTCGAGGTAGGGAAATATCTTTCCGTTGACCACGATCGTATCGCCATAGACCTCGGGGACCCAGGGGGCGCCTGCCTTGAGCGAAACCGGATAGTAAAGCTGCGAATCGGGCGAGAGCATCCGGTCATAGATGACCAGCGGGATCTCATATTTACCACTCGGCAGATTCAGCGCGGATTCAAGGTCGTCGCGGATCAGGAACAGTCCCAGCAGTCCGGCATAGATGTTCAATCTGGTTATGCCCATAGCATGGTCGTGATACCAAAGGATCGCCGCGTCCTGATGGTTGGGGTAGAGATAGGTGGCCGATTTTCCCGGGATATACCAATCTTCCGGATAACCATCGCTGTCGGCAGGTGCCTTGGCGCCATGGAGGTGAACTACGCTGCGAACCTCCGGAAGATTTGCTTCCGCGCCATGAATGGTGTGATCGATCGGCAGAAAATGCTTTTCCGGCAGACTATTAACCCACTCGACCATCAAGGGCTTCCCACTTTGGGTTTCAAAGATGGGGCCCGGGACCGATGCTCCGTAGCCCCATTGACGGGTCGGCGCCAAATCGCGATGAAGACGCTCCGCGAACTCGCGCATCTCGATCCGGTAGAAAGGCAGCTTGTCTCTGGCTCCATCCGGTGAAGGACGGTACCCGCTGATCTTCGCGCGGGAAGGAATCGGGAGAGGATCGACAAAGCGCGCGAGGGTGTTAGGGTTGATCGTCGGATGGGGCTGAGATTTCAATAACGCGCGCCCATCGCTTTGCAAAACCTCACTGCCGGAACACCATGTGAGCCCTGCTTGTGCCGCCCGTGTCCAGGGCGAGGTCAGCATTGCGGCGAGAATAGTGCTTTCCTTTAGTAACTGGCGTCTCGTAATAGGCAATCAGCCACCCGGCGGCGTATGCTAGTTAAACACATTCTGGCGCAGGACGATCGGCGCTATCGATAGTCGTCCTATTTCTTCGGCATTTTCCCGCTACCTTCCAGTTTCACCGGAAGTGGCGGCTCTACGACGTCGGCGTCGATGACTAAACTACCGGTCTGCAAAGCGGTATTAGAGCCGGGTGCGAACATAACCTTCACGACGCAGCTCTTCCCGGGCGCGAGCGCCAGATTACATGGTTGAGTCACAGTAAATGCCGGGTTGGAGGAAGACTCCGGTCCCACTTCGACCGTATGTCCTTTCTTGACAGTTTCCGCATTTTTGATGGTCAGGTTGAGTGTCTTGCTCCCGTTCAAAAGCACCTTACCGAAATTTAAGGTCTTCGCCGAAACAGTTAACTTTTCCGCTATAGGTGTCGGAGTGGCAGTTGGAGTCGAGGTAGCGGTCGCAGTGGCGGTGGGCGTCAACACCGTCATGATGGTCGCGAGGGCGGTAGGAGTCACGGTCGCGGTCGGGGTAGCCGACATCGTTGCGGTCGGCGTCGAGGTTATCGTCGCTGATGCGGTTGGAGTGGCTGAAATGGTAGTGGTCGGCGAAGCGAGCGCGGTTGCCGATGCCGTGGCTGAAGGAGTCGCGCCAGGTGTCGCGGTGGTGCTGGGCGAGGCGGCGGGGTCGCTAAACTCGATCATTCGGCTGTTGTTGGCGTCGGCGACATAGAGATTATTGGCCCCATCGGTACCAAGTCCTGCCGGGTTGCAGAGCCCGGTCGCGCTGGCCGAGCCAGATCCGGATTGACCACCGTAGCAAATGCCCGAGGTGAAATTGGCGCCCAGCGAATCCTGTCCAATCACCAGGCTGGCAGTGAAGTTTGTCAGCGGCTCAGGAACTTCAAGGATGCGGCTGTTGCCGTAATCACTGATGTAGAGATTGTTGGCCGAATCGAGTGTCAGCCCGGTTGGATTGCACATGCTGGTAGCACTGGGTCTGGGATCTACGCCGCGCCCATTGGCGCAGACCGCCGGTACGAAATTGCTGCCCGAGGCGCCGGCTCCGTAAACGCGATCGGCAGCGAGATTTCCAGTCCCGACCGGGTTATCGAATTCCAACACGCGATTATTTTGGGTGTCGGCCAGGAAAACATTGCCCGCAGAGTCGACCGCTACCGCATTCGGCCCGAGCATAGTGACTGCCGGACGCGTGCAGTTTCCTTCGCCGTCGAGGAAACCATTATTCCCGGCGCATTCACCCAGGGACAAATCAGCAATCACATCACCGGCGCATCCGCTGGAATTGCATCCCGATGGCGTGGCGAGCGGATTCAGAAAAACCAGCAGGCGATCATTTACGGTATCGGTGACGAACAAGTTATCATGCGTATCGATTGCGATACCGCTGGGCTCATCGAAGCACGCAGTATCGTTTTTGGTGGTGCAGTCCGAGGAGTTGGTAGCGAAACTGTCACCTCCGGTTCCCTGGCCGAAAACGAGGCTGGCGGGCAATCCTCCTTCGCAAGGTGTGGCAAGGTTGCACGCATGGCCGAACGCACGGTAGGGCGAATTGTACTCCAGCACGCGGTTGTTGCCGTTATCGGAAACGTAAAGATTGCCCTTTGAATCCACTGCGACCGCCCACGGCTGGTTGAGCCCGCTCGCACCAAGCGCGATCGAGTTACCGGTGAAATTGGGTTGTCCGATCACGAGGTCCGCCGGCGCACCATTAGTCAGGGCCGAGACGCTCGACCATCCAAGGATGCGGTTGTTGGCGGTATCCGCAACATACAAATGGCCGGCGGTCCGGTCGATCGCAACGCCATATGGCAGCGCGAATCCGGTCTGCGTCGCGCTCGCGAGGAATCCGCTAGTGGTGAAATTGGGTTGTCCCAGTTCAACTACGGCCTCGATGTTCGCCGCGATTACCACCGCTGCCGCGGCGACCATTAAGGCGGGAACCAACAGGACATACAGCTTGCGTCGATTTCGTGTGCGGGCAGCCATCATTGATCAACTCTTGAACTTCCGAAGATCGTCGCGGACGTGGTTCGCAGCGAGCGAACATATCGATCGAGTCTCGGGGGTTCAATTTCGCAATCATGAAATCCGCGTGCGTCACGGCGAAATCACGAGCCGATCTTGAAGCGGTAATGAGACGCCCGGCATGGCGCTCGCGAGGATTCGCAATTTGACGATTGTTCGCGAGCGAGTTTTGGATGGCGCTTGCGAAAGAAATCCATATGACGAGCTATCGCAGCACTCCTCACTTGGCATGGAATGTGTTGCAATGGCGGTTAGCAGCCTTTGCAGCTAGAGGTCCTTCGCAGCGCAAAACCTCTCTGCTATTGCTGCACCGGACTATTGCCGGCGAGGTAACCATCTAGAAGCAATCAGGCAGGCACACACTAACCCTTTGGCAGGAGCTTTCTTATGGATTCGATTCACTATCGAGCCGCCGATGTCGGCGGTTTTAAGATTTCCTATCGCGAAGCCGGACTAACAGATGCTCCGAGCGTGCTGCTATTGCACGGCTTTCCAACGGCCGGGCACATGTTCCGCGACCTGATTCCTCTTCTGGCGGATCGGTTTCATCTGGTGGCGCCCGACCTGCCGGGCTTTGGCCGGTCCGACCTGCCGGCGCGCGATGCGTTCAGCTACACCTTCGATAATCTGGCGCGGGTGATCGATGAATTCACCGAAAAGATCGGGTTGAAGCGCTTCGCGATTTACATCTTCGACTACGGCGCACCCGTGGGCCTGCGGATTGCCCTCAAGCATCCGGAACGAATCAGCGCGATCGTTTCCCAGAATGGCAATGCTTACGAAGAAGGGTTGAGCGACGGTTGGAACCCGATTCGCGCCTATTGGGAAAAGTCGACCCAGGCCAACCGCGATGCCCTGCGCGCTTTCCTCAAGCCCGAGACGACGGTTTCGCAATACATCCACGGCGTCTCCGATGCGACAACGGTTTCGCCCGATGGATACTCGCTCGATAATTTCTACCTGGCACGGCCGGGAGCGCACGAGCCACAGCTCGATCTATTCGGTGACTATAAGACTAACGTCGCGCTTTACCCGACCTTCCAGAAATATTTCCGCGACCACCAGCCGCCGCTGCTCGCCGTATGGGGAAAGAATGATCCGTTCTTCCTGCCCCCTGGCGCGGAGGCATTCAAACGCGACATCCCGAGCGCGGTGGTGCGCTTCTTCGATACCGGGCACTTCGCGCTGGAGACCCACGCCGCCGAGATCGCGGCGGAGATGCGCAAGTTTCTCCTCCGTTAGTTTCGCGAGGCCGGGCGTCAACTTCCGGCACAGGAGGCCAGTAAACTTCGGCTCCGGGACGCACCACCAGTTGGAGTTGATCGCATGAACTCTCTTCCTCTTATCGTCTTCGACGTCAATGAAACCCTACTCGACCTCACTACCATGGAGCCCGTCTTCGAGCGCATTTTTGGCGACCAAGGCGCGATGCGCCTTTGGTTTGCGAACTTGATTATGTACTCGGCCGCCCTCACGGTGGCCGGATGCTATGTGCCTTTTACCGACATCGGTTCGGCCGTGATGAAGATGCTGGCCGACACCCGGGGCATAAGAATCGATGAGGCGGATAAAAAGGAACTGGTGGACAAGTTCTCGACCATGCCTCCTTATCCGGAGGTGCCGGCTGCCCTTCGGAAACTCCGCAAGGCAGGATTTCGCCTCTTCACCCTCACTGACAATCTACTTGAAGTGCAAACCCGTCAGCTCCAACACGGTGGGATTGCCGATTTGTTTGAGCGCCGCTTCAGTGCGGACGAGGTCAAGCATCATAAGCCGTCGCGCCAGGCCTATGCTCATGTCGAAAAGGAACTCGGCGTCAAGCCATCGCAGCTATGTCTTATCGCCTGCCATACCTGGGACACCCTCGGCGCCGTCGCCGCGGGATGGAAGGGTGCGCTGATCAAGCGGCCAGGTAACGAGTTGTTGGGCGTCGGCCCGCAGCCGCGGATCGTCGGCGCGAACCTGAACGACGTGGCCGAGCAGCTGATCGCGCAGCACCAGGAGCGAACTCATGTCGGGTGACAAGGTGAGCATTGTGCTTGTCCACGGCGCATGGGCTGACGGATCGAGCTGGGCGAAAGTTATCGGCCCGCTCACTGATAGTGGAAAGGTGGTGGCGGCCCCGCTGCCGCTGACAACCTTGGCCGATGATATCGCCGCTGTTGAGCGAACCCTCGAGCGAGTTTCGGGACCGGTCGTGCTGGCGGGGCATGCCTATGCCGGCGCCGTGATCGCGGCTGCACGAAATGAGAAGGTGAAGGCGTTGGTGTACGTCACCGCCCTTGCTCCCGACGAAGGCGAGACGGTCGCAGAGGTCTTCTACCGTGGCACGCCTCATCCCCTGGCTCCGAAGTTGGCGCCTGACCAACATGGGCTCATCTATCTGCCGGATGAGGCCTTCGCGACGGCCTTCGCGCAGAATGCCTCCGCCGATGAATTGGCGGTGCTTCGCGCAGTTCAGCGGCCACTCTCCCCGGCGTGCATCTCGGTGCCGGTCAGCCGTCCTCTTTGGAAAGATCGCCCAGCCTGGTTTCTGCTGGCGGAGCAGGACCGCATGATCGTTCGGGAGACCCAGCACTTTATGGCGGAGCGGATGGGTGCCCGGGTGCGATCGCATCCAGTGGACCATGCGCCAATGGTGACGGCGCCGGGCCTCGTCGTCGACCTCATTCGCGAGGCCATTGCGGACACTATCCGCGGCTGAGCGGCTGCGCCTGGTATGCGCCAGGGCTCCTATCGACAGCTTCGCAAATATTTTCGCTGACGCGCATGCGGATTCAACCGGCAGAGAAGGTCCTGTTCTCGCCTCACATCGCCGGCTTGTCCACTGAGAGTTGCACGTGGCCGACCATAGTGCGGAAAGAGTTCGCCACCCCGGGCTTCATCGCGGGGGAACGCCGGCCAGCAGTTCGTTCAAGCCCTCGGCCATGGTGGGATGGGTCAAGATAGCGTCGCGCAAAACGGTGTAGGGGAGGTGGCCTAGCATCGCGGTCTGCATCGCGACCATTTGCTCGCTCGCTTCGAAGCCGAAGGCGGTGAAGCCGAGGATTTCGTCGCTGTTCTTCGCGATCAGGACCTTCATCAGGCCACGCGGCTCGGAGATAGTTTTGGTGCGGAGCACTTCCGCCATCGGCATTTTCGCGAGGCGATACTCGACGCCGTCGCGACGCGCCTCGAGTTCATTTTTTCCGACCCGCGCCAGTTCGGGATCGGTGAACATGCAGAAGGGGATGAGACGGCCGCGGGTGGTGCGATTGCCCCCGTTAAGGTTCGCATGAACGACGCTGAAATCGTCGTAACCAACGTGGGTGAATTGAGGACTGCCGGCGCAATCGCCCATCGCCCAGACATTTTCGGCGGTGGTCTCCAGGCGATCGTTGACCTTGATGTAGCCGTGGGCGTCAAGCTGAACTCCGGCGCGCTCGAGACCGATGTCCTCGGTATTGGCTCTTCGACCGGTTGCCACCAGGAGGTCGCTCCCTTCGATGGCGCGATCGCCGCGCGCATCATTCACCTCCAGTCGAACGCGGTCGCCTGAATGGCCCGCGACGCGGCGAACCTTGGCGTTGAGTGCGACGTCGATCCCCTCGTCGACGAACAACTCCTTAAGCGCGCTGCCGATGTCAGGGTCTTCGTGGCTGGCAAGCTGCGGGCCTTCCTCGAGCACGCTCACTTGCGCGCCGAATCGACGAAATGCCTGAGCCAGTTCGAGGCCGACGTAGCCGCCGCCGAGCACCACCAGATGCTGGGGCAGGCGGTCGAGCTCGAGCGCCTCGACATGAGTCATCGGTTTGGCCTCGGCCAGTCCGGGCAGGTCAGGAATCGCGGCGCGCGAACCAAGGTCGAGGAACACCCGCTCGCCTTTCAGGGTGCGCGTGCCGCCATCGCGCAGCTCGATTTCGACCGTGCGCGGCGCCACGAAGCGCGCGATGCCCATGATCAGATCGACGCCGGCGGCGCGGGTGTGATCGAGATGTATTTTGCGCAACTCTTCGACCATCGTACGCTTACGCCGCTGAACCACAGCCATATCGACGCTCATCGATTCCGTCTTCAGGCCGAATTCCATTCCGCGCCGCGCCAGCGAGATGACCTTGGCGGACCAGACCATGTTCTTGCTCGGGAGACACGCGACATTGGGGCAGGAGCCGCCGAGCAGCGCGCGCTCGACGAGAGCGGTGCGCCGCCGGGCGCCGCCGGTGGTCCATGCGGCGAATTTGCCCGCGATTCCGCTGCCGATGATCAGATCCTCATAGCTTTCAATGTTCGCCATTTGATTCGCCTCCCTGGCTGGGTGATTCAGCTGATTTTGGTTGCGCGACGTCGATCGGGACGCGCGCGAGATGGCTCAGGTAGTTCTCGAAAATGTTGAGCGCGACGTGCGCGACCGTCTCGACGATTTCGCCGTCACTCAAGCCCGCCGCATGCGCGCGCGCGAGGTCCGCGTCGGTGAGCTCGCCGCGCTGAACGACGATGCTGCGAGCGAGTTTGAGGATGGCGTCGGTTCGGGCCTCGGCCGCGCAGGCGCGCATTGCCTGGTCGATTTCCATTTTACTCAGCCCGATTTTTGCCGCCACCGTCGTGTGCATGCTCAGGCAATACTCGCATAGATTGCTCTCGGCGATCGCGAGCGCGAGTTGCTCGCGAGTTTTTTGGTTAAGTGTTCCGCCCGCAAGAGCCGTACTTAGACCCCTAAGTCCTTCCAGCGCCACCGGCGCGTTCGCCAGCACCCGAAACAGATTCGGCACCAGTGCGAACTTCGCTCGGAGCTCGGTGAAGGCGCGCCCGATCGTGCCGGTCGAATGAGCGGGATCAACCGGCTGGATGCGAAACTGCTCTCGGGATTCGTTCATCGACACCTCCGGACGAATGCGTGACGATTGCATGAGCCAGAAGGACACCTTTCGTGCCAATCGGAGCACTGGCAGAAAGCTCGTCAGCGCGAAGTTTTCGGGGTTGTGCGCAAAAGCGCCGGCCACGAAGAATCGTAAAATTACGACTCTTCGCTAGTCGAGGTCGCGAACATCGCAGGCAGAATTTCGCGCGCGACCTCCCGCCCCGGAAGCGGTGGGGTTTTGTGGGGCCGTTCGCGAACGCCCCTTATAGGAAATACCGTCGCCGGGTGCCCGGCCCTGCTACGGGTTGCGAAAAGCGGCGCCAAAGACGAACATCTCAAAAGACGCTGACAACGAGGCGGTCACCCGGGATCGCGTTGATTCCGACCGGGAACCGCTCCTGGCCGATGAGCTCTTGTACCTGGTCGGACTTGATGCGATGAAGCTCGAGCTGCCCGCCAACGAAGCCGAGCGCCTGGGCGCGCTTCGCCGGTATGAGATTCTCGACACCCCGCCGGACGGCGCCTTCGATCACATTGCCGCGATGGCGGCCAACATCTTTCGCGTCCCGATCGCAATCGTCAGCCTGGTCGATGAGGACCGTATCTGGTTCAAGTCGCACTACGGGATTGAAGCTAATCAGGTCGGGCGCGATCCCGGATTGTGCGCCTCGGCCATCTTCTCGGCCGAGGTTTACCACCTGCGCGATGCCCTGCACGACGTGCGCGCGATGACGAATCCGCTGGTCGCGGGCGCCCTCGGTCTGCGCTTTTATGCGGCCGCACCGCTCCGCACCCATGACGGCTTCAACCTCGGCACACTGTGTGTGCTCGACCGCAATCCTCGCGACCTGGCGCCGGGCGAGTCGGAAATGCTCACCAAAATGGCTGGGTTGGTGATGGATCAAATGGAGCTTCGGCTAGCCGCCAGGAAGATCGCCGAGCTGGAAGAAGGCGAGCGAACCATCGGCGAGCAACTTCGTCAGGCCAACGAGCAGTTGGCCAAAAGCGAGGAGCGTTACCGCGATCTTTTTGACGAGGCGCCGATTGCCTACGTGCACGAGGACCTCGCTTCGCGCTTTATCCGGGCCAACCGCACGGCGCTGCGGATCCTCGGCCTTACCCCCGAAGAGATTCCAGGCGTCTTCGGGAAGCACCTGGTTCCTGACGCCCCCGACGCACAGCGGCGTCTGCGCGAGGCGCTGGACTCCATCGGACGTGGGATCGACACCAGCGGAGTGGTGTTGCATCTCCGTCGCAAGGATGACGGTCGACCGGTTTGGATCGAATGGTGGTCGAGGCCGGAACCGGGCGGACAATACACCCGCACCATGTTCATCGACATCACCGATCGGGTGCTGATGGAGCAGGAAAAGGCGCGCCTCGAGGCTCAGAACGCTTACCTGCGCGACGAAATCCGCACCGAACAATACTTCGGCGATATGGTCGGAGGAAGTTCCAGCCTGCGAAAGGTGATGCAGCAGGTCCAGTTGGTAGCGCCGACCGATGCCACCGTCCTGATCACCGGCGAAAGCGGCACCGGAAAGGAACTCATCGCGCGCGCCATCCAGGAGAGCAGTGGGCGAAGCGACCGCCCGCTGGTCAAGCTGAATTGCGGTGCGGTGCCCGAAGGGCTTTTCGAAAGCGAGTTCTTTGGTCATGTAAAGGGAGCGTTTACCGGCGCCCTCAAGGATAAGCCCGGCCGTTTTGAACTGGCAGATGGGGGCACGCTGTTCCTCGACGAGATCGGCGAAGTACCGCATGCAATGCAGGCCAAGTTGCTGCGCGTATTGCAGGAGCAGGAGCTGGAACGCCTCGGCGACACGCGCACGCGCAAAGTTAATGTGCGGGTGATCGCCGCAAGCAATCGGGACCTGAAGAAGGAGGTCGATGAGGGCCGCTTTCGCGCGGATCTCTTCTATCGCTTGAGCGTCTTTCCCATCGAAGTGCCGCCGTTGCGAGAGCGCCCTGGGGACATCGCGCCCCTGGTCGCCCATTTCGTCCGGCAGAGCGCGCGCCGGATGAATCGCCCGGAGCCGCTCATCAGCAAGGCGACACTGGACCAACTGGAGGCATACTCGTGGCCCGGCAACGTCCGCGAACTGCAAAACACCGTAGAGCGCGCCATCATTCTATGGCGGGAGGGGCCGCTGACCTTTGATTTGCCGGCGGCGCGGCCCGCGCAAAATGGTGCTCAGCTCGCGCAGCCGGAAGCGAAGGTCACCCTGCTGACCCGTGATCAATTGAAGCGGCAGGAGCGTGAGGCGATTGTTAACGCCTTGAACCAGACCAACGGGAAAATTTCGGGACCCGGCGGTGCGGCAGAGTTACTCGGCACTAAGCCGTCCACCTTGTCCTCGCGCATCTCCTCGCTGGGCATCAATCGCAGGATGCAGAGCTGAGGCACCTCGCTAGTACTTTGTGATCGCTGCTGGTTCCTATTTCTTCCCCCCGGCTGCTAAGGCCACTCGTTGTGGCCGGGTGGCCGAATCGTTAAGACTCATCGGGACTGGAGTCGGAGTGGGCGCGGGGTTGTTACAGAACATTGGGGACGGCGGCAGGTTGGCATAGTTACAATCGCCGGCCTCCATCGTTGTAGCAAATGATACATCCCAGGTCAGCGGGTCCGCAGGAAAGCAACTCGCGGCCGGCCGCAGAGCATCTCGTGCCGGTTGGGTAGGCTGGGTTGAGAAACAATTCTGATCGCTCCCTTCGAGGCACGCGGGTGGCAAGGTGAATCGGAATCCGTAGGCTGCGCCCCTGGTTTTACCGGGATCGGTAGGATCGTCCGGATAGTCGATATCCTTGGTAGCGTAGCTGCAAATGTTGCTGTTATCCGCCTTACAATCTGCCAACAGGTAGTTAAGTGGATTGTTAGGCATGCTAAGGGCAGTCTCGTTGCATACACACGCGGAGCCATTCCAGCTACAAAAACTGGTTGGCTGACAGCGTCCCGGGATTGAGGCGTCATAGGCGTCCGCGAAGCCACTGCCCCCCGCCGGACTCAAGTCCAGGGTTACCGTGAGGATCCCGCTAGTGGCGTCATAGTCGGGCTGGCCGGCCGGAGCCCCCGGTGGATGCCAACCTGAAGGCCAGCTCATCATCGCGGTGAAACTCATCTGACCGGCGGCGGCATTGCCTACCTCTGCCAGCACGTTTTTAGAAATGTAGTCGTTACTGAGGCCCTTGCCGATAAAGACCTGGAAGGTTTCGAGGCTGCTGGGCTTAGCGAAAAGCGTAAACACGTGATAGGTCTTGCCCGGCTCAAAGACACTCAAATTGACGGCCCCCGCCATTCTCTGAGTAGCGGTATCGACAGTGGTGTCCAGGTAGTAGATGCCGTTGTTGGGGACCAGGGTGCTGCGCTGGCCGGTGTCTTGCGACATCATCTTGATAAACGGCGCGGCGGTCTCTCCTGGGTTAAGCAGTTGCCGGTACAATAAAGGTCCGTAGGTCTGGTTGTTCGCCCCATTGTAATTCCAGACGCTTCCGTTAGCGGCGCATCCCAGGGGGTTGGGTATTTGCGGACCCATCGGGTCCGCAGGATTGACGATAGTGCGCGGGAAAGTCCCGCAATCCGGATAGACCACCGCGGTAACATAGTCATAGGGACTGGTCTTGGCGGTGCCGGCGGTATTGGCGGCGATATCGGACCTGCATTCGATATCTTCGGTAGGTGCGCTGAAAAATTGATCTTCGTTAACGGAGATGGTGCCGACCAACCCGGTCAGCGTTCCATCATCATCGTTGAGCTCGGTCTGCCGGTCGATATCGGTGAAGTTGTTGAACACGCCGGGATCGGCAACGCAGTAGCGGGGCCGGACCGCGCTGTCTTTGGTGATAAAGGTGCCCGGCATGAACTGGGGCTCGATCACGTAGTGGCGAATGTCAACATTGTTGAAGTACAGATTTCGCGAATGGAACGCCGGTGGGTAGTAGAAGCCGTTGCTCTGCTTCCACGCGATCGCAGCATTAGGCAAGTAACAGCTTAGCGGCTGCTGTGCGTTCGGCGCCGGATTAAAGACCCCTGGAACGCCCTGCACCCTCTTTTGCATCCACGCGCTGTTGTCGCATTTGTTATAGATGTTACTGGAAGAGCAGTCGTTGAGCTGAGTCGGTGTGATGTCGAGGTAGGAGTTGGAGTCCTGCAGGCTAGGACCGTCGTAGATGTTGAAGAAGCGCTGATTCATCGCGAAATTTTCGCGTAGCAGGTTGATTCCGAGATCGTTCCCGGCGCTGTCGACTGGGATGCAGTAGTTGATGGCGGTGTCCGGATTGCCGCATTTCAACGGCGCCAGCGGATCGGGAGTAGGACGCGGGGTCGGCAGCCCTGGATTGACCGGGCCGCCATTCGACCCATAAGGATTGGACTCGTAGGGCTGGGTGCTACCGATAAAGACACTCTTGCGCGCCAGATGCCATAGGCCTCGCAGCGCGTCCGAACGGGTGTAGCCGCCACCGGAGACGAAGCCGATGCCGCCGTTTAGATCGTCGGTCATGGCGCTGTTGAGCAACAGGCTCCATTGGGGACGGAACCAGATGGCGGAAAAGTTGTGCGCGGCAAAGTTGAAAGAAGTAGTGAAGCGATTAAGGACCAGGGGCGAGCAGTTCTGACTGGCATAAAAGCCCGCAGGATTGGGAACCGCGTCCGAGCATACGTTTACCTTGCTGCAATCAGCGCTATCACCTCCGGGGCAGAGGGTAGTGTGGTGGTTCCCACCGTCATTGACTCTAGGAAAAAATGTTTCCTGGGACCGGTCGGCCTTAGGCACCTGATTCTTCAGAACTGGGTTGGGAATCGACTTGTACTGCAAGTTAGCAATTGGTTGGCTCGAATTCAGACCGGTGCAGTAGGTAGTGTTGCCGATGTCGGTGAACGCAGTCATCGCAGTCGAGCAAGTGTTGTTGGTAAAGTTCTGAAATGGAGTGGTTCCCTGATTGGCGATGTAGTTCGCCTGCTCCGAGGCGTAGCCGGTCCAGAACATCCCTTGTGAGCCGCCGCTGTTGCCCCCCGGCGGCATCCAGTAGCACATGCCGCAAGTTTCGGCGCCGACCGCCATGTTGCTCTGGAAATCGTTCCAGCCGTTCATGAACCAAAACAGCGTCGGATGCTGGTAGTCCGAGTCGTAGGGAGTGTTTTCGGAATCCGGTGGATATGGTTTCCCATCCTTGTCCTGCAGCGATGCGAGAATCCCGGGAACCATACGCGGATTGGCGGCATCGGGCTTGATGCTATCCTTGTTGTCCACCAGCGCTCGAATACCTACCGCGGCGCGGGCGGTAACCCCGAGGTTCGCATAGAGCTTGTTGTTGGTCTCGGTGCCATCTTCGAGATAGTAACCGTGACCGATTGACAGGTAGCCGACGTTGCGCGCCAGCAAGACATTTTGGGTGGCGTGCAGGACGAACCAGCGCGTCATCGAATCCCATACCGAGGAGTCCTTCACGAAGGTGTTGGGCGGGACCTGCCGCGCCATGTGAAAGTGCACCGGGTAATGTCCGATGCGACCACCCTCACCCAGTTGGTAGAACTCCACTCCCTGCAGCTGAAGCTGGGCGAAGCCCTGCCTGAAAACCACGTGCGCACCGAAATAATTGCCGGTCGAAGCGCCAGGAAAAGCGTCGCCGGCATTGTCGCCGCCGGAAACTATCTGGATGCTGCGGGTCAACAGCGCCACCGCGGCGCGCGTATCGACGGCGGCCAGATCGGTAAGTCCCTGATTTTGCGGAATGCGTGAAGTCAGGTCGATGGTCGACGCGTGATGAGGAAATTTCGTCGGGGTATTGAGCGTGATAGTCAATCCGTCGCTGCTCACGCCGCCAACTTCGAGCTGTTCCGAGTGCGCGGGCAGAAAGTCGGTGCTGGTCAACACGATCTGGTCGCCCATGCCGACTGGGCCACCCTTCCAGTTAGTCGCCGGGCTGGAGAGGATCAGTTGCGTGGCGCCAGGCTGCAAGACCCCGGAGACGCAGGTTCCGCCGGTGATAGCTCCACTGCTGCCTCCCGCGCAACTGTTAAGGCGCACCCAGCTCTTGCCGGTGCAAGCCGGACTGCCGTCGCACGATTGGTTAGGCGAAGTCTGATCGGGATCGGTAGGATAGACGGCGCCTCGGCGTCCATAGAGCCGGAGCGTGCCACCATAGGAAAGACCTATCACCTTGTATCCGAAATAGGTCTTCACATTGCCGCCGTCGTCATATGGCATCGAGTCGTACATGTAGAAGCAATCGTTGTTCGGAAGCGTAACTCCATACTTGGAAGCGGGGTTACAGGTAGTCGGCGGAGTGATAGGCATATTCGGCGGCGGAGTCGCCATCATGTTGGACATGAAGAGGTTGTCGGGAATACCGCATTGATGGGAAGTCGAGGTGGAGGGGGTGGCGCATTTGACCCCCACCGCGTGCAGCAGGCTGGTCTGTTGAGGACCATAGATGTGGATGGTGACGGTGACGCCCGGCACCGCCGTGCCGATTGGTATTATCTGCTCGGAAGGCGTTCCGGCATTTACCACCCCGGCGAGCATCGCGCCGCCATTCTCAATGATTATCGAGGCCGCCCAGAAATTGGTGTTGACCGTTGGGTCGGCGAAGATGAGCTTGCCGCCCGCAACGATGTTGACGTTTTTGTAGTAGTACGGGGTGACGCCGCCCTGCACGGTACAAGTGGTGTCGATGTCGATATCGGTGGGATTCTTCATGTTGCCGGTGCCCAGGATTCCGTTCGGACATGCAGCTATGGCTTCCTTGGCCGCGGCAATCCCGGGACCCGCCATCAAAACCGTTACCACGAGGGCGAGTATACCTAGCCTGCGAGTGGCTACCTTGGTGCCTCGGCCAACAAACAGACTGGATGCGCGATACCAACTCATCGTTCTCCCCTCATTAAAAAAAACTTACGCGGCAGCGGCTCGGCCAGACCGCCAGTTAGCGGTCCGCTCCGGTGCTATCACCTGACGTTGGGACCAAAGCTTATTAGCACCGGATCGTTCATGTTAAATCCGTCTACATCCGAATCCAGAAAGACCGCGGGATTCGGACTGCCATCGGCAGCGATCTGCGCCGGAGTAAATTCCGCGATACTTCCGGCATTGTCACTGAGCGCGTTGCTCACCCACAGATTTCCCTTTTTGTCGAAGGCCAGACCCTGCGGACTGTCGAGGCTCAAGGCCACCCCGGTTGGCGTAGTAACAGAAGTGGCGGTGATGGTGGTGATGGGCGCCGGGCTGCCGCTCATGGCCACATCGGCGGCGGCGAATTCCAGCAGGTTGTTGCCGCCCAAGTTTGCGACCCACTGATCGCCTGACGATTGGACGATGACATCGGTCGGACCAAAAATGCTGGCGGACGAGTTGATGATATCGGGAGCGGTAATGGTAACCGTGCCTTGCGCCGCGGCCAGCGTCGCGGCCTTGAAGGCGAAAATCTCGGAGGCCGCGATATCGGCAATCCAGAGCGTTCCCGAAGTATCGAATTGAATGCCCTCGGGGGCGCCGAAATTAGCCGAGTAGATGGTCGTGTTCGGGATCGGCGCTCCTCCGGCCTCTAACTGACTGGGAGTGAATTCGACCACGTTGAGGCCGAATCGATTCGTCACCCAAAGATTGCCGCTGGAGTCGAAGGCCTCGCCATAGGGGCAATCGAAGATGTTGAAGGTGCCGTCATCGGTAAGGAGCACCGCGGGATCGGGGTCGGGATTTTTCGAAAACTGGCTGACCTGATGCGCGGTATACTCGGCGATGGTGCCGGCTCCAATCGTGTCATCGGCGCAGTTGGTGACCCAGAGATTACCTTTCTTATCGAACAGCATTTGCTGCGGCAGAATGGTGGTCTCACCGAGGTTGGTGATGCTGGCGGCGGGGACACCGCTGGTTTTGTACAGTTTCGAATTGAAGGCGGTGAAGCTATCGCCGAAGAAGTTAGGCACCCATAGACCGGGGGGAGCGTGGGCCGGACCACCGCTCGAACCGCCGCCACATGCGGCCAGCGATAAGGTGATGAAGAAGAAAAGTAGGATAAAGGTAGCGACGCGGAGGCAGCGCGCAGGGCAAACAGTTCCAAACATGCTACGGATGCTCCAAAAAGGCGGTACGGGCCCTATATACCTAGGCACATCGATGTTTGGGCCATTTACTCCGGAATTTGCTTTTTCGCTGCGGATTCTAAGATAAACCTCCAGCACTGCGCAACTTCCATCTTCAACATGGTTTGCTGCGCTCTATCGATTGTTAGCTCGCCGGGTCGTCAAAGGCCCATCGCGACGAGCATCACTGCCAGCATCATTTTAATGACTACAGCTCGCGGACGAGGAAATCCTCTCGATTACAGAAAAATCCGGTAATCGTTACGGGCGGAAGCGAGGCTTAGCGACAGGCGGGCGCTGGAAGCAGCTTACAACGCCGTTCTACGAGGCTTTCGGCGGCGTTTTCGACGCGATCTCCTCAGCGACCGAACCAGGGTTTTCGGTTTTCGCCACACCCTGCGAGGAAACCGGAGCATCGGCGGCGGCTTTTTGGGTTCGTTTAGGTAATGCGGGCGGCGCGGCGGCTCCGGCGGGCTTTTCCTCCGCCTCCGACGCGGCCGCGGCCTCCGCGGTGGCTTCGTTTATGTAATCCACTTCCGCGAAGGATTCGTCCGACTGCCGGCGCTCCTTATGGCGTCGCTCCAGAAAGTTGATGCAGCGAAAAAGCATCGCGTTGAGCGCGCCCTGGTAGCGCAGGATAGTCCGCGCCGACGGCCCGCTCGGGATCGTCGGGTTGCCCAAGCCGGCCCGCGGAAACAACTCGTCCTGAGCTTCCATCACCTCATCCACCACCTTGGTGAACTTGGCTTTTTCCAGTTGCGCCAAATCCTCGATCCCGAGGTTGTTGCCCGCGTTCGAGCGCCACGCCGATTCGGTTTCGAAGGTCCACACCTTCGCGAGCTTCCAGTAACATCCGGCCAGTTGCTGCACCATCATGTGCTCGGTCGGGGTGCGCGGCTGGTACTCCTGGGCAAAGCCGGTGACCATTTCTTCGAACTCGGCGCGGCGCGCCTCGCCCTCGAGGGTCACGTTGAAGGCGGCCTTGGCGAGAATGCCGTGGCGCAGCGCATTGAGACTCGAAGTGGCCTTGCCTTGCGCGGTGCGCGGTCCGGTGGAGCGCTGGGCATTGGCGCGATTGGCGGAGGCCTTGCGCTCGCTGACTGGCGGTTTCGAAGTTGGTGGGTTTTGGGCAGAGACAGTTTCGTTCATAGGTCCTCGTCGCCGTGATAGTCACGGGTTGACCGACGCGCATGCCGATAGCATCGGGGGATTGACGAGAGGCGAATGACGGGAGGCATTGGAACTGCACCTCCCGGTTTGGAGACTAACAGTATTACATTGATGACCGCGCGTGTATAGAGCTAGCCGTCGCAAGAGACCTAACCCTCGCGGCCAGACCTAACCCCTGGCCC
>Ga0210398_10002456_pt1 | contig 18128 bp, 17 predicted proteins | sample IncBWC4OmetaG_FD_161047 | JGI IMG/M metagenome (GOLD analysis project Ga0210398, IMG submission 161047) | Forest soil microbial communities from Barre Woods Harvard Forest LTER site, Petersham, Massachusetts, United States - Inc-BW-C-4-O | ecosystem: Environmental > Terrestrial > Soil >... | reverse complement strand
TCGTGATTCTCGGCATACAGGTTCTGGAACGGGCGCTCGGTGCCCTTCTTGCGCGTGACCTCGTACTGCTCGGGGGTCAGTTCCTTTTGCCATTCCGCGTCGGTCTTGACGACTTTATCTACCATGACGAGTCCTTTTCTCTGGCCGGAGTCAGTGAATTCGACGATCGATACTTTGAGTATACCCGACGCATCAGGACTTGAGGAATCGCCCGACGCATCGGACGACTTGCCAAATTCAAGGTAGCCGAATGCGACAATCGCCGGCAGCGCGGTGATCGCCGCGACGAATGCGCGCCGTCCGATAATTCGCTGGTTCTGACTGTTAGAGTTGCTGTTGCGCTCAGTCAATTTCGGATCCGTTGTCTTGATCATTGCATAATAGACAACGCCGTCGAAGCCCGCGCGGTTCCCAACCGCGAGTTTGGACTGCTAGACGAGAGTAGGGATCTTCTCGAGCCTGGGGCCAAGCCGGCGCGCGGCCTCCCAGGTATCGTAACGACCCTGCAACCGGATCCAGATTCCCGGGCCGTTGCCGCACAGCTTGCCAAGACGAACAGCCATCTCGGAGCTGATCGAGATGTCGCCCGCCATGACCCGGTGCAAAGTCTGACGACTCACGCCTAGCAGCGTGGCAATCTCACCAATCGTTCGATGACGCCGCAGTTCAGGCATCACCTCCTCGGCGAAGATGATCCCGGGATGAATCGGCCTGCGCGCGGCTACCTTTTTGCGGTCAACCGCATATTCCGTCTTCATTTCCTAAAACCCCTCACAGCAGTTCAGTGGTACTGTTCTAAATCAACTTGCAGCGCGTTTCCGTTTTCAAACCGAAAAGTAATCCGCCAAGGACCATTGACCGCCATCGCATATCGTTGCGGATTTGTATGAAGCGGATGTGTTCCGAAACCGGGGCCTGACAGGTCGTTGAGACTCTCCGCTTCGTCCAGGACTTCGAGCAAGTTTGCGCATTGTTTTCGCAATTGAGGCGGAACCGATGCGCTACGTCCTGTCTCGAACAAATCTCTGAGCCCCTTGTGTCGGAACCTCCCAATCACAATCCGCAATGTAGCATATCATGCGACAAAACGTCAATCGCTGTGCAACATTCGGCAGGACAGAAGCTAGATTTGATAGACGAACAGCTTTTGTTCCTTGGGTTTCAGGAACACGTGCGCGCCGGTTTCCAGGTGCAGCACCTCGAAGCGTTCGTGGCTGATATCGACCTGCACCAGGTCGCCCCATGCGGCGACCAGCTCGACTTTGACCTGCGGGCCGGCCGGATTGATCGACTTCACGGTCGCCGGGAAGGTCTGCTTGCCGTTGGGCCGCAGCACGATTTCCAGCAGATGCGGCCGCACGTAGAGCACCGCGTTGCCGGTCTCGGGATGCGCATGAGCGTGGGTGTTGTCGAGCTCGACGGCGGTATCGCCGAGAAACACGCGGCCGTTCTCGATTCGGCCGTGGAACAGGTTGACGTTGCCCAGGAAGTTGTAGACGAACGCGTTGGCGGGGTGATGGTAAACTTCCTCGGCCGATCCGATCTGCTCAATTCGCCCCTGGTTCATCACGACTATGCGGTTGGCCAGCTCGAGCGCCTCTTCCTGATCGTGGGTAACGAAGACGCTGGTGATTTTAATTTCGTCGTGCAGGCGCCGGAGCCATCGGCGCAGTTCCTGCCGCACCTTGGCGTCGAGCGCGCCGAACGGCTCGTCCAGCAGCAAAACCTTCGGCTCGACTGCCAGCGTGCGCGCGAGTGCGACGCGCTGGCGCTGGCCGCCGGAGAGCTGCGAGGGATAGCGGTCGGCGAGGAAGTCGAGCTGCACGAGCTGCAGCAGCTCATGCACGCGGCGCTTGACCTCGGCTTCGGCTGGCCGCGCACGCCGCGGCAGCACGCGCATTCCGAAGGCGACGTTTTCGAACACCGTCATGTGGCGGAACAACGCGTAATGCTGAAATACGAAACCGACTTTGCGCTCGCGCACGCTGACTGCGCTGGCGTCCTCACCGTGGAACAGCACTTCGCCGCTGTCTGGAGTCTCCAGTCCCGCGATTATCCGCAGCAGCGTGGTCTTGCCCGAGCCCGAGAGCCCCAGCAGCGCGACGAGCTCGCCGGTCTCGATTTGCAAGCTGACATTGTCGACCGCAACGAAGTCGCCGAACTTCTTGCAGATATTTCTGAGCTCGATACTCATGCTGCAACGTCGACTGCCATGTCGTCCGCCTCCTGCTTCACCGGAACGACGCGCCGCTCCAGCGAATACTTGGCGATGAGCGTTGCGATCGCGAGCAGGGTGAGCAGCGACGAGACCGCAAACGCGGCCGCGAACTGGTAGTCATTGTACAGAATCTCGACGTACAGCGGCATCGTGTTGGTATGCCCGCGGATATGCCCCGACACGACCGAGACGGCCCCGAACTCGCCCATCGCGCGCGCGTTGCACAGCACCATTCCGTACAGCAGGCCCCACTTGACGTTGGGCAGCGTCACCCGAAAGAACATTTGCCAGCCGCCCGCACCGAGTACGACCGCCGCTTCCTCTTCTTCGCTGCCGACGGCCTGCATGATCGGGATGAGCTCGCGCGCGGCGAGCGGGAAGGTGACGAAGATCGTCGCGAGCACGATTCCCGGCTCGGCGAAGATGATCCTGATGCCGTGATCCGCCAGCCATCCGCCGAGTGGCGCGCGCACTCCCAGCAGCAGCACGAACAGCATGCCGGCGATGACGGGAGAGACCGAAAACGGGATGTCGATCAACGTGAGCAGCGTTTGCTTGCCGGGAAAATCGAAGCGTGCGATTGCCCATGATGCGCAGATTCCGAAAGTGACGTTGAGAGGCACCGCGATCGCGGCGGTCATCAGCGTGAGGCGAATCGCGGCACGGGCCTCGGGATCGACGATGGCGGCAAAGTAAGCGCCGACTCCGTTGCGCAGCGCCTCGGTGAAGACTGCGATCACCGGGATGAAAATAAACAGCGCGACGAAGGCCAGCGCCGTCGCGGTCAGCGCGAATCTGACCCACGGCGGATCGGCAGTCCCCGGTTTTCTCCGATCGCCTTGTGCCATCGCGCTCGTCAGGCCGCCAGCCGGCGGCTGCTCCACCGTTGCAGCATGTTGATGCCGAGCAGAATTCCGAACGACGCCACCAGCATCACGACCGCGATCGCCGTCGCGCCGGCGTAATCGAACTGCTCGAGCTTGCTCATGATCAGCAGCGGTACCACTTCGGTATGCATCGGCATGTTGCCCGAGATGAAGACGACCGAGCCGTATTCGCCGAGAGCGCGCGCGAATGCGAGTGCAAAGCCCGTCAGCAGTGCGGGAATCAGCGCGGGCGCGATCACCAGCATGAAGGTCTGCAAGCGGTTCGCGCCCAGCGTCGCCGCCGCTTCCTCGTATTCCTGATCAAGATCCTCGAGCACCGGCTGAATCGTGCGAACGACGAACGGCAGCCCGACGAAAGTGAGCGCGACGATCACGCCGAGCGGGGCGTACGCGACTTTTATTCCGAGCGGCGCAAGGTATCGCCCGATCCATCCGTTCCCTGCGTAAATCGCGGTGAGCGTAATTCCTGCGACCGAAGTCGGCAGCGCGAACGGCAGATCGACCATTACGTCGATCAGCGTCTTGCCGGGAAATTCATAACGAACCAGGCTCCACGCGACGATGAACCCGAACACCGAGTTGATCGACGCTCCAGCGATCGATGCACCGAAGCTCAACTTGTACGCCGCCAGCGTGCGCGGACTTGCGACGGCGGCCCAGAACTGAGGCCAGCTGAGGGTGAACGTCTTGAAAAATATCGTCGAGATCGGAATCAACACGACGATTCCGAGATAGGCGAGCGTAAAGCCGAGCGTCAGGCCAAATCCCGGCAAGACGTTTTTCCGTTTCGTTGCCATCCGCGCGATCTTAACTTCCCGGCTGATAGATCTTGTCGAACACGCCGCCGTCGCCGAAGAACTTCGGCTGCGCCGTTTTCCACCCACCGAAATCCGCATCGATCGAGAGCAGCGGCAAACTCGGGAACTGGCTCGCGTACTTGGCCGCGACGGTCTTGTCTCGCGGCCGGAAGAAATTCTGCGCGATAATTTCCTGCCCCGCAGGAGTGTAGAGAAATTCCAGGTAGGCTTTCGAGATCGCCGCGGTGCCGTGGCGACTATCCACCTTGTCGACCCATGCGACCGGCGGTTCAGCGAGGATGCTAATCGACGGATAGATGACCTCGAACTTGTCGGCACCGAATTGCTTGAGCGACAATCGCGCGTCGTTCTCCCATGCGATCAGCACGTCGCCGATTTCGCGCTCGACGAAGGTCGTAGTTGAGCCGCGAGCGCCGGAATCGAGCACCGGCACGTTTTTGTAGAGCGCGCTGACGAACGCCGCGGCCTTGGCCTCATCGCCGCCGTTCTTCTTCAGCGCGTAGCCCCACGCCGCCAGAAAATTCCATCGCGCACCGCCGGAGGTCTTGGGATTCGGCGTGACCACAGAGATGCCCGGTTTCACGAGGTCGTCCCAATCGTGAATCTTCTTCGGATTCCCTTTGCGCACCAGCAGCACGATGGTCGAAGTGTAGGGGCAGCTGTTGTCAGGCAACCGCGTTTGCCAATCGGCGGGAAGCAGGTCCGCCTTCTCGACGATCGCGTCGATATCGCCGGCGAGGCCGAGCGTCACCACGTCGGCCTCGAGGCCATCGATCACGGCTCGCGCCTGCTTGCCCGAGCCGCCGTGCGACTGGTTGATAGTGACGTCGTCGCCGGTCTTCGCTTTCCAATCCCTAGCGAACTGCGCGTTGACAGCCTCGTAAAGCTCGCGGGTCGGATCGTACGAGACGTTGAGTAGTGTGATTTGCGCTGCGCGCACGGCACCGGCACCGAACGCAACGCTCGCCGCCAGGATGATGGCGGCGAGCGCATACCTGAGTTTCAATTCGCGGCCGAACATCACTGACCGCCGAACACGATTTGAAGTTGCGACTCGAAGACGCTTTCGTTCGGCCGGTCCTTCGGCATGGCGGCGGTTCCGGCGCCACCGTCGAAGTAGGTGTTCGCATAGTCGAACTGCCACTTGATGTTGGCATTGAGATACCAGTTGATGCCCAGCGCAAACTCGGTCGCGGTTTGCGCGGCCACGTTCGGGCTGGCGAACCCGAGTTGGAACTGCCGCGTATCGGCTGCGACGTTGCTGATCCTGGCCGCCACTTCCCACGCGCCCCACCTTCCGTTGCGCGGGTCGAATGAACGATACGGCTTAATCCAACCGTAGGACGCGTCTTCGCCCGTCAGCAGGAAAGAAGCCTGCGCCATGTAACCCGTGTCGGTGAAAGTGTCGGTCTTGTTGATTAGCCGTTTGAACGGCGAGGCCCCGACCGTAGCGAACCGGTTCAGCGAATGCTCGTCCTGCGCGTACTCGGCCATCAAGCCGAACGGTCCCAAGTAGTAGTACGCCTGCGGCTCGATCCGCGCGCGCAAGCCCGACGCGGTCACGCCGCCGTTGTAGGTGAACCAAGTGCTCATGCCGTAGGTCTTGTAGGTCGAGGTCGTGGTGCCGCGCTCGTCGCCATAGGAACCGCCGAAACCGAAACCGAGACCCTTGAGCCATCGGTTCTCGCCGAGTTCGAACGGCGTGGTGAAAATGCGGCCGACGAAATCCTTGCCGTCGTTGTTGTCGATGTCGGTCGTGTCGGCGGCGGTGTTGTTCGGCACTCCATTCATAAGCGCGGCGTCATAGAACACGAGGCCATTCAAAAGCCTGCCGTGAAGATCGGCGCCGGTGTCGCGGTTAGGAACCAGGTTTTGAATTTCCGACCGCTCGCTGAACTCGAGGTCACGATCCGACTGCAGGCGCTCGAGATCCAACGGCGCCTTGAACTTGCCTGTCCTCAGGCTGGCGTAATCGAAGTAGGTGATATTCAGGTAGGCGTCTTGCAGCGTGACTTTGCCCTGGCCGAAGTCGGGCGTGATGTTGAAGTTGTAGTACTTCGCAACCGAGCCGGTGATAATCGGACGCACTCGATTCAGGAAGAACGTGCTGCCGCTGTTCTTGTCGTCGCCGCTGGTGAAGAAGCGGCCGTCGCCCTGGACGATCCCGCCGAAATTAATGTTGTAGTCGTGATTCGGCGAGGATAGCGAAAATCCCTCGTCACCAACCTTGACGACTGGCGCCTCGAGCGCGTGCTGCTGCGCGGTCTCCTGTTGGACTTCGAGCTTGCGGTCGATCACTCTCACTTTCTGGTCAAGCCCCTCAAGCATGTCGACTCTCGTTTCGAGTTTCTGAATTTCGCTCTTGAGCACCTGGATTTCCTGATCCCTCGGATCGGCTCCGATGCTCGACTGCGCATGCGCCGGCCCGGCGGCAAAAAATACCGCGGTGATTACCGCCGCCAGCAGCACTGGCAGAATCGGCAAAGTGAATTTTCTCATCTCGGAAGCCCCTCGTAGTCGTGGGAACTTCCGGATGTCCGGTCAGCTCGTGGTTAATGATTGATAGCTCTGTCATGGCGCGCCCGGATCCTTCCCTGGTCCGAACACGGATGTGGATTTTCACTTTCTCACTTGATGCAGCCGCCAACCTGGTTGTTGGTCGCAGTCGAGTCGTTGGCGAACCATTTGTTGCTGCCGCAACTCGAATTCGCGTCGAACAGATCGTCCTTCGAGTTGTGCGTCCCGCCGCCCAGAGTCTGGTTGGTGACGATCGAACTCTTGACGCCGATATCGAGCGCCACGCCGTAGTTGGTGTTGCCCGCTATGCTGCCGGTGAAAATGTAGTTACCTGACGACGGGCCGACGCCGGGGCATACGCCGCTGATCGGTCCGATATCGGAGCATCCGACGTAAATTCCGGCGTTGCCGTTGGTCGTCGTCGTCGAATGGGTGATGTTACTCGAGAACGTATGCTTCACCCAGATTCCATAATCCAGATTGCCGGTTGCGGTCGGGCTGGTCAGTTCGACATCCTGTGCGTTCCTCAGTTCCACGCCCGCCGTGCCGTTGGTATTCGCAGAAATGTCGTCGGCGAAGATTTCTCTGCCCTCGATCAGCAAGCCGACGTCCCACCCGCTTACCACCGAGCCCCGGAATTCGATGAAGTCCAAGCGGTTTTTGTGGTGAACCCAGACGCCGATGCCGGTCGGCGACGAACCGCCGGGGCCCGTGATGGTTTTCTTGCCGCCGTCGAGGATCACGAAACTCGAAGCGATCTCGATGCACGCGCCGTTCGCAGTGAGTCCCTGGCTCGAATCGATGTTGAGCCCCAACTTGTAGGAGCCCGGAGCACTGATGGTGCATCCGCACGCGTTGATTGTCGGCGTGCATGTCTGTGCCGATGCGGACGCCGGCATCGTCAAGGCCCCGACGATCACAACGGTCGCGAGCAGCACCCCCTGAAGAAAAAGCGTAGCGCGGTTTGTCATCTCAAAAGTCCCTCGTCGTCTTGGGAACTTCCGGATGTCCGGTCGGCTCGCGGTTGCTGTCGATGGCTCTGTCATGATGCCCGGATCCTTCCCCGGTCCGAGGCTCCTCCCAAAAAAGTTTGCGGCTAGCCCCGACTGTTCTTGTCGAAGCGGAATTTTTCTTTGCGCTCGATTTGCACGACGCGCGAGTCCTGGATGACGACTTCGACCGAGCCGAAGCGCACCCCGCTGATCGCATTGGCGATGCGCCGCAGGACTTCGTCGCCCGCTTGGGTCTCGGATTGAATGTCGGGGCGGGTTGTCAGGATTGAATCTGCTTTCATATCTATCCTATTAGATGACTAGACTAATCTCGCAAAAAAAGAGCTTTTAAATCTTCAGATCGCGAAACTCAATGATTCGCTGCCTGTGACCACCGCCTCGACCCGCTTGAGCATGTCTGCCAGAGAGGTCGAGTCCATTATCTTCGCCGTCGCGTCGCGAACCTCTTTCATGACGATCCGGATGCCGCAACTGCGCTCGTCGCGGCACTCGCGGCATCGCATGTATGCCGTCTTGCTGACGCATGGCAACGGTGCGATCGGCCCGTCCAGCACGCGTACAATGTGCCCCACGCTGATCTGGTGAGGGTCGCGGCCGAGGAAATATCCGCCGCCCTTGCCCTTCTTGCTCTGGAGCAGTCCTTGGTTCTTGAGCTCGAGGAGAATCAATTCCAGGAACTTGCGTGGGATACCCTCGCGCTGCGCCAAATCGGAGATCAGCACCGGCCCCTGGCCATATTCCTTGGCCAAAACCAGCATCGCCTTGAGCGCGTATTTCGATTTCTTTGACAGCATCTTATCGACCTACTAGTCGATAGGGTGGCTAGACTAAATATCGAGGCCAAGGCTGTCAAGAGCCGCGCGAGCGAAAATCACGAAAAACCAGCCGGCTGATTTCAGCGCGCTTTGGCCTTCAGCTCGGCATATTTGTCGAGCAGGGGGAGCACGGTTTCGCGCGGCGCTGGCGGTAGCGCGAAGATCAATCGGTCGAGGCCGAGGTCGAGGAATTTCTTGATGTGATCTTCGTTCGGACCGACGCCGAACATCGAGACGGGAAGTTTCCCGCGGCCGGCTTTTTTCCCCGCTTCGGCGAGCGCCTTCAAGTTGCCGGCGAGATCGTAGCGCGGGAAATTTATCGGCATCCATCCGTCGCAATATTCGGCGACGCGCTCGAAGGTCTTCGGCGATTGCGAGCCGAGCAGAATCGGCGGTCCGCCGGCCTGCACCGGTTTGGGGAACGACCAGATCGGATCGAAGTTCACGAACTCGCCGTGAAACTCAGCGGCCTCCTTCGTCCAGATTTGCCGCATCGCAAGAATTTTTTCCTTGACGATTTTCCAGCGCCGCTTGAACGTCGCGCCGTGATTCTCCATCTCCTCGACGTTCCAGCCTGCGCCGATTCCGAAAACCACGCGGCCACCCGAAATCAGATCGAGCGACGCGACTTCCTTGGCGAGCGTGATCGGGTCGCGCTCGATCACCAGGCATACTCCCGTGCCGAGCCTGAGCTTCTTGGTGACGGCGGCCGCCGCGCCGAGTGCGACGAACGGGTCGTGCGTATGCCAGTACTCTTTCGGCAATTCGGTGCCGCCCGGGAACGGCGTCTTGCGCGACGCGGGGATATGCGTGTGCTCGGGAAAGAACAGCGACTCGAAGCCGCGTTGCTCAGCGGCGAGCGCAAGTTCGATCGGCTGGATAGCGTAGTCGGTCGGGAACATCGAGACTCCGAATTCGGCCATGGCGATTCCTCCTGAATTGAGCGCGTCGTAAATTTTTCATAGCACAACTGATCGGCGAAGCGCCCGCGCGAGCCTCGGCACTAACGCAGTTACTGCTGGTTCTGCACGGCGCGAACGGTCGCGGTCGAGCCGGGAATTCGATCGCCGTTCATCGGTTCGTAGCGGCCACCAAGATTGTCGGCCAGGAACTTTTCTATCCGCGCGGTGAAATCGAGCCGGTTTTCGGGCCGCACGAAACCGTGACCCTCGTCGGTATACAAAACGTAAACGGCGTTGCCGCGATGCTTCGCGATCGCCTCGACGATCTGCTCCGCCTCGGCCTGCTTGACGCGCGGATCGTTCGCGCCCTGACCTACCAGCATCGGGATTTTTATTTTGTCGGCGGAAAACAGCGGCGACGCCGCTGTCAGCAGTTCCTTATCCTTTGGATCGTCGGGATTGCCCACTCTGGTGAAGAAGATCGAACGCATAACTTCCCAATACGGCGGCAACGACGCCAGCAGCGTGAACAGATTCGACGGGCCGCATTCGTCGACCGCGCATCGGTACAGGTTGGGCGTGAATGCCGCACCCGCAAGGGCAGCGTATCCGCCGTACGAGCCGCCGAATATGGCGACGCGTTTCGGATCGGCGACGCCCTGATTGACGGCCCACTTCACGCCGTCGGTCAGGTCGTTCTGCATCGTGAGACCCCATTCGCGATCGCCGGCGTGCAAAAATTTCTTTCCAAATCCGGTCGAGCTGCGAAAATTTATCTGCAGCACGGCGTAACCGCGATTCGCGAGGAGCTGGGCGTAAGGATTGAAGCCCCAACTGTCGCGGCCCCACGGTCCTCCGTGCACGAACAGCACCAGCGGGAGATTTTTATCCGGCACTCCGACCGGCAGTGTCAGATATCCGTTGATCTTCATTCCGTCGCGAGCGGTGAACTCGATCGGCATCATCGGAGCGAGTGGAGCGTCGTCGAGTTTGGGCTGCGTGGTGAACAGAAAAGTCGCTTTCTTAGCCGCACGATCCCATGAGTAGTAGCGCGCCGGTGCACGGTCGCTGTCGAATGATATGAGCCAGGTTTGATCGGCGAGATCTCGGTCAACGACATTGAAATCTCCGTCGGTGACTTTGGCGAGAGCGTCGAAGTCGCCTTGAATCGAAGGATCGACCACGGTCCAGTGCATCCGGCCGGGATCGAATGCAGCGGCCTGCACGACGTGGCGCGTCGGATGAATCATCGCGTCACTGAGATCCGCAGCGTCGCTGCGTGCGATATCGGTTTCCTTGCCCGACACGATCTCATGACGCACGAGGCGCGCCGTGTCCGTGCCGACTGAAGTGCTGAAAAAGATCGACTGCCCGTCCTTGGTGAAATCGAGCGCGGCCAGGTTGTCTTCCATCGAGGCCTTCATCAAAGTGCGCCACGGATTTGCGGCGCCGTCGCGAATCCGAATCTCGGTGCCGCCGTCCGCTGTGGTGACGGTTGCGGCGCGCACGATCATATTGTCGTCGGCGAGCCATCCCGCGATGTCGCCGGGATTTTCAGTGTCGAGTTCGACGGCGCCGGTGCGCAAATCGATTCGATAGACGTCCATCAATTTGCGATCGCGCAGATTGAGCGCAACCAGTATCCGCTCGGGAAATTTCGGGTTGGCCGCGACGAATTCGGCGCGCACGCCCTGCCACGGCGTCAGGTCGCGGACGTTGTGCGAATCGAGATCGACGGCGAACAGATGAAAGTTTTCGTCGCCGGCAGCGTCCTGCGCATAAAGGATCGTTTTCGAATCGTAGCCCCAACCGTATGACTGGATTCCGCGGCTCTTGTCGGCGGTGACGACGCGGGCGTCGTGCTGCCCAATCGTCTGCACCCACACCTGCAGGATTTCGTGCTCATCGGGCGCCAGCCACGCCGTCCGTTTGCCGTCGGGGGCGATGTGCGGATTGGCGCGCTCAGGATTTCCGAGCAGCGTATCGCGCGGAATCAGCGGCGGGAGTTGGGCGAAGACGGGTGGCGATGAAATAGTCGAAGTCATAGCAAGCACCGCAATAATCAGTGAAACCTTGCGCAAAATCGCGAACATCGATCGCAAGGATGACAGAAAAAATCGCGGAGTGTCAGGATTGTTGGTCGCTGGAACCAGTTGCGATCCTGCCATGCGAAGGTGGCGCCGCCGCGGATTGAATGCGCCCGAGCCTATTGCGTGCCGGACCTCAGCACTTGTCCCGGCAGGTATCCCGAATGTCGCCCGTGTTCGTAGAGCACGTCGCCGTTGACAATCGTATATTCGACGCCCTCCGCCGGCATCACGAGCCTGCGGCCGCCGCCGGGCAAATCGTTCTGCATGCGCGCGCGCTTGGCCGATCCGATTTTGCGCTCGTCGAAGATTGCGACGTCGGCGGGCAGTCCGACCTTGAGGCGGCCGCGATCCTTGATTCCGAAGAAGTCCGCCGGCTCTGACGTGATTCGCTTGATCGCACTCTCCAGCGTCAGCGCCTGCCGTTCGCGCACCCACGTGCCGAGCAGGTAGGTGCAATAGCCCGCGTCGCACAGCATGTTGACGTGAGCGCCGCCGTCGGACAGCCCGATCATCGTGCGCGGGTCCGTGATCAACCGCTGAATTCCTTCCTCATGATACTGCTGCATCGTGTACTGGATGTTCAGATCGTCCTCGAGCGCGAGGTCGAAGAACGTGTCGAGCGGATCCTGGTGGCGCTGCTCGGCGATTTCGCCGACCGTCATACGCTCGTACTGTCTCAGCGCGGGACTGGCAGTCTCGAGCACCTCGACCCGATTCCATTTGCCCTGGAACAGATGCGGCTTCTTCAACTCCTCGCGAAAGGCGCCGCGAAATTCGCGATTGCGGTAGAACTCCTTCTGCTTCTCGAGCGGCTGATTGAACACCGGCCCCCACAGCTCCATGTCGGCGAACGAAAACGGATTGCGCAAATCCATCTGCACGACGAACGGCTTGCACAGCACCTGGGGCACGCCGCCGCGCTTGATCAGCGGCTCGAGCCGCCGGAGAGTGTCGGCGCTGGCCTCGGGCTTGTCGGGACGACTCGCCATCGCGAGCCAGGTGACAGGCCGCTGGCTTTCGTCGAGCAGGAATTCCAGCAACCCTTGCTCGTCCTCCGACATACGCCCCGCGCGCCGTGTGAGTGCGATTTCGATCGCGCCGCGCCCTGCATCCCGCAACACGTTGGCGTAGGCCTTCAGCTCATCGGTCGACGCCAGCCTGCACGCCAGCGGCCGCCCCTGGTAGCCGATATGTTGCGGCAAGGTCGTCGTGGAAAATCCGAACGCGCCCGCGTCGACCGCCTCCCGCAGCAACGCCGCGACCTGCGCCGTCTCCGCGGGCGTGGCCTCGCGCTCCATCGACTCTTCGCCCAGCACGTAGTGCCGAAACGGAGTGAGCGGCGCGAGGAACGCCAGGTTAATTCCCGCGCCGCGACGCTCCGCCGCCGTCAGGAAATCCGGGAAGCTCTCCCACTCCCACGTAAGCCCCTTCGATAGCGCCTCGAACGGAATCGCCTCGACGTTGACCAGGTCCCACGCCGCGACTTCGCGCGCCGCGGGCTTGCACGGCGCAATTCCCACTCCGCAATTTCCCATCACGACGGTGGTGACACCGTGCCACGAGGTGCAACTGACTAGTGGGTCCCAGCAGATCTGAGCATCGTAGTGAGTATGCGGATCGACGAAGCCGGGCGACACGATCAGATCCGACGCGTCGATCGTCTGGACGGCGCCGTCGGTGACTTTCCCGATCTCGGCGACCTTGCCGTCCTTGACTGCGACGTCGGCCCGGCGACGAAACGCGCCGGTGCCGTCGATAACTGTTCCGTTCTTGATGATCAGATCATAGGACATTCCCGATAACTCCCCCATGCGATTCGAGCGAATCGGCATACCACTCGATATCGCAGGAAAGACCGTCGTGGCGCAAGGATTGTAATCAAGACGTGTGTGCTTTGAAGCACCATGACAGCAGCTATTTCGTGAATTTGTTATCTATGAGTCACATTCACTCGACAAATTGATGCTAGCAGCTACTGCGCTGCGACGATCGCCCGACGCCAACTTTTCGCTCCGATTGCGATCCTAGTCGCAAGAACTATCCTCTTATATGATCCGTCCGCTGGCTGTAGGTCCGTGGCAAGGAGATTAGTCATATGAAGGTCGCTGTCGATCTGAAGTTGTGCGAAGGAAATATGAAATGCCAGGAGGCGGCGCCCGAAGTGTTCGAGGTGCGCGACGACGACAAGAGCCACCTGCTGATCGAAAGGCCGCCCGAGCGCATGCGCGACAAGCTCAAGCTCGCGGCGCGGCTCTGCCCCCGCCAGGCAATTACCATCAGCGAGGAATAGATGACTCACGGCGTGCGACCGGTCACAATGCAAGATCGAGAAAGACATCACTGCATCGCGGAGACAATTGCCAATGGAATCTGAACAGGGGCTCTCGCTCGAAACGTTGAACATCATCGGTCCCGATCACTACATGAAAAACGGCTACCCGCATCGCGAGTGGACCTACCTGCGCAAGCACAAGCCGGTTTTCTGGTGCGAATATCCAAAGACCGATCCGTTCTGGGCGATCACCAAGCATGCCGACATCATTCAGATCTCCAAGCAGCCGCGCCTGTTCCTCAACGGTCCGCGCCTGCTGGTGTTCGTCAACGAGGACGGGTTCGAAGACAGTCCGACGCCACCGTTCCGCCACCTGCTCGACATGGACCCGCCCGATCACGGCGAATATCGCGTGGTCGTCAGCCGCAATTTCACGCCGCGCGGCGTCAGTCCGCTCGGCCCTGAAATCGAGAACATCACGCGCGAGGTGCTCGACGACGTGACCGGCCGCGACACCTGCGACTTCGTCACCGACGTGTCGTCGAAGATTCCGCTCGCGGTTATCGCCGAGCTGCTCGGCGTTCCGCATAAGGATTGGGAGCAGCTCTTCCGATGGACCAACGAGACGATCGGCGGCGGCGACCCCGAGTTCCAGGCCGGCACGAGCGCGCAGGAGACGATGGATCGTTCGCGGCTGGGGCTGTTCCAGTATTTCACCGAGATGGTGGCGGAGCGGATGAAGCATCCGACCAACGACATCACCAGCATTGTCGCCAACGGCAAGGTGAACGGCGAGCCGATCCCGCAATTCGAGATGCTCTCCTATTATTTCCTGCTGGTGGTGGCCGGCAACGAGACCACGCGCAATGCGACCACTGGCGGCCTTCAAGCTTTCATCGACAATCCCGGAGAATGGCAAAAGCTAAAGCGCAATCCCGAGCTGATCGACTCGGCGGTCGAGGAGATCGTGCGATGGACGACGCCGGTCATCCAGTTTGCGCGCACCGCCACTGAAGATACCGAGGTCCGCGGGCAGAAGATCAAAGCCGGCGAATCGGTATGCCTGTTCTACCCGTCGGCGAATCGCGACGAAGACGTCTTCAAGGATCCTTTCAAGTTCGACATCAGCCGCAATCCGAATCCGCAGATCGCCTTCGGCATCGGGGAACACTTCTGCCTCGGCGCGAACCTGGCGCGGCTCGAGCTGAAGATTATTTTCAGCGAGCTGGCCAAGCGCCTCGACCACGTCGAACCGGCAGGGCCGGTCGAGCGGCTGCGCTCGAGCTTTGTCGGCGGCATCAAGCACATGCCGATTCGGCTCAAGATGAAACCAGCCGCCAAGGCCGCTTGAGGTAAGACTCCGATGATTACGCCGCGCAGGTCCGCCGATCGCGGACGCACCAAGATCGAATGGCTCGACAGCCGCCATTCGTTTTCATTCGGCGATTACTACGATGAGAAGCAGATGGGATTTCGCGCGTTGCGGGTCATCAATGAGGATCGCGTGCGCGCGGCAGCCGGATTTCCCACGCATGGTCATCGCGACATGGAGATCATCACCTATATCCTCGAAGGCGCGCTCGAGCACAAGGACAGTCTCGGCACCGGCTCAGTCATCCGTCCCGGCGAAGCGCAGCGGATGAGCGCGGGCAGTGGAATCACTCACAGCGAATTCAATCACTCGAAGACCGAGCCGGTCCATTTCCTGCAAATCTGGATCACGCCATCCACGCGCGGGATCGCGCCGGGCTACGAGCAGAAAACTATCGACGAGTCGAAGTCCCACGGCGGCTTCGCACCGGTAGGCGCTCCGGAGGGCAGCGATCGATCGGTGACGATCCACCAGGACGCGACCCTGTCGGTAGCAAAGCTCGAGGGCGGGCAGACCGTCGCGGCCAATTTGAAGAAGGACCGCCACGGATGGGTGCAAGTCGCCCGCGGCGCCGTAACCGTAAACGGCACCGCACTGGCCGAAGGCGACGGCGCCGCAATCAGCGACGAAGAAAAACTAACGATCGTCGCGAACGTCCCCGCCGAGGTTTTGTTCTTCGACCTGGCGTGATTCGTCGCGCGTGGGTGCTAGGTCGTAGCAAAAGACTCCGGGATTCTTCGCCGCAGCGGCTCTGAATGACACAAAGAAAGCGTTCAGTAACCCCTGATCTCATCAGTTCCGTCCAGCCGCTTGGATAGATCAATCGGATCGCCCAATCTGACCTCGTTGGGATCGACCTGATACGCCCACACCTCGAACCTGGTCATTACGGCTGGCCCGTACGCGCTGGCAAAGGCGCATTCGACGGCGTCCAGCCCATGCGCGATCTTTATCCGCCCTATCCTCGGTTCGTTGTAGCGGGCGTCGAACACGTGCCACTTACCACCCAGATACACTTCGCTGTAGGCGTGAAAATCCATCGGCGACCCCGGATCGACGTGTCCGATGTCCGGCAGATGACCGGTGACGTAGCGCGCCGGCAGGTTGAGCGCCCGGCACAGTGCGATCGTGCAATGGGCGAAATCGCGGCATACGCCGTAGCCTCGCTCGATAACTTGCGCGGCCGAAATATCCGGTCTGCCCGAGCCGAAGCGGTATTCGATATTGTTGTGCACCCAGTCCGAGATGGCCTGCACGCGCGCGCCCGCATCATAAATGTGTCCGAACTTCTCTCCGGCGAATGCGAACAGCCGGTCTGAATCGCAGTAACGGCTGGGCAGCAGGTACCGCAGGAATTCCGGCTCGAGGGTAGCGACCGACGGCGCGTTGCCGAATTGATCGGACTTGTCCGATGCGGTGGTCACCTCCACCAGCGCGTCGTGCTGAATCTCGTTCAGGCCGGGCGCCAGGATAACCCGGTAAGCAACGTTGCCGTCGGCGTCGACGAACGATTCGGATTTGGTGGCGCGACCGAAGTCGAGTTTCTCCTGCCGTATGGGACGATTCGGATCGAGTTTCGGACTAACCAGCAGGATGATCGTTGCCGACGACGATTCGCATTCAAAGTGAATATTACAACCGACCCGAACCGTAAGCATCGAGCACCTTCAAAGCACAGAGCACATAGCTATCCGCTGTCGCGGACTCGGTCGAAGAATTCGGCGAACAATGGACCGTAAAGCGGGTCTCGCTCGGGATGATACTGCACCCCGATTGCGTAAGGGTGCGATCGAAGTCGCGCCTGCTCGACGATTCCGTCGCTGGCGGACCAGGCCTCGACCTCGATTCCGTCGGCCAGCCGCTCGAGCGCCTGGTGATGCGAGCTGTTGACGGCCGCGAATCGATGAATCGCCGTCGAGCTGTGCCGAAGCGGCTGGATATTTTGTCTTTCGAAATTGTCATGCCCGGGAATATCAATGTGTAGTGTCCCGCCCGCCGCGACATTCAGCACCTGTAAACCGCGGCAGATGGCCAGGATGGCCTTGCCCGAGTCGAGGAAGTCGCGGACTGCGTTGAACTCCCAATCATCGCGGCCGTAGTCCGTATCGACAATCAACGAAGGCTGCTCGATCGGCTGGCGCAGGAAGCAGGCCGAAATGTCGCCGCCTCCGGTCAACATCAGAGCGTCCATTTGCGCGAGATCGACCGGATGCGTTCGCGCGTTATGCACTTTCAGATGGGGATAACTTTCGAAGACAAGCGTGAACCAATGTTCGTCGCATTGGCGCATCCACGTGGCGATATTCGGCATCTCTAAACTTTCCGGAAAACCTCGACCGCAGCATCGATCAGACGGAAACCGGGCTCTTGAGGTTACGGCTCCGGGCTGATTGTCGCAAATTCCCGGCGGCCCGCTCTTGCGACGAATCGCGGCGCAACCTATGTACAGTGTCACCGCGAGGACTCCGCATCCATGAAAATTCATAAATCCGCACTGGCGGCATTGATCGCAACGCTATGCTGCGGCGTCGCAACCGGCGCAGCATCCGCCGCCACGCCAGCCAGCGCTCCGACCAGCAATGCGGCACCGGCAGCCGGCGCCGTCGCTCAAGGGCCCGGCGACCTCAACGCTCTGATCGCATCAGGCATGCTGCCCGACTTGCGCTGGCCGAATTTCACCGACTATCGCGCCGACGTGAAAAAATTCTACGACCAGGGCGGCAACTCGCTGGCGTGGATCCAGAACAGCAAGGCCAGCCCTCAAGCGGTCGCGTTGATCTTGCTGTTTCAGCAAGCGGCGACCAAGGGCCTGAATCCCGAAGACTACGACGCCTCGCGATGGGACGCGCGGCTCGCCAAGCTCCAGCCGACCGCGCCGAAACCTTCGGATAGCGATCTGGCGCATATCGATCTGGCGATGACGGTTTCCGCGATGCGCTACATTTCCGATCTGCATATCGGACGAGTGAATCCTCAGCACTTCAAGTTCGGCTTGACGGTCGGTCCCAACAAACTAGACCTGGCCGAGGAACTGCGAACGCAGGTGCTGCCTGCGACGGACGTCTCCGCCGTCCTCGCGAAAGTTGAACCGCAATACGATGGTTACCGGCGAGCCGAGGATGCCCTCCTCACCTACACCAAGATGGCGAGCGCGCCCGATGCTCCGCTCATACCGGTACCGCAGAAAAGTGTGCACCCCGGAAATTCGTTTGCGGGGACGCCTC
>Ga0210398_10002455_pt1 | contig 18134 bp, 12 predicted proteins | sample IncBWC4OmetaG_FD_161047 | JGI IMG/M metagenome (GOLD analysis project Ga0210398, IMG submission 161047) | Forest soil microbial communities from Barre Woods Harvard Forest LTER site, Petersham, Massachusetts, United States - Inc-BW-C-4-O | ecosystem: Environmental > Terrestrial > Soil >... | reverse complement strand
GGCTATATCTTGTCGTCGCAAGGCGACCGCATGGCCATGGCCCACTCCGTCGAAGGCCGGTTCCCCTTCCTAGACCATCGGGTAGTCGAATTTGCCTCCACGCTGCCAGTCTCTCTGAAAATGAAAGTGCTGAATGAAAAGTACCTCTTGAAACGCTGTGCGGCCGGGTTGATTCCCCCATCGATTGCGAAGCGTCATAAGCAACCCTATCGAGCGCCGGAAGCGTGTAGTTTTCTCCAGCCCGCCGCGCGCGAGTACCTAGAGGCCCTCCTTTCCCCCGAGCAAATTCGACGTGACGGCATTTTCGATGCGCCCGCGGTGGCGATGCTCCAAGCAAAATTTCGCAAGGGTGCCGCCATCGGCATCAAGGACAACATGGGATTGGTCGGCGTCGTCTCCACGCAGCTTTTGGTGCACCAGTTCATAAATCACTTCGAAGGCAGGATGACATCCCATGGCTCTTAAAGACGAATTGAGGCAGTTCGTCACAGACAACTTCATGTACGGCAAGCCCTACGAAGGCTTCGCCGATGACGACTCCTTTATCGAGCGGGGCATCATGGATTCCACCGCGGTCATGGAATTGGTGGCTTATCTCGAAAAGCGCTATCGGATTGCGTTCGACGACAAGGACTTGAGTCCGGACAACTTGGATTCGGTCAACAGGTTAGTGCGGTTTGTGAAAAGCCGTGTTCAGTCAGATTTCACAGGAGCTTGTGATGCCGGTCGAATCGCTCTTCGAACGTAGCGCCGCCATCTCGCCGCTCGCCCCTGATCTCGAAGCGTGAACAATGAGCTTGCCTGCCACGGTATTCTCGGCTGACGTATTGAAGATCGATGCGGCCCGAATCTCGGCCGACCTCGAAGGCAAGGTTCGCGATATCGTGCTCGAGCGATTGAACCGCAAAGGTGTGGTCATTGCCATATCCGGCGGAATCGATAGTAGCGTCGTCGCAGCTCTATGCCTCAAAGCGCTCGGACCTGCACGGGTTCTGGGCCTGATGCTCCCCGAGGCGGATTCCTCGCCGGACAGCCTTCACTTTGCGAATCTCCTTGCGCAATCACTGGGTCTTCGGACGCAGGTCGAGGACATTGCCGGTATTCTGATCTCGGCCGGCTGTTACCAGCGCCGCGACGACGCCATCCGTCGAGTCATTCCGCAATACACAGCAGCCTACAAGTGCAAGATTGTTCTGCCTGACCAAGTGAATGGGAGCGCCTATCCGATTTTCTCGGTGGTCGTCGAATCGCCCCTCGGTGAACGCACCAAAGCCAGGCTCACTCTTGATGCCTATCTCGGAGTGGTGGCGGCAACTAATTTCAAACAACGCACTCGCAAGATGATGGAGTATTACTACGCCGATCTGTTCAACTATGCGGTCGCCGGCACCCCGAACCGCCTCGAATACGATCAGGGATTCTTTGTCAAGAGTGGCGACGGCGCCGCCGATTTGAAACCGATCGCCCACCTCTACAAAACCCAGGTCTATCAACTGGCCGCCTACCTCGGCATACCGCAAGAGATCCAGAAGCGGCCTCCAACGACCGACACCTATCCGTTGGACCAATCTCAGGAGGAGTTCTATTTCCCGCTCTCCTACGACCGCATGGACCTGTGCCTCTATGCGAAAAACCACGGTTTACAACCCGAAGAAGTCGCGCCCGTAGTCGCGCTGACCGCCCAACAAGTGGCTCGCGTCTACCATGTGATCGATCGAACGCGCAGCGCTACCCGTTATCTCCATCGCCTTCCGGTGCTCTCTGAAAAGGTTCCCGAGGTGCCGGATGATCTCTGAGTCCGAATTGCCGTTGTCGCCCCCCATTCGCATTCTCCTTCTGGAGAGCGGTACAGGACCCGGTGGCTCGGTCAATTTTATTCGGGATTTCCTGCTTCATGTGGACCACAGAACGGCACAGTTCATCGTTGGATTGTATTTACCCAATCCGAGCAAGAGCCTTGCGGAAATTCGAAAGCTGGGGCACGCAGTTGTCTTTTTCAAGCACAAGCGACCTGTGGCGCGTAAAACCTCCACCGCCATGTCCGGCCTTTTCGGCACGAGGCTCAAAAAGCTACACAAGCTGAGGACGGCCGCCACAATTCTCTCCCGGCTCATTCGTATTCAATTGCCATTGACCTGGCGGGTGTGGAGATTCATCAAGCGTGAAGCGATCGATGTCGTGGTACTGAATCAGGACGTTCACTTTCATGTCCCCGGCGTACTCGCAGCCAAGCTGGCCGGCCGGCCCTGTATCTGCCGCAAGGCCGGAGGCATCGGCGAAGCCAGGCCACTCAAACGGTTCTTGAATCCCTGGGTGGATTTGTTCGTGAGCATTTCGAGAGCCACCGAAACGGACCAGCGAAATACTCCCGGCACGAAGAAGGTCGTCAATATTTACGAAGGTTTGGACCTCGAGCGTTTTCGATCGCTCCCGGCAGAAAAAACCATACGCGAATCATTGGGAATACTCGAAGGCAAAAAGATAGTCGCGGCGATCACGAGAGTTGAGATCGGCAAGGGCTTGCCGGAATTCATCCACATGGCCGCCGCGGTAATCCGTCGCTACCCGGACGTTGTTTTTCTGCTGGTCGGCGATGAAGGACCGGATGGTGGCACGCTGACCCGTGAACTACGGGATCTGGTGAACTCTCTCGATCTCGAGGAACACCTGATTTTCACCGGTTGGCGCGATGACATTCCGGCTGTTTTGAAATGCATCGATGTCTTTGTACACGGCCCCACAACCTGGATCGAAGGTCTGGGAATCGGCCATCTCGAAGCGATGGCCTCAGGAAAACCATCTGTCGTCTCCAGAAATGGCGGATTGCCGGATGCGGCCGTCGACGGCGTCACCGGATTCGTGGTTCCTCCGGGAGATATCCACGCCATGGCCGACTCGGTCGCGACACTCCTCGAGAATGAACCGCTGTGTCGTGAATTCGGCGAAAACGCCAAAAGGCGCGTGCAGCGGCACTTCGACGCGGCGCAAAATTCTCGCCAGCTGCAAGAACAAATTCTGAAGTATGCAAGGCCAGCGAGGACTATGGAACTACGCGGCGCGCATGTTCGAGTGTCGTGAGAGACCCGAGTTTCCGATCATGCCTGAATACACAGTGGTTCCCGCCGATCTCCAGAAAGACAGGCAAGTCGTCATCGACCTGTGGCGCCAGAACCTCGCCGACATCAACCATCTCGAGGAAAAATACGACTGGCATTTTCTCAACAATCCCTTCGGACCGGGGCAAATTTGGATCCTCGAAGCTGATGGCCTGCCAATCGGTACGACTTCTCTGGGAATGCGCCCCCTGAAACTCGGCGAGACTCTTACCACTGCCGGCGTAGCGTGTGACCTCGCCGTAAATAAAGATCATCGCTTTCTGCAACCAGCCCTCTTGCTGCAGCGCGCCTTGCTTTCCGCCGCGCATGCCGGAGTTCGAGTTGTTTATGGCTTGCCGAATCCCGCCGGCGCCTCGGTACTGAAATATGTCGGCTACCGCGAATTCTGTTCCGTGCACCGATACGCCAAGCTTCTCCGCGTTTCCCACTATTTAGAGAGGTCCCGCAAATTCGGGGCAGTCGTCCCGTTCATCGGCAGGATGGCCGACCACGGTTTCGCTGTCCTCCAGTTGTTCCGTCGGGGCCGCCAGAATGCACAAGTCACACAGGTTTTCCCTTGTTTCGATGAACGATTTGACGAGCTCTGGAGCCGAGTGGGTTCCGCCCACCCGGCTCTGACCGTTCGCGATCGCCAGTTCCTGAACTGGCGGTATCACGAATGCCCGCTGCGTCGGTATAAAACGTTGGGTCTCCTAACCAAGGATGAGTCCAGGCTTCTGGGTTATCTGATCTACTACGTCGAGAACCATTCCGCAATTTGCACCGACTTGTTTGTTCCGAGCGGCGCCGAAGATCTCAGTTGTCTCGTTTCGTCCTGGGCGACCTTGGCTTGGCGCGATGGACTTGCCGCGCTATCAATCAGTTGTTCCGACGGCGCGCTTCCGGCCAGTCTCTTAGGCCTAGGCTTCACGCGGCGATCGGCAGAAGCGACAACCAGGCCCAATCGCTCCAGCCGCCACGAACCGTGTAAGACTCTCTTTACTCACGAACGGCTCTCTCTGACGGAAGACGCGGTGGCAGGCGGTTGGTATTACACCGAAGGAGATTCACCGTACTAGGTTTTGACCTCGGGTCCCACTTTCCTAGGGCGCAGCCCAAATGAAAATCGTCCAACTCTTACCAAGCCTTGATTTCGGAGGAATGGAACGCCTGGCCGTAGACCTGGCGCGCCAGCAAAAAGCCGAAGGCCACGAACCCTCTATCTATTGCACCAGCCACCCAGGTCAACTTGCGCCGGAGGCCGAGGCCGCAAACGTACCTGTGCATTCGTTTGGAAAGACCACGGGCTTCTCTCTCCGCCTGATCCTGGACCTCGCTTCCAGACTCCGAGTGGATCGTCCTGACGTGCTTCACGCTCACAACGCCCTTGTTCTTCACTACGCTGTCGCAGCCGCGCGCCTGGCCAGAGTCCCTGTCGTCGTCAACACCCGACACGGCGGAAATGGCAACTGGGACTCCCACTGCGAACGTATCTGGCGCCACGCCGTACGCTGGATTGATTCCCTGGTCTTCGTCTCGCAAGGAGTTCAGGAATTCTACGTCACCAGGGATCGTGTCTCGAGACGTAACGCTTCGGTCATCTACAACGGCATCGACGTCGACAAATTCACATCCCACCCCGCGCATCCAACCGCCGCTCTACCCACGTTTCGCGTGGGCTCCGTAGGACGTCTTGTGCCCGCCAAAGACCACGTCACACTGATTCGATCATTTGCGATCGTTAGTCGAGCCATGCCCGCGGCGGAGTTGCACATTCTCGGCGATGGCCCCAGCCGCACCGAAATCTCTCAAACCGCAGAATCTCTGGGAGTTACCAGTCGTGTCTTCCTCCACGGCGCCAGTCCCAACGTCCCCGCGTTTCTCTCGACTCTCGATCTCTTCGTGCTCTCCTCGATCGATGAAGGCCTGCCAATTTCCCTGATGGAAGCCCTGGCAGCAGGCTTGCCGGTTGTTTCGACACGTCTTCCCGGGCTCACGGAACTCGCCCCCGAAACTGTGGTCGCGGGGTACTCGACTCCTGCTCATCCCGAATCACTCGCCGAACAGATCCTCCGTGCCGCCAACCGGCGTGATCTTCCCGCCCTTGGAAAAGCGGCCAGCCGATGGGCAGAAAAATTCGCCATCCGGGAAACCTGGCACAACTATCAAGCCGTCTTCGAGGCGAGGCTCTCAAAGAATAGGGGTTGCCCTGTCGAACGCCTAGACCGTAGATCGAACGCCCTCGCAGCCGTCCGCCATGGCGACTAGCAAATACCACATCTGATCGGATTCCGCAGATGCGCGGCACCTTAATCATGAAACTTCCCCGGTACAGCCAGATCTGGCTCCCAGGCTATATAAAAGACAGGCTCAAGGCTTTCTCACGCAAGCCCGCGAAGAGGCTTTGGCTACTCCTCGCCGATCACTATGAGCCGCTTTGGAATGGTGCCGATGAGCATACCGGAGCAGCGCGGGTCGCTCGATGGGCAATCCGCTGGCCGGCCATCGCACGAAAGTTTCAGGATTCAACCGGCCAGCCTCCCCGTTATACCTTCTTCTATCCCGAAGAAGAGTATCGGCCCCGGCTCGTGGAACCTCTCGAGCGCATGACGTCGGATGCCATCGCCGACGTCGAGGTCCATCTGCATCACGACGGCGAAGGGCAACAAGACTTTGTAGACCGCATCTCCAGCTTCATCGGAACACTCTCCTCGCGCCACGGACTGCTGCGGAAAGACAAGGGGAAAGTGACATTCGGATTTATTCACGGCCTCTGGGCACTCGACAACGCTCGCCCCGACGGGCGGTTCTGCGGCCTGAACAATGAGATCTCTCTTCTCCGTGACCTAGGTTGCTACGCCGATTTCACCATGCCTTCAGGAGCTTCGCCGACGCAAGCCCGCCTGATCAACACGATCTACTGGGCGACCGACGACCCCGACAAGCCAAAATCTTACGACACCGGCGTTCCCGTCACTCCCGGCGGTACAGCCACAGGCGATTTACTGATGATTCCAGGCCCATTCGGTCTGCGCTGGGCCCAGCGCGTCACGCCACGAATTGAATACAGCGAACTTTGTTCCTATGATCCCGCCACCGAATACCGCGTCCGCCGCTGGCTCGAACTCGCCCCGCGCATTGGGGACGACATCTTTCTCAAACTCTTCACCCACGGCACGCAGGAACGTCACTCGCAGTATTTACTCGAGGGCGGCCTCGAGTTTACTCTTTCTCTCATCACCAGGGAGTGCCAGCTCGCTGGTCTCGATCTACACTTCTCAACGGCCTGGGAGATGCGCCAGGCCATTGATCGAGCCGCTCGAGCGGATAGCCCAGCGCATCAATTGGATCGCGCAAACGTCCTAGAGTTGGTCGTGAGCTGATTCAACAAGCGACGGGTCTTCGGCCGAAACGCATATTCTCGCCATCTTCCTAGAAAACACAAAACCCAAGTAGAGAGGTTCCCATCATGAAAGACCCAAACTTCGAGAAGGAACAACCCATCCAACACGACGTAGGAGACACGCATTCGGCACCGCTCGACTCGCTCCCACCCTCCGACGCCCCGCGCTCGGAAGCCCGACGGAAGTTCCTCGGCAACGTGCGTGGAGTTGCCTTGGCCGCCGCAACCGCGGGCGCAATTGGCTTGGAACCGCTTTTAGGCTCAAGCCACTCTCTTGCCCAGGCGGACAACGATAGTGGTGAATCCCAGGGCGACGAACGCGCCGAAGAATCGGCGGAAATCCGCACGGAGGCCATGAAGGCCGATCGAAGAATTTCTATCCCGCCGCACACGACAAACGGCGACGAGGAGCGCTACGCCGACAAGTGTGCCACCTACACGAAAGCCCTTCTGCAAGACGGCCCCGGCCGCGTGAATTTAAACGCCTACGGCAGCTTCAGGGATGCTTTGCAGAGTGGGAACCCTGCGTACTTCGAGAACATCATTCTGGGCGGCGGACGTAAGCTGACGGATCCGCAATCCGGGCTGGCCTTCGACATGGAGGGCTGCGATTCCCAGAAGTTCGGCTGCGCTCCTGCACTACCATGCCAGGAGGCTAACGTGGTTGTCCCCCCTGCGCCCGCATTGGCCAGCACAGCCTACGGAACGGAGCTGATCGAACTGTATTGGGCTTCCTTGCTGCGTGACGTCCCGTTCACTCAATATGCCTCGAATCCGGTGGCCGCTCAAGCAGCAGGTGAACTTACGGGGATGCCGGACTACGCCGGTCCACGAAGCGGTGGCCAAGTCACACCGGAGGTGCTGTTCCGCGGCGCCTTCCCGGGTGAAACGGTAGGGCCGTACATCTCCCAGCTCTTCATAACGCCGACGTTCTTAGGCCAACAACCCATCAGCCAGCAGTTGGTGACCTACCAGCCTGATATCGACTATCTGACCGACCCCGCCTCCTGGGCTCTCATCCAAAACGGCGGTAGCACCGGTCTAGAAAATCAGCAGGACCCGCAGCTGCGGTTCGCGCACACGGGTCGATGCCTTTCCGCATGGACGCACATTGACATGCTCTATCAGGGGTATTTCGTGGCGTTCCTTGTGCTTAGCTCTATCGGCGCGCCGGCGAACCCGGGGAACCCGTACAACAAGTCCAAGACGCAGATCGGTTTCGGCAATTTCGGCGACCCGCATATTGCCGGGATGCTCGGTGAGGTGGCGTACCGGGCGCTGGAACGCAGTTGGTACCAGAAGTGGTTTGTCCATCGTCGTCACCGCCCGGAGTCGGGAGGCGGAATCGTGCAGTTGGTTAAGACCGGCCAAGCGAGCAGCGTTGACGGCAGTCCGAACAAGAATGCCCTGAATTCTCTAGCCGTGGAGAGCAGCTTCAAAAAATATGGGAGCTACTTGCTTTCGCAGGCCTTCCCCGAGGGCTCGCCGACACACCCGTCTTACCCCACGGGCCATGGGGTTGTCGCGGGCGCGTGCATCACCATTCTGAAGTTCTTCATGGATGGTAATTTCGTGATTCCTAATCCCCTGGTGCCAGCAGATGATGGACTCTCACTGGCGCCCTACACAGGCTCGGATAGGAACCAGATCACGGTAAATGGCGAGCTGAACAAGCTCGCGCACAACGTCAGCTTTGGGCATGGGATTCACGCCGGAATCCACTGGCGCAGCGATACGGACGTGTCGATGGTGCTGGGGGAGGCGACCGCGATCAGCATCCTTCAGGACCAAGCGAAGACATTCAACCAGAAGTTCACCGTTCACTTTACGAAGCTCGACGGAACAACAGCCACCATCTCCAACCAGTAACGCTTGCCACCAGGCCTCTCCATTCCACGGGCATGGCTCAAAAAATGCGGTTTACGAAAACCTTTCTCGAGAATCAACAGGTCGCCGAACAAAGGGCGGAATATGATCGAACTATAGGCGACCAAGAGCGGCTCCGGCCCACGACCGGCTCCTTAATGGTAAATAGATTCCCTCGAGATATGGTCCGCTTACTTCGCTGCAACAACGATGCTGGTGAACTGATGCTTGTAAAGGAACTCTTAGGTGACGCCGATGGCGCGTTGGACGGTGTTTTGCGCTGTCAGATTTGCGGAGCCGAATTTCGCATCGAGAATGGAATTGCGTGCCTGCTGCCGGATCAGCTGACCGAGGAAGACAAGCACGAGATGAGCATCCGCGACACCATCGACTACGATTGCACCAATCCAGGCTCCTTCGTTCCTCCGGCCGAAGGTTGGAGATCGGTGCTCTCCGACAGGCTGGAAGTCCCCGCGCACTTGGATGAACTGCAAACCTTGCCCACCGATACAGTTTTGGAACTTGCCTGCGGCGATGGCCGCTTTACGTCACTCATCGCAAAAACAGGGGCAAAGATTCTCGCTGTCGATTTCTCGATTAACGCCCTGCGGCTCCTTGCCTGGAGACTTCCCGTTGGCGCCAGGGTCGCACGCGTCCATGCGGACATCAATCAACTGCATCTCGCGAGCCGCGCGTTCGATCGTGCGCTCACTCTGACTCCCCTCGATTCTCGCGACGAACGCATGAATATGTATCGCAGGATTGCTCATGCTTTGAAGGATCACGGACGTTATGTGGGCAGTTTTGAACACGATGACCTGAATCGCCGCCTATTGGGCCTCCCCCTTATGCGACGCTACTCTAAAGACGGCATCCTCATCGAGCACTTGACCACCAGGACCATGCGCCTCGAAGCGGCACCCTATTTTTCAAAACTTCGCGCTTGCCCGATCCGTCCGCGTGTTCCGTTTGTCGCAAAACTGCCTCGACGTTTAGCACTCCCTCTCTTGCGCCTGGTAGCCGCATTGCCCTTCGTCCGGCATTTCGGCGAATTGCTTTTGCTCACAGCCCAAGATCCCGTCCGCCTCCCTGTCGAAGGCCAACACCGTTCCGGAAACCGCGCAGCGAAGGGCGCCTACCGCTCCTACATGCGCAAAAAGAACAAAAACGCTTCCTGGGGTGAAGAGTCCGTTTGATCCGCTTTCCGGCTTGACACCCGTCAACTGGCGGCGGCCGCAGTCGCTCGATCTTGGCGCGAAGATTTCTCTCAACAACTCTTTCGCGCATCCCTTTTCGGTACAGCCCCTTCGTCCAGGGTTGAGAAGTCCCAGCGATTTTTTGCAAGCATCTTTTATCGTGAAGGTACAGCCCGCAATGAAGAAAAATAAAATTCTGCTTGCAGAAGACAAAGACGAAGTCCGCGTCGCGTTTCAGGAGGGCTTGGAAAGCCACGGTTTTGAAGTGGTCCCCGCCGCCTCCGTTTGTGAAGCCCTCAGACTGATTTCTACGGAAGACTTCGACGTGCTGCTCTCCGACCTCCACATGCCCGATGCTGCCGATGGATTCACGGTAGTCAATGCCATGCGCCATACGCAACCCAATGCCGTAACTCTGGTGCTCAGCAACTACCCCGTTCTTCAAGCCGCCATGACCGCCATCCTCCTGCAGGCCGACCAGGTTCTTCTGAAACCCATCGCTTTTACAGAACTTACGGAAATCATCCAAGAAAAACTCTCGAATCCTACGGCCCATATCGCTATGAACAAAGAAACCGTCGCCGCGATTATCGAACGCGATCTCGATCGAACCATCCAAAATTGGCTGTCCCGCGTCGAGCACACCGACGAACTCACGGCCATCTCACTGACTTACCGAGAGCGTACTGGTCACCTCCCGCTCCTGCTAAACGACCTCGTGCGCCGCCTTCGTCTCGCTGCGGATGCCGAGCCTCCCATTTCCTGTGCCGCGCGCGAGCATGGACTTCTGCGACGCAAGCAAGGCTACACTGTCCCCATGATCGTGGAAGAGTCGCGGATCCTGCAAGTCAGCATCTTCAATACTCTGCAAAACAATCTTGGCAGCGTGGATTTCGGCACCGTGCTGCTCGACGTGATGACCATCGCTGACGAAGTAGACTCGCAGCTGAAGCAGGCGATGCTCGGTTTCATGGAAACTATGGCTGCACGGTCGGCGAAACCTTGAGTTCATCCGTTGGGGGAGAATCATATGCCTAATGTATTTACTAACCCTCTTTTCACCAGCTTGGCTCTGCCGTATACTTGGGTTCCCTTGGTGTCCCGCCATCCAGGGTTCTGCGCCTCGAAGCTCAAGTTGGAGAACTAACATGAGAAAGTCTGCTTTGTCTGTTTTTGTTCTACTCATCTCGGTTTCTTTTGCGGTTCCGCGTACGGCTGTTGGGAGGCAAGATCCCGATCGCAAGCCTGACCTGCTCGTTGATGACGATAAAGTTCAATGTCCCACTGCGACCTTCACTTCCATTCAAGACGCCATCAATGCGGCGAAAGCCGGCAATCTAATCCGCGTCTGCGCCGGCACCTATCCCGAACAGCTTTCCATCAACAAATCACTCAGCATCGAAGGCGACAATGGCGCGATTGTACTGCCTATGAGTATGGTGGCTAACGCCACTGGTTCTTCCGGCGCTCCAATAGCCGCCGCCATCCTTGTCGAGGATGCTGCGAATGTGGAAATCGAAGGTCTCATCGTGGACACCGCGAACAGTGGCGTATCTGCCTGCTCTCCGGACCTGATCGGCATCCTGTACCAGAATTCCTCCGGCAGTATCGAACACAACGCCGTGCGTAACACCAAACTCTCCGTTTCGCTCAACGGCTGTCAGAGTGGTGATGCCATCGTCGTGCAAAGCCTCGGGGGCGGAACGTCCAAAGTCACTATCGACGACAACAGCGTCCACGACTATCAGAAGAACGGAATCACCGGCAATGAATTGGGCACCCAAGTCGCCATCACCAACAACGTTGTCACGGGCCTTGGTCCTACAGCTGGTGCCGCACAAAATGGCATTCAAGTCGGATTCGGCGCGAAGGGTGGCGTCTTGCGGAATACCGTCACCGACAACGTATGGGCCCCCTGCGTTTCTCTCACAAACTGCGCATTCAACGCCACTGGCATATTGGTCTTTCAATCCGATGATGTGCGTGTTGACCATAACTCTGTCGCCACAAGCCAGGTCGGCATTTACACGAACGGACAAAACGCCAAAATCGACTCGAACAACATCTCTAATTCCTTGGTTCTTGTGGGGATTGATTTGGCCGGTGACGACGGTGTAGCCAGTCACAGTAAAGTCACCAATAGCGGGCAAGCCGCCATCCTTATCGAAGGCAACGATAATAAAGTTCAGAACAACGACATCACCGAAGCGCCCGTCGGAATTCTGAAACTCGCCGGCACAGTTGGAAACACTCACTCCGGCAATACATTCTTTGACACGCTGATTCCCATACAAGATCCCGTGCCAGCGCACTCCGTGCGCGTCGTGCCTCAGCGTTAGTTGTTTTGGTTTTGCATCCTTTCTTCCGCTCACCATCGTGTGATCAGCACGCGCCGCGTAGGCGCGTGCCTGATTGACGCGCAATCTCTAACGACGCCGATCTTTGCAAGATTTTTTTTCGGCGGATCTCGCGATTAGAGCACGCCTCTCCGCCGGCGCACGATGCAGGTCCTTTCGGCTCTCTTCTTTTTGCCTGTGGCACCCTAACCTGCCCGTTTCCGTTTCATCGCTGAACAGCAGCGTGAGTAACCTGTGGCCGCCATGCCCACATACACGCTGACTCCTCTTTGCTTCAGCTCCCGATAGAACTTCCCGCTTTCTCCATCGCTGTAATTCCATCGTCGTTCTCCGCACACACCAGTTTCCTGATCCATAAAAGCAATTTGCTGAAAGCTCCTCTGGCTGCGTTCTCCCGAGCCAGGGTCGTTCGTTCAACCACAGTCCACGCGGGGCCAGGGAACCAGCCTTGTTATGAAATCAAGTCAACTTTCACGGGTCCATGCGTCCGCATGCTTAGGTGCCGATTCGGAGATCCCGATCGGACTGTAGGACCAGCTTCTGGTGCGGGCAAACTTGGATCGTGTGGGCCGGTTTCCTCGAACGCCCTTGCCATGCCGGTCTAACCCGCATGCTGTTTATTCGTCAAAGTTTGTAGGATCGTGGGAACCGGGGGAGGGGCAGGAACGTTTCCTTGATTAGGTTTCCGAAGGGGTGATTCACAGAATCGGCAAGGGGGACAGATGCGGCGAGACATGCGATTCGCGATTCGGATGCTGTTGAAACAACCGGGCTTTAGCCTGATTGCAGTGCTGACCCTGGCGCTAGGAATTGGAGCGACTTCGGCGGTGTTTAGCTTGATTCAGGGCGTGCTGTTGACGCCGCCACCCTACCAAAAGCCGCAACAGCTGGTGCTGGTTCCGACCGCGCGGACGGATGGACAAAAGCTGGAAGGCTCGCGCGGGTGGCCCGCCCAACAATGGACGGAATGGCAGAAAGAGGCGAAGTCGTTTGAAGGAATTGCCGCTTACGATTGGACGTTCAATTTTCTGATCCGCAACGAGGGGAGTCAATCGATCGAGGGCATGGCCGTGACCGAAGACTATCTCCCGGTCATGGGAGTGCGTCCAGTGCTCGGTCGCAGCTTTGAGAAATCGGACATTGGCCCGGGACCCGTGAGGGTGATCCTGCTGGGGTACGAGTTTTGGAAGCGCACGTTTAACGGCGATCCACAAATCATAGGCAAAACCGTCCACATCAGCCGGTGGGAGGTGCCGCCGATGGTGATCGGCGTGTTGCAGCCGGGGGTGCGCTTTCTTCCATCGCCGGGAGCTGCGAAGGAGCCGAACTACGACGTCAACGCGTTGGTGGACTTCTGGATTCCCGTGGCACCCGATCCGAAATACCTGAAAGATCCGTATTGGAATATCGTGGCCCGATTGCGCGACGGGGCAACGCTTCGGCAAGCGCAGCGAGAACTCACCGTGCTCGCTGCGAGAGAGGCGCAAGCAGAACACGACTTTCTGGGGATCACGCCGCAGGTGGAATTGTTGACAAACGAAATGAATCTCGACGGGCGAAAGATCCTGTTTCCGCTGCTGGGAGCGGCGGCCCTGGTTTTGTTCATCGGTTGCGGCAACGCTGCAGCGCTGCTGCTGGTGCGCGGCTTGCAGCGGCAGCAGGAATACGCGGTGCGGAGCGCGATGGGCATGGGACGCGTTGCTCTATTGCGACAGGTTTCGACCGAGAGTCTGTTACTGGCGCTGCTGGGCGGGGCATTCGGAGTGGGCCTCGGGTTCGGAGTCGTGAAACTGTTCAAGTTGATTGCCGGACATGCGATTCCACGGCTGGATGGGGTGACGACTGGGTGGGGGGTGCTGGCGTGGGGATTGAGTGCAGCGGTGCTGGCTGCGGTTTGCGCAGGGGTTTTTCCGGCGCTGCGGGCTTTCCGGTTGGATCCGATGGAGGTGCTGAAGAACGCCGGACCCAAAGGAACGGCAGGACTCGGGGAACGGCGGCTTCTGCGTGGGGTCACGATGGTGCAAACGGCGCTGACGCTAGCGCTGCTGGTGGGGGCCGGGCTGCTGATTCGAACGATGGTGAACATTGCGAAGGTCCCTTCGGGCTACAACACCAGCCGCATTTTGACAATGAGCGTGACGGCGGTGCAAGGAGACTGGTCGAATTTTCACCAGCTGGCGCTGGAACGGGTTTCCGCGCTTCCTGGCGTGCAATACGCGGCGTTTGCTTGGGGCGTGCCGCTTACGGGCAACAATTGGCCGGCGACGCTGGAAGTCGAAGGGCAACCTCCGGCGATTAAGGAGAGCGACAAGACCGCGATGCCGCTGCGCGCGGTCACGCCGGATTACTTCAAGCTGATGGGTCTCGTGATGCTCGAGGGACGGGAGTTTCGTTCGACGGATGACCGCAATGCGCCGAATGTCGCTATTGCGAACCAAGCCTTTGTGGATCGCTATTTTCCGAAGGCCAGTCCGGTCGGACGGAAGTTTTGGATGAATGGGCGGAACAAACCGGGTACACAAATCGTCGGCGAGGTCTCGAATGGGCGTACAGACGACCTGACACAGGAAGCGTCGCCTGAGATCTATCTGCCGCTCTGGCAGGCGCAAGCGTTTTCGAAACATCTGGTGGTGCGCACCGCGGCGGACCCGCGCGCCGTTCTGGTTGCGGTGGAACGCGAGCTGCACGCCGTCGATCCAACCGCCGCCATCGAAAATCCCAAGACTTTGGAACAGATTCGCGATGATTCGCTGGCGTCGCGTACTTTTGCCATGCACCTTTTGATCGGATTTTCGGTTGTGGGCAGCGTGCTGACGCTGATCGGGATTTACGGCGTAATTTCGCTTTCGGTGGCCTCGCGACGACGGGAGTTGGCGATTCGCAACGCGGTTGGTGCTGAACAAAAGGACATTCGGAACCTGATCTTGGGCGAGGGACTTCGATTGATTGCGAGTGGTGTACTCGCGGGAATGGCGCTGGCGATCCTTTTGTCGCGTGTGCTGAGGACTTTTCTGTTTGAAGTCGAGCCCAGCGACCCGGCGACCCTGCTCGTTGTAGGAGCGTTGTTCGTGGGAGTGGCGCTGCTGGCATGCTGGGTGCCGGTGCGCCGGGCCGCGAAGGTCGATCCTCTAGAAGCGTTACGTTACGAATGAATGGAGCCGCGGCGGATAGCAGGGGCGGAAAAAGAATGCCTGTTCGGGCCGCAGAAGAGTGTGTATTTACAGCGGCCTTGTTAGAAACGAAATGATGAGACCAGTGACTCATAACCACGAGATGGTCCAGAGGCCGGAGCTCAGTGGTAGATCGTATTGTTAAGCCAGGCGAGGCGGTGGACGGTCGGAACATAGGCCGCATTGGCTGGCGGAGGCGTCTGGGCTTTAAGCAAAGCGGGCACTGCAAGCAATAAGAACAAAGAAAGAACCACGGCCCGAAAAGCGGGAAACGGCGCGGCGATGCATGATTCACCCGCCCGGGCTAGTTGGGCAAATCGTTTCTTCTGCGGACCCAAAGCACCCAAAAATGCCAGTGAACGAGGTCCGGCATCCCTATGGCGAGATTGGCTTGTTCCACCGCAACTCTTCGCTACCTAGATCTTTCGCAATGTATTGGGAGGAGACCGCCCCGCGTTCAACAATATTTGCTGATTTAAGCCTTCCCAACGTTAGAATGCCCACCCGGAAGCGAGCACAATTCGCTACCTGCACGAAAACGGATTACGCTCAAAACGCGATGGGAGGGCACAAATGAGAACAATTCAGGGGCCGGGCATCTTCCTTGCACAGTTCGCCTCGGATGTTCCGCCGTTCAACACGTTGGACGCCATCTGTGGGTGGGCGGCAAGTCTTGGATACGTGGCCGTGCAGATTCCCTCATGGGACGCTCGGCTTTTCGATTTGCGGCGTGCCGCCGAAAGCAAATCCTACTGCGACGAAGTTACTGCCGTAGCCGCGCAGCACAAGCTCGTCATTTCCGAGCTTTCCACGCATCTGCAAGGACAACTTGTTGCCTGTCACCCGGCTTACGATGCCATGTTTGACGGTTTCGCGCCGCAAAACCTGCATGGCAATCCCAAGGCACGTCAGGCTTGGGCCGTCGAGCAGTTGCATTTGGCGGCGCGGGCTTCTCGGCACCTCGGCCTGAAAGCCCACGTGACGTTTTCAGGCGCGTTGGCGTGGCCCTATATCTATCCCTGGCCGCAGCGCCCCGCCGGTCTGATCGAAACCGCCTTCGATGAACTTGCAAAGCGATGGCTTCCCATCCTCAACGCCTTTGACGAAGCCGGAGTCGATCTCTGTTTTGAAATTCATCCCGGAGAGGACCTGCATGATGGGGCGACATTCGAAATGTTTTTGCATCGCGTTCGGCAGCATCCGCGCAGCAACCTGCTCTACGACCCCAGCCATTTTTTGCTGCAGCAGCTCGACTATCTCCAATTCATAGACCTCTATCACTCCCGCATCAAGATGTTCCATGTAAAGGACGCGGAGTTCCGTCCCTCGGGCAAGCAGGGTGTCTATGGCGGCTACCAGTCGTGGTTGCACCGCGCCGGCCGGTTTCGTTCGCTGGGCGACGGCCAGGTGGACTTTCAAACCATATTCTCAAAACTCACCCAGTACGATTTCCCAGGATGGGCGATTCTTGAATGGGAGTGCTGCATCAAGAGCAGTGAACAGGGAGCGAGAGAGGGCGCGCCTTTTATCCAGCGGCATATCATCGAAGCGGCGCGGAGTTCGTTCGACGACTTCGCTAGTTCCGGCGCCGATCAAAAGGCCATACGCAAAATTCTGGGGCTTTCTGACTCGGAAACGTAAGTGCGGCTTTCAAAGCTAGCCGTAGAGGACATTCCGGCCATCGTCTCCGCTCGGCAAGCCGCTCACAAATGAGTCTAGACATGCGGAGGCCCAAACGGCAGAGCCACGTCAAACATTCCTCTTCACCAGCGGCACAGAATCGTTTGCGTTATAATTTGACTCCGGACCATGAACGTCGAGACTTCGCAACCGATCTTGTCCGGCTTCGATTGGGCGCACCCGCTCGTCCGCGATTGGTTTATCGGCCGCTTCAGCACGCCGACGGAGCCGCAGCTGCTAGGCTGGCCGAGCATTCTGGCTGGGGAAACCACTCTCATTTCCGCTCCCACCGGCTCAGGAAAAACGTTGGCAGCCTTTCTGGTCTGTATTGATCGCTTGGTGCGCAAAGCCCTCAATGGGGAATTGAGAGACCAAACCGAGGTTCTTTACGTCTCACCGCTCAAAGCGCTCAGCAACGACATTCAGAAAAATCTGGAAATTCCTCTTGGTGAGATTCTTCAACTCGCCGGCCAGCGCGGTATCCTCATGCCGGACATACGCACGGCCGTACGCACGGGAGACACGCTCGCCCATGAGCGGCGCGCGATGTTGTCGCGACCGCCGCACATCTTGGTCACCACTCCGGAATCCCTGTATATCCTTTTGACCGCCGCGAAGAGCCGTGAGGTGCTCAGAACGGTTGAAGCTGTGATTGTAGACGAAATTCACGCAGTCGCTGACGACAAGCGCGGCGCGCACCTGGCGCTTTCTCTCGAACGTCTCGACCATTTGACGGGTAAAGCTCTGACCCGCATTGGTCTTTCCGCGACGCAAAAGCCGATCGAACTCGTGGCCCATTTTCTCGGCGGCTCGGCTCGCTCCGATCCAGTGATCGTGCAAATAGGTCACCGGCGCGAACTCGATTTGGCCATCGAGGTTCCGGAAAGCGAGCTTGGGCCTGTGGCGTCCAACGAAATGTGGGGCGAAATCTACGATCGCCTTGCCACGCTGGCCAGGCAGCATCGCTCGACACTGATTTTTGTCAACACGCGGCGTCTCGCGGAGCGTGTGGCGCATCATCTTGGCGAACGGCTGGGACAATGTGCGGTGGCCACGCATCACGGCAGCTTGTCGCGCAAGCTGCGGCTGACCGCCGAAAGAAAATTGAAAGCGGGTGAAGTCCGCGCGCTGGTCGCCACCGCTTCCCTCGAACTGGGAATCGATATTGGCAGCGTTGATCTGGTCTGTCAGATCGGTTCACCGCGCTCCATTTCTGTGGGTTTGCAACGTATCGGACGCGCGGGCCACTGGCGCGGTGCGGTTCCCAAAGGACGCCTCTTCGCCACGACGCGTGACGACCTGCTCGAATGCGCAGCGCTGGTCCGCGCGATTCGTCAAGGCGATCTCGATCGCATCGCTATTCCCGA
>Ga0210398_10002454_pt1 | contig 18136 bp, 14 predicted proteins | sample IncBWC4OmetaG_FD_161047 | JGI IMG/M metagenome (GOLD analysis project Ga0210398, IMG submission 161047) | Forest soil microbial communities from Barre Woods Harvard Forest LTER site, Petersham, Massachusetts, United States - Inc-BW-C-4-O | ecosystem: Environmental > Terrestrial > Soil >... | reverse complement strand
CCTCGTCCAGCGCCGAGATGCGGCTCTTGGCCTTGCGCAGGTTGAAGAACAGCTTCTTCTGGTTGGCGGTGGTGCCCATCTTAACCAGCGACCACGAGCGCAGGATGTATTCCTGGATCGCGGCCTTGATCCACCACATGGCATAGGTGGCCAGCCGGAAGCCCTTGTCGGGCTCGAAGCGCTTGACCGCCTGCATCAACCCGACATTGCCTTCGGAGATCACTTCGGCGATCGGCAGGCCGTAGCCGCGATAGCCCATGGCGATCTTGGCCACCAGCCGCAAATGGCTGGTGACGAGCCGGTGCGCCGCGTCGCGGTCGCCGTGCTCGCGCCAGCGCTTGGCCAGCATGAATTCTTCCTGCGGTTCCAGCATCGGGAACCGCCTGATCTCTTCTAGATACCGGGTGAGGCCGGTTTCGCCCGATAAAATGGGCAATGCAGCAGTTTGGGCCATGACAGCGCCCTCCATCTTCAAGCCCCCGCGGTACGGCGGGCCAACGACACCGTCGCTCCCCGAGCCGACGGCGCCAGTTCCATTACTTCGCAGTCGCAACATACACGGTCGAATCGGACCGATGGAAGCCAAGCGGCGTCACATGCGCGCGACGCAGCCGTGATCCTTTTCGTTCCATGTGAAATTAGGCATTGCGAGCAATCCGTTAGGTCTTTTCCCGACAGTTTATCCCCGGTCTCCGCCAGGGGCGGCCAGGGCACTACGCAAACGGGCAAGGTCAGGTGGTAGTTCCGACCGGAAAGTGATGGTTTCCCCGGTCGAGGGGTGTTTCACCGTCAGTATATGGGCATGGAGGGCCTGCCTGCCAAGAGCACCCAGCGCGGCCTGGGCTTCGGGCGGCAAAAGGGCGGTTTTGGTGCGAAAACCACCGCCATAGACCTGGTCGCCCATGACCGGATGGCCGATCGAGGCCAAATGCACCCGGATCTGGTGGGTGCGGCCGGTTTCCAGCCGGCAGGCCACCAGGCTCGCCACCGCCGCCTCGGCCTTTTCCGGTTTCCCGGCCTTGCCGACCCGCCGGGGCCCGGTCTTGCCCGCATAGCGCTCCAGCACCTGCCAATGGGTGACCGCCTCGCGGCCGCCCTGGCGCACCGCCATACGGTCGCGCGCCTTGGGGTGGCGGTCGATCGGCTTGTCGATCGTGCCGTGGGGACGATCCGGCGCGCCCCAGACTAAGGCGAGATAGCTTCTCTCGAACGCCTCGTCGCTCTTGCCATGATCGGCGAATTGCGCCGCCAGCGCCTGATGCGCGCGGTCGTTCTTCGCCACCACCATGACGCCGGTGGTGTCCTTGTCGAGCCGGTGCACGATGCCGGGGCGGCGCTCGCCGCCGATGCCCGAGAGGCTCAAGCCGCAATGGGCGATCAGCGCATTGACCAGGGTGCCGGTCCAGTTGCCGGTGGCGGGATGAACGACGAGGTTGCGAGGTTTATCGATGACGATGATGTCGTCGTCCTCGTAAATCACGCGCAGCGGGATGGCCTCGGCCGCGGGCTTGGCCGGCTCCGGCGGCGGCACGTCGACCGTGACGGCGGCGCCGGAATTGACCCGATGATTGGCATCGCGGATCGCGTGGCCGTCAAGCGTGACGGCGCCGGCCTCGATCAGCGCCTTGAGCCGCGACCGCGACAGCTCGGCGACATGGCGGGCGAGCACGCGGTCGAGCCGCTCGCCGGCCTCGGCGGCGGCGACCACGATCGATTTCTGCGTTACAGTGCCTGCCATGAGCCAAATATCTAATAACAGCGTATCCGGTAACCCGCCCATCGCCGATGCCGAATCGCTGGTGGCGCGGGCGCGGTTGATGATGATCATATCCGCCCTCACCACCTTGATCGCAATCGCCGCCGTCGTCAGCGTGATCGGCTACCGCGTGTTCAATAACGGCGGCCCCGTCGGCTTCGACGGCGTCATCGCCCTGCCGAAAGGCGCGCGGGTGCTCTCGACGTCGGCTTCCGCCGGCCGCATCGCGGTGCTGATCGACGTCAACGGCGCCAGCGAATTGCGGACCTTCGATATCAAGACCCTGAAGCAAACCGGCCGGCTGCAGTTCGCCACCGAGCCGTGACGGCCACGCCGGCCCGCCAACGCGCTTGCATGGCGGGGCCATCGCGTTTATTTCGAAGGCACGCTCCCTTCGTCTAGCGGTCTAGGACGCGGCCCTCTCAAGGCTGAAACAGGGGTTCGATTCCCCTAGGGAGCGCCAATAAAATCAGGCATTGAAATTCCAATCTTCAGATTCGAGACCATGGACATGGAAGCACATGCCGCAGGTGTTGGTATCTATAAGCGTGCGCGCTCACGTGAGTGGCGTTGGGGACTTCCGCTGTGTCAGTTTAAACAGACCGAACAGGAAAGTTGACGAGGCGCGCTTTTGCCGCCCGCAAGTCCTTAGATTCGAAGCCTTCATGAAACCATCCGTATGCCGTCGCTAAAAGGGTATGCGCCTCGGCTGTTCTTCCGTCGCCTACCAGTAATGCAGCCAAATCGATGGTAGCGCGCAGCTCCCATGAGGGCGCTTGCTGCTGCCGGGCGACCGCGACAGCCTGCCGTAGCGCGAGCTCGGCGCCGGCTTTGTCGGCCTGGGACTTGAGCCGTATCACCCCGCGGAGTCGGTGCAACTCGGCCAGCCAATAGAGCTGCCGTGAAGACTCAGCAAACTCTATGCCTTCTGCGACGCTAGCGAGACCCGCCTCGAAATCGCCGTTCGCTGCTTGGGCATCACCGAGCAAGCCAAGAACCGTGGTCTCATAGATGCGGTTGCCGGTCTTGCGTGCAGCGTCCAACCCGGATCGGATGAGCTCGACCGCTGCAGCCCCCCCGCCGGCCCGCGCCCTCACCCAACCCTGGGCTACGCGACCCCAAGCTACCCAAAGGGTGAGGCCTTGCTTTTCCGAAAGCGTCACAAGCGTGTCCGCATGCTCGGCTACCAAAGATTCCTCGCCCAACATCAACATGCCGATTATGCCGGCATGCCAATATGTATAGGCAAGGCTCGGTCCATGATCGAGCTGTTTGGCATGTGCTAACGCCGCGTCAAGGGCTTGGCGCGCCTGATCGGGATAACCAAGCGGCCATAACGATAAGGCTTTAAAACAAAGCCCGGCGACCAGCAGATCATGGCCAAGTTGATTCGCAAGTAAAGGATGCGCTGTCCGGTCGTAGAGTTCTATAGCGCCGATGCAATGATCGCGGCCACCGGAGAAATCTCCTACTATGAAATGCGCAATGCCGGTCATACGATGCGCAACACAGAGCTGTGTTCGATCACCCTCCGTCTCCGCGGCCCGCAAGCACTGTTCGGCCAGCCTATCAATCGTCGATAGCTGTCCTTGGGCGTATTGGCCTACCCATAAACCGTAGGTGGCCGCAAAGCGCTGCCGCGCATCACCAACCGCAGTCGCAAGCTCGTGCGCACGGTGCCAGGCCGCCATGGTTTCCGTCGCGCCGTAACCTTTTGCGCCAATCAGCGCCTGCGCCATGGCAGTCTGACAGGTCAGCTCCTGACGACGGCGTTCGGTCGAATCCGGTTGAGCGGCAAGCGCATTAATTGCCGCTTTGAAGTGATTCACAGCTTCCACAAGGTTTGAGCGTCGGAGCGACCGATGTCCCGCCTTCGACCAATAGTCGATGGCTTTCTCGGTTAGCTCCGCGCGGATACAATGATGGGCCAGGAGTTCAGGCTCCGTCTCCATCATTTCGGGCGTGCGCGATTCGATGGCTTGAACGATGCGCGCATGCAAAATCTGCCGCCTCCCGCGCAACAGGCTCTCGTAGGCCACATCTTGGACCATGGCGTGCTTAAATATGTAAGTTGCGTCTGGAGGCGTGCCGCGATGAAAGACCAATTCTGCATCGATCAAGCTTTGGAGCGCTGCGCAGAGCGACGCATCGCTTTGTTCCGTTACCGCCGCGAGCATCGCATAGGAAAAGTTGCGGCCGATGGCCGCTCCGGCTTGCGCAACTTGCCGAACTGGCACCAGTCGATCGAGGCGTGCCATCAATGAATCCTTCAGCGTCGCTGGAATAGCAAGTAATGGCAGTGGTCCCTCGATACGAAGGCCCCCATCTTTCTTGACGACCAATTCCGATTCGAGCACCGCCTTGGTCAACTCTTCGACAAAAAGCGGAATGCCATCGGTCTTCATAATGATCTGATCGACGACCTCCGCGGGCAATGCCTGCCCGCCAGTCACTTGGTCGATAATGGCTTGTACGTGTCGTTGATCGAGCCGACCGAGCGTGATGGTGCTGATATTCTGGAGGCCCGTCCAACGCGGCTGAAATTCTTGTCGAAAGGTAATGATCATCAAAACCGGTAATTTACCGACGCGATCGATCACGAGATCGAGCAACTCAATGGATGTAGCGTCGGCCCAATGCACATCCTCGAACAGGACCAAGACAGGATTTCGGCCAGCAAGGCCTTCGAGTTGTTCAATCAGCGCCGCAAAGATTTGGCGACGCTGTTGTGCCGGGATAAGATCGAGCGGTGGATATCGCCCCTCGAACGGGATCGATAAAAGTGTAGCGAATAGCGGCGCCACTCTCATGACGTCCGCCGTACTAACCGCAAGCATCGCTTCAAGTTTGTCGAGAAGCTCCTCGGCTGAATCTTCGGGCATAGCGCCGGCCGCGTGCTTGATTTGCCCAATAATGGGATGGAGAGCGCTGTTGCCGTGATAGGCAGAACACTGGTAGCGCAATAGTGTATGCGGTTCGGTCTCGATCCGATCGCTCAGCGAAGCGACAATGCGCGACTTGCCAATGCCGGCCTCGCCGGAGATAAGCAAGACGCTTCCATCGCCCTTCTGCGCTTGCCGCCATCGGCGCATTGCGAGATCGATCTCTTCTTCGCGTCCGACAAGCGGACTCCCCGGGGAGCGCAGCGCGTCGAAGCGACTTTCGACGGTGCTCTCACTGAGCACTTGCCAAACCTGAACCGGCGCGGTGAAGCCCCTCATTTCAACGGGACCGAGATCGCGGCATTCGAAGATCCGGCCGATAAGTCGCCGCGTGCTGGCGGCAATTAACACGGTTCCCGGCTCGGCCAGTGCTTGGAGCCGCGCGGCCATGTTGGGCGCTTCCCCGACAATGTCTCGTGTTTGTGCCATTCCTTCGCCAATGAGGTCGCCGACAACAACCACACCAGTCGTTATCCCGACCCGCGCCTGAAGCGCAATTCCGGCGTGCGTTTCGAGTCGCGCAATGGCTCCCACCAAATCGAGTCCCGCGCGCACAGCCTGCTGAGCGTCGTCCTCGTGCGCACGAGGATAACCGAAATAGGCGAGAATTCCGTCGCCCATGTACTTCGCTAAAAAACCGTTGTAGGCGGGGACTACGCGCCCGCAGGCGTTCTGGAATGCGCCAATCACTTCGCGCATGTCTTCGGGATCAAGCCGAGTAGCCAGGGCGGTCGAGCCCACCAAATCACAAAACATGATCGTGACCTGGCGCCGCTCCCCCTCGCTCCTTACGTCGGTCGGCGCCGGTCGCACGGGTGCACGAGGTTCCGCGGATATGTGGGCGACCTTACTCGCCGCGGCATCGGTTTTGTTCTTGAGAATTTGATCGATGGAACGAATAAGTCGCTCCATATGTAGATGAAAGTCTCGCCCGGAATTGAGTGCTGTTGGATTGGACAATGCGAACTGTTTTAGGTCATCCGGAAGTTCGTTCGCTCTGGGTAAGCTGGATCCGTCTATGAGAACCGGAATAATCTGAATGCCTTCTTCGAGGGCCATCTTGACTTGGAGTCGAACCAGATCGGTGTCCTTTTCAATTTCTCCGAGGCCATCACCATCTCCGGCAAGCCAATTCGGTCCAACCACTGCCAGTAGAATGTCGCCTTGATGCAGAAATTTCCTGACATACTCGCGAAGGTCCGCTGCAGAGGGAATATCGTCGACGTCCATAAACACGGAATCGGTGCCGTATCGCGCAACGAGTCGATCGCTGATACGACCCGCAATTGCGACCGAGTCTGACCGTCGATAGGAAATGATGATCTTGGCCATCAGTCACAATAGTTATCGTGTATCGAGACCCCGTTATATTAGCACCCTTTGAAGGAATGCCTAAACCTGGCCGGCTTCGAGGGCACGACAATTGGACGCTGGCAAAGCTGGCAAACATGAGCGATAATTTGGTCGACTGGCGGGCCGACCGTCATGGATCGAAATGATATCGATCGCGGAATCGCCAATCCCGCCTTGCGCCCTCTCTTTTTGCAACTTGAAGGAATTGTTCGGTCAAACTCTCGACCAGAGCTGGAATAAGACATGCAAGAGTTTCATGGTGGATGTCATTGCAAAAATGTCACTTACACCCTGCGTTGGCCGTTGGATAAAGGTTTGGTGCTTGCAAAGTGCGGATGCACTTTTTGCACCAAGCAGGGCGCTATCTATACGGGACACCCTCAGGCGATCCTTTCGGTGACCGTCAATAACCCCGGCGCGCTCGCGCGTTATCAATTCGATACGCAAACAGCATATTGCAACTTTTGTTCGCGATGCGGCGTTTATTTATTTGCCACCAGCACAATTGACGGACGGGAATATGCGGTTATCAATGTCAATTCGCTAAATGATTTTATCGCGCCGCCAAATATCAAGGTGATAAACCTCGAGGGCGAAACTACGCCAAACCGCCTTGCTAGAAGAAGCCATACCTGGATCGGGACTGTTTCGATGACAACCGCAGGGGCGTAGCGTCAACTCTGCAATGTCTCCGGCAAGAGGGGTAAACCGGCCGAAGCATGACAAATTCCGAAGATTTGCCTATGGTTGCCGAAAAAGATGAGTTCTTGCATTGACGAATATTGCGAGCCAGAGGCGTATCTGTCGCGTTGACAACATAATGTGCTTAAATAGACTATATTCAACGGTTGGGTGCAGCATTCAATTATGACGTTTTCCGAGTGCTGGGGGATGGGAAGCACGACACTGACCCTTGTCGATCGTCTTGAGCACCACGCAATGGCGCAGTCAGGACGCAATGGATTCACCTATCTCGAAAATGGCGAACGGGAAACCGGCAACCGATCATTCTCCCATTTGGACGCACGGGCGCGGGTTATAGCCTCGTGGTTGACGCGCAACGGCTACGCGGGCAAGCACGTCTTGCTGCTGTTACGCGATGGTCTCGAATTTATCGATGCGCTGATGGGTTGCCTTTACGCCGGCGTCGTTCCGGTACCAGCGGTCGTGCCCCGTCCAAACAGATCGCTGAGCACGCTGCTCGCGATCGCGACTGATGCCGAGGCCGCCGGTGCCATCGCCAAGCGCGACGACGAAGCGTACCTGAAACCGGCGATGGCGGAGAGTCTGCCGCACATGTCGTGGCTCTGCCTTGATGAGGTGGACGGCAATGCCGATGAATGGTCGGGGCGAAAGATCGAGCCCGACGATCTCGCCCTGCTGCAATATACATCCGGCTCAACCGGAACGCCTAAAGGTGTCATGGTTACGCATGCCAATCTCATGCATAACCTGGCTGCCGTCCAACACTCCATGCGGCTTTCACAAGAATCGCTATTCGTAGGCTGGCTGCCCTTGTTTCATGATATGGGCCTGATCGGCAATATGATGCAGCCGCTATATCTTGGCATCCCGTGCGTGCTTATGCCGGCGGTCGCATTCTTGCAAAAGCCCGTTCGGTGGGTAAACGCGATCAGTACGTACAGAGCTACCGTGAGTGGTGCTCCCAACTTTGCTTTTGACCTGACTGTCGACAAGACTTCGTTGGAGCAGCGCGCTGCATTGGATCTCCGTTCCTGGGAAGTCGCATTTAATGGTTCAGAGCCGGTGCGCGCCGAAACAATCGAGCGCTTTGCGACAGCTTTCGCACCGGCCGGTTTTAGGCGCACGTCATTCTATCCATGTTACGGCATGGCTGAGAGCACGCTCTTCATAACCGGGGTGTCCCAGGGCACGGAGCCGACGATTTTTCCATTCGACTCTTCCACCTCGGCAGCGGGCGATGACCAGTGCGATCAGAACGCGAATGCCGGCAAAAAACTGGTCGGGTGCGGATATCCTGCACCCGGTACGCAAATCGCGGTTGTAGATCCGGAATCGCGAGTTACTCTGCCCGATGGCATTGTTGGCGAGATTTGGGTCGGTGGTGGCAGCGTTGGTGCCGGCTATTATAAAAAACCTCTCCAGACGAAACAGATGTTCCAAGCGCACACCGCTGATACCGGAGAGGGGCCATTTCTCCGAACGGGAGACCTTGGCTTGATGCGTGGCGGACAGGTTTTCATTACCGGGCGCATCAAAGATATAATCATCGTACGTGGGCGCAACCACTATCCGCAGGACTTGGAGGTCACGGCCGAGTCCAGCAACCCGATGTTGGCGAAGGGCGCGGGAGCCGCGGTCGGATTGGAAGATGATCGTCGAACAACAATCGCCATAATCCACGAATTGACTCGTGAAGGTTGGCGGCGAGCCGATCGCGGCGCCGTGACGGGTGACATTCGCGAGGCTATCGCCGCCAAGCACGGTCTTCACGTCAGTCGTGTCGTGTTAATCAAGCCGGGAAGCTTGCCCCGGACGACGAGCGGAAAAGTCCGCCGCTCAGCCTGTCTTGCAATGGCTCAAGCTGAGACCCTTCACACGGGACAGTCACAGACGGTTTTGAACGTCCCGCAGTCTGAACAGGTTCTCATTCAAACGACAACCGAGGTTGCCTGATGTCGGTCCCTGGCCCCGCGCCGACGACATCGGGCTCGACTGCCTATGTCCTCGGCCATGGCGGTGGCGGCGCCGCCCAAGTCGTCCATGCCGCGGCAATTCTGGCATTGCCGACGGTCGCAATGCTAATTGCCGCCTGGCAGACCTTGAACGGCACTGTGCAGCTGTGGCAACCGCTGCTTGCTATTGCTCTGTACGTGCTGACCATGACCGGAATTACGGTTGGATTTCACCGGCTACTTGCTCATCGAGCTTTTCAAGCACAGAGCGCGGTTCTTAACATCCTCGTCGTTCTAGGCTGCATGGCGGCGCAAGGCCCGCCGATCTACTGGGTGAGCAATCACCGGCGACACCATCAGTTCGGCGATGCCGTTGGCGATCCGCATTCGCCAAATTATCACGATGACCACCATCTGAGGGGATGGGGTGGTTTTTGGCACGCGCACATCGGGTGGACCTTTACGCATGCGCTGACCAACCCGGTCTATTTCTGTAAGGACCTGCTGCGGAACCGTTCGATTAGCCGGATCAATCGGCAATATTACGTCTGGGTGTTACTCGGTCTGGCTGTGCCCACGGCCGTCGGTGGTCTGATAGAAGGCTCAATCAATGGCGCGCTTAATGGACTTCTGTGGGGCGGGGGTGTTCGTCTTTTTATTTCCTATCATCTAACGAACTCAATCAATTCCATTACGCATATGTTTGGATATCGTTCTTTCGATACGCCGGAATGCAGTCGCAACAATTTGTTCCTTGGCCTCCCGACATTGGGCGAAGCTTGGCATAATAACCACCATGCCTTTCCGAGCTCTGCTATTTTCGGGTATACATGGTGGGAGCTCGACATTGGTGGCGTTGTAATTTTTGGCCTCGAACGGCTCGGGCTGGCATGGAACGTGCGCCGGCCCGACGCGCAGATGATCGCCGAAAAGTGTCGTTTAGCGACCAGGAGCAATTCAGACGAGGTTGGAGCGCCATAATGAATGCCCACCTTCAAGAGTCGTCAACCGTCCAGCTGGCAGCGGTCGATGCGGCCCGTCCGCCTCCCCATAAATTTGGACGTCTCATGAATAATCCGCGCTTGCGGCGCTCCCAACACATTCACTCGGCAGTTGTTACTGGTGCCGGCCTATCGGGAGTCATCGCCGCCATCTGGCTCGCATTGTTGGTTAAACCCGTGTCCAGCATGGACGTGAGCCTATTTCTGGTATTTTTCTTGGCAATCGGACTGGGCGTGACGGTCGGTTTTCATCGGCATTTCACGCATCGGAGCTTTCAGGCGTCCGAGCCCGTGCGGGCGACACTCGCTATTCTCGGCTGTATGGCGGCTCAGGGGCCGGTGGTCTTTTGGGTTGCGCTGCACCGCCTGCATCACGAATTCTCTGATCGTCCGGGCGACCCGCATTCGCCCAATCTTTTTGGCACGTCGCTCTGGCAAAAAACACGCGGCTTGTTACACGCTTACATCGGGTGGACTGTAACGCATGAAGTTCCAAACGCGAACTATTATGCGCGCGATTTGCTCGCCGACCGTAAGATCATGTGGGTTAACCGTCGTTATTATTTTTGGATTGCACTTGGCCTTGTGCTGCCCACGGCAATCGGCGGCCTTTGGACGATGACCTGGCTCGGCGCTGTGGAAGGATTTCTGTGGGGTGGCCTCGTTCGCATGTTCGCCGTCCACAATATTATCTGGTGGATTACGTCTCTCGCTCATGTTTTCGGCACCCACGATTTTCGCTCTAAAGATCACAGCACCAACAATTTCTGGATGGCGTTGCCCACGCTCGGAGAAAGTTGGCATAACAATCATCACAGCTTCCCAACGTGTGCAAACCTCCGTTTCGAGTGGTGGCAAATCGATATCAGTGGAATGGTTATCAAAGTTCTCGAGCGCGTTGGTCTGGCCTGGAACGTGCACGCGCCCGCGCCCGAAGATCTTGTCAGCGGTCGCATACAATAGCCGCCGAGAAAGACGAAATGAGCTGACCTTGAAAAAAGCGAGAAATATTGATGAATAAGGAAGCTAGTGTTTTGACACCCGATGCCGTCGAGACACGCGCCGCGGACGCGACGGCTGAAGCAGTCGAACAATCGATTGCTGCTTGGCTCAGGAGCTATCTTGCCGATTTGCTGGATCTCAGTCTCGATAAAATTGACGACGATACGACATTCGATCGCTATGGACTCGATTCGCTGGCTTCGATCGGCATGATCACCGACCTTGGCAACTGGCTGAGCTACGAGCTGGATGCGGCAGCACCAAATGACTATCCGTCGATCAAATCGCTCGCTCGACAATTGGCGGGAGATGACAAGGTGCGCGCCTCGTACGCTCGCCGATTGGGCGTTTGAAGTTCATGGACGGTTCTGTGCCAATCCTTCCGGGCGCAACTGCCGCCGCAATTCAGCGCCATTACGATATTGGAAACGAGTTCTATTTCCTTTGGCTCGACCCAAGCTACACATATTCGTGTGCGCTTTGGTATGCCGATGAGGATCTCGATACGGCTCAAATCAACAAGATTGACTGGCACCTAGAGCATTGTGGTGCGAAAGGGGTAGGCCGCCTGCTTGATGTGGGCTGCGGCTGGGGCGCGCTGCTGCGGCGTGCCACTGAAATTCATGGCGTCGGGCATGCCGTCGGTCTGTCTTTGAGTGCTGAACAGAATCGCTGGATCGATCAGCTCCAATTGCCAAAAGTCGAAGTCCATTTGGAAAATTGGGCCGCGCACACACCGAGCGCCCCATATGATGCGATCGTCTCAGTCGGGGCGTTTGAACATTTTGCCAGGCTCGACCAAAGTATCGAGCAAAAACTCGCCGGCTATCGCGCATTCTTTGCATTCTGTCATAAGAATTTGAAGCCGCACAGCCGATTGTCTCTGCAAACGATCACATACGAAAATTCTGATCGCAGCGATTTCAGCCGGTTTTTTGCCGACAAGATATTTCCTGAATCAGATCTTCCGCACCTAGCCGAAATCGTCGAATCCGCACGCGGCCTATTCGAGATTGAGATACTTCGGCAGGATCGCGCACACTACGCCCGCACGGCGCGGGCCTGGCTTAATAATCTAAGAGCACGATCAGCCGAGGCAACGGCCCTGGTTGGGGCCGAGACCGTGGAAACCTATAAGAAGTACCTCGGATTATTGGTCGTCGGTTTTCATACCGGCACGATGAACCTCGCTCGGATAGGAATGCGCCGCTGCGAGGAGCGTTTGCGGCCGAGTCAAAGGTCAACGTCACCACTGTCATAGCTGCGGCGGTCAGGTCCGTGCGCCCGCCGTCTACTGCTTGGCGAAGGGGGCAAGCTTCCAGAGGAGGCTCATTGGAAGCGTCTGTGTAGTTGTCGCCGTAGCGCGAGCACCGCCAAAATCGAACGTTAGAAGCCACCCAGTAGACGCTGAGCGCGCTCCGCGGATTGTCGGCTGTGGCCGCTACGATCTGGAGTGAATTAAACTCGCGCCGTCGCGTTCGTCGCCCCATTGGAGCTACACTGCATACTGCGGCGGTCAGCGTGTCGGGCGCGGAGACAGCCCGCTCCCGGCAAGTTGCAGGGCGGATCGCAACCTGCCACCCGCCTGCTCAAGAAGCTCATTAGCTCTATCGACGCTGCAGCCCTGCAGCAGCAGCATCGCGACCTTGATGTTTCCGTCGGCGCGCGCGAGCGCGTCACGGGCCTCCGCACTGCTGCGACCGCTCAACCGGCGCAGAATATTTTCGCTGCGCTCGACCAGTTTGGCGTTGATCGCCTGCACGTCAATCATCAGACCTTCGTGCACGCGGCCGAGCCGGATCATGACGAGCGTCGAGAGCAGATTGAGCGCCACGCGTTGGGCGGTGCCGGCCTTCATTCGCGTGGAGCCCGCTATCGGTTCGGCGCCGGTATCGAGCCAGATTGGACAATCCGCCTCGTCGAGGATCGGTGTAGATCGATTGTTGGCAATTCCGACGGTTAGCGCGCCGCGTCGTCTAGATTCGCGCATACAGGCAACTGTGAACGGTGTCGTACCACTGGCGGCCACCGCGATGACCGCGTCCGCCGGACCGATCTGGTGCTGATGCACGAGCTGGCTGGCCTGAGGGATCTCATCTTCCACGCCTTCCGATGATCGTAACAGAGCTTCTTTACCGCCGGCCATCAGGAGTAACAGGCGATCGGCTGCCCAGTTAAACGTCGGAATGAGTTCAGCGCCGTCTTGCACCGCAAGCCGGCCCGATGTCCCGGCGCCGACATAGATCAGCCTGCCGCTGCCACGAAGGCGCATTTCGACGGCGTCAGCCGCCCGCTCTATCGCGCTTAGGGCTGAGCGAACCGCGGCGACAGCTGCCATCTGGCTTTCAATCAGCGCGTGGAGAATATCGGCCGAATCCCAGAGGTCGATATGGGAATAGCGTGGGCTGGCGCGCTCGGTTTCCATGATGTCAAAAATCGGTCAGGTGACGACGGTGCCCCTCGAATCAAACTATATTGGCCTCAATTGGTTCTTACATAGAGAAGGCCATTTTGCTCCAATTGGAGATATCAGGCAGTGGAAAAAAACCTGCTGCTTTTGGGCATAGACGGCGGTGGAACCCATTGTCGGGCGCGTCTGGCCACGTACGCTGGGCAAATCCTCGGCGAAGCTGTCACCGGACCTGCAAACCTGCGCCTCGGTCTGGGACCGAGCTTTTCGTCGGTGTTCGAAGCGGTCGGGCACTGCCTGAACCAAAGCAAATTGCCTCGAGCGAATTTGGCACGAACGGTAGCATGCCTCGCTTTGGCCGGCGCCAGCGAGCCAAGGCACCTCGCCGCCGCGCAGGAACAAAAGCACCCGTTCCACAAGACCGTCATCACGACCGATGCGCATGCCGCCTGTATTGGCGCATTTGGCGAACGTGACGGCGGTATTATCGTCGCGGGCACGGGAACCGTGGGCTGGTCCATTGTCAACGGACAGACTTATCGCGTCGGCGGCTGGGGTCTGCCACTTTCGGATGAAGGCAGCGGTGCTTGGCTCGGCGGGGAAGCACTGCGCCGCGTGCTGTGGGCGTGGGATGGTCGGATATCATGGACACCTTTGCTGCGCGCCTTGTTTGCAAATTTCGACAATGATCCGCATGCGATCGTTGACTGGGGCGCGGCGGCCTCGCCGCGCGATTTCGGATCGCTGGCGCAGGCCGTCGTCGACCACGCCGCGAGCGGAGACGCTCTAGCGACCGAACTCATGCAGCTTGCCGCCGCCCATATCGATGCGCTTGCGGTGCGGCTCATCGCCAGTGGCGTCACGCGTCTGGCGTTGGTCGGTGGCTTTGGGCCATCGCTCAGGCCATGGCTTGCGACAAAAACGCTGTCGCAGTTGGTCGAGCCGGAAGGCGACGCGTTGGATGGCGCGCTGCGGCTCGCCCGTGCCGCCGCGGCATCGCTGGCGCGGGTTGCTTGATGACGCCGATCGCCGGTGGCATGGCGGGCGAATTGCGCGAGGCCGCCGCGGCGGTGCGGCGGCAGACTCAAACACTTGCCGAACCGCTTTCGGCCCTGGCGCGGCGTCTCATTCGGCAGCGGCCAAGGGTTATCGTGACATGTGCCCGAGGCAGCTCCGCGCATGCGGCAACGTTTGGCAAGCACCTGTTTGAGCGGCATCTTGGCGTGCCAGTCGCGGCTGCCGCCCTCAACATCGCCAGCGTCTATCGTCGCTCGCTCGATTTGCGGGATCAAATGCTGCTGGTCATCTCACAATCCGGCCGCAGCGACGACCTGATCGAGACCGCGGCCATGGCTCGTGCCGCGGGCGCTATTACGGCCGCCATCGTCAATGATCTGACCAGTCCGTTGGCGCAAACCGTCGAGATCGTGCTGCCGCTTGCGGCGGGCCCGGAATTGAGCGTGGCCGCCACGAAAAGCTTCGTGGCCTCGCTTGCGGCGTTGTTGCAGTTGGTCGCAACCTGGACCGGCGACGCGGCAATGGCCGCAGCCTGCGCGCGGTTGCCGAACCGGCTTGCCGAAGCCGGCGAGCTCGACTGGAGCCCGGCGATCGAGCCTTTGGCGCGCGCTACCAGTATGGTGGCGGTCGGCCGCGGCCCGACGCTTGCCATCGCGCGCGAGGCTGCTTTGAAGCTGAAAGAGACTTGCGACCTTCACGCCGAGGCATTCAGCGCCGCCGAATTTCGTCACGGCCCGATCGCGCTCGTGTCCAGCGCCTATCCTATTCTCGCGCTGGCTCCGACCGACGAATCTGCGGTCGGTCTGGCGAAGCTTGTCGCCGATTTGCGGCGCAAAGGCGCCCACGTGTTCGTGACCGCGCCCGGCAGCGCGCGGCGCGGCCGACGACTGCCTGTGCTCGATTGCGATCATCCCGACGCCGATGCGATCTGCCTGATCCAGAGTTTTTATGCATTTCTGGTACGGCTTGCGGCGCACCGCGGCACCGACGTTGATCGGCCGCGGCATTTGCAGAAAGTGACGCGCACACGATGAGTGCCAGTCTGCACGCAATCGCCGCGGGCCATGTCTTTGATGGCGAATATCTTCGCGATAATGCTGCTGTGATCGTGGAGAACGACCGCATCGCGGCCGTTGTCCAACGCCGCGAGATTCCTGCAGCGATGCCAGTCCGCGACCTGCCCGAACATGTCTGGCTTGCGCCGGGCTTCGTCGACATCCAGGTCAATGGCGGCGGCGACGTCCTGTTCAACGACGCGCCGACGGCGGACACTATCCGAACGATCGTTGCTGCGCATCGCCGCTTCGGCACCACGGCATTGATGCCGACCTTGATCAGTGACACGCCGGCCAAGATGACAGCCGCGATCGCAGCGGCCGAAGCGCTCGTAGGCGTCGAGCCCGGGGTCCTCGGCATTCATCTCGAAGGGCCATTCCTGTCCCCCGATAAAGCCGGCGTGCACGATGTGCGCGTCATTCGCCGACCGACACCAGACGATCTCGCCTTGCTTACCGCCAAGCGGTGTGGTGTTACGCTCGTGACCTTAGCGCCGGAGCGTGTGCCGGAAGGATTTATCGCCCAACTAACCGCAGCAGGTGTGCGCGTCGCGCTGGGTCACTCCATGGCGAGCCATGCGCAGACATGCGCCGCTATGGCCATGGGATTGACGGGCTTTACTCATCTCTTCAATGCGATGCGGCCGCTCGAAGCGCGCGAGCCTGGTTGTGTCGGGGCGGCACTCGACTCTCAATACGCGTGGTACAGTCTCATCGTGGATGACATCCACGTCGCCCCTGCGATGCTGCGCCTTGCGCTACGCGGCGCCGGCCGGCCAATTCTGGTCACCGACGCCATGCCGCCGGTGGGCGGCGCGCGGTCGTCATTTGTCCTTAACGGCGAGGAGATTTTCGTGCGTAACGGACGCTGCGCGCGGCAAGACGGCACGTTGGCCGGAGCCTGCCTCGACATGGCGGCGGCAGTGCGCAATTGTGTGCGGTCGTTGCGCATACCTCTGGCCGATGCCTTGCGGTTTGCGAGCGCGCATCCGGCGCAATTCCTCGGCCTCGGCGATAAACTCGGCCGTCTTGCGCCGGGATACCGCGCCGACATGCTCGAACTCGACAGCGTGACAATCGAGGTCCGCCGTACCTGGGTCGCCGGTTCGGCGGCGGAGTGAGAACAACGGCGTGGGCATGCCAGTTCCGGCACGGCATCGCAAAAATATTTCTTCTGCGCCTTACCGAAGTCGATCCTCCCGAACCGTCCCTTAAGGGCAATGAGGAAGAGCCCGCTGAACGGATGGCTGATTGACGGTGGGGATTGGGGTTGACTAGTACGTCGCGACCAAAGAATTACAATCTGGTATGTGCAAAGATGGGAACTCCTAACATGGAACTCCTCGCCATTCTTACACGGTATGCGCGGGTCGTGATGCTCGTCATGGCCTTTCCGTCAACGAGCTTTGCTTTCGTTGTAACTGCAGAGCAGCGAGCTGCTTGCGCTCCCGACGTCTACCGATTGTGCAGCTCGGATATTCCCAACGTCGGGAAAATCATTGTTTGTATGAGAAGGGAAAAGCCCAATCTTAGCCCGGCTTGCCGAGCGGTTGTGGAAGCCGCAGAGCAGGCGGTTGCTACTCGATCGATGACAATTTTAGAAGACGAATGGTGCCAATTCGATAATGCGGCCGAAAACTCACGGCAGCAAGAGCCGACGCAACTGGACTGGCGGAAGTGGTGTGGGTCCGCCTCCCAGACACAGTAACCTCGCCGCGATCGCCATTTTTTGCCCATTCCGGATGTTACTTCCATGACAGCGGAATTTTTCCCACCGTTGGCATTGGACCTGCGCGGCCACTCGATCTAATTTTGGTCCGTCGGCTTTGCAGCGTCCGCAGATTTTCTTGGACGTCTACCGATTAGCCTTCGGCACTCTCCGACCGGTTTTGGTGGGTCGCCGGGTTGGCTGATATTGGGGAAAAACCGACATCGGTCAGAGCGACCTATCCCCGGAGCGCCGTAGAAAAATATAGACACGTGCGAATTGGAACGAAAAAGAGCGGAGTTGCTGGCTAAGATAATGAAAGTTTGACCCTTCAGAATGAACTAACAAGCAAACAGATTGCATATGGCGGAAAACTGTCGCAAAGTGCTTTAGAGAACTTTCGGTCAAAGCAAGCGTAACGCTCGATTAGTGTCGAAGAATTTTCGAAAGCGAAGGATGCTGGATATGCAGACACACGGCTTCATGTGGGCATTGCGCGGAGTTATCTCAACGATATCGCCAAGTCGGCGAGCGACCAAATCGAAGCACTCTTAACGAACAAAGGCGTAGTTCTCGCCGCGTCTGCGGACGACTGTCGGGACACCAACAAGAATGCCGAACGCAAAGCAGCCTCAGAAACGGCGTGCGCCTGCGTCAGACCGAAGCCGTTCGCCAAACCAAGGAGCCGCAACTTCGAGAATAAATCCTGGTGTTGGATTCAGGTAGAATTGAGGTTGGTGTTGCATTAAACGCGCCAGTTATCTCTTTCAGTGCTCACGGGATCAAGCATGGATATCGTTCTGAAGCTTCAGTTGGTCGTGGCGATCATCGTCGCGTTGTTCATAGCGTACAATGTTTTTCATTACGTACTTTTTTTCTTGGTAACTCGACCGAAAGACGCCAGCAAGATCGGCCACGAGCTGAATCAATTCGAGGAGCGCCAACTCATCGAGTGGACACCGCAGCCGAGCGACTTCCTCAAGCACGACGACGAGAAACATACATATGATGATGTGTTCGGCACGTATCGCGACGAGCAAGCGAACTACAGCACGTGCGTCTTTCCCCGCGTCGCATTTTCGCGTCCCTACGAAGCCGAATATGTTCTTCTGAAGCTGAAGGAGGGTATGCGGCTGTTGGATCTCGGGTGCGGATCCGGTGCGGCGGCCTACCACCTCGCCAGCCGGCGCGATATCGAAATTGTGTGCGTGACAAATTCGTCCGTGCAAGCCGAC
>Ga0210398_10002453_pt1 | contig 18148 bp, 12 predicted proteins | sample IncBWC4OmetaG_FD_161047 | JGI IMG/M metagenome (GOLD analysis project Ga0210398, IMG submission 161047) | Forest soil microbial communities from Barre Woods Harvard Forest LTER site, Petersham, Massachusetts, United States - Inc-BW-C-4-O | ecosystem: Environmental > Terrestrial > Soil >... | reverse complement strand
TTTGGAAACAGTTCCGTCTGGCAATGGCGGTAGGTTCCAAACGTCACTACAAAGTCATACAGATTGCCCCGCGCCATTTTTTCGAAACCGCCGAAAAATCGGGGGTTGGCAAACAGGTGGTTAGCGGCATCATCGAAGAACTGCGGGACTCGCCGGCGATGGTCGACTCAGTTATCTCTCGTCTGCCGAGGGGTTTCCCCGAAACTGTCGCAGGTTCGATTCAAAAGGGTCTCAAGCGACGACTCAAGCTGCTGAATGAACCAGAAGTGCAAAAGAGCTGATGGCCTTTATCCAAATCCATTGCCGGTGGTGTGGCCGACGAGTGGGTAACACAAATGCTTCGTCAGGGAGACGCGCAAGTCTTCAAGAAGTATTCGCAGATGAAATTGCAGATGAAGCGCGAAGCTCTGGAGAAGCTCAACCGCCACGCGAATGAGATGCCTGCCGAAAAAGCAGGCGCCTCTGCTGAAAAAGCAGGTGCGCGTTCTGGCACGCTCACCGTGCAATGAGCGCGAAATTGGCACGTTTTGGCACGGTCGAGGCCGAAAATCATGGTTTGGGGTGGTCGCAACGTTGGAAAGTACTTTAGAATCAATTCTGCAAGTTATGTCGGGGCGTAGCGCAGCCTGGTAGCGCACCTGCCTTGGGCGCAGGGGGTCCGCGGTTCAAATCCGCGCGCCCCGACCAAACTTCAGTGGAAGTCGTTGCTACCATTCGTCTCGTTCCCTTTCAGGGAGCCGAAGACGGCTGCTCACGCCCCGACTTTACCTCCAAATGCAGTCCTGCCATGGAGGATCACATGTTTGAGCAGTTCATCAAGGAGAGGCAGTACCTGCAGAATGTCTCACCACGAACAATCCAGTGGTATCAGGAATCATTCAAGTGGCTGGACAATCCCAACCCCAACAAAGCTGAGCTGAAGCAGTTCGTCATTCGTATGCTTGAGAAGGGTCTGAAGGCATCGAGCTGCAACAATCGGATACGAGCCGTCAACGCTTAACGTCAGCAAGAAGCAATACGAAGAGTTATGCAATCTGATGGTTCGACAGATGTATGAGGCGCTACCGAAAGCTTGCCTGAAGACCAAGAACTGTCAGTTAGCTGGCGGCTGTCCTGATTGCTATCGGCGGTTCATGAAGACGGCAGTGAAATGAGCTGCCAGCCGGGAAAGGAACTTGCGGTTGCTCGCATGTTCACTTAGGTGAACTGTACTAAAGGCACGATATTTGGACGTGCCGTTGGAAGATGGGTCTGGGAAGGAACCATGAGAAGAGCCGCTATCTCACGACTCTTATGCCCTACACTATACTTTACGCAAGTCATGTCCGCGAATTAGACGCGCCTATCACGCGGCAACTGGGACCTAAAAGCAGAGCGTGCCCCTGAACTCTCAATTTCCTTGACTTGGAACGCCAGCAGGCTTCGAGTTTTCCAACAGACTGCCTCGGAGTGACAGGTCATTGACCTACGGTGTCTCCGCGAGCATCGTTTGTTGGCATAGCATGTAGGTAGTGATGCCAGACACAACAGTTAATGAAGCGTCCCGCGCCAAGCAGCACGCCGCTACCAGTGAAGTTCAATTTCTGACTGGCCATGTTCGATTTATCACCCATCTGGGTAAACAGATTCTTCTACTAGATCTATCAAATTGTTCGGCTGCTGAGGTCCAAGAGATTTTCCGAGCGGTTCCCGAATTTGTGACGACCCGCCCGCGCGGTTCAGTCTTGATACTTTCCGATTTCAGGGGAGCATCCATTGACCAGGAAGCTATTCGGGTCATGAAAGAAACCGCTGTTTTTGACAAGATCTATGTCAAGAAATCCGCATGGACGGGAGCAGAGAGCCTTCCTCCAGGGGTCTCTGCGGACCTGCGTAACTTCTCTCGCCGCGAATTTCCCGTTTTTGAGACCCGTGAGGAAGCTTTGACGTGGCTGGCGAAGGACTGAATCTGGCGCATCCAGTCGCCCTGCGGATCTCGCGTAACCGCTCTTTTCGAACTGACCCACCAGCGCGTGTGGCGTACTTTTTGGTTAAACAGAACGAAGATCGGACAGGTTATTTGTCCGTCTCTGTGTCCACAACCTCCACCGTCATGAAAGTCTTAATAGCATGGCACAGAGCCTTTACGGCGTGGTTGAGAGACTCATCTGACAGGCTGCTGACCCTTCTCTTCTCTGATCTTGCTAGTGGTATTGTTCGTCCCAACAGCTCACGCGCAAACCACCGCAGCGAGCACACTGGGGCTGAAGCGGGAACAAATTCCCGGCGAATGTAAGGCGGTAGACGGCCAGCGTGTGTCGAGCCATCTCCGCTTACTCATCGCTGGGCGATCTCACGAACCCATCCCCGCCTCAACCAGCAGGCGCTTAATTGTCAACATCCGCTGGGCATTACCAAGTGAGCCTGTGATAGCGTGTGACGATTGAAAACTCCGCGACGGCACCGATAGTAAGTTTTTTACATGATGCTTGATATTGTGTGCGATTTCGTCCTTCACGCGGTCTACTGGGAACTTTGAGTTGAAAAAAACATAAGTCCAGAAATCAAGTTCGTCTTCGGTCATATCTGCCGGGTTAATGTTGTACTTCTTTAAGTGATGGTTATTCTTCAAGGCATCAAGTAAGTTTTTTCTTCTTAAACAAATCTCGGCGGCCACGGCCGCAATCGCGTCTGCCATGTTTCGAACATTCTGAAGCCTATATTTTTTAGGCTCCAATTCTTTCATCCCGGGGTCCCGCACGGGTAGCGGAGATTTGCTTAAGTCCACCACCGGCCTGAAAAGTTTGAAACCCTTCGGCAAGTACGGTTTCAGGCGATAATGACTATAGTCTTGAGAGAAATTATCCATGGTGACCATCGCATCGAGGCTTACCTGTTCCTTGGGCAGATGAAGCCGCTTTTTATTGATCGCCATGTTCTTCTCTGTGTCCATTTCCGTAAATAAGAACGCCGCGATGGTTCGAGGATCTAGCTTTAGCCTTTGTGCCGCCGAGTAGATGGCGGTGAGCCTCCCGTGTCCGCTGGCGTGTTTTCCAAGGCGCTCGATGACGTCGTTGACATTTTCCTGACCACCGAGCGACTGCGCAATCTCGTGGGCCTTTGCTTTCGTGTTTGTCTTCTCCAAGAAGGCATGGAAGTTGTCCTCGGTGTTTTGTACAGATGTTGCTATCGCGTCGGCAGCGTCGCTGCCCACATCGGGGATCGCGTGGGGAATCAGTTCCCCCATCACGACTCCTGTACGAAACGGCCCGTCTTCTGCACTCGAAGGAGAGAGCACGCACATCGTGCCGCCCAAGGGTCCAGGAATTCGCCACGCTCCAGACCCCCTCACCAAGCACACTGGTCCGGGAGCGCAGCCCGCCGCGTGTTCGTGCAATCCCGATATCGCCATATCGCCCTCCCAAAAAGCCGAGATTTCCAATTTGGGCTTCTGATTCGCGAATCCTACTCTTCACCGGTCTTCGGCTCAACGAATTTCAACAGGGCCAGGCTCCACCGGGATCAGCAGGTTTCAGGCGGCTAGCTTTTAGCCGTATGACGAGCTCGGATGGCGTTAAATCGCGCTCATTGACCGGGCCGACATTACGAACCACCCTCAGGCTCGCACCACACGTTCCGGGGTGGGAAGTGCGGGCTGGGAGAGGGTGGGCATTTGCCAAGAGAACCTCGATCCCTTGTCGGGAGCGCTCTCGACCGTGATCGAACTGCCGTGCCGCTGGACAATCCAGCGGGCAATTGCCAAACCCAATCCCGCTCCACCGGAAGCGCGTCCGCGCGCCTTATCGACGCGGTAAAAGCGTTCGAAGATCTTTGACTGTTCTTCGGCGGAGATTCCGATTCCGCTGTCGCTCACGCTCACAATTGCTCGCCGCTCGCGGAGATCCTGGCCCACATCCCGGTTCCCATCCTGATTCACGTCGAGGATCACCTCAAGGGTCACATCGATGTGGCCGGGAGCGGGCGTATATTTCACGGCGTTATCCAGCAGGATGGCAACAACCCTGCGCAGCGCCGATTCATCCGCCACAACCCAGACGTGATCAGCATCAGCGGAACGGAAGGCGAGTTCATGGCCGGCTCGGGCAGCGAGAGGCTGCCAGCCCTGCACGCAGTCCCGCAGCAACTCCCCCAGTTCAACCGGTTGCGGCTTAAGAGACTCACTCCCGGAATCGGCGCGCGCCAGCGCCAGTAAGTCCTCGATCAATACAGAAGTTTTTTCCGTTTCGTTCAGAATGTGCTGCAGCGCTTCCCGGTAGGCATGGGAATCCCGCGCTCTGCGTAAAGCCAGCTCGGCCTCGGTGCGCATGAGCGAGATCGGGGTGCGCAACTCGTGCGACGCGTCGGCAGTAAACTGCGTGATGCGCAGGAACACTTTCTCGATCCGGTCGAGCATTTCGTTCAAAGTATCGGAGAGACGCTGCAGTTCGTCGCCGGTGTCCAATTTCTCCAGCCGGTTGCTGAGATTGTGGCCGGTGATATTGCGGGCGGTTCGGGTCAGAGCGTCTACCGGGGCCAGCGCGCGGTGACTCAGCCAGTGACCTCCGATGGCTGAGATGATCAATACCAGCGGAGCCAACCACAAAAGGAAGTTCTGTAGAGCGCTCAGGGTTTCCCTCACCTCTCTCATAGGAGCGCCCGTCGCGATGAGAAACGTAAGCTCGTGAGTGTTTGTGCTCGATTGAAGGAAGCGGAGATGCCGGCCTCCGACGACTCGAGTTTCGAACACACCTCTGGACGGCGGACCGCTGCCAGTCCAAAGCGGAGGCGCGAAGGAATTTTTTCTTAGAAAGTCGGACACATACACGGGCTCGCTATCGGATGTGTAGATCGCGAGATATTCGCCGGCATGTTCCCCGGCGTAGCTCTCCGTAACTTCTTCCCGAAACTTCGGAACATCGGCATTTTTCTTCTGCGCCACCAGAAAGCTGCGCACGTCCGCTGCCTGGTCCTGCAAGTTCTTATCCACAAGACCGACAAGATGGTGACGCAACACCAACCATATGCCTGCTCCGAAGGCAAACTGGCCCAAAGCGAAGATCGCCAGATACCACAAGGTAAGCCGCCAGCCGATGGAGAGCCGGGTCATGGTTGCGCGGCCTCGCGGATCACATATCCCACGCCGCGGACGGTATGAATGAGCTTGGCCCGGCCGGGGGAATCGATCTTGTTGCGCAGCAGGTGCATGAATGCATCCAGGGTGTTGTCTTCAATCTCGCGGTCGAAACCCCATACCGCTTCGATGAGTGAGCGGCGGGCGACTATCTTGCCGGTGCGGAAAACCAGCCGCTCCAGCAAATTGTATTCGGTGCGGGTAAGGGAAATACGGGTTTGGCCGCGCGAAACCTCGCGGCTGGAAGGTTCCAGCACCAGGTCGGCAACCCGCATGCTGGTGTCCGCGGTTGCCATGGCGCGGCGCTGGACGGCTCGCAGCCGGGCCAGGAGCTCCTCGAAAGAGAAGGGCTTGGTCATGTAGTCGTCGGCACCGAGGTCAAGGCCGCGGACAATGTCCGGGACAGAATCCTTGGCGGTGAGCATGAGAACGGGCGTGCGGATTTTCTCGGAGCGCAGCCGCTTCGCCATTTCAAAGCCGCTGACCCTGGGCAACATGATGTCGAGAATGATCACGTCGAACTCGAAGCCCTTGGCCAGCGCGAGCCCCTCGGCGCCGTCGAAAGCGCAGACCGCGGAGTGTCCCTCTTCCGTGAGCCCCTTGCGGAGAAGCTCAGCCATGCGGGCCTCGTCTTCAACAATCAGCAACTTCATCGCTAACCCAAGATGAGGGAATTTGTGAGCTCCAGATCATGTGCGCGACAGGCCCGGCGCACAAGCTGAGTCTAAAACAGGAGACAATCCTCGGTTCACGATAATCGAACAACCTTGAACTCACCTGAAGAAAATTCAAACTGAAGAAATATTAACCTCCCTTTCATCACCGCGTCACAAGGCCCTCTTAGGATTTTTGAACGTCTCGACCCGCTGAAAACGGTGCGATGGGGGTCACGGCCTCCATAAGACTCGCCCTGCCCAGGTCGGCTGCGAGATTCCCCCGGTCGGACAGTTTCGTTTGGCAGTTTAGGTTTGACAGTTTTCGTCGTAGAGCAGTGGTCGCGGTTCTGACAAGGAGCTGAAGTCATGAAACCTGAGCCCTCCCCCAAGAGTTTCTCCCTCAGTTTGCAGTTCGCAGCGGTTCCCATCCTCAGTATTTTGCTATTTGTACTCGGAACGCCGGCGTTGATTGCGCAGGTGGATCGGGCTGAGCTGGAAGGCACGGTGACCGATCCGTCGGGGCGAGTGATCGCGGGAGCCACGGTAAAAGCTCTGGCCGTGGATACGGGAATCAGCGAGGAGCAGCCCGCGAACTCCAAGGGTTATTACCGCTTTCCTGGATTGGCGGTCGGCCGTTACAAGGTGACCTCTAGTGATCCCGGTTTCAAGACCAAGGTTATTGACGATGTCGTCCTGCATGTCGGTCAGACGCACACGCTGGATATCGCGCTCGCCGTCGGTGATATCAAGGAAGAAATCGAGGTCCACGCTACCAACGCGCCCTCGGATCGCACCTCCGCCGAGGCCTCCACCGTCATCAATACCGAACAGATCGCGAATCTCCCCAACAATGGACGCGATTGGTCCAGCTTTACGCTTCTCGCACCGTTCGCCCAGGACGATGGCGGCGGCGACCAGCGCACCATCCGCTTCGCCGGCCGCGCCCGCGACGACAACAACTTCTCCATTGATGGTGTCGACGCCGGTGGTATTCAAGAGCAGGCGCAGAAGTCGCAAACTCGGCTGCAGATTTCCCAGGATGCCATCGAAGAATATCGGGTCAACAGCGCCTTGTACGATGCGGAATATGGAACGCAAGCAGGGGGACAGATCGACGTCGAAACCAAGCACGGCACGAATGCCTACCACGGGACAGTTTTCGGCTATTTTAGGAACTCGATCTTTGATGCCCGCAATTTCAACGACTATGACATCAACGGCAATCCTGCCATCCCCCCATTTCGCCTGGGACAGTACGGGTTGACCTTCGGCGGGCCGATCATTAAGAACAAGACCTTCTTTTTCATCAGCTACGAAGGGCTTCGCCAGTTGCAGTCGATCACGAGTCAATTTACAGTGCCGTCCGGGGTTTGCTGCGGCAATCCGACGAGCCCAACCGATCCAACGATGGGTACGCCTCTCACAGTTCCCTTTCAGCAAGCGGTGTTGAGCCAGTCTCCGCAGATGTGCGAAATCATGCAGGCCTACCCCTGGCGAGCTTCGGTGGGTTCGATCAATGGCTGCTCGGCGCGCTTTACCTACCCCGATTCGGCGTTTACGTATCTTGGGCAGGGAGATCCGACTACCAACCCGAACTACAATGCTGACGCCGACACTCTCACAGCTCCGACGCCGACGACCGTGCACGAGGATACGTGGCTGGTGCGGATTGATCACCAGTTCAGCGAGAAGACCCTGCTCTACGGGCGTGCGCAGCGCGACATCAGCCTCGTAGACGGACCCAATGGCGGCGCCCTCCCCGGCGACAAGGTCCAGGTCATCAATCACCCGGCCAACTATCTGGTGGCTCTGCAGCACACATTTACGCCCAACGTCTTCAACGAAACCAAGGGCTACATTAATCGCTCGCCATTTCACAATCCCCAGTCGAGCATACTCACGTATGCGGTGGGCACGCCCAATTTTGTGGGCCTGAACGACAACACGGCCGATATCGAAATCGGCTCGACCTTCGGGGTGGTCGACAACTTGACTTGGGTTCGCGGGCGGCACGCATTCAAAATGGGGATAGAGTACCGGCGAGTGCGGCTCAATCAGGGGCAGACAGCCGACAATGTTCTTAGCTTCAACAGCGACCAGGACGTGGTAGACGCCAATCTCACCGGCGGAATCCATTTCATTGCTCCGTGGTGCTGCCATGGGCTGCGGCGCAACTTCATCATGCCGTATTTCCAGGATGAATGGAAGGTTACTCCGACCCTCACATTGACGGCCGGGTTGCGTTGGGACTACTACGGAGTTGCTCATGAGGCAACTAACCGGACCACCGTCTTCGATCTGAATGCGTTCCACGGCGTCTGCCTGGGATCAGGCTCAATCAACGTAGCGCCGAGTCCCGGCCCGATCAATACTCCGCCGTGCCCCAAGAACCCGGCGCTGTACAACCCGAATTACAGAAACTTCGATCCCAGGGTCTCCCTGGCGTGGGCGCCAAGTGCGCTACACGGAAAGACCGTATTCCGCGCCGGGTTCGGCATCTATCATGGTGCGGCGCAGAACGACGATCTCAACGCCGGACTGGAAAGCGACACGTTTCGCGTGACCGTGCTTCCCCCAGTCGGCGGGGTCAATGCCGGGAACCTCCCCCTAGAGCCGGCGTACGAGCAAACGACCCCCGACCTCTCCAATATTCCCGCGGGAACAAGCCCGACGAAGGTTGGAAACCAATTCCGCGCGCTGCAGCGGGAAGGCCGCCGTGACCTGTACTCGGAAACCTGGGGATTTACAGTCGAGCACGAACTGCCGTCCAACTTCACGGCCTCGGCTCAATATCTGGGCAGCCGTGGCGTGCGGTTGTTCTCGCGCGGCGCAGTCAACCTCTGCACCGAGCCAGTCACTTTAAACGCCGCTGGCAGCGATTGCGTCCGCACGCTTGACCCGTACTACCCCGGGGGTAACCCTTTCGCTTCCACCGACTACAAGAGTGACATCGGCTCCAGTACGTACAACGCTCTTGGGCTATCGATCGAGCGCCGCTTCAGCAAGGGGCTGGAGTTCCAAGTACGTTACACGTGGTCTCACTCTATCAACGACGGTTCGGTTGGCGGCGGGGAATCCAATGGACCGGAGAATGTGAACTGCCTCCCATGCGATAAAGGTCCAAGCATTTTCGACGTCCGCAACAATATCGCCGCCAATCTGGTCTATGAACTTCCCTTTGGCCCCGGGAAATCGTTTCTCAACAGTTCCGGGATTGTGGGCAAGATCGTGGGAGGGTGGGAGATGAGCAGTGTCGGTCTCTGGCACACCGGGCACCCATTGACGGTTTCGATGGATCTGTCGAGTAACCCTATTCAGTTCGGGCCGTTCTTGGGCTCTGCCCCCACGTACCTGCTTCCGGATGGCAACGATCAGACCACCCAGCGGCCGGACCTGATCCCCGGTGTGCCGCTACTCCTCTCGCACCCGACTCCGCTGACGCCCGCGTCGCCGGGCACGCCGATGATCAACGCGGCTGCGTTTGCACCTCCGCCAACCGACGCAAACGGAAACTTCACCCGATATGGGGATGCGCCGAATGGGCTGTTTCGTGCGGTGAACAGCTGGCAGATTGATTTCGCACTGACGAAGGAAACGAAGCTCACCGAACGCGTGGCGATGGAGTTCGCGGTACAGGCGTTCAACATCTTCAACCACACCCAACTGGCGGATCCAGGGGATCTGACCCTTTTCTACAATCCCCCTGCCGGCCCTGGGCAGGTGGGTACGCTCTCGCCTAAGAGCGACTTCGGCATAATCAGCACGTTTGTGAATTTCAACATCAACAACGACAATGCCGCTTCCCCGAACACTGGTACCGGGTTGCCGCGGCAGCTTCAGTTCATGGTTCGGTTCAAGTTCTAGGGCGGAGCGGATCACGCCGCGCGGAACTCGCACCTCAGCCCGAAGAGCAGAGTTCTTTGCGCGGGCGAAGCCTCCCGTTGAAGCAATGCGGTTCGGATGAAACGATCGGTGAGTTTTTGACCGCAACTTTACGAAGAATTCAGGGTACCTTCAGATTCCACGCGTAGAGTTAACCTCGCTCGCCGAAAGGATGCACTCATGACCCGGAAACTCCGAACTGCCGCGAATCTGATCTCGCTGATTCTAGGCGCTGCGATTTCGAGCTTAACCGTGCTGGCCGCGCCCGCGCCCCCCGCGGATGGATATTCCATCACCAAGAAAATTCCTATCTCTGGCCAGGGCAGTTTTGACTATCTCACGGTCGACGAAGGCGGACGCCGTTTATATGTGTCGCATGGCACGCAGGTGGAAGTGCTCGACGTGGATTCGGGGACTGTGGTCGGCAACGTCCCCCACACCATGGGTGTGCATGGAATCGCCATCGCGGCAGAGTTCGGCCGCGGATTTGTGAGCAACGGCCAATCGTCGACGGTTACCATCTTCGATCTGAAAACGCTGAAGCCGATTTCGGACGTGCCCACGGGCAAAAAGCCCGACGCTATCATCTACGACCCCGCCACAAAGCGGGTCTTCGCCTTCAACGGCGGCGGCGACAGCGCCACGGCCATCGACGCGGCCACGGGCAAGGTCGCCGGCACCGTTGACCTCAAAGGTGGTCCTGAGTTTGCTGCGGCAGACGGCCAGGGTTTTGTCTACAACAACCTGGAAGACGAAAACCTGGTGTTGAAGATTGACGCCAACAAACTCACCGTGGAACAACGTTGGCCGACGGCGCCGTGCGCTTCCCCCAGCAGCATGGCCATTGACCGGACCAACCACCGCTTGTTCCTCGGCTGCCGCAGCAAAGTAATGGCCGTGATGAACGCCGACACTGGGCAAATCATCACCACGTTGCCTATCGGCGATCATGTGGACGCTACGGCATTTGATCCCGAAACCAAGCTCATCTTTAACTCGAACGGCGAAGGTACTGTCAGCGTGATTCATGAGGATGGTGCCGACAAATATTCCGTGATTGAGACCGTGAAAACTTTGCCCCACGCGAAGACCCTGGCGTTGGACCCGAAAACCCATCAGCTTTTTCTGTCTACAGCAGAGTCAGGTCAGTTCGAAGTGCTGGTCGTTGGAAAATAGAGTAGGGTTTGGCTGCCTCCATATCTTGGCTGCTCCACATCTTGGCTGCTTCAATATCTCGGCTGCTTCAATCGAGGACCCATGAAACTCTCCGCCGTCGTACTACTGTGGCTGCTGCTGATGACGACATCTGTCTTTGGCCAAAGCCCTTCGGGCACCACATCAGTTTCTGCCAAGGCAAACGCGACGCCGAGTGCATCGGTGGCGGTGCTCGTGGGGGCGGGGGACATCGCAAGTTGCGACGACCTGAAAGGCGCGGAAGCCACTGCCAAATTGCTCGATCACATTCCCGGCACGGTGTTCGCTGCCGGGGATTTGGCCTATCCCGATGGTTCTGACGAACAGTTCGCAAACTGTTACGGGCCGACCTGGGGACGCTTCAAAGATCGCACTCGCCCGGCCCCGGGAAACCACGAGTACCATAGCGACGGTGCGTCCGGCTACGTGCGCTACTTTGGAGCCGCTGCGGGCGATCCGAAAAAGGGCTATTACAGTTACGACCTGGCTGCCTGGCATGTCATTGTCCTGAACAGCGAGTGTGACGCAGTCGGGGGATGCGAAGCCGGCTCGGCCCAGGAACAGTGGCTGCGGCAGGACCTCAAAGCGCATCCCGCAAAATGTACGTTGGCCTATTGGCACAAGCCTTTGTTCAGTTCGGGAGCTGCGCACGGCAACGATCCGGAAATCAAGCCCCTGTGGGACGCGCTCTATTCTGCCGACGCTGACGTTGTAATCAACGGTCATGATCACCACTACGAGCGATTCGCTCCGCAGGACCCAGAGGGAAAGGCGGACTCTCCGCGGGGCATACGGGAATTTGTCGTCGGCACCGGGGGCAAGAACTCACACCGCAAGTTGTCGACTCCCAAACCCAACAGCGAACTGCGGCAGGCGGATACGTTCGGAGTTCTCAAGCTCACTCTACGGGCCACGAGCTACGACTGGGAATTTGTCCCGGAGGCTGGCAGAACGTTCACTGACTCGGGAAGCGGAACCTGCCACTAGGTTCTAATGGTTTCGCAGAATGCCGGTATGCGGCCTCGGTTCCTTCGACATGCTGCTTCCTGCGAAATGCTTCAGGGATTCTTACGGTGGGTGTCGCAAGGCCTTACAATCCCCCGTGTGGCCAGCGTGACAAAAGTTATCCTATCGTGGAGCAGCGGCAAGGACAGTACGTGGACGCTGCATCTTCTCCGGCAACAGCCGAACATCCAGATCGCCGCGCTGCTCACCACCTTTAACTCACAGGCGAATCGCGTGGCGATGCATGCGGTGCGGCGCGCGTTGGTGGAAATGCAGGCCGAGCGCGCCGGGATTCCGCTCTGGGCGGTGGAACTGCCCTGGCCCTGCTCCAACCTGGAATACGAAGATCGAATGCGCGCTGCCTGCCAACGGGCAACGGCTGAGGGGATTACGGCGGTCGCCTTCGGCGACCTTTTTCTGCAGGATGTTCGCGATTACCGGGTTCGCCAATTGCAGGGGAGTGGGCTCGCACCGCTCTTTCCAGTCTGGCAAATCCCCACGCAAGAACTGTCTCGCGAAATGATCGCTGCCGGCGTGAAAGCGAAGATTACGTGCGTGGACCCGGGGAAGCTCGCGAAGTCCTTTGTGGGCCAGGACTACGATTCGCGTTGGCTCGAGACCCTGCCTGCCGGAATCGATCCCTGCGGGGAGAACGGGGAATTTCACACATTCGTGTACGACGCGCCGGTGTTTTCTAGCCCCATCGCAGTGCGGACCGGAGAAGTGGTGGAACGCGATGGGTTTGTTTTCGCCGACGTGCTTCCGGACTGACCCGTCTTTGCCTCTCAACTCGCGGACGCGGGAAGATCGGCTCGTCAGAGTGCGACTGACTCGCAAAGCCCAGCGGAGTGGGGCTACTCCGTTCGCAACGCTTCCATCGGTTCTACCGAAGCAGCGCGGCGGGCGGGAATGACGGAGGCCGCAACCGCGAGCAGGAGAATGGCTACGATGGCAAGACCAAGCACGGTGGGGTCCAGCGTATCGACCTGAAAGAGGAGCGAGCGCAGCAGGCGAGTGGCAAAAGCAGCAGCGATGGCGCCGATGGCGCAACCGGCCAAACCGAGTTTGACGCCGGAGACGAGAATCATCCGCAGGATGCTCGAGCGCTGCGAACCGAGCGCCAGGCGGATGGCCATCTCCTGGGTGCGCAACGCGGTCGAAAAGGCGATGACGCTGTAGATACCGAGCAGCGCCAGCAGAATGGCCGCACCGGCGAACGCGGAGATCAGCGCCGTGCTGAAGCGGCGCGGCGCCTGGCCTTCGGAGACCACTCGATCCATCGATTCGACCTGGGTCAGGGGGAGTTGCGGGTCGAGGGAGTGGACGATCGCGAGGAGGGAGTTCGCCATCTGCTCGGGGGGCAGTTTGCCGCGCACCACGATCGAACCGCCCCGGCCAGTCAGCATGCCGGGAGGCGCGAACGATCCTGCATCGGCTTTCGCCTGGCTGGCCGGGATGTAGAACTGTTCTTCCGTGGGCACGTCGGCCGCAAGTTCTTTGACGTCGCCAATTTCTCCCACCACCGTCAGCCAGGGCAAGTCGGCTTCCTTCGGGCCGCGGTGCAGGCGCTTACCGATGGGGTCCTGACCCGGCCAGTAGTGCTCGGCCAGCGTGCGGTTGACGATGACGACCAGCGGAGCGCCCTCTCGGTCGGCCGAAGTGAAGTCACGGCCGCGGATCATCGGAATGCCCTGCGCCTGGAAGTAATCGCCCATCACCTGCGGTATCCATGCCAGATTCAAACCGGCTCCCTTCGGAGGAACGTAGCCCTCGGGCGTGAATGTGCCCGAGAACTCCACCCCAGCCGCGGGCAGCATGCTGGTGACACCGACCGCTTGCACGCCCGGCAACTGCTCCAGGCGGTTGCGCATGGTTAAGTTGAACCCGTCGATGGCGGACTGGGTGGAGTATTGCTGTCGCGGCAGGTTATAGGCGGCAGTCAGCGTGTGATCGGTGTGGAACCCGAGGCCGAGGGAGCGCATCTTCTCGAAGCTGCGCAGCAGCAAGCCCGAGGCCATAAGCAGCACCAGCGCGACCGCCAGCTCCGCAACCACCAGGGACGAGCGCAACCGCCCATGACCGCCCCCAGCGGAGCCGGTACGTCCGCCTTCTTTCAGCGCTTCGTTCACTCCGGTGCGCGCGGCGGCGAATGCGGGAAGCAGACCGCAGAGCAGCCCTGTCAGCACAGCCAACCCGAGTGCGAAGGCTACGACCTGCCAGTTAAGGTTGATGGAGCTGACCCGGGGCAGAGTTTCCGGGAGGAAGCTGACCCCGACGCGGAGGGCAACCCACGCCAGCGCCAGTCCGAGCAATCCGCCGGAGATGCTGAGCACCAGCGCTTCGACCAGGGATTGGCGCAGAATGGCCGCTCCGCTGGCGCCCAGCGCGAGGCGTACGGAGATTTCGCGGCGGCGACGGATAACGCGAACCAGCAACAGCCCGGCAAGATTGGCGCAGGCAATAAACAGAACCACGGTCACAGCCAGGAAGAGCGTGCCGACCAGCGGCCGAGCCTGCGCTACCGTGGTCTCCTCGAGCGGCTGCACCGCGGGATGAATGCGACGGCTGGAGAGCGCAGGCGGGAAGTTGCGCATAATCTCCCGCGCTGCGTCGGCCGCGTCCTGCTGCGCCTGTGCCGGAGTCACGCCGGGCTTCAGCCGCCCGACCATGTAGTAGCCCCAGTTTCCCGCGCCCTGCACCAGTTCTGCCTGGGTAAAGCTCACAGGTACCCAGAGCTCGCTGCGGTTCAACTGCCCGGGCACCAGAGGAAATTCGAATTCGCGCGGCATGACGCCGATAATCTCGTACGGCTTGCGGTCAAGAAGAATCTTCCGTCCGAGAATTTGGGGATCTCCATGGAAGCGGCTTTGCCAGGTCTGGTAGCTCAGGAGAGCCACTTGTTCGCTCTCGTCATCTTCCTGCTGGGTAAAGCCGCGGCCGACCAGGGGCCATACCCCGAGCACAGTGAACATACTTGCCGTGAGCCGCGCAGCATCAATGTCTGCCGGCTCGCCCGCGCCGGAGAGTTCGTAAGTGGACGACTGGTAACCGCCCAAGCTGGAGAAGGAGCGCGTGTCGCGCATATAGATACGAACGCCGGGTGCGGTGACGCCCGGCGCATCGGCGCCGTATTTCACGCCCTCCAGAACGTCGCCGAGTGTGACCAGCCGGCCCGGCTCGGGAAACGGCAACGGCCTCAGCAGCACTCCCTCGACGATGGAGAAGATGGCGGTGTTGGCGCCAATGCCGAAGGCCAGCGTGAGCACCGCGGTCAGTGTGAATCCGGGCGACTTGCGCAACTGACGCAGCGCATACCGTATGTCTTGAAATAACGATTCCATAGAAATCTCCGCACACAGCCCAAGCGCTCTCAGCCTAGGAGGTTCTCCTCCAAATCATCTCAAATTTGAGCGGGTTACCGTCGTAATTATCCAAAGGCGCGATCGCATCCATAGAATCACACGTTACGACAACGAATCTTGATATTTCGATTGCGGAAAAAACTGAGAACTCGCGCGGCTGAGATAAGCACTGACATCAACCTCATCTGCGCAGCGGATAGGCGTTTGCACACCTCGCGCAAAAGCAGGTTGCCCACGGCTGGAAGTCAGATCGCGACATAACTTACACACACAAAGCAGTGCCCGTCCGTACGGATTAGGGTAGGCCCGTTTTGCAAATCATTCTGTTTAAGAGGGACACATGCGCTCGTCGATTACATTTTTGGTGCTTCTGGTCGGTCTAACGGCAACAGGCTCGGTCGCACGCGCTCAAAACACGGAACGAGCGAGCTCGGCCGGCGGATCGACCTCCGTGAGCGCCACCAAGGAAGAGGTCAACCAGTTGCGCAGTGAGCTTGCTGCGCAGCGTCAGACCATTGAAGAACTGAAGGCCTTAGTCGAGAAACTTGCGGAGGAGAAAACTCGCGCAGCGGACGGCTCGGTTCAGGTTCCCGCCGTGACTCCGGTATCGGATACTTCAGTGAATCATACTTCGGCAGTGAATGCTGGCGCGATTACTGCCATGAGCGATCACGCTCCACGCGCCAGCAGTGCTCGACTGCTGCACGCGGTTCTCGCGCAGCCTGTCCCCGCCCCGGAGGCAGTGGTCGTGGATCAGCCTCAGCCCGCCGCGCCTCCGAAGAAGGATACTCCGCTCACAGCAGGATGGAACGGCGAGCACTTCTTCATTCAGAGCCCCGACGGACAATTCAGCATCAGCCCCTACGGCTACGTGAACACCGACTACCGCGCCTACAAAGGCGACGGGGCGCCCTCTGACACATTTCTCCTGCGTCAGGCTCGTTTCGGATTTCAAGGCAGCTACGGTTCGCACTTTGATTTTGCGCTGCTCTCCGATGCCGCCACGACCTCCGGTTCGGTGGTGCGCGACGTTTACCTCAATGTGCGCTGGAGGCCCGAGCTGCAATTTCAGGCCGGTCAGTTTAAGGCTCCATTTGCGCAGGAAACGGGAATCGGCGATACCAGCCTGGATTTTGTCGAGCGCGGATTTCAGTCCATGCTTTATCCGTCGGCCGCATCGGCCTACCGCAGTCCCGGCGTCGCGCTGCATGGCGATATTTCCGGCGGCATTTTGCAGTACTGGGTGGGTGCGTTTAACGGCAAGGGATACGCACTTGCCAACACCACCAACGAACCCGAAATCATCGGCCGGTTGCGCTTCTATCCGTGGCGCAAGTCCAACAGTGCCTGGTTCAAGCAACTTGCCTTTGGCGGATCCATTGATCATGCGCGCTCGCGGGGATTGTCCGGCGATCAAAGCTTCAGCGGAGCGCTGCCCAATGGCGCCTACACCTTTTTCCCGCAGTTTGCCATCAACGGACCCATCGAGCGCTACAACGGCGAGTTCACTTACATCAAGTCGCGCTTCGCTCTGCGCGGCGAATACGATCAGCTGAATCAGTTCCGGCAAAGCGTCGGTTCCGAGCAGTCGGGAGGACTCGGATTTCTGAGTCTGCCGGGAATCACCGCGAAGGCCTGGGACCTCAGCACAACTTATCTGCTCACGGGAGAAAAGCGGCCGGAGAACGGCACGCCCCGCGTAAAGCGTCCGCTGTTTGGCCCGGATACTCCCGGTGGACAGGGACGTGGATTGGGAGCCTGGGAACTGGCCTTCCGATTCACCGGCATTCAAGCCAAAGAACCAAGTGCCAGCTTCATGAACTATTACACGCCGGGTTATGTACCGCCATTCGACGATCACACTTTCGAATACACCGCCGGGCTCAACTGGTACCCCAACTATTGGGTCAAGTACGTGGTCAATGTGGGCATTGACCAGTTGAAGGATCCCAGCGTAACCGGTGCGGAGCCGCAAAACTATTTTGTGGTTCTGCAGAGATTGCAGTTCAGGTTCTAGATTCCCAGAGATGCTCCGCGCGGATGCTCGTTGCGGAGCGAGCTCTCAATGAGTTCGGTAGATGCCGGAGTTGGCGACCAGCCCCGAAGGAAATCGCAGGAGGAAATTTGATGAGACCGAAGCTTCTTCTTATACTTTGCACCGCGCTATTCGTAATCCTGAGTGGCTGTGGAAGTACGCCCAACTGTCCGGTTTGCGGCACGACCACGAACGGCAGTTACGCCGTGCTCAATGTTATTCCGGTGCCGGAACACAATCCCACCGGAGCGCCGGGCGGTCCGTTCAATTCCTTCGACATCAGCTGGATTGATCCCGTTCGCCACCTCGACTACGTATCCGACCGTATCGGCCTGGCGGTCGATGTGATCGACATCAACCAAAACATCGCGGTAAACGCCATCCAGGGTTCTAACGCGGTCGCGGACGCTGGCGATGGCGCCAGTTCGTGCGTTCAAACCAGCACGAACCCACCGATGGACATTATTCCGCCGATCGTAGATGTGTTTGGCAATTTCACACGATATGGATGCAGAACGGATATGACCGGGCTGGGAGGCGCGACCGCGCCCACCTTCCATCTCATCTCCGGCTTTGGTGCGAACCACAACTTCGGAGGATTTCCCGGGGCGCAGTGCTGCGCAGCGCGCGGCAACAGCATCAATCCCATGTCTGGCCCGGATGGCGAGCAGGTATCTCCCGATGGCAACTTCTTGTTTACCGGCAACGGCAGCGCCCATCTGGTGGTCTTCGATCTGACAACGATGAATCTGAGCGTGAATCCGCCCACTGCACCTGCCGTGCTGGCCACCATTCCTACCGGTGTCTCGGCCGACTACGACGGTCCGCTGGGCATCGCTCCCTGCATCGCTTCCTGGAGCGGCGAAGCCGGCTCTGCGGCTGATTGCGGAGATGACCGGGCTGA